>VFQQ010005233.1_pt1 | contig 10899 bp, 12 predicted proteins | sample 3512341 | NCBI WGS metagenome assembly VFQQ01 (sample SAMN10412373, study PRJNA504923) | tailings metagenome | isolation source: Relicate 2 Philex TSF1 revegetated site | place: Philippines: Tuba, Benguet | collected 2017-08-29
CCGCCTTCGCCTTCTCCCTGCCGTACATGGCCGCCGGCGTGTTCCTCGGCCCGGAATTCCCCTCGATGATCGGCGCCCTGGTCGGCCTGGCCATCGTGGTGCCGGCAGCCAAGGCCGGCTTCCTGCTGCCGAAGGAAAGCTGGGACTTCGCTGACCCCAAGGACTGGCCAAGCGAGTGGATGGGCCGGATCGAGATGAAGCTGGAAGAAGTGGCCGGCAAGGCGCCGATCTCGGTGCCGATGGCCTGGGCACCCTATCTGCTGCTGGCGGTGTTCCTGGTGATCTCGCGCACCTTCCCCGAGGTGAAAGCGGCGCTGATGAGCCTGAGCTTCGGTTGGAAGGACATCCTCGGCGAGACCGGCGTGTCCGGCACCATAGAGCCGCTGTACCTGCCAGGCGGCATCCTGTGCATGGTGGTGCTGGTGACCTTCTTCCTGCATCGCATGCGTTTGTCCGAACTCAAGGCGGCAGTGGGCGAGTCGAGCAAGACCCTGCTCGGCGCCGGCTTCGTGCTGATCTTCACCATTCCCATGGTGCGCATCCTGATCAACTCGGGGGTCAATGGCAGCGACCTGGCGTCGATGCCGGTGGCCATGGCGCAGCTGGTGGCCGACAGCGTCGGCGGCGTGTATCCGTTCTTCGCCCCGGCGGTGGGCGCGCTGGGTGCCTTCATCGCCGGCTCCAACACCGTATCCAACCTGATGCTGTCGCAGTTCCAGCTCAACGCGGCGCAGCTGATCGGCGTGTCCGGGGCGATGATGGTGGCGGTGCAGTCGGTCGGCGCGGCGGCGGGCAACATGATCGCCATCCACAACGTGGTAGCGGCCTCGGCCACCGTCGGTCTGCTCGGCCGTGAAGGCATTACCCTGCGCAAGACCATTCTGCCGACGCTGTATTACCTCGCCATGGCCGGGGTGATCGCGCTGGTGGCGATGTATGGCATGGCGCTGAGCGACCCGCTGATGACCGCTCGCTGACGCCACGGGCCGTGCACGCACGACCCGACTTTGGTTGGCCACCGGCCGGCGGCGATTGCCACCGGCCGGCTTGGCGCATCCACGCAATTGCGGTAGCTTGCCGGCACCGTGAGATTCACCCGAGGTCGATATGAAGAAGTGGCAATGCGTGGTCTGTGGACTGATTTACGACGAGAGCCAGGGCTGGCCGGACGACGGCATCGCCCCCGGCACCCGCTGGGAAGACGTGCCGGAAGACTGGCTGTGCCCCGACTGCGGCGTCGGCAAGATGGATTTCGAGATGATCGAAATCGGCTGATCAGGCCTTGGCCTTGAACACAACGGCGACCCTCGGGTCGCCGTTTTTGTTTGCGCGACGTCCCGTAGGGTGGGCTTCAGCCCACCAGCGATGCCTGAAAGCGGATCACCGCCCGCCCCCACAAGGCTGAACAATCAGCCGCGCTACGCCGCCTACCCCCCATCACGCAGCCTCCCGCCAAGCACGCGCCAGCCTTCGCACCCTCACTGCAGAAAAAATCGCCAACGTCATTTAAGCAGCGCCAAAAGCCGGTCGCCCTTCACTTACAGCAGGCAATCACAGCCAGCTTCACTCAAGCGCTCACGCACGAAGGAATACTCAAATGGCTCTGTCGATTCATACCAACTACTCCTCGCTGATCACCCAGACCAACCTGTCCAAGACCAACAACGCCCTGGGCACCAACCAGCAGCGTCTGGGCACCGGTTTCCGCATCAACTCCGCTGCCGACGACGCCGCCGGCCTGCAGATCGCCACCCGCCTCAATGCCCAGTCGCGCGGCATGGACGTGGCCATCCGCAACACCGGTGACTCCATCTCCCTGCTGCAGACCGCCGAAGGCGCGCTGACCGAGATGACCGACATCGTCCAGCGCATGAAGGACCTGTCCACCCAGGCCGCCAACGCCACCGCCAGCGAGAAGGACCGTGACGCCCTGCAGGCCGAATACGACCAGCTGGGTCAGGAACTGGGCAACATCATCAAGAACACCAAGTACGCCGGCGAGAACCTGTTCAGCGACGGCACCACCACCGACGGCAGCGCCGGCAAGTTCGGCGCCGCGATGGACTTCCAGATCGGTGCCAGCGCCGCCGAAACCCTGAGCCTGGACGTCAGCACCAAGCTGACCGACCTGGCCACTGCCCTGGGCGGCCTGTCCGCTCAGTACGCCACTCCGGACGCCACCACCCCGGGCACCGAGATCGCCGGCACCGACGGCAGCGCCGCCAACGGCATGATCGACACCCTGAGCGACGCCCTGGACAGCATCGGCGAACTGCGCGCCCAGTTCGGTGCCAACATCAACCGTCTGAACCACACCGCCAACAACCTGGCCAACATGAAGGACAACACCGACATGGCCAAGGGCCGCATCATGGATGCCGACTTCGCCAAGGAAAGCGCCAACATGAGCAAGAACTCCATGCTCATGCAGTCGGGCATCTCCATGCTCAAGCAAGCCGGCCAGATGCCGGGCATGGTCATGTCCCTGCTGGGCTGATCCCGCGTCATCCGGGCGCAACGGATTGCGCCACCCCTCCTACGCCCCGCACTCGCGGGGCGTTCTTCTTGGTCAGTCGACCAGGCCCTGCACCATCACCAGAACCGATCAAACGCAATAAATCCGCGAGATTATCGGATTGCGTGGGCATTTAGCCCGGATCACGCCTGCTTCATTGGCGAAGTAGCCAGTAATGAGCTAAACCTCGAAGGCTATTCGCGCCCGCTCAGGCGCCGGCATCTGGCACAAGACTTGCCACTGCATTTCCCTGACGCCAGAATGCCGACCACTCATCGCCCGGATTTTTCCAATCGGAAACGCCGCTCGCCTCAAGGACCGCATGAATTCCAGCTCCGATACACCGCTCGCCGAGCCGGGAAGCAATATCGCCTGCCTGATCATCAAGACCGGGCGCAGTGACTGCTATGCGCACTTCTACCCGGCGCTGTATCAGCTCACGCTGGTCCGGGGCGGCATCGAAGAGAAGATCGACCTGGGCTACTCCGGCAGCCGCCTGCTCGAACGCCTGCTGCAGGAGCCGGGCGAGGTGGTATCGCGCGACGAACTGATGAATCACGCCTGGGCCGATCGGGTGGTCGGCCAGGGCAGCCTGAACCAGCAGATCTATACCCTGCGCCAGGTGCTGGGCGACGAGAAGAGCCGGGAAATCATCCAGACCCTGCCGCGCCGCGGCTATCTGCTCAACCCCAACTACCTGGTCTACCCGCCGAGCATCGACGACATCGGCGCGGTCAGCGAACCCCCAGATGCCTCGACGCCGCAACCGGCCTTTCTGCGCCACCACAGCCGTCAGCGGGCATCCTGGCTGATTCTGCTGAGTGTCTTCAGCCTGGTCGGCATCGCCTTGTTCGCCACGCTGTACGGCATCAGCCAGCCCAGGGACGTGCATGACAGCGAAATGACCCTGGGCTCGCTCAAGGTGCGCTACCTGGATCAGGACGCGCACAGGTTGCAGCAGCTGATCCTGCAGACCCACGGTCTGACCAGCCGCCTTGCGGTACTGGCCAGCAAGCCGGCGCATCTCGTGCTGCGCCTGCATGGCGGCTTCTACGAACTGCTGTGCCTGCAGCCCAATGGTGGTGCACGTTCACTGATGCTGCACGAAAGCCAGCTGAATCAGGTGGCCGACGCCCAGCTGAGCAGGTGTCTGCCATGAGCCAGCCCAAGCAGTGCGGCATCAGCGGCGGCTGGCTGCTGACCATGCTCGCCACGGCCCTGGCGATGCTGCTGGGCATGCTCGCCCTGTGGCTGAACTTCCTCTCCAGCGCCGAACTCCAGGGTCGCTACCAGTCCACCGGGCAGGTGCAGTTGAGCAATGGCCAGGTGCTGGACATCAGCCACAGCCTGCAGGTCAACAACGGTCGTTTCTATGCCATGACCCGGCAGGGCGACAGCATTCTGGAAACCTCCGGCGTGGTGGACTACGGCTTCCTCGGCAATTACCGCCTGCGCGTCGAGGACGGCCAGGTCACCGGCCTGGCCAGCGAGATCGACGACGAACTGGTGTTCAACCTGCTCTATGGCCGCCACAAGGGCTCGACCATTCGCCTGACCTCGGTCGACAGCTGCCTCTATGCGCTGGAAACCCGCCAGGTCTACTGCCCGGCGCGCACGCCGTAGGGCTAGCCACGCCACCCTTCAGGACTCCGGCAGACTGAGCTGCACGCCTTCGGCGCGTACTTCCGCGCGCACCTGGGCCTCGCCGAACAACTCGCGGTACAGGCCTTCGGCCTGACGGGTCAGCAACAGCAGTTCGATACGCCGGTTGGCGCCGTTCTCCGGATCGTTCGGCAGCAGCGGCATGCCGTCTGCCTGGGCGGCCACCTGCAGCACGTTGCCGCTCGGCAGGCCGGCCTCTACCAGCACGTTGCGCGCGCGCAGCGCGCGGTCGCCTGACAGGTTCCAGTTGTTGTAGCCACCGACCACGCCGCGGTAGGGCATGGAGTCGGTATGGCCGCTGATGATCAGGTGGTTTTCCACCCGCCCGAGAATGCCGGCCAGACGCCGCAGCAGGGTCTCGAAATGCGGATTGAGGTGGGAGCTGCCGCGGTTGAACATGAAACGCTGGGCATCGTCCTTGATCAGGATGCGCAGGCCCTGCGGCACCACCTGGACTTCGATATTGGCCTCGGCATCCAGCTGCAGGGCCAGCTCCTTCATCAGCTTGGCCAGCTCCTGCATCTGCAGCGGCTCGGCAAAATGCGGCCGGCGCGGCTCGCCCGGCTGCCCTTCGCCCAGAGCCGCGCCGGGGTCTTCCTGAGGCGTGCGCGCGCGGTTCTCGGGGTCGCGGCGCGGGGCGACCTGCACCGGCACGCCATCGAGGTCCAGCGGCGTGGTGCTGTTGCCGTCGAAGATGCCGGCACCGCCATCGACCAGCGGATTGTTCAGCATGTCGGCATTGGCGCGGCTGGCGTCCTGGGTCTGCGGCTGGATGATCCACAGCACCATGAACAGCGCCATCATGGCCATGGTGAAGTCGGCGAAGGCCACCTTCCAGGCACCACCATGCTCGTCGTGACCGCCCTTCTTGCCACGTCGCTTGATGATGATCTCGTGGCCGTCACCGCCGCGCTGTTTCATGCGGCGTCCCTTTCGTCTTCGTAACGGTTGACCCAGATTTCCAGCTGCTTGAAGGCCGGCTTGACGTCCTGCTCGATCAGCTTGCGCCCGGCGTCCACCGCCAGCAGCGTGGGCTTGCCGGCGACGTGGGCGACCAGGGTGGTACGCACGCATTCGAGCGCCGACATCTCGGTCTTGATGCGCTGGCCCATGGCGCTCGACAGCGGCTCCATCACGCAGTAGCACATGAAGATGCCGAGGAAGGTACCGACCAGCGCGGCCGCCACGTGGGCGCCGATCTCGGCCACCGAACCGCCGATGTTGCCCATGGTGATGACGATGCCGAGGATCGCCGCGAGGATGCCGAAGCCCGGCATGGCCTCGCCGATCTTGTGCAGCGAGCGCGACGGCTGCAGCAGCACGTGCTCCATCGCCTCCAGCTCCTGCTCGAGGAAACCTTCGAGCTCATGGGCGCTGATCTTGCCCATGGCCATCAGGCGGAAGTTGTCGGCGATGAAGGCCATCAGGTTCTTCTCCTGACGGATCAGCGGGTACTTGCCGAACAGCTCGCTCTGCTCGGGCTCCTCGATGTGCGCATCGAGCACCTTGAGGCCGCCTACATCGACCATTTCCAGCAGCTCGTAGAGCAGCATCAGCAGCTGGCGCTGAAATTCCTCGCCGCGCTTCTTGTAGACGAACACGCCCTTGATCTGATGCAGCATCTCGATCAGCACGTCCTTGGGATTGGCCACCACCAGGGCGCCGAAACCGGCACCGACGATGATGATCACCTCGGCCGGCTGCCAGAGCATGGCCAGCTCGCCATGGGCCATGACGTAGCCACCCAGCACGCAGGCGACGATGATCAATGCACCTAGTAACTTCTGCACCCTAGCCTCTCTCGTTCAGGTAGCGACTGGCCTTGGCGATCGCCTGCTTGCTCAGCTGGCAGACGCGCGCGTCGCTCAGCTCCAGCACCAGGGCGATTTCCTTGAGGCTCAGCTCGTGTTGGTAGTAAAGGGTCAGCACCAGCCGCTCGCGCTCGCTGAGCTGGCTCAGCGCCTGGGTCAGCAAACGCTCCTTGAGCACTCGTTCCTCGACCGCACTGCCGCCACAGGCGAAGCCCTCGTGACCGTTCTGCAGCAGCTCGTCGAGGCTTTCGATGGCTTCGCAGGCATCGGCCTGGAGGTACTCCTGGTAGGCCTTGGCATCGATGCCGGCAGCGACGAGGATTTCCTCCTCCTGCGGCACGCGACCGAGCTGGCGTGCCAGCTGGCGAATGGCGTCGCGGATCCTGTGGGTCTGCTGCCGCACCTGGCGTGGTCGCCAGTCCTGGCGACGCAGCTCGTCGAGGATCGCGCCACGAATGCGCAACGCGGCGAAGCGGCCGAACTGCTCGTCCGGCGTGCCATAGCGGCGCAGGCATTCGAGCAGGCCCATCAGGCCGATCTGCTCCATGTCCTCGCGGTCGAGCACCTGGTTGGCCTGCAGCGACAGCTGGCTGACGATGCGCTTGACCAGCGGCAGGTACTGCAACAGCCACTTCTGCTCGGCACCGGGTGCGAAAAGCGCGGCACCGCCCTGTTCGGCGGCATAGCGGTAGTCGATGGCGCAGTTGGCGTTCATGGATAGGCTCTCGGTTTCGGGTCCGCTCAGTCGCTCGCCGCGCCCTACTGGACGATCAGCTTGCTGACCAGCACGTTGGCGAAGGGCATCGCCAGTTTCTTGCTGGCGAAGTCGTCGAACAGCACCCGCTCCAGGGTGCTCTGCAATTCGGGGATGGGCATGCCGCGCAGCTTTTCGAAGCTCATCGAGGACAGGTGCGCCACCACCGAATTGCGCACCATGGGATCGATCTGCTCGAGCTTCTTCGGATCGGTCTCCAGGTCGGTCTGCAGCACCAGGTCGAGAACGAAGTAATGCTCGCGGGTTTCGCCCTGCAGGCTGACGATCACTTTCTCGATGGGGAAGAAGCGGTACTCGCTGTTGGCTTCCTCCGTTTCGCTGCCGCCATTGCCAGCGGCAATGCCCAGCACGGCCTGCCCGGTCTGCATGGACTTGAGCGTGGCGTAGTTGAAGATGCTGCCGCCGATCACCACCAGGGTGTTGAAGATGACCAGCAGCAGGAGGATGCGCGGCATTGTCATGACTACTCTCGATTCACTAACGGGAAATTAGACGGTAACCAGCACATCGCTGGCCGACGCCGTGGCGCCAGGCGAGCCCGCCGCCGGCAGCGAGACGGCCGCGGCCACCTCGTCCTCGGCAAGCCAGGCCCGAGCCTGCGCCTGTTGCTGCTGGCGACCGCCCTGGGCATCGGCGGAGACCTGCACGTTGACCTGCACGAAGTGTTGCCCCACCAGCTCCTGGCGCAGGCGCTCGCTGGTCTGCTGCAGCAGGCGGGCGACGTCGGCGTTGGCCGCCGACAGCTGCACGCTGAGGCGCCCGGACTCGTGGCTGAGGAAGATTTCCAGGCTGCCCAGCTCCGGCGGATCGAGGCGAATGGTGGCGTTCTGGATACGCTGGTTGATCTGCAGCTCGACCTGTTCGCGCAGGCTGTGCAGCATCTGCTCGCCCCACTGCGCCTGCGGTGCATGCAGCTTGAGCGCACGCTCGGGTCCTTGCGCAGCGGGCGCGGCCGGGGCATGGCCTGCCCCGCTCGGCGTGGCCTTGTCCGCGTCGGCGCTGGGCAGGCGCTCGAGTAGCGACACCTCGACGCCGTCCTCGCTCACCACGGGCGAAGCGCTGGTTACCGCGACCTCGGCGGTCATCAGTAGCCTTGATGCTGCCACCGGTTCGCTCAGGCCGGACACGGCGGCATTGACCACGCGCGAGGTATCCGCCGGCAACTGCGGCTGGGCAGAAGGCATCTGGGTCCGTTCGAAGGGTGCGCTCGGCAACATGACGAGCGGCTCGACCGACTCGACCGGTTCGGCAGGCGCCTCACGCACCTCTTCCTGCGCCGCCGGCTCCGGCACATCGCGCGCCTCGATGCGCACGGCCTGCTGGCCGAGCACACTGGCCAGCCATTGCTCGGCGTCGGCTTCGCTGACGTGACGGGTTTCAGGGGCAACGCTCGGCTCTTGCAGGGCCTGTGTGTCGGCAGCGGCGAAGCCCTGCACGGCCAGCTGCAGATCGAACGGCCGAGCCGCATCCTCGGCGCTGCCGGCCTGGGCGAAACCCGGCGCCAACGGTTGCTCGGCGGAGCCGCCCGGGCTGACCCGAGCATTGCCATTGATCAGTTGCAGCACCCTTTATCTCCCGGCTTGATACAGATCGACGCGCATGTAAGCGCTACGCCCCTCGGCGTATTCCAGATGCGTCAGCAACAGCCGCCGCACCTTCTCGCATTCCTCGGCACAGGCGATGCGCGCCTGGCCGTGCAGCTGGCGCAACTGCTCCTTGGCCGCGCGCACTTCGTCGCTCAGGCTTGGCAGGCCGGCCAGCAGTTGCAGGCAGGCGCGAATCAGCGCATCGATCTCGCCGATGCGCGTCCAGTCGCCCTGCTCCAGCGCCTCGGCCAGCTGGCCGTGCAGGTGCTGCAGGGCACGCAGTTCACTTGCGCGCTGCATTCACGCCTTCCCAGCCTTCGCGCAGCACGCCGAGCAGGCCGACCACCTCGTCCAGACCTTCCAGCGACAGGCTGATGCTGACGTCGGAGAGGCGATAGATGCAGTAGTCGTACAGGCGCGCCAGGCCCTGCACCAGCTCGCCGCCGTTCTCGTAATCGAGGGCGCTGTTGAGACCGCCGAGGATGTTCAGGCACTTCTCCAGCGACTGGCCCTTCTGCTGGTAGCGCTTGGCCTCGATATGGCCGCGGGCGCGGGCCAGCTCGTCGAGCAGGCCGTCGAACAGCACCAGCACCAGCTCGTAGGGCGAGGCCGCGGCGGCGCGCGCCTCGAGGTCGACGGTGCGGTAGCTGTCGTAACTTTCGTTGAGGTTGTAGGCAGTCATCAGAACATTCCGTAGGTCTGTTCCATCGCCGCCATGGTCTGCATCAGACCGGTGTACTGGCGGAGATAGCGGGCGTAGTAGGAGTCGTACTGCTTCTGGATGCTGTCGAACTGCTGATCGACCCGGCGCAGCTGGGTGTTGAGGGTGTCCTTGCGGTTGGTCAGCAGGCCGCCGGCGCTGCTGGTGTAGACCGCCAGGTTCTTGTCCAGGGTGTCGAGCAGGTTGCCCTTGTCGGTGAACAGCTTCTCGAAGCCTTCCGGGTTGGCCGCCACGGCCTTCTCGAAGCGCGCGTTGTCGATGGTCAGCTTGCCGTTACGGTTGGCGACGATGCCGAACTCGGTGAGGCTGGCGCCGCCGAACGAGGTGCGCACCAGCTGGTTGAGCATGGTCTCGATGGCACGCACGCTGGCATCGCCGGCCAGGGTCGCGCGGCCGCCGCTCTCGCCGCCGCTGGCGGTGAGCGAGTCGAAGCTGGTCATCAGCGCGTTGAAGGCATTGACGAAGGCCTGCGCCTTTTCCTTGGTGGCTTTCTGGTCCTGGCCGACCTCGATGGTCAGCGGCGTATCGCCGGCCTTGTGCGCCTTGCTGAAGGTCAGGCTGACACCATCGATGATGTTGTCGAAGGTGTTGCTGGTGCTGCTCAGCTCGATGCCGCTCTCGCCGCCCAGGCGCACGATGGCGTCCCTGGCCACCGACAGCTCCTGACGCCCGGCCACGGCGCCCTGGAAGGCGGCGTTGCCGCTGGCGCTGAGGCTGATGGCCTGGTCGGCGCCGGTCTTGTCGCTGGTCAGCACCAGGTTGACTTGGCCATTGCTGCGCACCAGGGTCGCCTTGACCCCGGTATTGTCGCCTGCGCCGTTGATCGCCGCGGCCAACTCGTCGAGGGTGGCCACCGTGCTCAGGTCGATGTCGAAGGCATCGCCACCCTGGCCGATGGTCAGGCTGCCGCTACCGAGGCTGGCGTCCTGCAGGCCCTGCAGCGCGAGCTGGCCCTTGCTGGCCAGCTGCTGGACGAAGAAGTCGTAGCTGCCGGCCACCGCCTTGGTACCGACCGTGGCACTGGCATAGCCCTCCTGGCTGAAGCTGGCGCTGTTGACCAGCATGCTGCTGCCGGCCAGCTTGAGGCCGCTGGCAGCGCTCTTGAAGGTTTTCAGCGCAGTATCCAGGGTCGTCAGCGCGCTGAGCTGCGCCTTGTACGCCGCCTGGTTGCGGTTGGCCTTGGCCAACTGGCCCTGAATCTCGTATTGGGCCAGTTGGGTCGCCATGCTTTGAACGTAATCTGAATCGATAGCCATAGTCGGACACCCGTTTTCCTGTGAGATAGCAATAGCGGTGCCAACAGCTGAAACCCTTGATCCAGAGGGCTTTCGGCGATCCGCCAGGTGAAAGATCCTTTCCGCTCGGGGCATGGCGGACGGCAGGCGGAAGGGCGACTTCCGCCTGCGTCGCGCCGAAGGCGGACGTGCTTCTTACACAGGCGACCCAGCAGTGCCCTGGCTTAAGTGAAACGCGGGGCGGCATTGAGGGAGGAGGAGCGGCTTCAGCCGCGATACGACGGCCAACACCGCAAACCCTGATCGCGGATAAATCCGCTCCTACGGAAGCAGGGTGCAGGGAAGAGCGCATCGAACCGTGGGAGAGGCTTCAGCCGCGACCTGTAGGAGCGGCTTCAGCCGCGATATGGCGGCCAACACCGCAAGCCCTGATCGCGGATAAATCCGCTCCTACAGAAGCGGGATGCAGGGAAGAGCGCATCGAACCGTGGGAGGGGCTTCAGCCGCGACCCGGGCATCTTCCAGCACCTGCCGCTTACTCGCCGCCGACGGCGAAGTTGGGCAGGCTGTTGACCGGCTGGGCGAAGTTGAAGG
>VFQQ010005234.1_pt1 | contig 10899 bp, 12 predicted proteins | sample 3512341 | NCBI WGS metagenome assembly VFQQ01 (sample SAMN10412373, study PRJNA504923) | tailings metagenome | isolation source: Relicate 2 Philex TSF1 revegetated site | place: Philippines: Tuba, Benguet | collected 2017-08-29
TGGGCAAGGGTCACGCGGTCAGATGGCTTGGAATCTGGCCACGTGCCCTGTAAGTGCATAGAGAGGGCAAGGAGGCCTTTAGCCCTGGTCACGTGACCCCCTACCTGCAGATCTCGGCAGCCCAGTCCGGTCGTCCTTGCTGGGTCAGGTAGGTCAGTACCTCGCTCAGAAGATCAACTGCGGGCAGGGACGGCAGGGGACAGGCACAGCCGGGGTAAGGAGGGCGTTGGGGGAGGCTGCGTCTGGCATTTTGGGGGCGCCCTGCAAGCTTTCTTTACCCCTTGCTCCGGCCCTTGGCTAAGAGTACACAGCGCACTCAAGGTTCCCGACAACTGTCTTGTGAGGGCTGCGCTGCTTTGCTCCGTGTGGGCTGCGGACCAGCGCGCGAGGTTACCGTGACGCGCTTCCGCGGAAGGCCCTGGCTACCCGCCCTTCGCACGTACCTTCATTTCCGGAGTGAACCATATCCAGGAGAGTCTCCACGGCGCTTGAGGAGAAGTCTTCCTCAGAAATGCCCTGCAGTCGAAACCCAACTTCCGCGCCTCTTGGCACTGCTGCCAGGCTGTGTTCTGATGGCACGCCTTCCGGCAGCACTCTGCTGCTCTTGGTTAGCAGCGGCGACCTCGGGTGCGGGCTGGCAGGGTTATGTGTCGCACTCGAGTGGGTGCACTTGGCGGACTGACCTTGAACACCTCCCTTGCGATGCCAGACCCATCCAGGTCTCCAGAAGAGTACGGCTGCATCCTGACTGCACTGAGAGCCTAGCCCTGGCAGTGTGAAGCAGTGCAGAACAAAAGACCCGAAGACCGGAACCGGGTCAGCCCCACGGCACCCACTACGTCTGGGCCTGCTACGCCAGTATGCAGCACGTCCACGCAAAGGCGCAGGACCTGCGCTTGACAGAGTGCTCACCCTTGTGCAGTAGTATCGTCTACTGTCGCCTTGAAGAGCCGCGGTGGCGAACAGCGAGAAGTGCGTGTCCTGAGGGTTTCGATACCAGGCACTCAACGACTCTGCTCACTGCACAGAAGCCAGTGCGTGATGGAAATGAAGAGGCTGCGAGGGTTGGGCTTCCGGATAAGAAAGAAGAAATTGGCCACGGTTTTATGTACCGCCAATTTTGGCCGCCAAGGGCCCTGTACAGCGTGTCCCTGCTCAACGCGTCAGTGCAGTAGGTACAGACGGGACTACTATCCTCGCACTTCGTCTCTAACCTTGTGTTAGTGGCTATGCCAGTCCTGCGCTCGCCCCAGTCCAGCAACCCGCATCCAAGCGCTGACCCGGCTGCCGCTGAACACTGTGGCTCCCGCCTGACCAATACACTCGCGCAGCTGCTCACTACTGACGTATCAGGACAGGAGAGCTGGCACATAGAGAGCCGTGACACACACGCACACATACAGATTGAGAGCCACGTGCTTACAGGCCTTGCACGCACATGTCATTTGCCAGCTCGTCTACGCTGTCACCACAGCTGCATCACAGGCTGACTATGCATGTTGTACAGCGCGGCAAGAACACGAAACACATGGTCCCATCGTCCTGTATGTCTGTCTTCGCAACACCCTGCAGCCTTAAGAGCTGCACTGGTCTGCTTAACGGTAGGACTTCTGGTAGCGAGCGCGGGCACCTGGACCACCGAACCTGCAGGAAGGCAGCACACAGGCCACAGCACACACATTACTCGCAATCCTAGGCTCGGCATAGCATGGTCTTCCCTCGTGCCAACACACTGCTCGCAAACATGCGGCCAATGCGTTGCTGGCGCATGGCCTGTTACTGCACTTCGTTGCTGTCGCTACGCCTACCAGCTGCACAACAGCATGGCAGAAAACTGCCCACTGCTTGTCTGGGAGGACCCTTGCCTGGCTGTAGCGCTGTGGCTTGGTTACCACCCTTGCGCATTGCACCTGGCACCACTGCACCCTTCACCCCTGCCTTACGAATCTGGCCTAGTTCGCTTGCTGTGCTGGCCCTGTCTGACGCTGCGGCTTGTCATTATGCGCTCAGCTTGGTGCTGTCACTCACTTCTTTGGTTCCATGCGGCGTGGGTCAGCCACCAGGAGTGTTCTGTCATAGGTCATGAGGAGGGACTTGATCTCCTGCTTGGTGGACTCGTCAACGTCTGCAAAACACAGTGGGAGATCCAACCATAGCCATGAGGACACCAGCCCCGCTACAAGTTGCCCACCTACACCCCGTAGACCCCGCTGGCTATGGCTGGCCCAGCTGTAGTCTGTCAGACAGGCCCTCTGTGAGCTCGCCAGGAACAGCCTGCTGACACTGCAGTCTCCAGCCCGTCATTAAGCTGCGCTGCGTGTCTGTATCTGCGATGTCTTTACTCACATTTCTGGTAGAAGGCGACGACAGCCTTGGCCAGAGCCTGGCGGATAGCTGTGAGGACACAACAGGACGGAAGCCAAACAAAGGTTATCTCCCCGCGCTGATGTCACTACGCGATGCACTGAAGCATCGACTGCCAGCACGTGCAACTGGCAAGAGCTGTGTTGTGTGTGCGCTCATCTGGCACGCACCATACAACTGGGACACCTGACCACCACCCTTGACTCTGAGGCGGATGTCAAGGTTCTTGACACGCTGGCGGCCGATGATCAGGATTGGCTCAAAGACCTTGTGCCGCAAGATCTCTGGGCGGACGAGCTCCAGAGGGGTGCCTGCAGCGAGCGCAGACACAGGCGGGCATCCCCTGAGATCCCTCACCTAGCCCTAGCCGGCTGCAGCCTGCACTGTTCCTGCCTGCCTGAGCACTGCTGCAGCTGCGCGAAGAGAGGAAGCTGCGCCTGCGGCAGAGCTGCGCTGGCGGTCCTGTGTGCGCGGCTGTCTGCGTGCTGCACCCCCAGCCCTGACTGCTGCCAAACGTGGCGGCTCCTGTTCAGGCTGCCGCTGGTGGCTGCCTCTTGTATGCTGGCAACCTGTTGGACGGCACTGCTCACCATTGAGCTTAATCAGGCCAGTGCCCGACTTGCAGTGGGCGACCGCCACTGCGGTCTTCTGCGGGGTCAGAACAAGACACAGCACAAGCCATTGTGAGGATACAATAATGCAGTGCGCTGCGCTGCTCGCTTCGCGCAGTACTGCCCACAAGGAGGGCTGTCGAGGCCCTGCAGCACCTCTGATCGCTTGCATGATGTTTGTAGCGCACCTTACGACCGAAGGTTTGCACCGACTGCACTGGTTGAGCCTGCGCGCACCAAACCGGACAGAGATCGGCGTCCGTGCATGCGCTCTTTTCGCCTCCAAAGCGTTCCAACCTGCGTCATACTTACCGCCGACAGCATGCCTGAACGGTCTCCGTGCGGAAAGAGGGCGAGAGAGTGCCAGGTGGGCGACACGAGGGGCAGGTCCAACCGCAAGGCAACTAACTTTCTGAGAACCTTTCCCGCGCTTCTGTTGCTGCTTCGCCCTGTTCTAGCAGCTTGTGCTGTCTCACAGTAGCCAGGCACCGCAAGCTGAAGCATACCGCACACATACCGAGTGCACACGGCAAGTCCTTACATATCCATCGCAAGCAACACAGCTCATCGTCTGTCTGGACTAGGCTCGCGCCGCCGTCGAAAGAAGTCTTCCATGACAGTTGCACAGTCAGTCTCCAAAATGCCTCGTGTCACAGTCATTTGGTTGTGGAAGGGGTGTATGGGTGTGTTTGCATTGGTACATGAAGGGAAGGCATTGCTATGATTCGTTAGGTCAGACTCTGTCTGCTGCGTACTACCCTCACATGCAGGCTGCAATGCCAGGCCCCTCGAGGACCCATCCTCTTGTGCCTGCGCTAATCGCCGGGCGCGCTGCTTCTTTGTCTCCCCTGGCTTTCTGTCTGGAGCAGGTGGAAACAAGCTCACCCAGCTCCCATCAGCACCCAAGCGGGGTTGCCGAGCTCCGTACACAAGCCGCCCAACTCGTGCTTGTAAGATAGCTCCAGCGCCTGCACAAGCAGACCCACAGCAAGCACGTTAGTGCGCAAGGCCAAAGCAAGTCCGCGAGTTGTGGGGCCCAACCCTGTTCCAGTGCGGCATCCCTGCAAGCTGCGGCTGAGCTGAGGGCGCAGGACTCACACATGGGACACGGCTCGAGCGTGCTGTAGAGCGTTGTGCCCTGCAGACGCCAATTGCCCAGCTTACGCGCTGCCTGCTGAATGGCCTGCAGCTCGGCGTGCGCCGTGGGGTCCTTGTCTGTGTGGGTGCGGTTGTGGCAAGCTGCCAGCACTGTGCGCCCGTCTGCATCCACGACAACTGCGCCAATGGGCACTTCTTCAAGACTCGCCGCTGTCTTCGCCTGCTCCAAAGCAAGCTGCATAAAGTAGCTATCAGAGCTAGCCCCTGCGGGATCTCCGCCAGACGTGCTGTCCTGTGCTGACGCCCGGCAGGCTCCCTGGTAGAGGTGCAGGGTCCTGGGCGCCGGGTGAGGGGAGGCCTGTCTGCGCGCAGCGGCGCGTCGGGCGTGCTGCGTGTGCCCTGCCTGGTGCAGAGATGGCGCATGCATTCCGTGGCTCTGCACGTTCACTAGCAGCTCGCAAGCGCCCGACGTATAGGAAAAAGGAGATAGGCAGGGCAAGGGCGCTCACATGTGTGACGCCTGGCCGCTTCAGCTCCTGCCCTTAATTTGTCTGCAGTCTACGCGGAAGACAACACTGAAAAGCCAAAAGCCCCAGACACAGCGAGCAGCGAGCAGCGAGTGGCCGGAGGCGACACCTGTACGACACTGCGCACGCATCATCTGGCTTCTTGCGTATGGCCCCTGCAGCCAGTGCCCCTGAGCTATGGCTATAGACAGGCGCAACCGCCCCTTAGAGCCACTGTTCAAGGAGCTCGCGGACGAGGAACTCGACCAGCTAATCAAGGTGCGCCAAATGAAGACCAGAAATGAAGAATGAAGAGAGAAAGAATCACGCAGGGCCCTCAGGTGCACAGCGCACGCAGCTGTTTAGGCTGCGCCATACGCAGCGCATCCCTGCGTCCCGAGCGCCTGTCTACGTGGGGCATGCGCGGGCCTGTGTCAAGCGCGCGCGGAGTAGTGGGCGTGCAACAAGACCTGCTGCGCACCACTGCTGCAGGTGCCGCCCTTGAACTGGCGCGAGCACACGCCTGTACTCCGCTATGTAGACGCATCCCTGTCCGAGGGCTCTTCGGTGTCGCTATGCAAGGCATTCATCATGGTGGGCAAGATAGCAATACAGCCACAAGTCCACAGATTACATGCGCCACGACTGCAGCACCCTGTGACATGCACGAATATGTATACAGGCTGCGGCAGGCTGCAAGACACTTGCCTTTGGCGTACTGTGCGTGTGCAGCTCAGGAACACGGCACGATGCGGACCAGGGCTGCTCACAGCAACCAAGCCAAACTTCATCAAACTGTGCCAGACGCACCTTGAGACCTCCGCAGACAGGTGCGAAAACTGAGAACAGCACAACACACATTGACCTTTGACGCACTCGGACCTTCATCGCATGTCCTAGGTATGCTGCTGCCGATTACGCACCGCACTAGGCAGGTCGCAATCGACGCATCCGTTCACCTTATAAATAACCCTCACGCAATGGCCACCCGCTTTGGTCGCATGCATCTACCTGTGCCGAACTCTTTTCCATACAGAGCCAGATTTTTCCAACACTAGACAAAAATGCAGTCCTGCGTCGTGTGCGCTGTGTCCCTGCAGCCTCGTGCGAGCGTGTGCAGCGTCATGCTTCGCGGCACTGGCCTCCACAGCCGCGGGACGAGAGCACCTGTTGAAGAAGCCATGTAAGCTGGTGGCATGGATTATCAACTGGCTGAAGGTGGGGTAAACACACATACACACACACACACACGCAGACACACACAAACACACACACACACACACACAAAGGGATGCTTGACACACTGTCCGCACCCACGCGCATGCATCCACGCATGCTGTCATTTCTGCAATAGTTGAGGAGGTAGTAAACAAGCACGTGTGTGTGTGTGTGTGTGTGTGTGTGTGTGTGTGTGTGTGTGTGTGTGTGTGTGACAGGTCTCCTTTACCCAGGGTCGTGACGGTTGGGACGTACACCTATCTCTCAACGCACTAGGTAGTTGTTGTCTGGCTAACGAACTCAGGGAGGAGTTAGTTACAGTAGGGGCAGTGGAGCTGTGTGTGGGGGTGCTGCAGAGCTCGCTGCCATTACTATTGCTGGGACAGGTGAGTGAGCTGGGATACAGGCCATGGCACATGCAGTGCGTGATTGTAGAAGGAGGACACCGGGCGTAACCTTGTGGTTCAGAGCAGGCGTACAGGCCAAGGGCCAGAGAAGACCGCGTGCTCTTGTGACAGCTCATTTAGTTCAAGCGTAGCTAAGTAAGGGTGGGAGTTTGAACCGCGACCTGTCCGTGGCGACACTGCGTGTGCGTATGGCTTTCGTGTTGTCATACTGTGCAATAGGGGTGCTATTGCTGGGACGCAAGTCATGTGCACTGAGCGTTATCAATGAAAGGGATCATAGAAAGTCTGTGAGTGGTTAAGCGAAGCAGGGTTGTGGCTCAGGACCTGTCAGTGGTGACAGTACGCATGACAGTGTGGTGTGTGTGTGTTGTCGTACTGTGCACTGCAGAGTAAGGCGGGTCTGCAGCTGACCAGTGGCCCCTACGCAGCGCACCCACCCATGCAACACGCGTGTTACGCCGCTGTGGGGCTGCTGCTGAACCTGCTGCCTGCGGAGACAGCACGCATGCAGATCACCAAGGTGCGGCTCCACACACACAGACATATTACAACACGCAAACAATGCCACATATTAAAACAAACCTAAAACAAATCCCTCCGACGCTCGTTTTTCCCCCGCCACACACTCACTCGGCGCGGCATGAGACAGGCCGCATGCCAGGGGAAGCAACACGCGTTCGCAATCCCCAGATCAGCCCAATTCAACGGCCAATCAAATCGACGGAGGTGTTTGTGTCACAGTATGAGCGTCAGTGATACTGGCTGTGTATGCTGTGTGCAGACTGGCCTCCCAGCCTTTCTAGAGTCTGTTATCACCGTTGTGTCGTCATACCCCAGTAACGGCCCACCCTCGTCCCTGTTAGCGCGCACACAGCTGCTGGCAGCAGGCCTGGGCGTACACGTGAGTGGCGCACACAATGAACTGCAGGCACACACAACTGAGTGAGCTTGTAGGCTTCTGTGTTGTGTCATGTGGTGTTTTGCCGATGATCACCATGCACCACAAACACGACGACTGAGTTGCTGTGTCCTGTGACCTCCATGCAGCATGTCATGGGCTGCGTGTCGTCCCAGCGTGCAAACGAGGTGGCCAGCAGACGTGAGGCCGCACTGCTCAGAGCTGAGCGGGACGCTGCACGGGGACTGTTGGCCACACGCACGAGTCCTACACGGTCACGGGGTGTTGCTGCAGCGATGGCTGAACCACTGGCACCCAGCCTACAACTCGCTGTTGAGACGTTGCAGGTACTGGGTACATGAGGCATACATACACACACATGACACACACGCACACACACACACACACACACAGAGATGGCTGAACCACTGGCACCCAGCCTACAACTCGCTGTCGAAACACTGCAGGTACTGGCTACATAACACACACAAAGACACATAAACACACACATACACACGCACATACAGGCACACGCAGACAGCCCCGCAGGCACATGTGCACAGCACCACTGCGTCAAGCACTCGTCATTACCATGTGCACATAGAGAGGCTGCGCAAGGGCGCCAGGGCAAGGACCATGCTGTGTGTCGCTGCGAAACTAGAACTATGTGTACACAGAGAAGCTGCGCAAGGGTGCCAGGACACCGGCTATGCTGTAAGATTCTCCGCCATACAACTCTTCGTTCATGGTGGTGTGTGCACACAGGAGCAACGCAAGGGTGCCAAAGCCACCGCAAGACGCCCCACACGCAAGCAAAGCTCCCCAGGCGCTGGGGCCCTCACCACTGTACCCGCGACTAGCACCAGCCCTGTGACACCTACGCAACCATCACGACCCCACAGTCGTGCAACCGAGTCCACACAGCAACAACCAACCGTACCCACTACAACCCTCGCAACCCAGCCCTCCAGGGCCTCTCGGCCCCACAGCCGTGCAAGCGAGCCCGTACAACCACCAGTGCAGGATGCGGTTGTGTGTGAGGCGGAGGAGGTTGATGTGGGTCAGCTGGAGGGGTTGTATGGGGGCGAGGGTGTGGATGTGTCGGGGCTGGTGCCTAGGCGGAGTAGTAGTCAGCGACGACACCATCGGCACCGATCGAAGCACAGGTACGTGTGTGTGTGTGTGTGTGTGTGTCTGTGTGTGTTTGCTTCATTCCTCGCGCCCTTCACCATCGTCTCGTGCACAATCGTCTGCATGTGCAGAACGTGCACTAGGCAAGACACGAACTTCTACTGCTTTACATGCTTAACGCTACTGTGGAGTGAATTGCTGGAAGTGTGCGGGTACGGCGCAATGGCACATGCATGCAGGGATGCACATGGAGGCGGGGGGAACGAGTGTGCCACGCCTGCAGATGGCAGTACACAGGAGGCTGCCCAGGGAGAAGACGGCAGGAGGCGGCATCGTAGGCATAGGCATAGGCACAGGCACAGGGAGAAGACTGATGAGGGTGTTGATGGGCAGCAAGGCGGAGAAGACACATCAAGAGCTGTGTGGGTGCGGTGAGAGCATTGCAAACACGTAAACACTGAAGCATGTGGTGCCACTCGTGTAAATACAGAAGCATGTGGTGGAGAGATCAGCACGGGCGGAGGAAAAGCACAGGAAAGTCTAGACTGTACGCGTAGGGACAGAAGTGTTGCCGCACCAGCCCTGGCGCCCCAAGCTGACCTAAAGAGAACAAGCTAGCCCTAAGGGTTACCAAGCAGAGGCTGAGACAGGCAAACGCCCGCGCAAAATCCATCTGCAAGGCCGCAAACGGCTGGGACCAACGAAAACCTGCCGGCTTGCCTGAAGCAGCTTCCTCGCCCCTCCCACGCTGTAGTTCGTGAGAGAGTGTAGCTGTGTTCTAGCATTGTCAGCGTCACCTGTAAAGGAGGCAACTCCATCCCCTGCCAGCTCAGGCCACACCCGCACTGCTGAGCGAAGCCCCGGTGTGACACACGCCCTCAGGGCAGCCTCCCCCAGCGCTTGCTGGCTTCTGCCAGCGCATCCCTTCCTTCAGTGCTACAGCCAGAGGTGTGAAAGTGAGGAGCTCCACCACAAGGAGAGCCAGTAGGGTTCTCTCGACCCACCCTTTGCGGTAAGCCTCCCTCATCTTGCACTCTGCTACATGGCGCTGCCGAGAAGCATACGCACATGGATCACGTCTTTCGGGGCACTGCTGAGCGGAGCCCGGCACGGGGTTGAGGCACGTCCTGCTTGGCTCAGCGTCGCCAGCCTGCACGAACGAGCAGAGCAAGAATAAGAAGCATCAGTGGGCATGCAGTGTCAGCGTTAGACCCCTCTCAACTCAGGGCCCCTGACAGGGTGTCAGTGCACGAGCTGGCGTGATTGCTGGCTCAGCCTCCAGCCCAATGCGCGAACGCCTTTGTAGGACACTCGAAGCACACGAATCCACAAGCGAAGCGCATAGCACTGGTCGGGGCCAAGTGCCCACCTTTTCTCGTTGTGTCCTGGTCCTTCTGGAATGCGCAGGGCGTGCAGCGGACGCAAGGCATCGCTTCGTTGTTCTCAGTTTACCGCTGGGTACAAAGCTTGATTCACGCCAAGAGATGGTGAGCGAGCCGGCTGGACAGCTCAGGTCCCACAACAGTTCTCATGCCGAGGGCCACTGTGTCCCTCTCCTGCCTGTCTGTCTCGCTCAAAGCCTGCCGCTCATTGTGATTCCTGTGTTCTGTCTGGTTTGCAGAGTGCATCAGCTATGGAGACTTTGCCAACACGTTCAGCTCTGCCGGGGTTCACCAAGGTCCACGGCTTCAACATCCCTGCGCCCGCACCCGCGGCGGAGGATGCGCCTGCGACCAAGGCCGCTGCAGCTAACTTCAGCCTGCCGACCTTCCTGGCCCCCATCAGCACGGCCAGGCGGGCTCCATCCCTCCAGCAGCCTGCAACACCCCCAGCCACGCAGGTCACTCAGCCCCCAGCCGCAGTGCGCTTCCTGAGCCCTTCGCAGCAGCCCAATGTCGGCTGGAGTGGCCTTTTGGAGATCAGCCGCCTGTCAGGGGCGTCCGGTGTCCTGGGTTGCCCACCAGCGGTGAGTGATGGCAAGTCACGTGATCCAGACTGCACACTTCTACAGGGCCACCGTGCTTTGTGCACAGCGTTGTCACAGTGTTCTGAGCGTCCCTTACTCTGTGTCACTGCATGGCTTGCAGGTGGATGAGGAGACCGGCAAGGACACCAAGATTGAGATCTGCTGCACTGCCCACACCAACCACAGCGTGCGCCGGCTCATCAAGTCCGTGATCCGCGGCCTCAAGGCCTGCCAGGACCCCGAGCGCGCTGCCGAGGGCATGGGCGGCACATACTTTTTCGTCAACGAGGACGGGCGCAAGGTTGCCATCATGAAGCCCTGCGACGAGGAGCCCCTGGCCCCAAACAACCCCAAGGGCTACGTGGGCAGGCAGCTGGGCGAGCCGGGCTGGAAGCCGACCGTGCGCGTTGGCGAGGCGGCCATGCGCGAGGTGGCTGCCTACCTGCTCGACCGCGACGGCTTCGCACGCGTACCCACGAGCGTGCTGGTCCGCGCCCGCCACCCCATCTTTTGCTACAACAACCGCATGAGCAGCGTGCGTCAGAGCACGCTGGACCTCACCGCCCTCGCCAACGCCACCACCGGCAGCAGCAGCCAGACCGGCAGCGCAGCCGACGGCGGCAAAGCCGGCGCGCTGCCCATGAAGCTCGGTTCGCTGCAGGAGTTCGTGACGCACATGTGCGACACGAGCGAGATGGGC
>VFQQ010005235.1_pt1 | contig 10899 bp, 5 predicted proteins | sample 3512341 | NCBI WGS metagenome assembly VFQQ01 (sample SAMN10412373, study PRJNA504923) | tailings metagenome | isolation source: Relicate 2 Philex TSF1 revegetated site | place: Philippines: Tuba, Benguet | collected 2017-08-29
GCGAGCGTTTGTAGCGTGTGCCGGTCGAGCTTGTGGTAGTTCACCAGAGCCGCGAAGCCATCTTTGCGCCCGTCCCACACATGCCAGATGAACGGGCGCTGGTTGAACATGACGGAGTGCTGGGCGAAGAAGTCATCACGAAGCCAGCTTTCGAGTGTCGCATCGGGCGAGCCGGCGAGTGCGAGGAGCTCTCCCTGTTTCGAGAGGTTCCACTCTGAACCGTACGCCGCGATGAGTAGCTCCCGTAGCCGGTCGGCCGCAGTACGCTCGCCGCCTACAGGGGGGAGGGAGACAATTCCATCACGGTCGGCGAAGCCATCAATCGCATCTGGCTGCTGATCCGGCCAGCGGTAGCCCAACAGCCGTACGATAGCAGTGGTGAGCGGCTGCGCTGATGATTCAATCGCGCCACCGAATAGCCACTGAGTGGGATCAGGCGAAGATGGCTCCGGGATACCGTGCGGCAATTGCTCCGCCGCAACACGCTTCCAGCGAGCAAGATCGAACGGCACCTTCGCGAGAGTCGCGCTAGTAACGTTGAGCTTTTTGTCGATTTTCCTGACCTCTGCTGAATAGACTGGAGACGAGCAATACAGCCAAATAGCCGGAAGAAGGCTAGGATCTCTTGGTACGACTACTGCTCCCCCTTGGTCGTAGAGATCACCAAGATATAGAGTGGCCTTCAGGCCGGACATGCGATTGATGAAAACCCCGCGTCTGCCCCAGAATGGCTTTCCCCGTTGATCAGAGTCGTGCAACGCTTCTCGGCGCCACGACGCAGGCGCGCGCAGATGACCCGCCTCGCGATCATAGTCGATGAGAGTATCGAAGCCCGTGAACGGTAACGTCTCCCCGGGAGCAGTTTGCTGACGAACCCAACGATTCCGGAACGCCACTATCTCCCAGAAGAAACGCTGGTATCGTGGAGAATCGCCGTTCTGGATACCAGCAAGGCAGTCAGCATAATTAGCCAACGTGAGGAACTCAGAGCCTCCGCTTAGTAGGATTCTGCCGTCCGGGTTGCTCATCTGATCCCTTTGACGCAGAGCGATGAGTGGCAATTCCCGAAGTGCAACAATCTTTTCCAGGACTCCCACCGCTGCTCCGCCATCAAGACAGTGCATGTTTGCATGCTCTTGGGGAACCTCACGTGTCGCAACGAAGAGAACAACTGATACCACTTCGCCGCTTATGCTTCCGAAGGCACCAGCGCCAAGAACAGCCAACACATTTACCGTTTGCGATGTAAGGAGGCTTGATCTGTACCCCGTGAAGCTTCCGGCAAATAGCCAGCTCTGCGGCGATACGACAGCTACCGTACCCGCCGGCTGAAGCAAACGGATACAGCGCTCCTGAAAAACAACGGCAAGGTCGTGCCGCGACGTCGGGTAGTTCGCTTCGCAGAACTTCAACAGCGTTTCGTCCTGCTTTCGGAGCCCTAGATAGGGTACGTTCGTGCATACCAACGTGTAGCGCGCGCTCAGTATCCTCGCGGCGGAAAACATGCCTTGGGCCGAAACACCGGTCGCCTGAACTTCGGCATGATTCTGAACAGATTCGTTCGCAAGGGCCTGTTCAAGTCTTGACTGCACAGCGCCGAAGCCTGCAGTCAGAATATCGCTTTGGTCACTGCCGAGTGGATCAATTAAGCTGCCGAGTACAGGTGCCAATCGAAACTGTTGATGCATTAGCTCGAGACCATTGGCAACAACCGGATCATCTCCGGCGAGTGCGCGCCACTCATCCGATGTCGCACTGACAGATATTCCTGAGCATGCAACATTTACCATCGGCAACTCCCGATACCCACCCGCGCCCTCGTACTTCCATGCCGCTAGTGCAACAGCAAAAACGGCAATTTGGGTGCACCGAGGATCGATCTCGAGACCGTAAAGATTGTCACGCAGAACCGCGTCACATGCGTCACGTGCCGTCAGCTCTCCATCGAGCATACGAAGCGGCACAAGCTTCAAGAACGTAGCTACAAGGAAGTGCCCACTCCCGCAGCAAGGGTCGAGTACCTTGAGCTCTGCTAAGCGCTTCGGCCACCCATTAAAACTCCCCGCAGCCGGCGTGCCGTCCTCTAGGAGCCTCAGGTAGTCGAACGCGATTGGCGGATCCTCGCCAGGGTGCCGCGACGTCCACCACGCACCGAGCGTATTGTCGAGAAGGAAGTGGACCATGTAGGGCTCAGTGAAGAGCTGCGTGACCACCGGCAGCTCCTCGGCCCCAATTTTTACGCCTGACTTGTTAACCTCGTCCTTTCGACGCGCCTGCCAGAACTGGTACACCCAACCCAACGAATCGCTTGCCCGGAAGGTCTCGGCGGGCAGCGCCTCGAGCAGCTTCTCCAGCGAGCGCTCGTGCTCGGGCGCGAAGGGCACCTGCAGCAAGGGATCAGCCGGGCGGAAGATTTCCGGCAGCATACGCGCCGCCCAGCGCTCGGCCAACAGCCAACCGTTGGCGAGCCCCTCCTCGCGCGCCAGCTCCTCGCAGTCTGCGAGTGATACGCTCACTCCTGCGTCGGGGTGTATAAGCAGATCATTCTCGGCAAGAAAGCGGGCGAAGAGCATACGGTGCCAATACTCATAGGCCAATTCGGCAGCCAAACGCTGAGTCTCTTGCTCACCGCTCGAATTTCGGTGGTCGCCGAGCTGCTTCCCCTTCGCCCGGAGTCGAACGCGAAGATCGGACTCCGCTTTCGACAATCCATCAAACGCGCGTGCGCGACCCACTCCAAGCCTATTGAGCGCGGCGTTAGCGCCTTCCTCGGCCACTTCGCGGGCCTGAATGACGGTCTTTTCGAGCTGCTTACGCAGCACATCGTGCAAAGCAGACATATGTGCTCGGATGACGAATGCAAGTGAGTGACGGATCCGTGTCCCAAGACATCAGACGAGGATCGGGCCCTGTGCGACTTCGGCTTCCAGTTGTGCTCGAACCGTGTCGAGCCACTGTGCCACATCCTCAGCGTTCCGAAGCGTGGCGGGCTTGAGCTTCACGTGGCGCACCTGCGGTTCAGCCAGCTTAGCGGCAGCTGCCCGTGCTTGGGCAAATCGCCCTGGCAGCGCATCGCGCTGGTCAGCGAGGCTCGATAGCGACCGCTTATCCAGTGCAGTAAGCAGCTCCGAATCGGTGCCGACCGGCGGTACCGGAAGCGCGTCAAGCTGGTATTGAATCACCAGTCGCTCGCGGTCTTCCGGCATGATGGCGTTCCACTCTCGGTCACTCTGGAACTCTTTCATCCCCGTGGAGTACGCCGCCTCGTACTCCGCGTACAGGCGTTGAAGATCTGCCCGCAGCACGCCGGATACCGTCTGGCGCAGCGCGGGTACTGGGTCTGGCGTATCCAGGAGACGACGGCCGTCAATGACCGCTTGGATCTCTGCGCGCACTGGGTTCAGCGCTTGCAGTGTCGAGCCATGTACGGCCAAGCGTTCAAGCTCGCGCCAACGATGCAGTCGCTGGTTGATATCCGCTGCGGCCCGCGTCCACGCGAGGCGCTCACCATCGAGGCGCTCCCGAGCTTCATAGAGAGCGACGAGCTGCGCGTTTCCTGAAAGTGATTCGAGAGCGGCGATGTGTGCGGTGCTCGGGCGAGCGGGGGCCGGCGCCTCGTCTCCCGCGCTCGTTGCTAGATCCCGAAGATGGTCTAGATAGCGCGCTGCTGCCTGCGACTCTTCACCAGCCTTGGTAGAGATCCCGGCGTCCTGCCAAAGCTTTTTCAGCGCGAGCCGCTGGACAGCGGTCAAGACGAAGTGCTCGGCACGAAACACGGCCGGGCCGATGTTGGTGTGATTCAGCTCCTTTGCGCCAATCGACTTCCCTTGGTGGGAGGCCGAAACAAGGTTGGCCGCAGCAAGCGCCATGAGCGCCCCGTCCACCGTCTCGCGAGGCCAGCCGTAGTCCTTACCGCAGAACTTCGCCCGGACGTCAGACCCCTTAGCAGTGGCCTGCGTGATCTTGAGCACGGCGGCCATCACCGGGTGATTCTGCGGTTCGCCTGCATACTCCAATGCGTCGAGTGGATTGCCTGCCCCGCCCTTCACCTGCTGCATCACCTTCTCCCACCGCGCATCATCGCCGTCGTCGAAGTGGGGGAAAAGCCGGGCAAGCGCGGCCTCCGCAGCATCCTGCACGCCATCAGCAAGCGTCAGCCGTGCGTACTCCTGTCCCCCCCCGACGAAGACGCGAGCCCCTTCGAGGATTTCGTCGATCAACAGCGACACGCGCCCCTCAGCGAACTTCGCGCGCGTATCCATCGCGGCGCGCGCCTCCTGGCCCTCGCGCGTAGTTGGGAAGCCGCGCGTATCGAGCGTGGCACGCGCGGCGGCATGCTCCGCCAACGCCTTCTTCAACTCCTCTGCCTGCTTGCGCGGCAGAAAGACGGTTACCACGGGGCTGGAAGTGCCGGCATTACGCGCATCGGCTATTACGCTCGACTCTTCATCTTGCCACCCGTCTCGAACCCAGACGGGCACATCGTCGCCGCTCACAACAGGAGGCTGCTTGCCAAAGTGGACGGCGAGCTTGCGTGGTGTCTTCGTGCTTCCGTGCATCAGCTTGATGCCCTTGAATGCATCGCCCGCTCGACGCCGCAGAAGTTCGTCACGCGCCATTCCCGCGCGTGCAGGGTCGCCGAGGAATTCCTGGAGCTTCTTTGAGAACTCCGCGTTCCACTCTCCGCTCTCGCGAGTCTGCAGGCGAAACTCCGTCCCAACCTGCTGCAACACGTGGGCCGCTGCCATACTGGCCAACAGGTCCTGTACGCGCTTGCGAAGCGGGGCGCTTGCTTCCGTGAGGTCCTCAACGAGCAGGTCGGCGATGGTAGCAACGTCGGCGCGCACGCCGGTGTCGCTCCCTGAGTCGCGCGAGAACTTGCCAATAAAGAATACGAGAGCGGCTATGCGGGCACGCAAAGGCCCGTCATCCGCATGCTGGCGCTGCTTCTCGATGAGCTCGTGCACCTCTCTTAACAACGCCCCGGTTATCAACAGCGAAGGGGCGAGCTGGCCATATACGAAGTCACCCGCCACCACAGCCCCGAGCGGGCGCTCCGCCACTTGTCTCGTCGCCTCAAAGACAATGCGAAGCTGTGTGCGGAGCTGCGCTGCGGACCCGGCCTGGTCCACTGCTCGGAGCACTTGCTCCCAGAACCGGCGACGCGTGGGAAGGAGGGGGTAGTCGGCTACCGCGACCTCTTGATCTTCCGGGATCGGGCCAAGCTTGGTCCCCTTGAGATGCCGTGAGACTTCTCCAGCATAGCTGGATAACACCCCAGAGACGTCACCCGTCCGGTCGGTCCGCTTGCGGAGAACAACCTCGCGGATAACGCGCTCCACGTCCGCGTCGGAGAGCTGAACTGGCACCGTGAAGCGGCCCTTAAGCTTCTCCAACTGCGGCGTACCCGTCAGCGCGCTCTGCCCAGTTGCGACGAAGAGGAGCTTTCCCTTGAACTTGGCCGAGCAAGCCTCGACCACTTCCTGCACGGCGTAGGTGCGCCCAGCAGCATCCCCGATGTACTGCTGCACCTCATCGAGAACCACTAGCGCGAGGGGGAACTTGCCCCCGTTATTGAACGCGGCCTCGATTGCCGCAGTCATGTCGTCAATCGAGATATCCTGAACATTCGGAAACTGAGCCTTGAGGAGCTGACGCGCTTCCGCCGCGTTACCAGCGAACCCTGGGAGCGCGCCAAGCAGGGACTCGGCCAGCACAGGTGACACGTACAGGTTCTGAAGCTCGTGGGCCCAGTTCTTCCCCTTTGCCTCCACCCGTTCACGCACTTCCTCAAGAACTCCCTCACCACGCAACCACATCACAAAGCGCGCGAGCGGATAGCTCGAGGGGAGCCCCAGGGCCCCGAAAACAATACCGAGCATCGCCAAGCGCACGCTGTCGCCCGCGCCGGCCCCTAGGGTGCCACCGGCGGAACGCAGACCGCCGTGTTTCTTCGCTGCCACAGAGAGCTCGTGGAGCTTCTCGCGTACATCATCCGGCAGGCGGGCCAAGCCACGCGCGCTCACGCCATCCTCAAACGTCAGATCAGTCCAGAGGACGCGGAGCATCTTCACCAAGTGTGACTTTCCGCTGCCGTAGAATCCGCTGACCCACACGGCTGGCTGCTTCGGGTCCCCGAGATGCCGAAGGTAGGTATCGAGGATCTTGTAGAGTCCCTTCTGGTATTCGCCGTCGCACACGAAGGATTCGATTTCGTAGCGCAGCAGGCGACGCTCCTCGTCGGAGGCCACTGCACGCACCTCGGCGACGCCGTCATTGAGGAGTTTTGCCTTCGTAGGATCGGTACGAAGGACATCACGGACTCTAAGTTCGTTCTTCATTGGACAGGCTCCCTGTGTCGTTTAGGAAGATGGATCAGATACAAGCTCGTTCGCGGCTATCGGCGTTGCCATGTAGTTCCAGCCATCGCGCGCGTCGAGCAGACGATAGACATTCGGTTCGTACTCACCAGGAAAGAAGACTAGCAGTCTGCCACGGACGGCGGTCTGTGCTTCACTGACAATTTTTGAGACTTGGGAAAAGCCAAAAAGGGTGCCAACTCCAAGCACGGCGACAACGGTCTGGTCGCTTACGTCAGGAGACTCGAGAACCGAGCGCAATTCGGACGCAACCTCGGAAGCGAATGCCGGCAGGGCGAGCTCCAAGTCTTCAGGAACTTCGAAATAGCTGTCACGATACTCTTGCGCCGCCATCCAGCGCGGGAACGCGTCCGTGAGATCAACTAGGCGCCAGGTGTGGCCGGCCCTCACAGTCGTTATCTCGAATTCGGTGACTCGAGCCCGCAAGCGTCGTTCGTCGGACTTGTCATAGACCGCAAACCACACTTTCTGCGCTCCAGCAAGCGTGGAATCCCAGGGAAGTGAAACGTGTCGCGAATAGCTCAAGACCAGCCGTTCGATACGATTCATGGCCGGCCTGCGAAGTGGAGACTGGGAAGGTGGGCAATCATGACGCCTGGGCGAGTGAAGCCCTGTCGGCTGCAGTGAGTAGGCGCTCAAAGGTGATGTCCACAACGTCACCTATTCCACGATAGGTCAACCAGCCACGTCGCGAAGCCTCGCGCGCCATATCGTGGAGACGGGCGTCCGGTAGGCCAAGCAGCGCAACCCAGGGGGAAGTGAACAACAACAGCCCGCGTGCGCCGTTCAAATAACCAAGGAACAAAGCATACGCCACGGCAGATGCGCTCGCCGATGGTACCAAGCGAATGCGGCTACGCGGCGTCAGATGCCCGCTCTGAGCCCACGAGGACGTCAGATTCGCAAGCAGGGACCTCATCGTCGTATCGCTAAACCGCTCCCCGCGAGCTGCGATCACGGCCTCTCGGAGCCGCTCACGCGTGATCTCTTGACCGATTGGGGTCTCGATGACGGCCCGCATGGTCGATCGAAGTAATGAATCTCGCGCGGTAGCCGCGAGTAGCGCGAGCAGCGAGTGACCGACTGAGTCAGCTCCCCAAAGCTGGCGCAGGCTGCGAAAGATTGGGACCTGCGGGTCAAGGGCGTAGAGCTCGCGCAGTTTCGTGTACGTCCACAGTCGAGTGGATGCCGTCTTCTTGCCGAGGACATTCTCGTCTCGGATTGCCCGTCGATACGCGGCGTGTTCACTATCGGCGGGTACATGACGGAGCAAATCAGCGAGATCCGCAAACATGATCGTTCGACTTCCGTGAACGCTTTGGGCGTCGGAGCGGAACCCAGCGGTAAGAGGCCAACTGGTCTCAGATTGCGGGATGAAGTATCGACTCACGGCACGGTAGGTCTGGCAGCCGCGGTGCCGGCTCCCCTAGGTCAGTGCGGCTTGCTCCGCAGCGAGGTTTCCAATACGACGTTTGAATATGGTTCCGTGCAGAGAAGGCGGGAAGGATTCACCATTCGAAATGTGAAACCGGAAAGCACGGAGAATTCCCTTGTGCAACTTCGGATCTGACGGACTCAATGTTTGCATCCCGTCAACACTTTTCGTCGGAGGAACCCGAGCACAGCCCAAAGGTTGCTGCTGTGATCAATTAAGCACCGGTCCGATTCGAGTGCCCCCCCTACCCTCCCCCTTGGAAGGCACCACGCCCTCCCGGGCCGGCACGGCTTGCTCCTGCAGCAGTGAAGCTCACATGATCGCTAACTCCTTCGCGACCTGGCAGGCCGTCAACGTCGTGCGTGATGCCTTGATCCGGTACGAGAGCACCTTTGCGCCGCTGTCGGCACAGATCGACGGCGCGCTCTTCTGCCGGGCCCTGCTGGCTCAGATTGACGAGGTCTTGGGGTCCGCCCTCGAACAGCCCGTCACCTTGGAGAAGGCAGCCAGGCTTTCCGGTTACTCCTCGGAGCACCTACGCCGCCTTATCCGTGAGGGCCAATTGGCGACGTACCGGGCAGAAGGGGAGCGGACGCACCGGGTGCTCCCGAGCGAGGTACCAAAGCGCCATCGCGGGGCACGCTCGAATACACCCGCAGCGGAACCAACGTCTTCCGGCGACGTGGTCCCCCACCCATCAGCGCCCCCCGCACTGGCGCTTCAGAGGTTCGGCACCTACGATCCGAATGCCGATGCTCGCTCGGTTCTGGCGCGCGTGCGTGGAGGGTAAGTCTGATGTCCACCACGAGCACCACACCGTTCAAGATCACCGTGCAGGTCCGCCGCGAGTGGCGCCTGAGCGAGAGGGGCTGCTGGTCCGCCTCGTTCACCGCCCACGGCAAGACCCTGCGCATTCAGCAGCGGAAGGCCGGCGCGACGTTCGAGCGGGTCTATGGCACTCCGGAATCTTGGGGCTCGCTCCAGACGACGGATCGGGAAGAGGCCGAGGAACGCGGCAAGGCGTTCCTGCGCGCGCTGGTTCTGGCGCAGGCCGAGCCCCCGACGCCGACGCCCAACTCGACGAACTCGCCGTTCACGCCGCCCGTCCCCAACACCGGAGGTCTCACTCTCGGCCAACTGTGGCGCCTGTATTCCGAAAGCGCAAAGTTCGCGAGGAACAAACCCCATACTCAGGAAGGCGACCGTAGCCGCATTCGCGCGCTGCTGGCGGGGCTGGGCGAGCACCAGTTGATCGCTCAACTCGATACGGAGCGCGTGACGCAGTACCTACTCGACCGGGAGCAGGGCAAGATCGCGTACGAGCGCCCCGCGGCGACCGCAGCGGGAGGCGTGAAACCGCATCAGGCCAAACCGGTGGGCAAGCGTAGCCAGCAGGCGGATGTTCGTTTGCTGACGACGATGATCAACTGGGCACTCGATACACGAGGTCCTGATGGCCGGTACCTGCTCGAAGTGAAGCCGATGCGCGGTTTCAAGGCGCCCCGGGAGACGAGCCCCGAGCGTCCGGTGGCCACGCATGAGCGGTACGAGGCGACGATGCAGGCGATGAACGAACTGGCAGAGGAGGAAACGGAGGCGAAGGCCAAGCATCTGTGGCTCGCCATTCGCTTCGCACTCATGCTCGTGACCTTCACCGGCCGTCGCATCGGCGCAGTGCTGAAGATGCGTTGGTCGGACGTGGACGTCTCCGACGGGAAGTTCCTGGAGCACGCGTTGCGTTTCCGGCGCGAGAACGACAAGAAGGACAAGGACCGGCACATCCCGTACGTCGAGCAACTCCAGGCCATCTTTGCCGAGGCCAAACAGTCGCTCGGGGGTGACGGCGACGATCCGATCTTCGGACAGATGCACGACCGCAAGAAGCCGCTCGCGGCGGACGGCATTCGCAAGCGCTTACTGGAGGCCGAAGCTCGGGCGGGGCAGCCGAAGCTGAAGCGGGGGCTCTGGCACCCGTACCGGCGGAAGTGGGCCTCGGAGCGCCGGCACCTGCCGGTGAAGGACGTGATGGAGGCGGGCGGGTGGGACGACTACCAGACCTTTCTGAACTGCTACACGATCACCACGCCGGCCACGGTGGCGGCGGTCATCAACAGCCCGCTGCGGCTCGCGAAGGACGGGGCGCTGCACGACCCCTCGCCGGAGCTCAAGTCGGCAACGGGCGAGAACACGCCGGGGAACACGCTGGCCCGTGGGGCGCTCCGCCTCGTGAGCTGACGCCACGGTAGGACCCTAGCACGACCCTAGCACGACCCTAGCACGACCCTAGCAGTATCCTAGCAAAGCCCTAGCAGGGGCCGAGCAACGAAAAAGCCGCATCCCGTAAGTGCTTACGGAACACGGCTTTATCGGATTGCCCCTCCTGGGGTCGAACCAGGAACCTTCTGATCCAGAGTCAGAGCAATACTAGAGTGATCTTTCCCGATCTCTAGACTGCCGTAGAGTGGAATTGCCTATTGCAGAACAGCAGAAGTCAGCGATAAGATAGCATTGCGCTGCTGACTATCCGCTGACTTTCCCCGGAGCGATGCCGATGTGGGATAACGAACCTCTGCCCCATGAGTGGGCGACCGTCGCCGATGACCCCGCGTTTCTCGGGTGGATGCGGGCTCGCCTTGAGGCACACGAGCCAATCCGCACCGTAGAGCCTGCCGGCGTTCGGCGCTTGCTGGTGGACTGGTTTATGGAGTCGCCATCCTCATGGGTGGCGTGGCATCCCGAACGCTTCTATCGCGGAGCAGACCGCAGCAACGGGGCCTGGGGACTCCGCGACGATGCCATCAGCGCCGCGGTGAAAGAGGGGCTGAGCGTCGCCTGGCAACGATTCGAAAGCGAGGCCAGCGACTCGTTCACCTCGCTGGACGCCTGGCTGTCCGCTGAGGCGGCCGGCCTGCTGCAGTACCCCGGCGCGAAGGGGGGGAGTGAGAAGCTGTCGAAAGAGATGCGTCGTACGCTGGGCTCCACCCGGTATCAGCGGCGCTGGTATTGGCCCATGAACTGCCGCTGGTGCGGCGAGTCGTTCAAGCCGACGCGCATGAAGATGGTGCATTGCCCCGACTGCCGAAC
>VFQQ010005236.1_pt1 | contig 10899 bp, 7 predicted proteins | sample 3512341 | NCBI WGS metagenome assembly VFQQ01 (sample SAMN10412373, study PRJNA504923) | tailings metagenome | isolation source: Relicate 2 Philex TSF1 revegetated site | place: Philippines: Tuba, Benguet | collected 2017-08-29
CGAAGGCAAAATGGCTGAGCAGGGCGCACGGCTGCGTTTGACTGAACGCACCTCGCATGCCGTTCAGGTCATTGCTGTCAGCTTTGTCCACCCTTTTGCTGTCTGTAGCTTGTAGTATGCTAATGAAGATGCTCTCTGCCTTCTGCAAGGGCGAAGCGCGTAATGAGGGTCGAGTCAAAGCTCGCTGACCAACGAAAGTTGCCCCATGCACGCTCGCGAGGCGCGCCACTGCATTAGCTTGTGCTGCTTACTGCTATCTGCTCTGGCGAGTCCTCGGCTTCGCTGAGGGCGTCCATCTGTCGCTGTAGCTGGAGTTACGGCGGGCCTTGGAGACCACCGTTCGCGCTGCAGACTACGACTTCTGCTGAGCGTGATAAGCGCTCTTGCTGCACGCTGTGACAGCTCGTATCGCTGTGTGGTCGCGTTCAGGATAAGCAAATGCGTGCTGGGTCTGCTATGTCTCTGCTCGCTCTTGTTGGCTTTCCAGTGCAATACGTTAACTGTATGCAAGGCAGCTCGCAGGCAAGAGGCTCCAAGAAGCGTACAGGTGCGACAACGCGCATGCGGTTATGGCAACTCACAAACACACTCACAACGCCGCAAGGAAGCTTGCTTGCTTGCGCACACACAACGGCAACAACACCCACAGCTGTTACAGTGCACGGTCCAGCACAGCAACGTTCTCAACGTGGTCTGTGTGCGGAAACATGTCCACTGGCTGTACAGACGTCAAGCGAAAGCGCTGACTTCCCCGCTGCGTATCGTCCACACCGCACAGCCTGCGCAGGTCACGAGCCTGCGTCGCTGGGTTGCAGCTAACGTAGACCACCCTACGTGCCCCACAGCGCTGCAGGTAGTCTACAACTGCCTCTGACAAACCCGCCCGAGCAGGGTTGACGACCACCACGTTTGGCCGCTGCCAAGCCGTTGCAACCCCGCTCTTATCCGCATTGTTGGACTGATCCTGCATACAACCATGAGCATAAGCTACCACGCATAGAACCTTGCATGTACGCGCATGCGCGCTCTGTCTGCGCTCAACCAATGTGTGCATGCTGTGTGTGTATCTGTGTGCATGTGTTTGTGTACGTGCGTCTGCACGGGTGCGTGCGGTGTGTGTGTGTGTGTGTATGCGTGTGTGTGTGTTTGTGTGCATGTAGGTTACCTTGCCAGGCCGCTGCAGCCCTCGCTGCAAGTCGCCACACACAAATGACGCATTGGTGATGCCATTTAACTCTGCATTGAACTTGGCGTCTGCAATAGCAGACTCTGCAGTCACACACACACACACACACACACACACACATTCACACACGTCAAGCACGCACCCGCGTACATGCGGAGCTGGAGTTACCAGATGCTATGGCATGGGCCTTGGCATGGTACTGAGAACGACGGCGCTTAGTCGCAGCACGTGTACGCTGTGCAGGGGTACAAGTGCGCCAGGGGCGTGTGCGATGGATGGTTCGCTCACCGAATGCCTCATGTATGGCCTAGCAGATATGTGTGTGTGTGTGTGTAGTGTGTGTGTGTGGTGTTGTGTTCACCTATTGCCTCGTAGCCCAGGACGTGTCTACACTGACTAGCCAGGGACAGTCCTATCGTGCCTATGCCACAGTATAGGTCTAGTAGCGTGTCTGTGGGCTGCAGTGCTGCTGCACGAGACACGACGTCGTATAGCACCTGTGAACACACACACACATACACACACACACATGCACACACGCGTGCATGCAACTCCGACTAGCATAGATACTGCAGCTCACCCAGCTCGTGCCATCCATTGCTACGGTGTGCATCAAGACGCTCAGTGCGCCCATGCTCTTTGCTCACATGCGCATGTCATAGTCATGCAGCGGGGCGCCCTGTAGCGTGTTATACAGCGCGGTTCTGAGTTCCACATGCTAGGTCTGAGTGTTGCTCTGCACCTGCATGCCATGCAGCGGGGTGCCCTGTAGCAACGCACCTCTGTCTGCGCAGCATTGGTCTGAAAGAACGAGCCAGGCGAAATCCTAAACCATAACCCACACAACCGCTCCAACAGATACCCTGTCCCCGATAGTATCTGCGTATCTATCCCCGCTGACTCATCCTCCGTATCAGATCCTATCTGAGATCTATCCTGTAATCTATCGCGTGGCCCTGTATCTATCCGTTGCTTTGACTGTAGGCCTGTGGCTGTAGTAGTGCTAGTGGCTTGTATGGCTTGTCTGTTGCTAGCATTCGTGCGTTTTCGACTACTGTGTGACCCAGCTGCGCGTGACTTGCTGCTTGTGTGTGCAGTACTCGTGGCCACAGCGCCGACCACCCTGTGTGCCACGCCCGCAACGCACGGCACAGCAGACACAATCTCTGCTGCTGCAGCGCGCAGCACCGCTGTGTCCGCGGCCGGCGTCGTGACAATCGTCACAACGTACCGCCCGCTGTCATCGCACGCGCCGGCTTGCGTCGGCGGCAGCGGCGGCGGTGCGGCGTCGCCGGCGGCCCACGCGCGGCTTCCGCGGCGCACGACCATGCTGACAAGACAGCCCTTCCCCGTGGGGTCATTCGCTGGCAGTAGCCCAGTGTTGAACACTGCCTGTGCCGTCGTGTGCATGATGGCGGTGAAGGTGTGTGGTGCGAGGAGGCAGTCTTGTATAGGAAGCACGTCCTCGGCACTGCCAGGACGCAGGAAACCTACTGTTGGCTGTGTTGTAACGTGGCCTGCACTCACACCGCCTTGTGTGTCTGTGCTGGGTAACTGCACTGTGGGCTGTGTAATGACGTGGCCTGTCGCAATTACACCCTGTTGTGCGCCCCCTGTACCTTGTGTGTCTGTACTGGCTGACTGCGCCGCAGGCTGTGAGAGCACGTGAGCTGCTGCCATAGTATCCCCTTGTGCATCCGTACCCTGTCGTAATGCCCCAATTGCCTGTTGTGTTTCTGTACTGATTGATTGTACTGTAGGGTCCCACCTGCGACTACTGAATGTAAAGGCTAGCTTGTTGCGGTACCTAAACCGTCGCTGCTGCGGCGGCTGCTGCTGCTGCGGCAGCTGGGGCAGCTCGGCGGTCGCACTGGGGGCTGCTGAGCTGCTGGGTGGTGGCATCTGTGTAGGCTGGCGTGGCTGTGTGGGTGAGTCGGGCAGGCTAGTTGGGCTGTGTAAGCTGTGTTGGCTGTTTAGTGTTGTGAGGGTGGTGGGTGCGTCAGATGGCGGTGATGTCTGAGTAAGCTGTTGTGGCTGCGCGGCAAAGCGAGGCGCGCTGTACTGGCTGTTTAGTGTTGTGAGGGTGGTGGGTATAGGCACGTCACAGCCTAGGATAGGCTGCATAATGCCTGATAGACCTGGCAGCTTGCCTACACGTGTGAGGGTCTGGAAGACCTGTGAGCACGACACACCCACGCACACACACATGGCGCGTACCTGCTTGCACAGCACGCCTCAGGCTAGCAAAATGTAGCACACACGCGCGCAGAGATGAGGCAAGCGGATTATCGACGTCTCGCAGCAACACAAGTACAGCTGATGCTGCTAGCAGGGTATGGCGAGCTGTGCGCGAGTATGGGCATTGGTTGCTGGACGCGTGCAGAAGGCTGCGTACCTGGTTCTGCTTTTCCACGAGCTGCTGGCTGTAGTCCAAGCTCTGTAGCGGGCAGCCACCGCAGTGCGCGTGGTGGGCACACGGCGCTGGCACCGCGTGATTGTGGGGCCGCAAGGTTGCCACCTTCACTGCTTCGGCATAGCCTACACGCCGCAAGAGTCAACGCAAGCCTCCACTCCTCCTACCCGTGGTCACACCTCGCCAAAATGCGCACAGCTGCCTCTTGGCGCAGCCTGTGGACTGGCGCGTGAGCAGGTGCGGTGGATGCTGCCTGGGCGGCCGTGCGCCCTGCTGCGTACCTTTTTTCACGAGCGTGACCTGCGCCGTCAGTCGCTCGCCGGGCAGCGCCCTGTCTACGAGAATTACAAGCTCAGACCCATCCTGGAAGCAAACGCCCTGCGGGGCAGGACAGCGCCCAGCACACGCGTCAGCCTCAGGGCGGCAGGACGGCGTGCCTGACTGCGCGAGGCTCCTAAACTGACGCTGCCCTCTCACCTTTCCCCCTACAGCGAGCCGGGCGCACGCCACCTCCACGCGCGAGGCCACACTGAGTCCCGCGGGTGGCGCGCGATGCAGGGCCATGGGCGAATGCGCAACGTCCCCTGAGCCGCCGCGAGGTACGTAGCGCGGATGCGCTGTACCAGTGCAAAGCGGCTAGTAAACTAGCTGCGCAGCTGCTGCGGCACGCGCATGAGCATGCACACACGGTGCTGAAGCACGTGGCGTGGGGTCTCACACTTCGTATGTTGTATCTAAAGCGTGCGACTTCATACTGATGTACTGCGTGTTACTCTGCTCTGAGATACGCTCCTCGACTGTACTGAGGGAAGCAAGCAGACCTCTGTGCGTGGCTCTCTGTGTCTAGCGCGCAGTAAGGCGGCAGGCCTTACAGTGTATCATGGTAGCAAAATGCAACAGCAGAAAGGAGGTGCATCGAAGAAAGCGACGCGCGTCAAATGCATGCAGTTCAGCAAGTAATCAGCAAGTAATCAGCCGGCAGTTGTCTGCATGTGTCGCAAGCTATATGGCAGAGAGAATTTCCAAGTTCCTATCCAATTTATCCACAAACAAATAACAAAGAGCAAAGAGGGTTTCCAGGAGTTCCTACACCGTCATGAAGGCCTATGCACGATCAAAGAGACGCACCACATCACTGTCACAGTCTGTATCGTCCCCAGTGCGTCACACGTACATAGTACACGTAAGAGGGACCCTTCATGGCCCATCCTACATCACGCCGCCCAGTTTGTCAGCCAACCTGTGTCGTAAACACATCTGAGAGCCATACATGGCCCATTCATCTCCTCACGCTGCCCAGCTTGTCTCACACACTGTGTCTCACACACACTGTGTCACACACACTGTGTCTCACACACACGATCCTGTGCCACCCTGTGTACAGCTACAGAGACATACTTTGCCGATGCCATCCCCAGCCATGCGCACAAAGAGAATCACAGCTTATCAGGCAGCCTGTGTCGTCTTCTGTGTCCCGCACATACAACGAGGAACCTTCATGGCCCATCCTTCCTTCACGCCGCCCAGCTTGTGAGCCAGCCCCACAGACCAACACTGGCCTGTGCTGGCACACCCTCCCGCTTGGGCAGGCCACTTGCCTTGGTGTGCGCAGCTGGGGCTGACTCCTGCTTGGTCACCAGCACAGCCACCATGTGCGCTGTGTTGTGTGTGTTGTGCTGCTGTGCGGACACATCGTGTGTGTGCACAGAGGGCACGGATGGGGCGGCTTGAGCGGGTGGGGTAGGAAGGCTTGTCATGAGCACACTAGCCTGCATGGAAGGAGACACACACACACACATCACTATTTGCCATTGCATATATGCATTGCTGTGTGCTTGCTCTTTTTCGTGTGCCGCGCACATGCTTAACATGTGGTTTTAACTGTGCATGCACGGTATGCGTATGCGTAGTGTGTGAGTGTGTGTGTGTGCATGTGTGTGTGTGAGTCAAACACATACCTTGCGTGCGCCTCTTCTCTCCTGCCTGGTCACACATTCACACGTGGGCACTGTCACAGGCACTTGCAGCCCATCACTCTCTGTCTGTGTGCCCACCCTCCAACTCCCAACTGAGCCTGTGCTGTGTGCATCCATTAACTTGGCGTGTGTAGCCTGGGCCTCATGTGTACGTGTGTGTGTGCCTCCTGGGCTCATGGCCTGCTGAGCAGGGGCCGCGCCCATGTCACACGTCTTCGTGCCCATGTCACACTTGTTGGTGGTGTGTGTGTACAGGCCGAAGAAAGACTGGGCACTTGCACGCAGTGCCTTGATGTGCGCCTGTTGAGCAGTGTCGACTGGCGTCCTCAGTGCACGGGGGCGGGTCGGCTCGGGAGCCAGGCAGGTGCTGCCAGGAGAAGCGACCTGTACACACACACACACAGTGGCATCAGCTCACATTCTTGTACTCAAACACACAGCATCAGTAAGTACATGCATGCAATAGTGTGGTTGCTGTACTGATGTATGCGTGCGCTGACACACACACACAGACACACACATATGTGTGGGTCAAACACACAGCAGAGTTGAGTGACATGCATGCAAGGCTCTGCATGCGCAAATAATGTGTGCGTGGGTGTGCAACAACGCCTCACCTTGTTCTGTGTGACCTTCTGCATGACATCCACACTCCCACAGCGTCTCTGTGTGCGACCCGCAGCGCACTCGCTCTTCATCCCCTTCAGAGCACCCATGTCCGCGTCAGCATGTGCGCCTGTGCTGTGTGCACCAGCTGAGCCATCCTTAGCCCCTACTGTGCCAATGTCCGCGTCCCCGCGTGCGCCATCCTTAGCCCCATGTGCGCCTGTGTCCACATCACCCTGTGCGCCTGTGCTGTGTGGCACTGAGCCATCCTTAGCCCCATCTGTGCCATCCTTCGCACCGGCTGAGCCCTGTGTGGTGTCAGCATGTGCGCCATCCTCAGCCCCTGCTGTGCCCCCGTGTGAGCCATCCTTAGCCCCATGTGCGCCTGTGTCCACGCCAGCATGTGTGCCATCCTTAGCCCCATGTGTGTCCTGTGTAGGTGTGTCATGTGTCTCAGTGAATGAAGATCGATCTGTGACACATGACGCTGATGCACCGTGCATTGGTGCACAGGACACAGACTGGGCTGGAGCTGACTTGGTGTGTGGCTTGGCTGGGGCATCGGTGTGTGGCTTGGCTGGGATGCGCACAGCACCGGCGTCTGACTTCGCGCGCCGCATGAGTGCGGCACTCGCGCCGTCAGACGCGGCCGCGCCGCCGGCGGATGCAGCGCGCTTGAGGGGTGCCGGCGCCGGGTCAACAGCCGGCGCGCTGTCGGGCTGTGATGCGGCGGCTGCAAGGGGCTCAGCAGCGGGGGGTAATCCAGGCGGAGGGTCCAGGCGCATGCGCTTCACATCGCGACACTCACGCAAAGTGTGCGTGTCTGTGTCGGCAACGGAAGGCACGGCAGCCGTCGCCACGACTGATGCCTTTGCCCGCTTGGATCGGGGAGCATGGCGGATATGCGACTTGCAGACGACGGCCAAACGCGCTGGGAGAACGAAGATACCCGGTGCTGCCTGAGGCTCTGCCTGAGGCTCTCCGGCTGGCTGCTCAGCTACAGCTGCTGGCGAGTCGGCCGCAACTGCTGCATCTGCGGCTGGCACATCGGCAGTTGCTGTTGGTAAATCAACAGCGGCCTGCACAGCTGCAGCCTCTCCGGCTGGCTGCTCAGCCGCAGCCGCCTCGACCTGCTCTGCAGCCACAGCCACCTCGGCCACGGCGGCCACTGGTGGTGCATCGGCCACAGCTGGCTGCTGATTGACAGCCGCCTGCTCTATAGCTGCCTCCGCTGCCGCGGCGGCTTTGGTTGTTTTCTCCGCCTCAGCCGCCGCAGCCGCCTGTGCGTGGGCTGCAGCTTCTTCTGCCTGTGCCGGCGCCTTCTCGGCCGTCACTTCGTTCTTCATGTGTGTGTCGGCTGTTTCAGGCCCATTGATGTCAGGTGCATCAAGCACGGTGGGTTCTGATAGTCTGACTGGAGTGTAGGTAAGCTGACCTGCGTCTGTACACACACACACGCACACACACACACACACACACACACACACACACACATAGAGAGAATGTCATCACATGATACGCAAGGCTATGACATCCAGTGCGCAAAGTGTATGTGTGTGTGTGTGTGTGTGTGTGTGCGGGGTCTGCTCACCTGCTGCACCCCTCGCGCACTTGAGCACCATCTTCATACGTTGTTAGAAACGCTTCATGTCGCTCTCACGTTTGTTAGCGTCTGTCTGAATGACTGTCACATGCATGGCGTCCTGGGGAGACACACACACACACACACACACACACACGCACACACACACACACGCACACACACATGGGTGAAAGGATGTTCAAGTGCAAGCACAGCTTGTATGTGTGTCGGATAGCGTGATTGCGTGCTCTGGCGTGAGTGCATGCGTCCGTGTATGTGCCTTTAGATTTGCATGCATGCATGTGTGTGTGTGTGTGTGTGTGTGTGTCTCACCATGAGCCTGTACATTAACATGTCACTCTCTCCAGTCACAGAGAAGCACAGCTTGCCAATTACCACACCACGCACTGCATCCTTGGTCTTAGTCTTCAGTGCGGCGAGAACAGCCTGCATGTGACACGGGACACACACACACACACACACAGGTGGTGAGACTACATAAATACTGAGAACAGGACATGTGAAACTGCAATCGCTGCTGTGTGTGCCAGCTGCTTAGGCTTGCGCGTGTAACTGTATGCGTATGTGTGCGTGTGTGTCTCCGTGTGTGTGTGTGTGTGTGCGTGTGTGTGTCTTAGCTCACCTCCTCCGTGCCCGGGACTGTGCACACCACCATCACTGCCATCCCCACCCTAAACAAAGGCACTCCCTCATAGCCTGCGTACGCCCCATGTATGAGTGTGACTATGTGTGACGTCTGCAGGGCTGAGATCACACACTGCTCGTCAGCACCGCACAGTGTAGAGAGTGTGTGACACAGGTGGTGTAGAGCCTTCACAAGCGGGTGAGTGGGGATTGAGGCATCTGTGACTGGCAGACCAGCCTGGGCCTGCTCGGCTGCAGCTGCTGGCACGTCGGCTGCAGCTGGCTGCTCAGCCGCAGCTACAGGCACGCTTGCCGCATCAGCCACAGCTGGCTGCTCTGCTGCAGCCGCCAGCTCAGCTGCCGCAGCTGGTTCGGCTACGGCTGGCAGCTCAGCCACGGCAGCAGCTGGGTGCTCATCGGCCGCAGCATCGGTGCCTGCCACAGCAGCGTCCTCCTGGCCCTGAGGAGCAGCTGGCTGGGCCTCGGCTGCCGCGGAAGCTTTGGCTTCTTGCTCCGCCTCAGCCGCCGCAGCAGCCTGTGCCTGTGCAGCTGCTTCCGCAGCCGCAGCCGCAGCCGCAGCAGCCGCCTGTCTGGCCGCCCATTTCTCAGCCGCCGCTTTAGCCATCGCAGCTTCCTCTGCCTTCGCTTCCTCGTGTGCTTTCACCGCTGCAGCTTCCATCGCTGCATACCGCAGCTCTACCCTAGCCGCCACCCTCTCCTCCAGCGTGCTGTGCGTGCTGGGCTCAGCCCCCGTGCTGCGCGTGCTGTCACTCTCAGCATTGGCCAATACCTCCAACAGAAGGGCAGACGGTGTCCTGCCTTCCTCTAGGGCTCGTGCAATCATACGACGCGCGTCTTGTTCAGTGGTAAGCTCATTCTTTTTGCGGGATGGGTAGATGTGTGAGAGTGTGTGAGGGTACTGGGCGTCTGGGTAACGGTCGATGCGATCGTGGATCGCAGTTCCTGTATACACACACACGCACACACATACGCAAACATACGTGCACGTGGACATACACAGGGGTTGTACACTCTCAAAGCCAGCAGGCGGCCATACAAGCGACAAGTGTACACATATACACACACACACATACACAAACGTGATACAAACCAGAGTAAGGAGGAAGGAGTGTGATAGGAATGTGTGTGTGTGTGCGCGCGCGTGTGTGTCTCACCTGCCAGCCTCTTTGCCGTTGTGATTAGTTTTGTAAGGCTCTCAATCAGTATCGGTAAGTCGGGTGTGCGGCAACGCACGTCCACATGGGTTGCTCTAAGGATGCACTTCTGCGCACACACAGATAAACACACAAACACACACACACGCTAGCACCGGCTACAGGGACCATGCTGTGCTCTGTGCTATACACTCGTTGGCTTAATGCTAACGCACTGCTGCATGTGTGGCTTACACAATCGCTGACACAGTGCACTTGGGAATGCAAAGGCAGGCGCACTGTCTTAGCACATGCTTTCCTTGGCACTGAGCACGCACAGTGCTGAGGCACACGAAGGGCACTTACCGTCAACTCTTGAGCGTCAACTTACAGCCCTACAGCACTGCTGACATGTACGGTGTCTCAATCCGCTTGGTTTTGTGTGTCTGTGTGTGTGTGTGTGTGTCTTACCGTCAACTCTTGAGCGAACATGTAGGGCAGGCCCTTTGTCGGGAAGTCAAAAGCCAGGTTTGTGAAGATCAGCTTTTGACAGTCTCCGGCCTGTCGCATTGTGTCCATGAGCTCCTGTGTACACACACACACACACACATGAACACGAAGAGACGCCCCTACAATGTTATGGAATGCCTCATAAGCAAAATGGTGCGTGCGTGTGGGTCTACTTGCATAAGCATGTCATGAGTCAGCCCGTAGGGTTACCCCGGGGCGAGTGTGGCTATGTGTGTATGTGTGTGTGTGTGTGTGTCCCGTACTCACCTGCTCAATGCCTGGGTATGTACACACCACAGCGAGGCTCATCCCCGCAGCGAACACAGGACACACACAGTCCACACACACAGGTCCACACAGAGAGGACAGGCCAGGGTGAAGGTTGTCAAGCTCAGAGGCTGACAAACCGAAGAAACGCTCGTACCTGTGTGCAAGACACAAACACACATAAACACACACGCACGTGAGTCAAACTGTGTGCTCGGTGGACAGTCGCTGTGCTATGCCTGCACACATACGAGCCTGTTGCATGAGGCGAATGTGCTATCCTAGGTCTCACTGTGTGCAACCTCGGTTGGTTTGGCCTGGGCTTGCTTATCTATGCAGGCTAGGTTCGTGTGTGGTAGTGAGGGTTGAAAGTGAGGGTGTGCGGTACTCACCCTGTCACCTCAGGCGCTGTGTAGCACACATGAGGTGTGTGGTCATCTGCACAGCTGTCAGCCTGGTTGTAGAGATGGGTCAAGTTGACGAGCTGTGAAAACACACACACACACACACACACAAACACACACACACACACGAAAACAAGGACTTCCCATATCTACCAC
>VFQQ010005237.1_pt1 | contig 10891 bp, 11 predicted proteins | sample 3512341 | NCBI WGS metagenome assembly VFQQ01 (sample SAMN10412373, study PRJNA504923) | tailings metagenome | isolation source: Relicate 2 Philex TSF1 revegetated site | place: Philippines: Tuba, Benguet | collected 2017-08-29
TACGTCTCTCGGCGGGCGTACTAAACTCCATAGTTAAATACGAACGGCGCAGACTCATGTCGCAGGACCAGCTCAGCACTACCCTCTCGGCTCTCGCCGATCCCACCCGCCGGGCGATCCTCGCCCGACTGGCGCTCGGCGAGACCTCGGTCACCGAACTGGCCGCGCCCTTCGACATGAGCCTCCCCGCCGTTTCCAAGCACCTCAAGGTGCTGGAAAATGCCGGCCTGATTTCGCGCGGCAAGGAGGCCCAGTGGCGGCCTTGCAAGCTCGAAGCGGGTCCGCTGCGCGACGTGGCGGCGTTCCTCGAAAACTACCGCCAGTTCTGGGAAGAGAGCCTCGACCGGCTCGACGACTACCTGCAGGCGCTGCAGAAGGGAGACCCCGGCGGCCCGAAGAACTAACCGCCGGAGCCTCAACCCGAAACGTTTCAACCCGCGGACGCGCTTCACGCGCGAATGGCGAAGCCATGCCTTGCCGGCCCGCACACCCGAAAGGAGCCGCCAGGATGGCGCGACATGGCCAGGATCATTTCGTTCGGCGCCTATCGGGCGAAACTCCGCGCCAGGTCCTACTGGTCCCGGCACCTTGAGTTCCATCGGTGGCTCTGGGGCGCCAGCCTCGACCGCCTTTCCGCCTACATCGAAACCCTGAAAGAGGAGACCAAAATGTCCGACAAGAAAGATCTCAAGATCGAAGCCCCCGCCGGCCAGCCGCATATGGTGCTGACCCGCACGTTCGACGCACCGCGCTCGCTGGTCTGGCGCGCCCTGAGCCAGCCTGAGCATGTGATCCGCTGGTGGGGGCCGCACACCCACGCCAACAAGGTGCTGAAGTTCGACTGGCGCGTCGGTGGCGGCTGGCGCATCCAGTCCAGCATGCCGGACGGCATGGTCATCGTCTTCCACGGCGAGTACCGCGAGATCGAGCCCGAGTGGAAGACCGTCCAGACCTTCGCCGTCGAAGGCATGTATGACGGCCAGTACAGCGTCGACACCCTCACGCTCGAGGAAGTCGACGGCAAGACCGTCTACAAGGTGGTTTCGGTGCTGCCCGACGTCGCCGCCCGCGACGGCATGCTGGCCTCCGGCATGGAACTCGGCGTTGTCGAAGGTTTCGAGCGCCTCGACGCCATCCTCGTCGAATTCAAGGCCGGACAGTAAGGCCGGCACCGGGAGACCGAAAATGCCCCACGTCACCTCCAGCGACGGCACCCGCATCGCCTACGAAACCATGGGTTCCGGCCCCGTCGTCATCCTCGTCGACGGCGCCATGTGCTACCGCGGCATGGGCCCGGCCATGCCGCTCGCCAAGGAACTGCAGGACCGGTTCACCGTCACCGTCTACGACCGGCGTGGTCGCGGCGAGAGCGGCGACACCCAGCCTTATGCCGTGGATCGCGAGATCGAGGACCTGCAGGCGCTCGTCAACGCCGCCGGCGGCTCAGCGATGCTCTACGGCATCTCGTCTGGTGGCGTCCTTGCCCTCGAGGCCGCCAACCGCATCGCCGGCGTCACCAAGGTGTTCGTCTACGAGGCCCCGTTCATCACCGACACCACCCGCCACATGGCTCCGGGCTATGCCGACCGCATGTATGCCCTCGTCCGGGCCGGCGACCGCAGCGGCGCGCTCCGCCACTTCATGCGCGTCGGCGTCGGCATGCCGGCCTTCGCCGTGCTGATGATGCGGCTGATGCCGATGTGGAAGACCCTCAAGGCCGTGGCGCCGACCCTCGCCTACGACACATCGTTCACCGAGCCGATGCAGCGCAGCAAGCCGATCCCGCGCGGCACCTGGGCCAATCTGCGCCAGCCGGCCATGATCGTCGGCGGCACCAAGAGCGACACCTGGATGCGCAATTCGCAAAAGGCCATCGCGGACGCGCTGCCCAATGCCCGTCACGACGAGCTCGAAGGCGAGAACCACATGGTCAAAGCCACCGCCATCGCCCCGATGATCAAGGAATTCTTCGCGGCCTGACGGACGCGAAACGAGGAGAGAGACAATGGAACCGATCGTCCTGCTGCCCGATGACCAGCCGACGCTCACCATCGAGCGGACGTTTCGCGCCCCGCGCGAGCTGATCTGGAAGATGTTCGCCGATCCGTTTCATCTCAGCCAGTGGTGGGGGCCCAAAGGCTTCACCAATCCCGTGTGCGAGCTCGATTTCCGCGTTGGCGGCCGCTGGTACCACGTCATGCGCGACGCCGACGGACGGGACTATCCGGCCGACAGCGTCTTCCTCGAAATCACCCCACCCGAGCGCATCGTCTATCGCAACCGCGAGGTGACCGAACACGAATGGGTCGGCGACCGGCCGCCCAGCTTCAAGCGCACCATCACGTTCACCGAAGCGAACGGCGTGACGACGCTCACCTTGTTTGCCGAGTTCGAGAATGTCGACACGCGCGAGCGCGTCCGTCGCCGCGGTTTCGTCGCCGGCACGCTCGAGAGCTACGACCGTCTCCAACAGCATGTGGAGGCGCACGCGTGAGATCTTCGCCCGCCGCCTGACGCGGCTTCGAACGACATTCCCAGCTAACGCGCCCTTGCGGCGCCACGGCCCCGCTCACTCAAAATTCGAGGAGAAATCCCATGCTCGCCGATCGCCTATCGAGTTACACGCCGCAGGCTCTGGCCGTGCTCCGCATCGTCACCGCACTGCTGTTCTTCGCCTCGGGCGTGTTCCACCTCTTCAACTTCCCGGCCTCGCCCTTTCCGCCCAACCCGCCCGAAATGGCCCCGATCATGATGACGGCCGGCGCGCTCGAAGTCGTCGGCGGCCTGCTGCTCATCGCCGGCTTTCTCACGCGGATCACCGCCTTCGTGCTCTGCGGCATGATGGCCGTCGCCTACTGGGGCTTCCACGCACCGATGGGCTGGTCGCCCGTCATCAACATGGGCGTCCCGGCCATCCTCTACTGCTTCGTCTTTCTCTACCTGGTCTTCGCCGGACCCGGCGCCTGGGCCATCGACACCGCCCGCCGCCGCTAGCCCCCACCCGTAACCAAACCGGAACCGGAGAGTTCAAATGCTTCGCCGTACCCTGCTTGCCATCGCCGCGATGGCCGGCCTAACCCTTGTCACGCCTGCCAACGCCCAATCGGAAGGAACTGCCATGCCCACCCCCACCGCATCCGGATACGCCCCCACCAATGGCGTCGAGGTCTACTACGCCAGCTATGGCAAAGGCTCGCCGATCGTCCTGCTGCATGGCGGCCTGATGTCGGGCAGCTCCTGGGGCCCCATCATCGACACGCTGGCCGAGAACCATCAGGTCGTCACCGTTGACCTACAGGGCCACGGCCACACCCTGCCCTTCGATCGCCCGATGACTTTTGAGGCCATGGCCGACGATGTCGCTGGCGTCATCGGATACCTGAAACTCGGCAAGACCGCCGTCATGGGCTACTCGCTGGGCGCGACAACAGCGCTGCGCCTCGCCATCCAGCACCCCGACCTGGTCAGCAGGCTGGTCCACGTCTCGGCGCCCTACAACTTCGCCGAAGGCTGGCACGACTATAACCTGCAAGGCATGCGCTCGATGACCGGCGCCCAGGCCGAAGGCATGATGCAGTCGCCGATATACGGCCTGTACGCCGCCGAAGCGCCCGACGCGAAAAACTTCTCCATCCTGCTCGACAAGGTCGGCGACATGATGCGCGCGGGCTTCGACTATTCCGAGGACGTCAAGCAGCTCAAGGTGCCGACCATGCTGGTCTATGCCGACTGGGACGCGGTCCGCATCAGCCATGCCGCAAAGTTCTTCGAACTGCTCGGCGGTGGTCTGCAGGACGCGGGCTGGGACGGCGCCAACATGAACCAGAACCGCCTCGCCATCATCCCCGGCCTCACCCACTACTCCATGGTGTCACCGCAACTCGCCGCCACCGCGCTCGGCTTCATCGACGCTCCCTGACCTCCAACTGGCGCGGCTTCGGCCGCGCCTTTCTCATTACCCGAGGTTGCCATGGGAAAATCCATCGTCACCGCGCAAGAGGGAGCCAACTGGTTCGAGATCGTCCGCGACTTCGAGGCGCCGCGGCTTCTGGTCTGGAAGATGTACACCGAGCCGCAGCATCTCCGGCACTTTTGGGGGCCGAAGGGCGGCTCGGTGCCGCGCTGCGAGATCGACCTGCGCGTTGGCGGCATGTGGCACAACACCATGCGGTTCCCCAACGGCAACGACTACAGCTATTCGAGCCGGTACCTCGAAATCGTGCCGCCCGAGCGCCTCGTCTACCGCGACGCCCCGCTCGACGCGTCGTCCGACGACGAACTCGGCCCGCCGCAACTCGTCACCACCATTCGCCTCGAAGAGATCGGCGCCAGCACGCGCGTGACAGCTCATGTCGACGCTCGAACGGTCGCCGACCGCGACGAGACCATCCGCAACGGCTTCGCCCTCATGGTCGACGGCGGCCACGACCAGATGGAAGAGTATCTGCGGCGGTTTGTGTAGCGGTTCACTGGGGAGCGTGGTCGGCCGCCTCTGGTTTTCTTCGTCTGCGCTGCCAGAATGATGCCTCGCCCGGAGGACGCCATGAAGCAGCGCACCATTGTCTGTCCCATCATCCAGAACGATGGCGCCTACCTCTTATGCAAGATGGCGTCGGATCGCGGCGTGTTCCCCGGTCAGTGGGCGCTCTCTGGCGGAGGCATGGAGCCCGGCGAGAAAATCGAGGAGGCCCTGCGACGGGAAATCCGCGAGGAACTGGGCGACGCACTGATCATCGACACTGTGACGCCGTGGACGTTTCGGGACGACACACGCGTCAAGCGCTATGCCGATGGCAGCAGCGAGACGATCTACATGATCTACCTGATCTTCGACTGTCAGGCGCGGAACCGTAACATTGTCATCAACGAGGAGTTCAGCGAGGTCGCTTGGGTGCTCCCCGCTGACCTCGCCTCCTACGACCTCAACGCCGCTACCCGGCAGACGTTCGCCCACAAGGGGCTGTTGCCGGGCTGAATCGCCCCGCTCACTGGCCGCTGAGAAGCCCACTCCTCCATCCCCAAACGCCGTCATCCTCGGGCTTGACCCGAGGACCCATCCGTCCGCTTGCGTGATTTGAGACATGGGTCCTCGCGTCGCAGCGCGAGGATGACGGTGGTTGGGGCTGCATCAGCGCACTACGCTCCCTACCCCGCCATCGCCGCAAAGAACCCCTCTGGTCCATCCACCTCGCGTAGCTGCTTCCCGTCGATCTGCAGGAACCGCGTTCCGATGTTCCGGACAAAGCTGCGGTCGTGCGAGACCAGCACGCAGGTCGCCTCGTGCTCGAGTATCTCGGCCTCCAGCTTCTCCTGCCCGGGGATGTCGACATGGTTGGTCGGCTCGTCCATCAGGTAGAAGTTCGGCTCGGTCAGCCGCAGGGCCAACAGCCCGAGCCGCGCCTTCTGGCCAAACGACAGCTCCCGGATCGGTCGTTCCTGCTTGTCGACTGTGAACCCTGCCCCGGCCAACAGCGCCCGACTGCGCGTATCCCCGACCTTGAACTTGCCCACCACGTCGCTCGGCGTCGCCTTGGGCGAGAGCTGCGACAGGTCCTGGTCGGTGTAACCGAGCACCACGGACGGCGTGACCTTGATGCCCGGCACCGCCTCGCCGCTCATCGCCCGGTTGAGCAGCTTCACCAGCTGCGACTTGCCGGTGCCGTTGCGCCCCAGCAGCACGATGCGGTCACCCTGGAAAATGTGCAGCTTTTCGATGCGGAACAGCGGGTCGCCGTCCGGCTTGGTCACCGTGACGTTCTCGACGCTCACCAGCACCTTGGCGTGCGTGCCGCTGTTGGTGAGCCGGATTTCCCCCGACCGCTCCTTGTGCACCGCCACGGTTGCGGCTTCGATCTTGGACGCCCTCTCCTTGAGCTGTTTGGCCTTGGACTGCAGCAGGTCGCTGCCCGAATTGATGCCGATATTGGTGAGCTTGGCCGCCTGTTTGCGCAGCTGCTTGGCCTCCTTGAGCTCGCGCTCCAGCCTGGCCTCGTCCGACGCGTCGCTCTCCTCCAGCGACTCCCGCGCGTGGTTGTAGGGCAGCGCGAAATAGCGGGACGTTTCCGGCCGCAGGAACAGCGTCCGGTTGGTCACCGCATCGAGAAAGTCTCGATCATGGCTGGCGATGATCACCGGCATGGTGGCGACCGAGAGGTTCAGCCACTCTTCCAGTTGCAGGATCTTTTCCAGGTCGAGGTGGTTGGTCGGCTCGTCGAGCAGCAGCGCATCGGGCTGGCCGACCCAGACTCGTATCAGCAGCATCAGCCGCTGCCAGCCGCCGCTGAGTGCCTTCACCGCCCGATGCCGCATTTCCTCGGGCGTCGAGAACTCGTCGAGCACGACATCGACCCGCCAGCTGTCGGTCTCGCGTTCGTCCGCCGGCAGCGCCTCGAGAACGGCGTCGTAGAGCGGAATGTCGTGCAACCGTGCCGGCACATCCTGCTCGACATAGCCGATCTTGAGGCCGCGCGAACGGACGATGTCACCGCCGCTCGGCTCGGTGCTGCCGGCTATGGCGCGCAGCAGTGTGGTCTTGCCCATGCCGTTACCGTCAACCAGTCCGACACGGTCGCCGTCCTGGACGACGAGGTCGAGATTGCGGAACAGGGGCCCGCCGGCGGTGATGGAAAGGTTCTTGAGGCTGATCGAGCCCATTTTCGTCTCTCTGGAATTCTCGGCGCCATGCGCCTTGGCCTATGCGCCGCAACGGGCGCCCGATGGGCAAACCAGAGGAGAAAGGACGAAAGTCGTCGGACCCGCTCGGTCAGCCCTGCAACGACAGCTGCAGGGCGAAAACAGGGCCACGCTGGCGGTGGGGGCGATAATAGACTGTCATTTCGCCCTCCTTTGCGCTGGCGCTGATCAACGGCAAATGGATAGCGCGGGAGAAACCGGAACGCAACAGCGTTTCAGGCGAAGTAAAACAACGCGGAAATGGACAATAAAGCCACGGAGCGAGGCAAAATCAGATGGGCAAGCCGGTACGCAAAACTAGTAAATCCGGCTTGCAGCCACCGATTACTCAAACTCCGAACAGACGCGGTGGTCGCTAACTCAGTACGTCGACCTGCGGCGGTGCGCATACGGTAACTCCATACACAAAACCGTATGGACATTCTTGTACCAGCGCGCACTTAAGAAAGTGCTTCCGAGAAGCAAACGGAATCTAAACCTGCTGCGTCAAAACGGGCCCGGATGGATCAGACCGGCCGGAGCCGCTTGCGCTCCAGAACCCTGCCGCTGCAGGAGTTTACCTCCAGCAGGTAGACCCACTTGCCCTGCGTCGCGCGGGCCTCGATGCGCTGGTCGTGCTCCACGTTGAGATAGATGTTGGTGTAGCCCTGCCGGGCAATGGCGCGGCGGAGCAGCGAGTTCATCCCCAGGCACAGGCGGTACGGGCCGTCATAGAATTCGCCTGAACCGAAATCGGACGAGAACTGCGCTTGTGCCGGCACTGCGACCATGCCGCCCGCCATCAACGCGGCGCCCACGACGATCATTCCAAGCAGCTTCTGCATGTCACATCTCCAAAAGAAAAATCCCGGCCCATGGGCCGGGATCAGGGACACGGGGAGGATCGTGTCGAACCTTAGAAGTTGAATTCGAAGCGCAGGCCCGGGCGGTAGTTGCGGAGACGCTCGATGCGGTCCACTTCACCGGTGCACTGGTTCACGCGCATAGAGTACCAGACGCGGCCATCGCGGGCGATGATGCCGAGGCGGTTGCGCGGCAGCTCGCGGACGATCTGCACGTCGCGATAGCCTTCATTGCGGATGCCGCGGATGATTTCGCGGTCGCTGTAGCAGACCTGCGGACGGATCGGACGGCCGGGGCGGTCATAGCCCGGGTTGGTGTCCACGCCGAAGCCGACGCTCGGCTTGCCGTCCGGACCCACGCCGAACTGGAAGTTGAACGAGGGCTGGCCCTGGGCCTGCGCCGCCGGCACGACGGCGAGAGTCGAAGCGCCGAGCGTGAGGGCGATGATCGCGGCCCGGCCGCCGGTCTTCACGAGGTTCATCAGATGGGTCATTTTTGTTCTCCTTGGAAGGTAATTTCGCTGCCGGGTCTAGAAGCGTGCCCCGACCATATTGGTTCCGGAGTGAACACGTGCCTAATCCCCCGTTCATCTGCGGTTCATGTTAGCGGCTTTTTTGCGCCAACGGCAGATGCGGTGATTGCGGCTCGGGGCATGGGGAGATTGCAGAGCGGAGCGCCCGACACTGCCTACTGGCCGGACGAGCCGCCCTGCAATCTCGGGCGGGCTTATCTCGCCAGCCGCTTGAACCGGCCTCGAACCCGGCATTCACTTCGGGTTCAGCCCGTTGACGGGGACAACCGCTCCCTCCATATGGGCGCTTAACCCCACCAATCCCCGAATCTGCTAGTGCTGGCAGACGCCCGATTCGCGTCTGCCCAAGGTTACCGATGGATCTGTTTTCCGACGACGAGCCCACCAAGCCGCAGGCCAAGGCCGCGGCAGCCCCCAAGGCCGACAAAACGGCCAATGTCGCGCATGCCAGCTCTTATTCGGCGGCCGATATCGAGGTGCTGGAAGGGCTCGAGCCGGTCCGGCGTCGCCCCGGCATGTATATCGGCGGCACCGACGCCAATGCGCTGCATCACCTGTTTGCCGAAGTCATCGACAACTCCATGGACGAAGCCATCGCCGGCCATGCGACGCGTATCGAGGTGCATCTGGGCGAAGACGGCTTCCTGACCGTCACCGACAACGGCCGCGGCATTCCGGTGGAGAACCACCCGAAATTCCCCGGTGTCTCGACCCTCGAAATCGTCATGACCCGCCTTCACGCCGGCGGCAAGTTCGACGGTAAGGCCTATGAAACCTCAGGCGGCCTGCACGGCGTTGGCGTCTCGGTGGTCAATGCGCTGTCGGATTCCCTGGTCACGGAAGTCGCCCGCGACCAGATGCTCTATCGGCTCAGTTTCTCCCGCGGCAAGCCGCTCGGGCCGGTCGAAACCGTAGGCAAGGTGCAGAACCGGCGCGGCACGACGCAGCGCTTCCATCCGGACGCCGAGATCTTCGGCGAGCACAAGTTCTCGCCGGCCCGCCTGTTCAAGATGACGCGCGCCAAGGCCTATCTCTTCGGTGGCGTCGAACTGCGCTGGAGCTGCGACGAGAGCCTCGCCTCGGCCGACGTTCCGGCCAAGGCCACCTTCCATTTCCCCGGTGGTCTCAAGGACTTCCTTGCCGCTCGCATCGAGGGCGAGCCCCGCATCGTCGACGAGATCTTTTCGGGCAATGCAGGCAAGCCGGGCACTCATGGCGCCGTGGAATGGGCCGTCAGCTGGAATCTGGGTGACGGCTTCGTCTCATCCTATTGCAACACCGTTCCCACGGCCGATGGCGGCACCCATGAACAGGGCCTGCGCACCGCCCTGCTCCGCGGCTTGCGCACCTATGCCGAGCTCACCAACAACAAGCGCGCTGCCGCGCTGACCGCCGATGACGTGCTCACGCAGTGCTCGGCCATGCTCTCGGTCTTCGTGCGCGAGCCCGAGTTCGTCGGCCAGACCAAAGACAAGCTCAGCTCGCCCGAGGCCACCCGCATCGTCGACAACGCGTTGCGCGATGCCTTCGACCACTGGCTCGCGGCCTCCCCCAACCAGGCGAGCAAGCTCCTCGACTGGGCTATCGAGCGCGCCGAAGAGCGCCTCCGCCGCCGCAAGGAAAAGGAAGTCGACCGCGCCAGCGCAACGCGCAAGCTGCGCCTGCCCGGCAAGCTCGCCGACTGCACCCAGTCGGCCCAGCAGGGCGCGGAAATTTTCATCGTTGAGGGCGACTCGGCAGGTGGCAGCGCCAAGTCGGCGCGCAACCGCACCAGCCAGGCAGTGCTGCCGCTACGCGGCAAGATCCTGAACGTCGCCGGCGCCACCCGCGACAAGCTCGCCGCCAACCAGTTGATCTCCGACCTGATCCAGGCCCTCGGCGCTGGTACGCGTGACCGCTACCGGGAAGACGATCTGCGCTACGACAAGATCATCCTGATGACCGACGCCGACGTCGACGGCGCGCACATCGCCTCGCTGCTGATGACCTTCTTCTTCCAGGAGATGCCAAAGCTCATCGACGACGGGCACCTCTACCTGGCCATGCCGCCGCTCTATCGCATCAGCCACGGACCAAAAGTCCTCTACGCGATGAACGACGCGCACAAGGATACGCTGCTCGAGACCGAGTTCCGCGGCAAGAAGCCGGACATCACCCGCTTCAAGGGTCTCGGCGAAATGCCTTACCAGCATCTGCGCGAAACCACGATGGATCCCAAGACCCGCACGCTGCTGCAGGTGAAGGTGCTGCAGGACCGGGAAGACACCAAGGGTTCGGTCGATCGGCTGATGGGCAACAAGCCCGAGGCGCGCTTCGAGTTCATCCAGGAAAACGCCGCCTTTGTTACTGACCTTGATATCTGACGACGTAATATTATCTCACTTGGGCGCGGCCTGATCTGCGATCGGCCCCAAGTGGTGTTAACCCCGCGCCCTTCAAACCCGTTGACTCGCAAGGGGTTTCCTCTATGTTCCCGGCGCGCATCGCGTGGCCCGGATGAGGCGGCATCCAGAGTCGCAGCGCGCGAATATTCGTAAGGCTCGGCGTATCGCCGGGCATTTTGTACCCGACGACGCGTCGACCCGCACTTCCTCAAGTAGATGCCTGTCGACCTCCTCCTCATACTTGAGTGGACTAATTGATTTGGCAGATGACTTTTCCGGGCTCGGACTGAGCGCCAAGGTGACCGATGCGGTCGCGGCAGCCGGTTACACCAAGCCCACCGACATTCAAGCCCAGGCGATCCCGCATGTCCTTCAAAAGAAAGACATAATCGGCATTGCCCAGACCGGCACCGGCAAGACGGCATCCTTCGTGCTGCCG
>VFQQ010005238.1_pt1 | contig 10891 bp, 9 predicted proteins | sample 3512341 | NCBI WGS metagenome assembly VFQQ01 (sample SAMN10412373, study PRJNA504923) | tailings metagenome | isolation source: Relicate 2 Philex TSF1 revegetated site | place: Philippines: Tuba, Benguet | collected 2017-08-29
TTTTCGGGAGCTGGATATAAACCCATGGGCGATATGATGATGCCTAAGCTCGAAAAAAAACGAAAGGAGCTTGACCAAAATTATGAAAAAGACCTAGCGGATGTATTGGCTCAAGAAGACGACGCTCAGATGCGCGTTTTACTCAAAGAACAAGCAGAACTGCAACGTCAAATCGCCCAAAAAGCCAACGATAATATGACCAACGCCGCCATGCTAAACGATGCTTCTGAAATCACTCGCTCTACCATAGGTATGGCGCTTGATGCCGAAACTAATTACAAAATGACCGATATTGAGTTGAGGATTCAATTAAGACGTCATCAGATTGAGCTGGCAAATGATAATATCACTAGCGAAGAACGCACCCAAATCAATAAAAAAATAAATTGTATCAACCAACAACGGCAGCATTGGAACAATTATCGTACTGATGCCAAAAAGCTCAAAGAAAAGATAAAACATCTTGAACAGTACGAGCAGGTTGAAAAAATGGGGGTATTAATGGCTGACTATCAACAACGCTCCATGAACCTATGTCGCTAAAAGTACTGTGTATATTAGGGGGATGGTTGTGGCTGGTGAGTACCGCATCAGCCCAGAAATCGCTCCGTTTTAAAGAACAGCTCACTTTCCAATACCAAGAAGGAACAGCATTGAAAGAAATGAGCGTCTATTTAGATAGAAAAAGCTCGACTTGGCTTTTTACCAACGATGATAGTTTTGGTGGCAGAGCCGAGGGACTTGATTTTGTAGTAGCCTACGCCAATGGTAAGTACCTTGTATGTAGCACTGATGATACTGGCTACAAAGCTTGTCAGGAATTGGAGAGCCTTCTGGCAAAAAAAAGTACCGCCAAAATCAGCGGTAAGCCCACTGCTAACACCCAAATATTTGGAAAAAACAAATACGGATGGCCTACTTTTAAAGCACAAGAATACGAGATATATGCTGGGCGTGCTATCGAAAAGGTATTTTTGACTACTGTGCCATTTAGTTGTAATCCTTTGTACAGTTATAATTTTTTGATAGGAATAGAATACTACTTGCCTCTTTTTACAGATATTGACCTGCCTAGTTATCTGCCTAAAAATCAGTTAGTTTTAAAGCAGAAAAATAATGTCCTACACACTTTATCCCCTACCGAATACTACATTGATTTAGGACAATACAAGGTCGTGAAATAGTCACCCTACATGGGTGATTATTTCATATAAAAAGCGACAAAAAGCGCCGAACTTATTATTTTTGAGGATTCTAATTAGTCAAAATTGGTTTACAGAACTTGCCGAGTAAAAACATAATCCGCTAGAAATGTTGAGAATAGGAAAGTTCAGAACCCACCAAGATTAAACATAAGTAGCCTCATCTATGAAAAAAGATATTTCATTTTCGCCCGTTTCGGGTGTATATGTCACTATTGCTCGTCGCCTTAATGAAGTCAATCAAACCGAATGGCACGTATACCTTATCAACCGTAACGATGCTCCTATCACAAACGTATTTGTGACTTCGAGAGGGTACTCGGGCGATGATGCCAAAACCAGAGACGAACAAGAGCGTACCTCTACTTTGCGTCATTTTTTTGCCGAGGTTCTTCCTTCCCAATCCGTAATTATAGAGCCTATTATGTCAGGGGTATTTCACTTAAACAACGAATATTGGGTTAGCTATTTTGTTGGAAATCAGGTTTTTGATAAAAAGTTTGTTTTTGTTCCTGACAGCATAGTTGAGCAAAATCTCGTAGAGATTGAAGAATTAGGCCTCCAAGGAATACTCCACGAATAGCCTTATATTAAGTGCTAAAGCAAAGTTAACCGTCATCTGCGGCTAGCTCTGCTTTAGGGCTTTGGTAGCTCAAACGTTTGTTATTTTTTGGGGACCTAAACGTTTGTTAACCATATTCGTTACCACAGTGATTTCCTCTAGGGCTTGTTGAATGAACTTGTCAAGACTTTTTGATTCAAACTCTCTCCAAGATTCAATTTGTTTGGCAAGTTCGGCCAATTTGATAAAACCTGCGGTAGAAGAAGTCCCGTACAGTTTGTGACCAACCGCTTTGGCGGTGGTTGTATCTTGGGTATGAATGATTGTTTGTAGTTTAGCGGTCGCTAACTCAAGTTCATTGAGGGTGAGGGTCAAAAACTCATTCATTAAATCTTCGTCTTCTCCCACTAGCATTATCAGTTGAGAAGGATTAAAGTGTTGCGATTCGTCGATTGATGGCTCCTCCTTATTCGAGGTTTCTTTCTGAAACCACTTGCCAAAAAGCTTTACAATCGTCTCCTCAACAAAGGGCTTGGTGATGAAATCATCCATGCCTGCCTCCATACATTTTTCTTTTTCTCCTTTGAGGTTTCCGGCCGTAAGAGCGATGATAGGAATATGTATGCCAGGCGTGAGGGCACGAATCTTGGCCGTCGCCTCGTAGCCATTCATTTGGGGCATTTGGATATCCATGAAGATAATGTCGGGTAGTTTTGTCTCGCAAACTTGCACTGCCTGGTGTCCATTAACTGCCTCAAAGATAGTGGATTGGGGGGATACTCGCTTGATGATGGTTTTGGCCAGAAGCATATTGACAGGGTTGTCTTCTGCAATCAATACCCGAATAGCACTTGATTCTTCAGGGATAGTTTGAAGAGATGGAGTAAGTTGAGCCTCGTTTGTTTTCTTGAACAAACGTGAAAGAGTATTATACATTTCTTGCATTTTGATGGGTTTCACCAGTCGTTGGTTCACCATCAGTTCTTCACACCCTTTGATGATAGTGCCATCATCGGAGGAGCTATGCAGCAAAATGATAGGCTGTTCTTCGTGCGTTTCAAAAAAACTTTCTCTGATTTTTTTGATGGTCTCAAGCCCATCCATATAGGGCATATGATAATCCATCATAATCACATCATAGCGGCGGCCTTGGGCGAGTAATTGTAAAGCCTCAAAGCCGTTTCGTGCTTCTTCGGATACTATTTGTTTGAGCAGCAGCATTTGTCTCAAAATCACTCGGTTGTTGTCGTTGTCGTCAACAATTAACACATTCTTGATGAGATCAATATTTTCCCAATTGATAGAGCCGCCTTTTTCGGCTTTGAGAGTCAAATCAAAAAAGAAGGTGCTACCTTGACCAGGGGTACTATGCAGCTGGAGTTTACTATTCATAAGTCCCAACAATTTGTTGGAAATCGTCAGTCCCAGCCCCGTACCTCCGTAGCGTTTGGTAGTAGATACATCTTCTTGTGAAAATGCCTCAAATATTTTGTCTTGTTTTTCGGGCTTGATACCAATCCCCGTATCTCGTACTTCAAAACGAAACGTGACTTCGTCTTGATGGATGTCTGAAAGTGCTTCAATTTTGAGTTCGATTTCACCCGTTTCGGTAAATTTGACCGCGTTGCCTAGTAGGTTGACCAGCACTTGTTTGAGGCGTACAGTATCGGTCCAGACAAACCGGGGCAAATCCAACGAAATATTGAGAAGCATCTCAAGTCCTTTGCTTTGGGCTTGGTAGGTGATGATGTCGGCGGTTTGGCTTCCTAGCTCAAATAAGTCACATTTGGCAATATCTAGCTCAAGCTTACCAGCTTCTATTTTTGAGAAATCCAAAATATCGTTGATAATCGTCAAGAGAGCGTTGGCCGATTGATTGACGATATTGAGGTATTGTAGCTGAGTTTCGTTAAGGGTGGTTTTTAATACCAAATCTGTGAATCCAATAACACCATTAAGAGGTGTCCGAATTTCATGGCTCATATTTGCCAAAAATTCTGATTTGGCCACACTTGCTTGTTCGGCTTGAAGTTTGGCTTTCTTTAATTCTTCACGTTGGAGACAAATTTCAGTGATGTCTTGTGTAAACATCATAATCCCCCCAATACTCCCGTCAAATTGATACCATGGCCTCACCTCCCACTTAAGGAATTGGTCATGAGACCAGCCATCAGGGCGCCATCTATCTTCTTCATTTTTTTCGATGGCGCCTTGTAAACAGCGCGCGTGGATGTCTTTCCATTCTTGTGAAAGATTGGGAAAAACCTCATAATGAGACAATCCAATGATGTTTTGATTGCCCAAGCGGTATTCTTCCATCCAGCGGTGGCTGACAGCGATATAGCGGATGTTTTGATCAAACATAGCCACGGCGGCGGGGGCGTGCTCTACAAACGCCATCAAGCGGGCTTTTTCGATGGTAAGGGCTTGCTGTGTTTTTTTCTGTTCCGAAATGTCGGTGGCAATGCCCAAAAATCCGATAATCTTGTTTTCGGTGTCCCGTATAGGAGTCACCACCATCGATACCATTATTTGAGAACCATCTTTTCGAATATAAGTCCATTCTCGTTGTTCGGAACCGTCGATGAAAGCTTTGTGAATAAAAGTTTTGAAGCCTCCGATAGGAGTATGGTATTGTTGCGAAAGTTCGTCGGCTCTTTGAGACAATTCTACCACATTCGGCATGAGAATAGAAGTAGTTTTGCCAATTAATTCTTCAGCGGAGTAACCCAGCATTCGTTCGGCACCACTATTGAACACCGTAATAATGCCGTGGGTGTCGGTAGCGATGATAGCTACTTCCGAAGCAGACTGTAATACGTCGTTTAGGAGTTTTTGGGAGCGTTCGGTTTCGAGTTGGGCTTTCTTTTGGGTATCAATATCTTGAAAAGTACCATAAAGTTTGCGGCATTTACCATTCACGATTTGAGCATTGCCAAGGGCTCTCACCCAGCGTTCATTGCCTTTGGCCGTTACGATTTGTAGTTCTATGCTCCAAGATTCCCCTGTCTCAATACCTCTATTTACTGCCTCTTGAATGGCTTTTCGGCTTTTACCTTCTTTGTAAAAATTAATTCCTGTCTCTAAATCAGGCTCGAAGTCGGCAGGTACTTCGTGAATTTCTTTGGTAACTGCCGTCCAAATTACCTTATTGTTTACCAAATCTACTTCCCAGCCGCCCACACTCGCGATTTGGTTGGTTTGTTCGAGCAGTTCTTTTGTTTGTTTTAAATCGTTTTCTAACTGATGTCGCGTCGTAATATCTAGTGCATTTCCGATTACATAGTCTTCTCCCTCCAAGCTTTTTTCGCGGATATTGTTAAACATCCAGATACGTGGCGAGCCATCACGATGTAGGGTATGCATGACACCACTTGCTCTTCCCTTTTGTTTGATTTCGTTTAAGTAAGCTTTGAGTCCTCCATGCAAGTGCTCAGGAACAATATCAAACAAACTCATATGGGCTACTTCTTTTACTGTATATCCCAAAATATCTGCACCTGCTTCGTTGACAGTCAGGAAGTTGCCCTTCATATCATGGGTGCACATCAAGCCCTGAGAGTTTTCAAAAAAAGCTCTTAATCTATCTTCGCTGATTTTGAGTTTAAGCTCTTTTTCTTTTTCAGTGGATATATCTCTCGCAATCGCAAATATACTCCCCGTAGCAGGCTCAGGCGAAGCGGTCCATTGTAGGTATTTGTAGTGACCATCTTTGGTACCAAAGCGATGCGTAAAATTGATTGTATTAGCCCCTGATGCCAGCTTAGAAATTTCTAATTGGCTTTTTTCAACATCTTCAGGGTGAATAAGTTCGAAAAAGGAAGTATGCAAAAGTGTTTTTTCATCCCATCCCAAAACTGCCGTGAAAGCAGGATTGACTCTCTTGAAGTAGCCGTCAGTGCCAGCTACACAAATCAAATCGTTGGAAGAATCAAAGAGCTGTTCAAAATGTTTTTGTTCTTCTTTTTGCCGGCGTTCGACAATCAAAGAAATCGCTACTTCCCCGAGTAGCTCTAGGGCTCGTTGTTGAGAATCGGTAAGTTTACTGGGAGTATCATCCAAAACGCACAATGTTCCTAAAGCGTATCCGTTGGGGTCAATCAACGGATAACCAGCATAAAATCGAATATTAGGATCGGACGTAACGTAGATATTGCCTTGGAATCGTTCGTCTTGGGTTGCATCCTCCACTTCAAATATTTGGCTGTCATTAATAGCGTGGTTGCAGAAGGCCAAGCGGCGTTCGGTTTCCTCAAATTTGAGCCCTACTTTAGATTTTATCCATTGTCGATTTTCATCAATGAGTGATACAAGAGACATGGACGTGCCGCATATCAAAGAAGCTAGCTCTGTAAGACGGTCAAAATCTTCTTCGGGTAGCGTATCTAATATTTGATAGTATTTGAGTGCTTTAAGTCTATCCTTTTCGTTGCGTACTAAAGGGCGATTTTTCATTTATTTGGAAAATAATCTCAATAGTTAGGTGGAATCAAGGGGTGTTAAAAAGGTAATAATTAGGGTTTAGGGATAGATATGTATACTATAAAGATAATAACATTCTAAAAAAATGAAAAGTTGCGAATTGACGGTTTTCTTATGGTTTGTGTTAATGATTGATAGTCAGGATATAAAGACTTTTTAGGTATACTAAAAAATACAAAAAAAGCACTTGATCTGAACAAGTGCCTTTGTTTACCCTCATAAAAGGCCAAATTTAGCTTTGTATCTTGGCAAATTCTTTCGCCAAATTCCCCGCTACTATCTCAATATCATACAATTCCCACACCATTTTTTTTGCGTTTTTTTTGAGCTTATCGCAGTAAGAAGGATTCTGAAGCATTTGTACTAATCCTCCCAAGACACCTTCTACGGTAAGAGGTATTTCATGGGCGGCCTGGTACTGTGCAACGGTGCCATCGAAGCCGATGCGATTAGAAACAAGGGCAGGGACGCCCGCAGTCATGGCTTCTAAAGCCGCAATCGAAAAACCTTCTGAATAAGAAGTTAAAGCAAAAATATCAGCATCGGCTAAGGCGGCTTTTTTGAGCTCACCAGTGAGCATTCCTACCATTATCATTTTATGAGTAAGATGATGGTCGCTAATGAACCGCTCCGTTAGGGCTTGATATCCGTCATCTGGCCCCGCCAAAACAAGGATTGTATCATCGTATTGTTGGGCATATTTTTGAAAAGCCGGGAGTAGCAAATCAAGTCCTTTTTTGATGTTGAGGCGTCCCATAAACAAAACGATTTTTTTGTCGGTAGGCAAGCCAAATTTTTCTCTAAAAGTGCCTTTGGGTGGGAGATTGGCAAGCTCATCTAGCTGCATACCATTAGGAATGATAGCGACATTGGGATGCTGAAAACCCAGATATTGACGTAAATCGTTTAGCTCATCATGGTTATTGATTTGGATGAGGTTTGCTTTTTTGAGAAATCGCTTTTGAAATAAAACAGAGAATATTTTCTTTTTCCAATATCCATGATGGAGTGCCCAATGGTCAAGCAAACCATGAATGGTGATGGCTTTGGGGATATTGTTTTTGAACAAAAAGGGAGCCACACTCCCAAAATGCCAAATACCATGACAATGAACTACGTCATATTCATGGATGTGTTTTTTGAGAAAATCCCATAATTCCAACGAAAATTCAGGAAAAAAACGACTAATGGGAGTCGTACGCTTACAAACAATTACCCGGGCACCGTCAGGAGCAGGGTAGATTTTGTCGTCAGGTGAGGCAGGACTCAATATGTCTACTTGGTGACCTAGTTTCAAAACCACCGTAGTATGATCATAGATAATACGAGCTGGCCCACCAATCGCCCAAGTGTAGGCACAAATATTTAGGATTTTCATGCGGCAAAATAACCACATAGAAGCATACCACACAATAGAAAAGGCAGCACTAAATAATTTGGCACACTATTTGACATAACTTTATTATACATTACCCATTCTCCATTAATTGACATGCGAAAGCTACTACCAATCGCTTTTTTATTTATTTTTTGGCAAATACAGGCGCAAAATGTGACTTTATTGGGCGTATCCCCTAGTTATTCACAGGCAGGAAAGTTGTCGGGCAAATTGGGATATAATTTTAATGTCACTTCGGTTATTAATGCAGTCAGTCAAACAGTCGAACAAAAGTTTTTCCCCTCGGGACATACGCATTTTCTTTTGCATGGATTGTTGGTATATCAGCTCAATAAACAATGGAGCGTCGCAGGAGGCTATGCTTTTGGAAGGCATAATATTTTTGGACTTCGCGAAAATGAGCATCGGTTGGTCGGACAAGCGATTTACCAGCATAAACTAGGCAACTTTGTAATCACCCACCGTGGCCGGTATGAGTGGCGTCAACCTATAAACTTACAGACGAAAGTAGTATCTGATGCCAACATTGGGCGCTATCAAGTTTGGGCAACTTACCCTCTTTATGACACTGACAGACAAAAGAAGGGATTCTATTTGTCAGCTTCTAACGAAGCCTTTTTGTATTTCAAAGGGGCGACCAATGGCCCCGTAAGTTCGCGAAATGGCTCCCTATTGTCAGAGAATTGGATGCATATAGGAGGAGGTTATAATGGGGGAAAAGCACGTGTTGAATTGGGATATTGTTTTCAAGCATTGGTACGTAATAAAGTGCAGGATTATCGCTTTTTCAATCTCTTACAAATCAATATTTATCATACAATTCATTGGCACGACGTGCAGTATTGGTGGTATATGTAATTCCTATGGCATGAAAATTGTCTAAAATTTTAATGTGGAATTTTAAAGTTTTAAATACCTTTGGATTAAAATTAAAGTTTTTCTTGAAAAAATTAACTGCTATCGGCCTTTTTATCTTGCTGCTCTACAATATGTTTGGGCTGACGGTGGCAGTTTTGTTTTTTGAAAATAACTTCCAAACGGCTTCTCCTATTGCTGAAAATGATAAATGGCAGACCGTAAAAATGCACTTACCTACGCTTCCTTATAATGAAGCATGGGAAAATACTGATGGGCAAGAGGGGTTGATTAGGAGCGGGGATGATTTTTATAATATTACCCATCAACGCCACGAAAATGATACGCTATATGTAACGCTCAAAACCAACCAACATGCCCGTGATCGGTTTTTTGAGCTTGCCAATATGATTCAAGAAATCACTGACCCCAGCTCTGACCACACCGATACTCCTCTTGGAAGGGTGGTGAAGCTATTGAGTGATTTGGTAAAAGTATATCTCCCTAACTCGTCGATTGAGTGGCCTACCGAAGCATCTATACAAATGCTCTCTAATCATTTTTTTGTCACGCCCGACGATTCTTTGCCACAATTTTTCCAGCTTCTACACTCTCCTCCTCCCGAAGTTGCTTAATGATACATATCCGTTTGGGAGTTGAAAATTACTCCCATTGGTACGCTATGTCTGTAGTAGTATGGGCATATGATATCATTAATCAAAGCTAACAATGATGAAAATACTGTTAGGGGTCTTGTTGCTACTCTTTGTTGTGGTCTGTATCTCTAGAGATACCCACGCTTATGGAGCGCATAAAGCAACATCCTCGTCTGTTTGCTCAGAAATAAAATCTTGTCGCTTAAAAAGCGTAGAAGATAACCGGTATATGATGACCACCCTAGCGGTAAAAGAAATTCCGCCAGTGGGATGTGCTATACCAATACCTCATTTTTCTGAATCTGAAGAATAACGGTTTTTTGCATCCAAGCTTTGGTTGAAATTATTCTATTTTTCAACCCAGACTCGTAGGAATATCCTAGATGAGTCCCAAAGCTGTTATTAAATGAAACGTATTATCTACTCTTTGATAGGGCTACTATTAGCCAATGAAGGATTTTCGCAAGGGTGTGTGGCAGTTCGTCATATGAGCTGTACTGCTACCAATGCGCTTACGTCTTCCGAATATTTCAAACAAAAAAACGGACAGTGGCAAGTCAGTATGGGCTATCGCTACTTTCGATCGTTTCGGCATTTTAGAGGAGCCGTCGAAGAGCATGAGCGATTAGAACAAAACACAGAGGTTATCAATTTATCTCATGCCTTAGATTTAGGGATTAGCTATCAGCCCAATGCTCGCTTGGCTTTTGGTATCAATTTGCCGATTCAATACAACGACCGCTCGTCCTTGTATGAGCATTATGGAAATGCAGTCTCGGCCAACCCCGACCAAAAACGTTTTCATACTTATTCTAAAGGAATTGGAGATATGCGTTTGACGGCCACCTATTGGATGCTTAACCCCTACAAACTTCCTAAATTTAATTTTGCGTTGGGAGCAGGTGTAAAATTGCCTACTGGCAATCCAGGCGTAACGGATGATTTTCATAAGTTGAATAAAGAAAAACAAGATTATGTGGTCAATAAGCCTGTAGATCAGTCTATCCAACTAGGTGACGGAGGAGTAGGTGTAAGTTTAGAACTTCAAGGATATGGGCAAATCACCAAAACCTTGACGGCTTATTTTAATGGCTATTACTTATTCAATCCCAAAGAGACCAACAATGTACTTCGGAACCCTGAAGCTACTACCATCGATTTAGTGACGGGATACTTCTCCGTAGCAGACCAATTTGCAGGCCGTATAGGGCTGAGTCAAAGTATTGGGAATGGTTTGGCTATTATGCTAGGGGGACGGGTAGAAGGCGTTCCGGCGATTGATGCCATTGGAGGGAGCAAAGGCTTCCGTCGGCCAGGGTACATCGTATCGGCAGAGCCAGGTATTGCTTATATGAAAGGTAAGTTTTCGGCGGCGGTCAATGTACCTTATGCTTTGTATCGCAATCGCATCAAGAGCTATTCTGACCGCCTCGACCCGCTTGGCGTCCGTCATGGCGATGCTGCTTTTGCTGACTATTCTGTATCTGTAAATATCAGTCGATGGTTTTGACGTATATGGGTAGCGTTGTTTCGTTTCTCATACCTTCATTTTTTTTTAATACATTTCAAATACCTATGAAAAATCTACATTTATTGGTGCTATCAGCACTTCTGTTGGGCTACAGTACAGCCTATGCTCAGATGCCCAACGACGCTATTTATATGCCTAAGGGCGTAGTATGCGTGGGCACGATGTACACCCACAGTAGTTGGAAACAATACTGGGAAAATACCC
>VFQQ010005239.1_pt1 | contig 10891 bp, 13 predicted proteins | sample 3512341 | NCBI WGS metagenome assembly VFQQ01 (sample SAMN10412373, study PRJNA504923) | tailings metagenome | isolation source: Relicate 2 Philex TSF1 revegetated site | place: Philippines: Tuba, Benguet | collected 2017-08-29
ATCCTGCGTCGTGCGGTGCGCTACGGACGTGAGGTGCTGGGAGCTAAGGAGGGATTCTTCGCACAGGTACGCCGTGACAGACACACACACACACACACACATACACACGCGCACGCGTGCGCACTCAAGGTGCCTTGTACCTTGTTTGCGGGTGTCATGTATGTGAAAGTCATTTGCGTGTGTCTGTGTGTCATGTACGTGTGTGTGTGTGTCTCTGTCTACACAGCTCACACACACGGTGAGAGAAACTGCACTGGTGGTTGGCGTGTACCTTGCTGCATGGCCGCTTTCGCCTCACATGTATGTAAGCTCATGTGTGTGTGTGTGTGTGTCTCTACACAGCTCGTCGACGTGGTCGTCAAGAACTTCGGTGGTTTCTTCCCCGAGCTCGTAACCGCCCGCGACACTATCTTTGGTGTAATCAGTGACGAGGAAACGTCTTTTGGCCGCACACTGGTCAAGGGTATTGAGAGGTTCAAAAAGGTGGCTGAGGCAGTCAAGGCACAGGGCAACACACTGGTGAGTGTAGCGGTGTGCTCAACTCGTTTGTGCACACACGGCTGGAGGGGAAGCACGTAGGGTGCGACCGCGGTGGGGAGTTTCTGGTTGTTCCGCTTGCTCCGGCTTGTTGGGTCCACTGACGCTGCTGGACCCAGGCTTGAGCAACGAGGACCGTCAGAAACGTGGTGTGCATGTGCCACACTGTTGCATACTGTTGCTTGCCAACTCGCTGCTGGCGGTGTCGTAGCCCATTGCATAGGGTTTGTGTTTGCTTGTGTTCGCGTGTCATCTGTGTTAAGAAGTAGTGTACTCATGTCTGTCTGTCTGTCTGTCTGTCCGTTGTGTGCGTATGTGCTATCACAGATCAGTGGTCCTGAGGCGTTTGAGCTATGGGACACATTCGGTTTCCCTGTGGACTTGACAGAACTGATGGCTGAAGAGAGGGGACTCAAGGTGGACAAGAAGGGTGAGTTCTGACGCGCGCACACACACACACACACACACACTGAGACACGCATACCGGACTCGGTATCCGTGACTGTGAGGGCTGAAATGTCTTATCTTTCCATCTGTTGTAGACACCAGGATGGGCGAGGAAAGGCAGTTCACGCTCACCAGTCACGTGCAGATGGACATACGTATGCTTATAAGCCTCGTGCCTGCTACGTGTGAGAGCATACATATGTGTCATGATGTTTGCTATGTTTTTGAGTTGTGTGTCATGTCAACTTAGGCTGCCCTAAAGGTCGCTTGCCCGTTGTGTGTGGCGCATTCCAGGGCTTGCATGTGACTCTTGTATGTGCTGTATGCTACTGTACTGCTTACAGGCTTCGAGGCTGCTTTAGAGGACGCTCGTGAACGTTCCAAGGCCAGTGGTAAGAAGGCGGGTCAGGTGGGACTCAAGTTTGAGGCTGAGGCTACAGGATGGCTACAGAAGAACAATGTGCCATTGACGGTATGTGGTGGGAGCACACATGCACACAGACACATAGACACACGCACGCACGCACCCACACACAAGGATATGGAGCGATAAGGCTGGATGGAAGTCACAGGATGGCTACAAAAGGACAATGTGTCACCCATGGTGCGTGTTGGCTGCCTACACACACACAGAGACGCACGCGCGCGCACACACAGAGAGGCACAGTCAAATCTTTGACACATGTAACACACACACGGAGTCCGCCATGAGTGGGAATGTTCGGGCGCGGCGATGGCGGCGACGACCAACATGAGCATTGCTGCCTAGCTCATGTTGTGTGGCGCCACGTCATCGCCGCGCTACGGCGATTCTGAGCCTGCTTGCCTGCCTTTCACGTGGTCGCCATCTGCCGTTAAGTGCTCAGCATGACCGTTCCCTCTCGCGCGCGTTACCGCATCTGTCTGTGCGTATATATGTATGTGTGTGTGTGTGTGTGTGTGTGTGTGTGTGTCTGTACACAGGACGACGCCCCCAAGTACGGTCGTGCTGACGTGTCCGCCAAGGTCCTAGCCCTGTTGACACTGGGTGGGTTCGTTCAGTCAGTTGACGGGTCATCACTGGAGGGACCTGTGGGGGTGGTGACGAACACAACGTCATTCTACGCAGAGTCAGGTATGAGGCTGTGACACACACACTTATACAGACATCATAGGCACTCACACGTTGGGGTGGGCATGGATGGCCTCTTGCTTGCTTGCTTGCTTGGTGTGCGGGTTGGCATGCCTAGCCGAACTAGGCGCATGCAGGGCAGTTTGTATGTGCAATTGTATGTGGTAATAGCACGGATGTGAGGGCATGCATGGGAGCAGCACAGATCTGAGAGGATGCACGCAAGCGGCGCATTTTTTCTGCGGCTACTGGCCAAGCGCCCGTGTGGTACGCAGCAGATGGGCACCGCACAGCGATACGCACACACACATGTGTGTGTGTTGTCGGGACTCTCGACCCCTGCACGGCCCTGTGGGAGGCAGCGGGGGATACTCATGACCCGATACATATAAAGCTTGACTTAGCAGGATAGATATTGTATATCGTTGTTTGCGTGTGTACCCCACAAATGCTGCTTTTATGGCTGATGTGTGGCTGTTTTGTCGCGCTCTTGGCACCAGAGCTGATGCTGCCGATGCCTTCCCAATGGTCGAGGTTTGCTCGGGAAGGTTTTGGCAGTGTTGGCTTTGCTGCCAAGATATGGCTTCCTACCTGGCTTAGCAGCTGTGAGTGATTGATGTGTTGGCATCTGTGTCCACACACACATATGTGTGTGTGTGTGTGTGTGTGCGACCCGCCACAGGTGGTCAGGTTGGTGACTCAGGTCGCATCACCTTCAACGGAGGGTCAGTCACAGTACAGGACACACAGGTGGCGGCTGGCTACGTGCTACATGTGGGAGAGGTGAGTACTTTGTGTGTGTCTGTGTGCTTGTGTGTACGGCTACGTTTCACGTACTCCCGCAAGCCAGCCCACACGTCCATGTGTATTGGGGCGGCGAGGATTGGTTTCCAAGAGTACATGATGCGTGGCCGCTATACTTGCCTCTGCTCACACCGTCCACGGGTGCCTGATCACTCACTGCTGTGTACCTCCTGTGTACACATACGCTTGAGATGTATGTCTGCTGTGTGTGTGTGTGCGTGCGTGTATGGTGTGTGCCCAGGTGTCGGGTCGTTTGTCAGTTGGTGACTCCGCCACCACACACGTAGACTACAGTAGACGTGATGAGATCATGCCTAACCATACAATGACACACGTACTCAACTACGCGCTAAGGTAAGACCACACGCTGACACACACACATACACATACACATGCTACGTCTCTTCTTTGGCCGCCTCGCGGAGCCTAGCAGACACACACAGATGGCAACGAAGCTCACAAGCGCGCGTGCACACACATGCACACACGCGCCCGAGCTTCTTTGCCTGACCCGTCGCACCATACCAAGGCACTGGCGGGGCCAGGGCGCGGAGTTATATGTGCACCTGGGTCTGTGTGTGTGTGTGTGTGTCTGTGTGTCTATAGGAAGGTGTTGGGTGACCACGTGGATCAAAAGGGGTCCATTGTACTGCCTGACAAGCTACGCTTTGACTTCTCTAACAACGGTGAGTGTGTATAGCTGTACGGACTGTCCTTGTGAGCTTGCGATGCAGCTCTACCTTGCGTGGCGAGTGCCATCAATGGAAATGCCATGTGCACCGTGGAAAATGAAAACACCATGTGCGCCGCTGGTTCGTGCAAGACCTGCCGTGTATTAGTGTGTGTGTACGCTGCTTAACCAACTGAGCAGTGGCCCAGCCATGTGGCAATGTCCGACGTTTGGGTGTCTGCTTACTCACGATACCCTGCGTGCGACTACGCTGCACTCTGACTGGGGCACGTCTGGCCAACGACCCCACACATCATCACCCCACCAGCGTGCATGCCAAGAAGCATGTGTGTGCAATCATATGCCCAGGATGGTAGTGCGACTCTGGCAGCTAGCTGGCCCTGTGTATGTATGCGTGTGTGTGTGTGTGTGTGTGTGTGTGTGTGTGTGTGTGTGTCACACAGGTCCTGTTGACGCTGACAAGTTAGGACAGGTGGAGGCTATCTGTAGGGAACAGCTTGCGAAGGACCTCAAGGTACACACACATGCACACATACACGCAGATACACACACATGCACGAAACAATGGACACAGGCACACACGACGGGCCTCCCATACGGCAGGCCAGAGACTTTCCAGCACACGGTCTGAAGTTGAGATGATGCGTAAGATTAAGAGGCGCGCTTTTCATCAGTGTTGCGCGGCTGTCGAGTCTCCATTGTGTGTTGACGAGGGTCCGCTCGTTGAGTACGCGGACTGTTGTGGGCGTACAGTGGAGCACCGACCGCTATTCGAGCATACTCATGCCATCAGTCCCGCAGGTGCTGCGCATGCGTTCATGCGCCTGTGTGTGCGTCTATGGTATGTGTGCGCTACACAGATCTACAGTCAGGAGGTGGCTCTCGCCCAGGCCAAGGCTATCAAGGGTCTACGTGCAGTGTTTGGTGAGGTGTATCCAGACCCTGTGAGAGTCGTGTCTGTGGGAAAACCTGTCACTGACCTGCTTAGTGACCCTGGGGCGGAGGACAACACGTGAGGGTGTGGGATTTGACTGCTCCGTGACGCATGCATACGTGTACGCAGCCGCAATGCGACATGTGACTCTGTACCTGACCCGGGCACAGAAGCACAGCCTCACATACCTTGATGCACGCAGAGAGAGGGGTGACTGTTAGAGAAGTGTGGGTGCGCTTCACGCGGGGCGGGTGAGAGCCAGCAACATCATGCTCAGGGTTGCTGGCACGCGCCCTGCCTGTGTGGAGCGTATCACCATGCTTTGCTGCCCGCACTTGCATGTAGAGGGTATTGCATGAATCTGATGGCCACCTGTGTGTGTGTGTGTGTGTGTGTGTGTGTGTATGTGTGTACACGTCACAGTAACTACTCCATCGAGTTTTGTGGCGGCACACATTTGGAGAGTCTAGGACAGGCCAAGGCATTCTCACTCATCAGTGAAGAGGGTAAGTGAGTGGGACGTGTGTGACGCTCAGTTGTGGGCCACATACACTCATCGGTGCTGAGGCTGAACAGATGGGACCCTTGCGTGGGGTCCATTGGCCAGGCGTGGTGAACGCGTGAGTGCGTGGGTGCACAACAAAACCCAGCCACTCCCGCGTTCGCGCACGTCCTGGCCCACAAGTACTGTATTGCATTGTAGTGCACTGTTTATGCGTACAAGCCTGCGCCTGCTTGTCACATTATCGCCGCTGCAGCTAGGCTGAAACACTCGATTGTTTTCGTGTCACTTGTGTGTGTTGTGTGCACAGGTATTGCCAAGGGTGTGCGCCGTATCATCGCTGTGACGGATACTAAGCACTGCGTTACGCTGTGTCACACGTGTGTGTGTATACACAGGTATTGCCAAGGGTGTGCGTCGTATCATCGCTGTTACGGGTGCTGAGGCAGCGCGTGCGTACACAGAGGGCGAGGGACTGGCCAGTCAGATCAAGACAGCTGCGACACTTACAGACATGTCAGAACTGGACAAGTGAGTGACACACACACAGACAAGCACGCACAGGTACACGTACATGTACCGTCATTCACATCAAAGCTGAAATGATTCTGTCATGACACACACACTCACACACACGTATACATACACACGTAGAACAGGCAACACGCTTAGCCATCGCGCCCTCCCTTTGAAGTTTACTAGTGTCTTACCAGCAGTTTCGCTTGGTCGTAGCTGCCTGTAAGACATTTGTGAACTTCAGGCGGAGGGATACACGTAGTCTGGTAGCCGGGGCTTCCCTTCTGGTGGCCGGGATTTCGCGGTTTGCGCTGGGACTGTGCTTAGTCTGTGGTCTGTACTTTGCTGCGCCCCCTCTTTGTGTGTGTCTGTGTGTGTGTACGCACAGGACTGTAACGTCAGTCAAGCAGGCCTTAGACACAGCCTTCATGTCTGCCCCTCTCAAGGCACAGCTAAGAGATCAACTGACAGTACTCAACAAGAAGGTGCTGGAAGCTGCAAAGGCAGCGGCTGCTGCAAACAAGGTATGTGACACAACACACACACACACATACACGCACACACACATACACGAATACACACAGACCGACACCCACGCTCAATATGCTCATTATGCCAGGGCACTGCAGGGCCAGGGCTGTATAGCTGGCATTGCACTTCCAAGCTAAGTTTGTTCGCCATCATGGCGCTGGTAGCATCAGTGCGACACCTGCTTCTACTATTCTGTCGTCTCGGTGCGGCCGAGGCCATGTTTGTGACTGGCTCATCTCTCTGGTCTCATGTGCGTGCTCCTGCTTTAGTCTGTTTGCATATATGTGTGTGTGTGTGCGTATCTGCGTGTGTGTGTCTCACATTACCACAGGAGAAGGCCACCAGTCAGGCTGTGGCTGCGGCTGATGAGGCTGTGGCACAGGGCAAGCCACACGTGGTCATCCAGGTACGTGTATGAGGCCACACACACACACACGCACACACACACATCCCATGACAGGTCACTCGCACAAGCGCACATAGTGAGCTTCTGTGCCAGCATGAGTGCGCGCAGAGCTGGGCCCGAGGTACCAGGTAGAGCCGAACGTGTTTTTTTTGTGTGGGTACACAGATCTCAGTGGGCACAGACGCCAAGGCAATACAGAACGCATGGAACGCGATCTCAGCCAAGCACCCACACCTGGCCGCCATGCTCATCTCTGTGGACCAGGAAGCCAGCAAGGTGGGTGAAGAGGAAGTGGCTCCTTGTTAAGGGTGATGCCTGCAGGCCGACCTTCGCCAACCTTAGCGGGGTGTGGTGGTCGTGTGCAGTTTGCCAACACGGCTATCACACCCCGTTCTGCTTGTTGGAAGGGACTTCGTCATTTGTTGCATGCACCCGCTTTTCTGCAGCACCTATTTTTCTTTGTTAGCCTAGGTTTGTTAGTCGGTTGTTTCTTGTCATCGTTTGTTCGCTGGCACATGCCTCCTATGGCTGCTGTTTTGTGTTTGCTGTGCTACATGTACATTTTGCTTTCTTGTCTTGACGTGGGGGCTCCCGTGCGTGCGCACCATTGTATATGATCCTATGGCTGCTGTATTGTGTGCGTTCTGTAGATCATCTGCCCTTTCGTTTGGCTCACAGGTGCTCGCCTACGCCTGGTGTTGTCGAGGCCTCCCTGAGCTGGTCTGTTCTTTCTTGGCATATGCTGCTGTCATGTGTGTTCTGTTCTCACAGGTGCTCGCGTACGCTGGTGTTCCCGAGGCCGCACTCAGTAAGCTCAAGGCGAATGAGTGGGTGTCCAAGGTGCTGGGTGTGCTGGGCGGCAAGGGAGGGGGTAAGCCCACACTCGCACAGGGACAGGGCAGTCAGGTGGATAAGGTGGGCGAGGCGGCGAAGCTGGCGCATGAAACCGCCGCTGCCGCGCTGCAGTGAGCAGTGCAGGGATGCGATTCTGTGTCGTTGTGAGCCACAGAGCCAGCTGTGCGGGGTACACAGCTGCTGCCGCGCTGCTGTAAGCGTGAGAGGCAGGGCACAGCTCAACCTCGGTCGTGCTGCAGCGAGCGTGCTACTAGCCTGACTAGCCTGACTCATGTTCGTGTTCATGACTCTCAGGTAGGGATAGGCGTTCGTACTTATGTATTGGCGGGCTGTAGGCTGACTATGCTTTAGGGCTGTAAGATCAGACGTCATCGTGATGCTGGTCTGTCAGAGGATGTGCCTAACGATACGTTGTCGCAACAGCAGGGCTATGAAAGCATACTGTACAGATGTCAGCGTGGAATCGACAACTACACAACTCAAAAGCAGCAGTGCAGCGGTCAGAAACATGCACGACACAAGGTTATGCGAACCCATAACAGCGCACCTCAAGCCCACTGTGTCTCTCTACGCTCACTTAGGCAAATCTATCGCCGCCACGCTGTGATAGTAGCCAGTGTTTGTATCATACTTATACCGCTGTGACACATGCAGCGACCCCAGCGTGTGTGTGCCCATGTCCACATCCAACGCCAGCAGGTCTCGCACATCAAGCAAGACACGCTTGCCGAAACGAGGCGACTTTTTGCTACCACCACTAGTAAGCCCCTGGGTGGCCGCGTTGATAAGAGCTTCGGTTGTGTCTGTTGTATTGGTGGTTTGTGGGTCTGTGTCTGTAGCGGCTGTAGAGGCGCCTGTTGTGGTGTTGCCACTCTTAACATGGCTTGTGTTGATGAGGGTGGCGTGCAGCTTGAGCGTCTCCTTGTCCTGCTTCAACACACACACACACACACACACGCACACACGCTGTGGCCACATGACGATACCACAGTAAAGAGCACCACACACCAGGCAGAGACGGACGCGAACAGCCAAAACGTATAAGTAGGTGAGAGCGTACCTGTCCGTTTAGCAGTAGTCCAGCGTCACCGTACGCCTTGCGAACCTACGTGGCAAGCATGTGCACACATCTCGTCATATAGGTATGTCTGCCTGTGTGTGCTAAAGTAGCTGTGCGTGTGTGTGTGTTGGTATGCCGAAGACCCCAGGCTCCACACGAGAAGGTATACAGGGCACAGAGAAGGGATGCAGGGGTGCGTGTGCGTGTGTGTGTATGTGTGTCATCACTCACCACCTCACACACTCTCGCTATGCGTCCCTCACTATCCTCTACCCTAGCATACAGTACACCTGCAGCCTTAGGATCCTTACCCATAATATCTAAACCACGTAACGTTATCTACAAAGGCAGTACAAGGTGCACACACACACACACACACACAGACACACGCACGCGCGCGCTGCATGTACCGAGTCTACACCACCTAGGTGATCACTGGCTCAGGTATGTGGGGTTTCCTCATGCATGCTGGGTACAGGCCCTGCGTGTGTGCGTGTATGTGTGTGTGTATGTATGTGTGTGTGTGTTTTACCTTGAGTGGCTTGCCCCCCAGTACCTCGTTACACAGTGTGGGTTGGAGTGACTCTAGTACACGTACGGCTTCCTGACGCATGGACTCACTGTACACACACAAACACACGCACGCACACACACACACACATGCTGGCGTGTCGCGGCCAGTCCCGCGATGCCGCTATGCGCACGTATGCTTGCACGTGCATAGCCTGTACATGTGTGTGTATGTATGTGTGTGTACGATACACATATGTCCTTACCTGTACAGCTTTAGCATCACCACAGTCAGATGCAGTGTCTCTGGTTTGTTAAACACCCTAGGGTCCAGCTCCCCTGTGACACCATCACACAAGTCACACACACACACACACACACACACAAGTCACACACTCGTCACACACGCTCATGCATCACAAGCATGCATCATAACGTACCAAGGACAGGGCAGATCATGGGCAGTGCGCCGCACGGTGGGGCGTTTCGGCCATAGCTCACCTTTGTATGTTTCCATTGCCTGTGTTTGAAACCGTCGTACGGCCTCCTGCAGCTCAGGCGAGGTGAGGGGCAATGAGATGAAGTGACTGTAGTCTGCGTCACACAGAGTGAGATTGAGTGAGAATGAGTGACACACAGTGTGAAAGTGCAGTGTAACTGCGAGTATGCAATCGTGCATGGCTCCTTGTCCGTATGAGTTACGTCTGCCTGTTGGACAGAAGGGAAGCAAAGCACTTCAGGAACCATGTACCTTTGTGAAGTTTAATCGCGCCTGTGTGTCTGCATCTGAAGTTGTGCTCGTACAACACATAAGCCGCAGCATTTACGTGTGTTTGTGTCTGCATGTGTTTGTGCGCGCGCGCGACTGTGTGTGTCTGTGTGTGTGTGTGTGTGTGTCTGTCTGTTGTTTGTGTGTGTGTGTCTGTGTCACGGCTGTGTGCCTATATCAACACGCCTTGGTGTGTGGCCATGTGTGTGGGGGGGTGTATGGGTGTCTGCGTGTGTGCGCGCTTGCGCGCTTGCGTACGTTCCCATGTGTGTATCCATCCCATGTCTCACCAGGTGCTCCCGGTCCCTTAGACGCCAGCAGTGTGTTCACACTCTGTTGTAACGCCCCCAGTGCCCTGGCAACACTCTCAGCGCTGTCACCCTTGACTGATACCTCAGGAGCCTGTGGAGCACCAGAGGGGTTGGCGGGACGACGCGGAAACGTCAGTACAGTACCTGCGACACACGCACACACACACAGCACACACACACACACACACACGCACGCACACACACACACACACACACACACACGCACGCACACGCACACACGCACACACGCACATACGAAGCAGACCTCCATGTGCATTGAAGATATGCGCTCGCGCTGAAAGGAGGTGGGCGGCTTGCGCGACAGGGTAGTGGTGTTTGTGCGTGCTTTGAGCTGTGTGTGTGTGTGTGTGTGTGTGCGTGAAAGGAAAAGGTGCATGTGCGTGCTCTGGGCTGCGTGTGTGAATTGAGCATGCGTACGTACCTGTCTGCTGTTCTAGGCTCTTCTTAGCGGCGCCCTGCTTGCCAATGAGATAGGGGAAGAGGCTTGTGTCACACGCGTACTTTGCCACGTAGCTATCGCCCTCCTGCGTGTGTGCGTGATCCCACGACAAGGCTGCTTCGTGACCCACAAAGCTGCGTCTGGCCCTGGCTGGGTTGTGCTAGGAGGAGGGCTAGGCAAGGGTGCAGGCCGAAGGTCAGAAGCTCAGCGGCGCGCGCAGAACTGTGATGACGCACGCACGCCTTGCGTGCGCGCGTACCTTGGTGACTTGTGCAAGAAGGGCTGGGTCAGGGGCCTGTGTTTCTGCCTGTGAAGACGCCTGCTGAGGCTGCTGTGCTGCCTGTGCGGGGTGTGAAGGTCCGCTGGCCCTCCCGCCTCTGCCCTGCGCCGGTGCGCCAAGCGCTGACGCAACAGCCTGGGCCGCGGCACTGCGTGCGGCCTGCTGCT
>VFQQ010005240.1_pt1 | contig 10890 bp, 10 predicted proteins | sample 3512341 | NCBI WGS metagenome assembly VFQQ01 (sample SAMN10412373, study PRJNA504923) | tailings metagenome | isolation source: Relicate 2 Philex TSF1 revegetated site | place: Philippines: Tuba, Benguet | collected 2017-08-29
CTTGCAATTTAAATGATTAAAACAACTAAAAGTCTTTTGCTGCTGTATGTTGAAAAAGCTTTTTAAGGAACGACTAGATAGGTAGATGAGTAGAAGGTAAATTGGCTTTGGGTTTAGTTGTAAAATCTTTGCGCCCTTTGCGCCTACTTTATAATCTTTGGGGTTAAAAAGAAAATTGCCAATAATCTTAAACACCTGATTTATGTAAATTCTGATTACGGCAGAATTGAACTTTGCTTAACATGCATTTAAAAAAAAACACCTCAGGCAGTTTGCCTGTGCACCAAATTGCCTATTAACATTGGCAATAATACAAATGCGACACCCAATTGTGTTTGTGTGGCAGCTTCAACCATAGCATACAACAACACCAAGAAATAATGAATATTAAGTAGGTGGGGGTTGGTTTTAAAATTAAAAATAAATCCCCAAAAAATACCTAATACAAACACCAACATACCTAATATGCCTATAGCTGCCAAGAAAAAAAGAAACATATTATGCGGAATAATACGCTTCGACATTTCCGGGTATTTTTCTGCATAGTGTTGCTGTAATTCATCTTCCATATCGCCAAGTCCACATCCAACCAATGGGCTACTTTTAAAAATATCTAAAGCAATTTTATAGCTAACCATACGCATGGCTACACTGTGGTGGTTGGCATTTGAATTTTCTTTTATTACTGTTAAGTCCTGTTGTGTATTTTTAATCTTGTTTTGTACTGTAGGAGATAGTGCTATGGTTATTCCACCAACAGAGCCTAAAACAATTAAGCCAATAATGGCCAACTTAAACTGTTTGTTTATAAATACCAAACGTCCAATTTCAAGAAAAATTAACGCATATAAAGCTATTATTCCTAGCCTAACCGAGTAAATATGTTGAAATATAAATAAGCATACTACCATAACCCAAATGCCATTTTGTAGCCAGATTTTTAAAGGTAATTTATTCTGAGATACTATAAAATAACCGGCATAAATACCAAAGGCAATTAATACACTAAAAGTAGGGTGGTGGGTTAAAATGGTTGGCATTACCTGGCTCTCCAGGTAGCGTTGATTAATTTCGGCAGGGTGCAATAAGTAATTAATAAAAGCCAGCAATGCTATAATAAACACTTGAAAAATAAGCCATAATACAATATAATACAATTGCTTTCGGTTAAGCTTTGGCGCATTGGCAAACGCAAAAGGTAGTAGTAAAAAAGGCAAAGCAATTTGTAATCGCTCGGCATAATACTGCATGTTGTTGCTGTATAAAACAGATGGAAGTAGCGAAAAAAAACAGGCTGTTAATGCCAGCATGGTTTTATGTGCAACTAAGTTTTTAATTAAGTAAACAGGCTTAATATATATAAACGGAACAATAACAAATAGCGCCATGCTTATGCTTAATGGCAGTGGCGTTACATCTGCCAATAGCATGGCAGTAGTGCTAAAAAAGCACAAAAAATAAAACACCTTCTCGTATGTAAGTTTAGCTAGCATTAAATAATGTTATAGTTTTTATATTCTCCAACGCGCCAGCCTGTGTTGCGTTCAACCCAATACAGCAAACGATTGGTTTTACTTATTTTCTCTTTATTCAATTGGGGTATAAATTGCCAGTTTTTAGTTGCAATTCTGTTAGCCATAACAGCAGGATGCGCTTCTGTAAATGCATCTACAGCATCAATTTGGTTGTAATTAAATTCTTGATTTAAGTCTTGTTGTGCTTTAATCCATTCATCGTTGTGCCAAAGTTTATGAAAATCTTTTATTTTATTGCTCATGGTTTGCGGGTGTCGCACCCAACCGTAATGATAGATAAATGCATCAATTGGTTTTACATTTAACTTATTGCCATTTTTTCTAAAACCTTGTGCATCTTTGTACGAGTGTATTTCCGGATTATTGCGAATAATACGAATTTCATTTCTATAAAACGACCGGCTGCTTGCTACGTAATCGTAGCTGCCAAAAAAATGTTTATAATTAAACAGCAAACCATCAACTTCATTTAAACGCTTATATTGCTGCATGGCTGTAGTAATGGCTTCATAGTATTTTTCATGAATAACCTCATCGGCCTGCAGGTATATGGCCCAATCGCTTTCGCTGCTAATTAGCTTAAAAGCTTTATCTGTTTCAACTGCCAATACTTTTCCACCTTCTCGTAAGCTATCGTCCCATGTACTATGGTGTAATTTAATTTTGTTTGAACCAATATTTTCTATCAATTCAATGGTTGAATCGGTTGAGTTACCAATTAATACAATCAATTCATCAACCAATGGCAAAACCGATCGGATGGATTCCACAACCGGATAATCGTATTTTACTGCATTTCTTACTATGGTAAATCCACTAACTTTCATTTTTATTTGCTTCTAATGGCATCAACCGGATTAAGGTTAGCAGCGGTATATGCCGGAATAAATCCGGAAACCATGCCAATACTAACCGATATAAAAATGCCTGTTATTATATTTTGATTGCTTAAAAACAAATTAACATCTAATGCATTTTTAACACCAAGTGTTATGCCATATACCAGCGAAATGCCAATTAATCCACCGGCCAAACAAAGCACTATGGCTTCAACCAAAAACTCAATTAAGATAAAATAATTTTTTGCACCTAAACTTTTTTGAATGCCAATTTGCTGGGTTCGTTCTTTTACACTTACAAACATTATGTTGGCAATGCCAAAGCCTCCAACCAATATTGCAAAACCACCAATTACCCAACCTGCCATATTTACTACACTAAATAACGACTTAAGGGGTTTTATAAGCAACGTTGTTTTGTTAACCGAAAAGTTTGCCTCCTCTGAAGGAGAGAGTTTACGAATGCTGCGCATTATTCCTTTTAATTCGTTTTCTAATTGATTAACACTAACACCATCTTTGGCTTTTACCTGAATGCGTGTGTTGGTAAATTGGTTGTTTAACCTAACAAACGCACTGGCTGCTTTTGCCGGAATTAAAAAATTATTATCTAAACTGTTATTAATTAAGCTTTCGCCTTCTTTTTGTAAAACCCCAATTACCCTAAATTTATTGCCACTTATGGTAATGTATCTATCCACAGGATTTAACGTTAAAAATAAATTTTCGGCCAGGTTGCTGCCAATAATAACTACATTATCGCCTTTATTGGCTTCGTCTTCGGTAAAATACCTGCCATTAGAAAAATTTAACTCACGAATATTGTTATAGTGGTAAGTAACACCGGTACCATTCGCATTTTCAGCAGTACGGTTTAAGTATTTTAATGCCTTGCGATTAACATCAATGGTAAATGCACATGCCTTGGCTAATGTAACACGCTCTTCTAGTTTTTTTAATTCAGAAATAGATGCATTTGGCCTATTCATATATTTCCACCATTTGTAATCCGATCCAAATTCCCAAGGCCATTTATCAATAAACGCAACATCCTTTCCTAAGCTATCTACGCTGTTTTCTAAATTGGTTTGTAGCGAGTTAACAATGCTAAGAACCATTATGATGCTAAAAATACCTATGGTTATACCAAGTGCGCTTAAAAAAGAACGTAGCTTGTTATTTTTTAGCGACGCTAATGCACTTTTTGCGCTTTCGTAAACCTGCGTTAGTATAATAGCCGTGCTTTTAAACATCATACAATGTTAAATAATATTGGTTCAAAACTAAAATTTATACCTGTTTTTTTCATAAAAAGTATCCTTGTTAAAAAATAAACAAGCCCAAATTATACTTGCCAGTTAATAGGTTGTATTTGGTTTTTTTGTAAATAATTGTTGCATAAGTTAAAATGGTTACAACCGAAAAAACCATTATATGCCGATAGTGGAGAAGGGTGTGCAGCTTGCAATACCAAATGCTTGCTTGCCGGAATTAGCAATGCTTTGCTTTGTGCATACCTGCCCCAAAGCATAAAAACCAAATTTTGGCAATTTGTCGCAATGGCTTGTATGGCCGCATCAGTAAAGGCTTCCCATCCTTTTTTTTGGTGACTTCCGGGCAAAGATGCTTTAACAGTTAAGGTTGCATTTAACAATAAAACACCCTGCTCTGCCCACGTTTGTAAGCATCCATGTTGGGGGATATTATATTCGGGGAAATTGTTTTTAAGCTCTTTATAAATATTTTGTAAAGAGGGAGGAATGGCAATTCCTTTGTTTACCGAAAAGCACAATCCATGCGCTTGATTTGGTCCGTGATAGGGGTCTTGACCTAAAATAACCACTTTAACTTTACTAACAGGTGTAAGGTTAAATGCTTCAAATATTTTGCTTGCCGGCGGATAAACTGTTGCTTGCGCATATTCTTGCTTAACAAAAGTTGTTAGGTTGTTAAAATAGGGTTTGTTAAACTCATTATTTAACAGTGCTTTCCAGCTTTCTTCTATTTTAATGTCAGTCATTTTTTGCAAATGTGCTGCAATGTTATCAATTTAGCAGCATGGAAAACAAACAAATTATAGAGCAAGCATGGGAAAACCGCGATTTGTTAAAGCAAGAATCAACCATAGAAGCCATAAATGCTGTAATAAAAAAACTAGATAACGGATTGTTACGTGTTGCAGAGCCAACAGAAAATGGTTGGAAGGTAAACGATTGGATAAAGAAGGCTGTAATTATGTATTTTCCAACACGAAGTATGAAAACCATTCAGGCGGGTCCATTCGAATTTCATGATAAAATACCGTTAAAATCTAATTACGAAGCTATGGGCGTAAGGGTTGTTCCGCATGCCATTGCGCGTTATGGGTGCTTTTTAAATAAAGGTGTAATTTTAATGCCAAGTTATGTAAACATAGGTGCTTATGTAGACGAAGGTACAATGGTTGATACATGGGCAACCGTAGGCAGTTGCGCTCAAATAGGTAAACATGTGCATTTAAGTGGCGGAGTTGGTATTGGGGGTGTATTAGAGCCGGTTCAGGCTGCGCCGGTAATCATAGAAGACAATTGCTTTATTGGTTCAAGATGTATTGTGGTAGAGGGTGTGCATGTGGGATCGGAAGCTGTATTAGGTGCAGGAGTAACCATAACCCAAAGCACAAAAATTATTGATGTAACAGGTAATGAACCAAAAGAGTATAAAGGTTATGTACCACCAAGAAGCGTGGTTATACCCGGCGGTTATACAAAAAAATTTAATGCAGGCGAATTTCAGGTACCTTGCGCATTAATTATAGGTACACGTAAAGAAAGTACCGATAAAAAAACCAGTCTTAACAATGCATTACGCGAATACGATGTAGCAGTTTAAGCCAACTGTGCCTAATGTGTTGTAAGGGTATAAATAAATTGGATAGCAATTATTACAAATTCTGTTTTCTAACCTGGTTTGGCAGCATGCCAAACTTTTCTTTAAATTTTTTAGCAAAGTAATTATGGTGCTTGAACCCACATTTGAATATGATTTCAGAGATGGGACCAACATTATTTGTAATTAGCTCTTTGGCTTTTATAAGACGGGCATCTAAAATTAGCTGAAAAAGAGAGTTTCCGGTAATACGTTTTATATTTTTCTGAATGGCAGATGCACTTAATGGAAACTTTCGGGTAAAGTCGGCCAAACTTAAAGCTTCATTGGTAATATTTTCTTCAATAAATTCTTTAATTTGGTTTAAAAAAACGGTATCGCGAGAAACAAGCCCTTCCGACTCTTCGGGCTTAAGCTTTGCTTTTATAAGGTTTTTGCGACTTTCAATATTATTTCTGCATTTTAAAATAAGCTCTTGCGAAAAAAATGGTTTCGAAATAAAATCGTCGGCCATTAAGTTTAATGCAATAAGTTTATCTTCAATATTCGATTTTGCTGTTAAAAAGATAAAAGGAATATGATTATATTCTGTGCTGGTTTTAACAAATTGCAACAGTTCTAAACCATCCATAATGGGCATCATCCAATCTGATAAGACCAACGATATTCTTTTGGTTTTAATCAGTTGTTTTGCTTCTAGTCCGTTTGTGGCCTCATAAACCTGAAATCCCTCCATTTCCAGTAAATTCGTTAAATTATGCCTAAGAATGGGTTCGTCTTCTACTACGAGTATTTTATCTGATAAAAAATTACTTTTTGTTGTCATTTGCTAAAACATAAGTTTATAAGAAATTATACCATTATTCTGCTGTTCAAATTTAAGCTCTCCGTTTAGTTTTTTTGTAATTTCATTACACAAGTATAAGCCTAATCCTAAACCTTCGCCATTTTTAGCTGAATTAAATTGTTTAAAAGCATCTACTTTATTAAACATAGAACTTGAAAAATCACCACCTTCATAGTGTAAATCAATTTTTAGTCTATCTGCAAACGTAGATAATTTAAAGTTTATCATAGAGCCTGAAGGAGAGAATTTACATGCATTATCCAACAACTCTTCAATAATTTTCGATAACAAATGTTTATCTACGAATAGTTGATGTCCAATTAGTTGCATGTTTAAATCTTTAAATCGGTTACGTTGTTTGCAAATATCAACTGCGGCCATAGACAACTCATCGATGGTTGTTTCGGTTTGAAACATCTCTACACCATTTTTCTGAATTACATGATAAAATAAATAATTATTAATAGCCTTGTGAAGCTTTAAACCATTGGTATTAATTATTTCTAAATACATCTTGGTTTCCAAATCCAGGTTTTTAAACTGATCATCGAGCAGCAAATGCGAGGTTGCTATGATGCCATTTAAGCAATTATTAAATTCCTGATAGGGGGTAGGATGAAGTTTATTTTTTACTTGTGTAAGCGTTTTTTCTATACCGGCAATACGCTGTTGTTGCTTTTCAAACCTTCTTTTAATAATGGCAATTAGTTCTTTTAAATCAAAAGGTTTTGTAATATAATCATCAGCACCTAAATTCATACCAGTTCTTACGTCTTCAATGTTATTTTTAGCAGTAAGAAATATAAAAATCGATTTATGAGATGGGTGTTTTTTATTTAGTTCTTTTAACAAAGAAATTCCATCCATTTCCGGCATCATTATATCACAAATAACCAAATCAGGATCAACTTTCTTAAAACTGTTTAAGGCTTCTAAGCCATTTTTATATCCGGTTGCAGCCATTTCGTGCAACCTGAAAAACTCCATTAAATTATTTCTTATAATGGGGTCGTCTTCAACAACCATTACAGTTTTCTTTGCTAAATTCATATAATAATAATTGCTAATTTTGATAAACTAGTGGCCATTATATTATAACAGCTGCATAAACGGGGTGTAATTCTATTCATTAAACTTTATACTAAAATCTATTGCCGGCAAATAAAATACTTAACATTTCAATAAAGTACGCGTATAGTGGATAAATATGTATAGTTATTGGAATTCAATTTATGCCTTACTACTTATTGCATAACAAGTAAAAGTAATATAATTAATATTATGTTAAATAGTAATTCCAAAAGCAAAGGGAGTTTTCAGGCTCCCTTTGGCAAGATTTTTAATTTTAAAGTGCTTCCCTACGCTTTTTTACTTCTACAGTTTTTTTCTCATCGCCTAAGTTGGCATACACTTGTTGCATGCTGGTTAAGATATCAACTAAATACGCTTTTTTTACTTTTTTATTCTCTTCTGTATCTTCCGGTTTTTGTTCGGCTAATGCCAATGCTTCTTCAAAATACTTTAGTGCATCTTTTAATATGGCATCTAATTTAGCTTTTAACGGATTGTACTTTTTATCATATTCGGCCTGCGTAGCAGCTGTTATGTTGTTAATCTGATCGGCTAATTCGGTGGTTTTATTGTTAGTTAATGCTCCCATATTAAAGTATGCATCAATATTGGTGGGTTCAAGCTCTATTACTTTTAGGTAATCTGCTTCGGCTTTTGCACCAAATTCTGCTGATTTTTTATTTAATTCACTTTCGGTTTTGCGCTTAGCAGCAGCCTCTGCGTTTAGTCTTTGTTTTTTAGCCGGATCTTTTTCGGTTAATGCCTTCTTTTGCGCTGCTGTAGCTTCTTCCCTGGCTTTTTTGGCTTTTTTTGTTTCGGCAGATGCAAAATTATCATATACATTACCTCTAACATAAAACAAACTGGCCGAGTATGGATCATTTTCTAATGCATTGTTTAATCTATCTAATAAAACATCTTGTTTGCCTTGTGCCAAATAAATGTTTAATTCTAAATTGGTTAAGTCTTTGTTAGAACTAAATTTTGCTTTGCCTTTATCTACATAAGTTAGCGCACTTGTGGTATCGCCTTCTTCTAAATGCATAACCACCATTTGAATATAAATTACCGGATCGTCGTAATTTAAATCCATTAGTTTGTTTATTAAGTCTTTTGATCTTTTTCGAAAACTATTAGAATTATTATCATTTATTGTTGTTGTTGTTGAGATTACAGCATTTTCATAAATATATACAAATTGAAATTTATATTGATATAAATCACATACTTTGCCATTAAAGTTTGAGGTTGTTACATTAATTGGATTGCCAAGTTTTTCAATAACTTCATTCTTGTTTTGTCCTATGTATGCCAATGGTTCAGATGCCTGAATTGCCGCGTAAGTCATGTATAATATTACATTGGTTTCGGCCAGGTTATTTTTGCGCAAATCGCCATTTTTATCGAATGGCAGCACATCTAATACCATTTGGTAATACTTTATGGCTTCGTCAAACTTTTGGGCTTCATATTTTTCTATACCTTTATTAAAAGCCATAAATGCGCTATTAATTATACCTTGTTCTTTACAATAATAACCATAGCGGTTTTTTGTATCGTAAGTTATGCAGTTTTTACAAGCGTTATGAAACTTCTCTACAATATTTGGCTCGTTAAACTGAGCCATAAATTGCTTGTTTCTGTAAATTGAATCGTAAACGCTGGCGTAATAAAACCAGGCTTTGGCATCTGTTTTCGTATCCGGGTGTTCTACTGCCTCGTCGATAGCCTTTTTGGCATCTTCTATTTCGTTGTTTCTTAAATAAATGGCAGCGCTTTCTACCTTACTTTTCTGAGCAAAAACTGGTAAAGTTAATGCCACGGCGCAAATCATCAGAAGTTTTTTCATCGTGTGTTGATTTTTAATTTAAATTAAAGCAAAAGTAACAATGTTTGTGCAATCTCGCAATTTGCCTAAGTGTAATTACACTAAAATGGCATTGCAATCAATTGTATTATAAACATAAAGTCAATCTTTTTATTGCAAAGGTTGGTTCAAACAAATGCATTAAATGCCCATTTTAATTTTGGTTAGTTTACGTTTGGTATCAAGGGCAAAGTCGTTATCCATCATCCATTGGTAATAACCGGGCTCTGAAGTTAATACCGATTTTACGGTTTTTCCCTTGTGTTTTCCAAAATTAAAAACGGCTTCGCCATGTTCGTTTAGCACCATTCTTCCTGCCAAGTCAACCAGTTTATCTTGCCCCGACAATTTATGTACCTCATCTAAGTTTTGATTTAACTGCGGGTATTTTTGTAGTTGTGCCAGTAATACTTCTAATGTAGCTTTGGTATCGGCCATGGCGCTGTGGGCATTTACAAGTTCTTTTTCGCAGTAAAACTTATAAGCTGCTGTTAGCGTTCTGGGTTCAAACACATGGTAAATGCGTTGAGCATCTATAAACCTGCGCCCTTCAGGGTCGAAATCTACACCGGCCCTTAAAAACTCTTCTACCAATAAAGGAAAATCGAATTTATTTGAGTTAAAGCCCGCAATATCGCAACCTGTAAAAAAACGTGCAATTTCTTGAGCCAACTGTTTAAATGTTGGCTTATCGGCTACATCTTCATTGCTAATGCCGTGTATGGCAGTAGCTTCTGGCGGAATTGGAATTCCGGGATTTACCAAATAATGCTTTTCCTCTGAATTGCCATTTACATGCAATTTAATTACTGCCAGCTCAATAATTCTGTCGTTGGTAATGCTGGTGCCGGTTGTTTCTAAGTCAAAAACAACCAAAGGTTTTTTTAATGTTAGCATGTAATTTTAAAAACGAAAATCATCATCAGTGCCACCTTCAGCGGTTTCTCCACCTTCACCATTATCAAACAAACCAAATTCATCGGCTTCTTCATCGCTAATTTCACCCCCTTCTTCGTCGCTAGTATTTAAGTATTTTTTAGCAATTTCCTCAAATTCATCATCTTCCACCAGGCCAAATTTTTGCACTTTATCGTATTGTTTTGGTGCCAAACCAACCGACTTGGTAATTTCAGGATAAGCTTTACCGGCAATTTCTTTGCTAATAGAGGTTAGTTCAATGTAAAATGTCCAGCATTCTATAAAGTCATATACATATAAAATCTTTTGGTGCGGGTCTTCAATAAATTGGTTCAATTTACATTTTTCCATGGTTTTAATCGGATTTTCAGGATCCTCGGTCATGTCTTCCAAGGTAATCTCCTCTCCTTTTTTCCACGAGTCGTTGCTCATGTAAAACGATGCCAATTGCTTGCTATCAAAGCCAACTGCCTGCAAAATGATTTTATGAAAATCTAAAAATGTTTGGGTTGATTTAATTTCTATTACCCTGTAAATGTCTTCGTAGTCCTCGAAAGTAACTTTAAACTTATAAACTGCTGCCATTTGTTTTAATTGTGGTTTGCGAATTTCTGTAAATACCTTGTTTTAAAAAATTATTGTTTCAAAAAAACGATTATACTGTATTAAAAACTACTTAACAGGCTTTAAATTAAGTTGTTTTGCTGTATCAATCATCAGTTCAAAAGCGGGCTCAAACGCGTTGGGAATTTGTCCGTCTAAAATGGCCTCTCTAATTGCTGTTTTTATAATACCAACCGGTTTAGATGGGCCAATACCAAAGGTTTCCATAATTAATTCTCCGGAAATAGGTGGTTGCCAATTTCTTAATGCATCTCTTTCTGCTACTTCTTGAACCAACGCTTGCACTTTAATTAAATTGCTGCGGTACAATGCGATTTTTTC
>VFQQ010005241.1_pt1 | contig 10888 bp, 10 predicted proteins | sample 3512341 | NCBI WGS metagenome assembly VFQQ01 (sample SAMN10412373, study PRJNA504923) | tailings metagenome | isolation source: Relicate 2 Philex TSF1 revegetated site | place: Philippines: Tuba, Benguet | collected 2017-08-29
GCCATGAACACCATCATCTACATCGTGGGCCTCGTCGTCGTCATCGGCTTCATTCTGAGTTTCTTCGGTCTGAGGTAAGCCCCGGCCGGGCCGGATGCCGGCCTCATCGAAGCGTATATACTTCATATACGTTTCATATAGAGGCCGACCATGGGCATCGTCAAGATTTCAGACCTCATGCACGAGAACCTGCGGGTGGCCGGTACGGCCCTCAGCAGGTCCATCAATGCCCAGGCAGAGCATTGGATGCGCATCGGCATGTTGACCGAGCTGCATCCGGAACTGGACCACCGCGAAATCTGCCAGATGCTCGTGCGGGCCGAGCTCGCAGGCGGCCTGGATATCGCCATGGCGGTTGCCCCAGTGCCTGCCAGGGCCCGCACCGCCACCAACGGAAAACACGCGTGACACGCGGCGTGTCCATCAAGTCGCCGGCCGAGATTGCCATGGCCCGCCAGGCCGGCATGCTGGCGGCGGAGGTGCTCAGCATCGTCGAACGCCATGTGGTGCCCGGCGTGAGCACGGAGGCGCTCGATCGCATCTGCCACGACCACATCGTGAACGTGCAGGGTGCCATTCCCGCCAACCTGGGTTACCACGGCTACCCAAAAACCATTCTCACCTCCGTCAACCAGGTGGTGTGCCACGGCATCCCCGCGCCTGACAAGATCCTGAAGAAGGGCGACATCGTCAACATCGATGTGGCCGTGAACAAGGACGGCTGGTTTGGCGACACCAGCCGCATGTTCTTCGTGGGCGAACCCGGCGTGCTGGCCCGGCGTCTGGTGCAGACCACCTACGAAGCCATGCTGGCCGGCATCCGCGAGGTGAGGCCCGGCGCCACGCTGGGCGATGTGGGCCATGCCATCCAGTCGGTCGCCCATCGAGAGCATTTCAGCGTGGTGCGCGAGTACTGCGGTCACGGCATCGGGCAGGTGTACCACGAAGACCTGCAGGTGCTGCACTACGGGCGGCGTGGTGAAGGGCTGAAGCTGGAGCCGGGCATGGTGTTCACCATCGAGCCCATGCTCAACGCCGGCCGGCGTGAGACCCGGCAATTGCAGGACGGCTGGACCGTGGTCACCAGGGACCGATCGCTTTCCGCGCAGTGGGAGCACATGGTGGCCGTGACCCCGGACGGGTACGAGGTGCTGACGCCCTGGCCCGGCGGCACACGGACCTATCCGGCGGCCTGACGCCTCAGGCGTGCCTTGGCCAGTTCGATGAACGCCCGGGTCTTCAAGGGAGGCTCGTGCCGGCCCGGCCAGGCCGCGTACAGAAATACCTGGGGCAGCTTCAAGGTCGGCAGCACCCGCACCAGCTGGCCGCTGGCCACGTCGGCCTCCAGCACCAGGCTGGGCGCACCGAAGATGCCGGCGCCAGCGAGCGCGAGCGCTCGACCGCCCGAGGTGCTGGACGTGCTCAGAGAGCGCTGCAGCCGAACCGACTGCCTGCCATCGCGCGTGCGCAACACCCACGGGTGCGGGATGGGTGTGAACGCGATCCACGCGTGCGAGGCCAGCGCATCCAGTTGCCTGGGCGTGCCGTGTTCGCGAAGGTAGTCGGGCGACGCCACGCACCACACGTCGAACGTGGCCAGCGGCGCCGCACGCAGGCTGGAGTCGCGCCGGCCGGTGGCGCGCACGCTGAGGTCCATGCCTTCCGCCGCCAGGTCCAGCAGGTGGTCGCTCGGCCGGTATTCCACCTGCATGCCCGGATGCAGGCGCACGTATTCCGCGATCACCGGGGCCACCCAGGTGGCGGTGATGTCGGCCGAGGTCAACCGCAGCACGCCGGTGAGCTGCGCCGCCTGGTCGCGTGTCTTTTCGGCCACCCGCTGCGCCTGCTCCAGCAGGGCGCGCGCATCGACGAGCAGCGCCTCGCCGCTCTCGGTGAGCGCGTGCCGGCGGGTGGAGCGGTGCAGCAGTTGAACGCCAAGCTCGCGCTCCAGTGAGGCCACATGCTGGCTCGCGGCCGATTTCGTGATGGCCAGGTGCTCGGCGGCGCGCGTGAAGCTGCCGGTGGTGCACACCGCCACAAAGGCTTCCAGGTGGGTGAGTTTCATTTGTCCAGTTTCACTGAACAATCGATTTCAGTAAAGGTGGTTTTTCCGAACAGAGAACAGGCGCACGATCCAGCCACCTCATCACTTCATTGAAAGGAAACCGCCATGTTGGTCCTGCTCGGCTCCAGCGGCCAGATCACCACCCAGCTCGCCCACCGGCTTCTCGGCGCCGGTCACGCCGTGCGCGTCGTCGGCCGCAGTGCCACCGCCCTGGCCCCGTTGAAGCAGGCCGGCGCCGACATCGCCGTCGGCGACCCGGGCGACGCCGCTTTCCTCGAACGCGCGTTTGCCGGCGCCAACGCGGCCTACACCATGATCCCGCCCTGCTACGCGGAGCCCGACATGCGCACCGCGCAGGACCGCATCGGCACGGCCATCGCCCAGGCCCTGCGCAAGGCACGCGTGCCTCGGGTGGTGAACCTTTCGAGCGTCGGCGCGGAACTGGCCGAAGGCACGGGGCCCATCGCCGGCCTGCATGCGCAGGAACAGCGCCTGGCGGGCCTGTCCAACCTGCTGAACCTGCGGCCCGGCGCCTTCATGGAAAACTACCTGGCCGCACTGCACCCCGTGGCAGCGGCCGGGGTGCTGCCCGGGCTTGAAGCCGCAGACGCGCTGATGCCCCTGGTGGCCACGCGCGACATCGCGGCCGTGGTGGCGCGCGAACTGACGCAGCCCCAGAAGAACGGCACGCTCATCCTGCACGCACCCCAGCACGCCACACCGCGCGACGTGGCCGCCGCGCTGGGCCAGGCCATCGGCAAGCCCGACCTGCCCTACGTGCAGTCTTCGCCAGAAGAGGTCAAGCCGCTGCTGATGGCACAAGGCTTCTCTGGCGACGCAGCCGACCAGCTCGAAGCCCTGGCCCGCTGGTTGTCGACCTCGCCGCTCGACTCGCTGACCGCGGCGCCCACCGAAGTTCAGCCCACCACGCTGGCCATGTTCGCGCGCGAGGTCTTTGCCCCCGCGCACCGAGCGACCAGCACCACCGCATTGCAGGCATAAAAAAGACCGCCCCGAGGGGCGGTCTCTTCCAGCCTTCCATCGATCAAGACTTCGCTGCGCGAATGGTCTTGATGGCGCGATCGTGGGCTGCCTTGGCGTCGGCCTTGCACACCTTTTCGGCGTCACCCTTCTGGTCCTCGCACTTTTCCTTGGCGATGTCGTAGGTGGTGTCGGCCTTCACTTCTTCGACCTTACGGGCATGGTCGGCGGTCGGCTTGTACTGGTTCTCCAGCTCGGCCTTCGACACCTTTTCCTTGCCCTCGGCTTCTTCTTCGCAAATGTCCTTGGCGTTGGCCTTCAATTCGTCGCAAGCCTTCTTGGCATTCTTGTAGTTCATCTCGACGCGTTGTTTGGCGGCGTCGTATTCGGCCTTGGTCATGGACTGTGCAGATGCGAAAGCGGATGCGGCGCACAGGGCGATGGCGGTCATGGTCTTGACGTACATGTTGTTTCCTCGGAGAGTGGTTTCAAGGCCTGCATCATCTCGCCGCCGATGCGGCCGCTCCGTAGGAAAGGCACGTCGAGCCGTGTAGGAGAACCAGCCGCCGCCAGGTGCGTCTGCGGGCCATTGGGTGGACAACTGAATCGTTGGGCCTACGGGATAATGGCCCACCCTTCTGGACACCAGCCCCATCATGCCCCGACTCAAAACCAGCCCCGGCACCCGGCAGTTCAATGTTCCACTGCCGATTCTGGCTGGCTTCCTGGTGGCGTTGCTGGCCATCTTTGTCATCACGTACGTGAATTACGTTTCCTCGGAAACGCGGCGGCTGGCCGTGGAGGAGATGGAGCGCACCACGCAGGCCATCCGGGCGCTCAACGACGTCGTGGCCGGCGTGAAGGACGCCGAAACCGGGCAGCGCGGTTTTCTGATCACGGGCGACACCAGCTACCTGCAGCCTTACCAGTCGGCGATCGGTTCGCTGGACCGCCGGTTGTCGACGCTCAAGGCCTTGATGGGCGGCTCGCCGCAGGAGCAGGAACTCACGCTGCGCCTGGAACAGCTGATCCGGCAGAAACTGGACGAGCTGGGGCAGACCATCGAGCTGCACAAGGCAGGCAGCCAGGACGCCGCCATGGCACGGGTGCAAAGCGACACCGGAAAGTTGATCATGGACAACATCCGCCAGTTGTCCAGCGACATGCTGTCCCGGCAGGATCAGACGTTCGAGTCACGCCGCCAGGCCTGGGTCGAAGCGGCCTCCAGGTCGACCCGTTATTCATGGATGGGCTCGGGTGTCTTGCTGGTCCTGATCTGCCTGTCCGGGTGGCTGACCATCCGCAATCACCGGGTCAAGGCCGAAGAGGCCTGGGTCGCGGCCGGGCTGGCGGGGCTGAGCATGCAGCTGCAGGGCGTACAGCGGATCGATGAACTGGGCCCGCGGGCCTTGCGCTACCTGGGCGACTACCTGGGCGCCACGGTGGGCGCTGGCTACTCGATCCAGTCCGGCGGTGGCCTGGCGCTGTTCGGTGGTTACGCCTTGCCGCGCGAGCGCTTGCAGCAACAGTTGTTGCCCGGCGAAGGCCTGGTCGGGCAGGCGGTGGCGGTGCGCGAGATCCTTCACGTGCGCGATGTGCCCGCAGGGCATTTGCAGGTCTCATCCGCCACGGGCGAATCGCGTCCCGCCGAACTGCTGGTGGCGCCGGCCATTGAGAACGGCGAAGTGGTCGCGGTGATCGAACTCGGGTTCCTGCGCGGGGTGGGCGAGGCCGAACGCAGCCTCATGGATCGGGCCAGCCACACACTGGCGGTGGCGGTCCGGCTCGGCGTCGACCGGCTGCGCGTGGAAGCGCTGCTGGAAGAAACCCGGCGCCAGGCGGAAGAGTTGCAGACCCAGCAGGAAGAGCTGCGCGTCAACAACGAGGAGCTGGAGCAGCAAAGCCGCGTGCTGCAGGAGTCGCAGGCGCAGATGGAAGTGCAACAGACCGAGCTGGAGCAGACGAACGCCCACCTGGAAGAGCAGACCCAGCAGCTCGAGCACCAGCGCGAGCAGCTCCTGAAAGCGCAGGACGCCCTGACCGCCAAGGCGCGAGAACTGGAGCTGGCGAGCCAGTACAAGAGCGAGTTTCTGGCCAACATGAGCCACGAACTTCGCACGCCGCTCAACTCGACGCTGATCCTGGCCAAGCTGTTGTCCGAGAACAAGCCCGGCAACCTGAGTGCCGACCAGGTGAAGTACGCCAAGACCATCCATGCAGCGGGCAAGGACCTTCTGGCCTTGATCAACGACATCCTGGACCTGTCCAAGATCGAAGCGGGCCAGGTCGACGTTGCGATGGAGCCCATCGCCCTGGGCCACACGGTCCAGGCGCTGGTGGAGCCGTTGCGCCCCATCGCCAGGGACAAGGGCCTGGCATTCACCGCCAGCGTCGATCCCGACGTGCCAGTTACCTTCGAAACCGATCCACTGCGACTGGGCCAGGTGCTCAAGAACCTGTTGTCCAATGCGCTGAAGTTCACCGAAAAGGGATCGGTGGCGCTTCAGGTCTCGCGCGGTCCTGACGACACGGTGTCCTTCCACGTGAAGGACACTGGCATCGGCGTCCCCCTGCACCAGCAGTCATTGATCTTCGACGCATTTCGCCAGGCCGACGGCAGCACCCACCGCAAATACGGCGGGACCGGGCTCGGGCTGTCGATATCGCGCGATCTGGCCCATCTGCTGGGTGGCCACATCACCGTGCAGAGCACGCCGGGAGAAGGCAGCACGTTCACCTTGACCCTGCCCCTGCATCGGAAGGATGCAGAAGTTTCGGCGCCCTTGCTGGCACCCCACAGCGCCAGCGCCGCCCTGGGCGCATGGCCGTCGCCGAACACCGCTTCTCCTGCAGCTGCTGCATCGCCATCGGTATCCGAGCCGCCCCGCGCGAGCGGAGCGCGCAGCATGCTGGTCATCGAGGACGACGTGCACTTTGCCCGCATCCTCTGCGACCTGGCCCACGACATGGAGTTCGAGTGCCACCTGGCCCACAACGCCGCCGACGGACTGGACATGGCGGTGCGCCTGCAGCCCAGCGCCATCGTGCTGGACGTGAACCTGCCCGACTTCTCCGGCCTGGGCGTGCTGGACCAGCTCAAGCGCAATCCGGCCACGCGCCACATCCCCGTGCACATCGTGTCGGTGGCCGACTACTCGCAGGAGGCAATGGGCCGGGGTGCGGTGGGCTATGCACTCAAGCCCATCGAACTGAGCACGCTGACGCAGGCGCTGCAACGCCTCGAGGCCAAGTTCACGCAGGCCATGCGCCGCGTGCTGGTGGTGGAGGACGATGAGCGGCAGCGGGACAGCGTGAAGGAGCTGCTCAGCCGCGACGACGTGGAGATTGTCTGTGCAGGTACCGCCAGCGCGGCCCTGGAACATCTGAGTGGTTCGACCTTCGACTGCATGGTCATGGACTTGAACCTCCCGGACCTGACCGGCTTCGAGTTGCTCAAGCAGATGAGTGAGCAGGACGGCGTGTCCTTTCCCCCGGTCATCGTGTACACGGGGCGCGCCCTCTCGCGCGACGAGGAGCAGCAGCTGCGGCGCTTCTCCAAGTCCATCATCATCAAGGACGCGCGCTCGCCCGAGCGGCTGCTGGACGAGGTGACGCTGTTCCTGCACCAGGTCGAGTCGGAACTCTCGCCCGCACATCGGCGCATGCTGGAAGCCGCGCGCAGCCGAGACACCGCGCTCGAAGGCCGCACCGTGCTGGTGGTGGAAGACGACGTGCGCAATGTGTTCGCCCTCACCAGCATTCTCGAATCCACCGGCATCCGGCTGGAGATCGCGCGCAACGGACGCGAGGCGCTGCAAACGCTCGAGCGGCTGGAGTCGGCCGGCGGCCCGGCCATCGACCTCGTGCTGATGGACATCATGATGCCCGAGATGGACGGTTACACCGCGATGCGCGAGATCCGCAACCGCCCCGCGTGGCGCCGATTGCCCATCATCGCGCTCACGGCCAAGGCCATGAAGGACGACCAGGAGAAATGCCTGGCGGCGGGCGCCAACGACTACATCGCCAAGCCGCTGGACGTGGAGAAGCTGCTGTCGCTGGTGCGCGTCTGGATGCCCAAGTAAGGGCGGAAACGCACCATGCCCCACCGCAAAGCCCGCACGGCCGAGATCGAGCAGCGTCTGCTGATCGACGCCATCTTCCACCGCTACCACTACGACTTCCGCGGCTATGCGCAGGCCTCGCTCAAGCGCCGTCTGGGAACCGCGCTGAACCAGTTCGATTGCAAGACCCTGTCGCAGCTGCAGGATCGCGTGCTCCACGATCCCAGTGTGTTTCCGGCGCTGCTGCAATACCTCACCGTGCAGGTGAGCGACATGTTCCGCGACCCGAGCTACTTCCGCGCGCTGCGCGAGGAGGTCGTCCCGATCCTGCGAACCTACCCCTCGCTCAAGATCTGGGTGGCCGGGTGCAGTGCGGGCGAGGAGGTCTATTCGCTCGCCATCCTGCTGCAGGAAGAAGGCCTGCTCGATCGCACCCTGATCTACGCCACCGACATCAACCCCCAGGCCTTGCGCGCCGCCGAATCCGGCGTGTTCGACATGGATCGCGTGGCGAGCTTCACCGAGAACCACGCCCGCTCCGGCGCGCGCAGCTCGCTCTCGGACCACTACACGGCGCTTTACGGACGCGTGGTGCTCGACAAATCCCTGCGCCAGCACATCGTGTTCTCCGACCACAGCCTGGCCACCGACAACGTCTTCGCCGAGGTCCATCTGGTGTCGTGCCGCAACGTGCTGATCTATTTTGAGCGCGACTTGCAGAACCGTGCACTCGGCCTGTTTCGGGAGGCGCTGTGCCACCGGGGTTTCCTGGGCCTGGGCGCCAAGGAGTCGTTGCGCTTTTCGGACCAGTCCGAGGCGTTCGACGACTTCGTGGCTGAAGACCGCATCTACCGAAAGAAGGCCGGACTGTGAGCGCACCCTGCACGGCCATCGTGGTCGGAGGGTCCTCCGGTGGCATCGAGGCACTCATCACCCTGCTCCCTGCGCTGCCACCCACGCTGCGCGCCAGCGTGTTGATCGTGATGCACATGCCCCGCGACCCCAACAGCCTTCTGCTCGACATCTTCAAGCCGCGCTGTCGCTTGCCGCTGCGAGAGGCCCAGGACCAGGATGCGCTCACGCCGGGTACGGTCTACTTCTGCCCTCCGGACTACCACCTGCTGCTGGACCAGGGGCCGCGCGTGGCCCTGTCGGTGGACGCGCCGGTGCATTTCTCGCGCCCTTCGATCGACGTGTTGTTCGAATCCGCCGCCGACCTCCTGGGTGAACAGCTGGTGGGCATCCTTCTGTCGGGTGGCAACGAAGACGGCGCTCGTGGCATGCGCGCCATTCACGACGCGGGCGGACTGGTCATCGTGCAGGACCCCGAGAGCGCACCCGTTGCCGCCATGCCCCTGGCCGCGCTGGCGCGCGTCAGCGCCGATCACGTCCTTGCACCGGCTGGCATCGCGGCCCTGATTTCGGACCTGCACCGGCAGGGCCGCCTCTGATCCATCCCCGTTCCGAGAAGAAAGTAGCCTCCCCGACCATGCGCAACCCCGACCGCATCAAGTGCCTGCTTGTCGATGACGTCCCGGAAAACCTGATCGCACTGGAGGCGCTGCTCCAGCGCGAAGGCGTCGAGATCCTCACCGCCCAGTCCGGGCGTGAGGCGCTGGAGATCCTGCTGGTCGAGACCGACGTCGCGCTCGCCCTGCTGGACGTGCAAATGCCCGAGATGAACGGCTTCGAACTTGCCGAGCTCGTCCGTGGCAGCGAACGCACCCAACACATTCCCTTGATTTTCCTGACCGCGAGTTCCCGCGAGCAGAACTGGCAGTTCCGGGGCTACGAGAGCGGTGCGGTGGACTTTCTGTACAAGCCGGTCGACTCCAACATGCTCCTCAGCAAGGTCAACGTGTTCTTCGACCTGTATCGGCGCAAGCAGGCGCTGGCGCGGGAGCTGCAAGAACGCACCGAGGCGCTGCGGATCAACGAGATGTTCATGGCGGTGCTGAGCCACGACCTGCGCACGCCCCTCATGTCGATCACGGCGGCTGCCGAAGTGCTCAAGCGCCCCCATCAACCCGAGAAGGTGGCGGTGATGGCCGACCGCATGGCGCGCAGCAGCAAGCGCATGGCCGGCATGGTCGAGGACCTGCTCGACGTTACCCGCATCCGCCAGTCGGGAGGGTTGACGCTGCACCCCGCGCCTGCGCAGATGGATGCCCTGGTGAACCGCGTCGTGGACGAAGCCCGAAGCGGCTTTCCCGGCCGCACCCTGGAACCGAGCTTCGAAGGTGACCTCGCGGGCGTGTGGGATGGTGATCGCATCTGCCAGGTGCTGTCCAACCTGATCGGCAATGCCCTGCAGCACGGGAATCCCGATCAACCGGTGCAGATGGCCGTGGACGGCACCCGGGCGGGCACCTTGGCGCTGACCGTGGTCAACGGTGGCACCATCCCCGCCGACCTGCTGCCCCATCTGTTCGTGCCGTTCCGTGGCCGCGAGCGACCGCCTGGGCGTCACCAGGGCCTGGGTCTGGGCCTGTTCATTGCCGACAAGATCGTCCGCCTGCATGGCGGAAGCATCGACGTGCGCTCGATCGACGACATCACGCGCTTTCGCGTGCAATTGCCCCGGGTGGCTTCGCAAGAAGGGAATCGCACCCGGTAGGGTGTGGTTCAGGCAGGCGCGCGACCCAGCGCCGTGCTGATGGTGTCCAGCAGTTGCTCGAGTTCTTCCAGTTCGAAGGGCTTGAGCAGGATTCGCACATTGGGTCCCCACTCACGCGGGTAGCTGCCCAGTTCGTAGCCCGAACAGAGCACCACCCAGCGGTCCGGGTTGTCCGCCAGCAGCCTGCGGGCCAGCTCCGTGCCCGAGAGGCCCGGCAGGTTGGCGTCGGAAACGAGCAGGTCAAAGCGCTCTCTGGCATCCAGCACCAGCGCATCTTCCGCGGTGCCGCAGGCCGTGACCGTGCGGCCTTCGCCCTCCATCAGCATGGCGATGGTTTCGCGCAGGTCCACATTGTCTTCAACGTACAGGATTCGCATGCGTATTAGAGGTGAAAGAAATGCCGGGAAGCCCCGATTGTCATCGCAAAGCGAAATCGGAGTTTCGATGCCCTGACGGCAAGTCCGCTCATCTATACTGCTTCCGTCGTACAAAAAAAGTGCGACCGGGATTGGCATCCTGCGTACTGTTGCGGTCAGCCGCAATGCTTCTTACTGCAAGTTTTGCGGCTTTCTTCTTGCTGGACCATCCGTTTTTGGTGGCCCGGGCAGGGAGACGCAAGTCTCGCCGATATTGACAACAGTACGCGGTATGCCAACCTGCTTGGGCCACCGCCACCTTTCACAAAGAGGTGGCGGTGGAGCACTCACCCACAGGGAGACTACTCATGCCACCCGTCACACACCGGCCCCGGCTCGCCGTGCTCATCGACGCCGAGAACGCCTACGCCGCACAAGCCCATCAGCTCATGGCCCTCATCGCCGACCACGGCAAGGCCACCGTGCGCCGCGCCTACGGCGACTGGACGACGACCCAACTCGCCCCCTGGAAAAAGATCCTCCACACCCTGGCCATCCGCCCCTGCCAGCAGTTCCGCTACGCCAGAAGCAAGAACGTCAGCGACTCGGCGCTCATCATGGATGCGATGGAACTGCTGCACTCGCGCAGCGTGGACGGCTTCTGCATCGTCTCGTCCGACAGCGACTTCACCGGCCTGGCCGGGCGCATTCAGGAAGCGGGGTTGCCGGTGTACGGGTTCGGCCAGCGGGAGACGAATGCGGCGTTCGTGGCGGCTTGTGATGCGTTTGTGTTTCTGGATGCGGC
>VFQQ010005242.1_pt1 | contig 10888 bp, 9 predicted proteins | sample 3512341 | NCBI WGS metagenome assembly VFQQ01 (sample SAMN10412373, study PRJNA504923) | tailings metagenome | isolation source: Relicate 2 Philex TSF1 revegetated site | place: Philippines: Tuba, Benguet | collected 2017-08-29
GTCGAAACCGCGGTCGAAATGGCCGATGAGGTGCGGCAAGGGTTACCCGTCGATGCCGCGATCATGGTCGCCGCGGTCGCCGACTGGCGCGCCGCCGACACATCGGTGCAGAAGATCAAGAAGGACGGCAGCGGCGCGGTGCCGCCGCTCGCGCTGGCCGAAAATCCCGATATCCTTGCCGGGGTTGCCAAGAGCGCCGAGCGCCCGACGCTGCTGATCGGCTTTGCCGCCGAGACCAATGACGTCATCGCGCATGCCGAGGCGAAGCTGGCGAAGAAGGGCTGCGACTGGATCGTTGCCAACGACGTGTCCGCCGACCCGATGGGCGGCGAAAGCAACCGCGTGCATATCGTTAGCAAAGACGGGATAGACAGCTGGGACCGACTGCCGAAAGCTGCTGTCGCCCGCAAATTGATGGAAAAGATCGCCGATGAGCTCGATGCGCGTAGCCCCCGCCAGTCCGATTGAAATTCGCATCCAGCGGCTGCCCAATGGCGGCGGCCTGCCTCTGCCCGCCTATGCCAGCGACGGCGCGGCGGGGATGGATGTCGTCGCGGCGGAGTCGCTGACGATCCGCCCTGGCACCCGCCATGCGGTGGCGACCGGCTTCGCGATGGCGATCCCTGCGGGCTATGAGGTGCAGGTGCGCCCACGCTCGGGACTCGCGCTGAAACATGGCATCACCTGCCTCAACTCCCCCGGCACTATCGACAGCGATTATCGCGGCGAGATCAAGGTGATCCTGGCCAATCTGGGCGAAGATAATTTCGAAGTGAAGCGCGGTGACCGCATCGCGCAGCTGGTCCCAGCGCCGGTCCAGCGCGCGAACTTCGCCGAAGTGGCGACGCTCGACGAGACCGTGCGCGGCGCGGGCGGCTTCGGGTCGACCGGGATCGAGAGCGAGCCCGTCGACGAAACCGCCGATGCGGCAGGGCTGGCCTCGCTATCGGGGATCAAGACGCGGCGATCGAGCGAGTAATTGCTGACCGACGCCGAACTTGACCGGTACGCGCGCCAGATCATTCTGCCCGCGTTCGGCGGCGCCGGGCAGGCGAAGCTGAAAGCCGCGCATGTCGCGGTGATCGGCGTGGGCGGCATCGGCTGTCCGGCGATCACCTATCTGGCGGCGGCGGGGGTCGGCAGGCTGACGATCATCGACGACGATGTGGTCGAATTGTCGAACCTGCAAAGGCAACCGCTGTTCACCGATGCCGACATCGGCGCGGGCAAGGCCGAGGTGGCGGCGGCGGCCGCGCAGCGGATCAACCCGCATGTCGAGGCAGTCGCGGTGGCGCGGCGGATCGACAATGCGAATGCTGCGGCGCTGCTGACGGGCGCCGACCTGATCCTCGACGGCTGCGACAATTTCGCGACCCGGCTGGCGGTCAACCGCGCCGCGGTTGCTCTGCGGACCCCGCTGCTCAGCGCCGCGATCGGGGCGTTCGAGGGGCAGGTGGCGCTGTACGATGGCTGGCGCACGGGCAGCCCTTGCTATGCCTGCCTGGTCGGCGACGATCCCGACCGGCCCGGGATCAACTGCGCCGAGACCGGGGTGATGGGCGCGCTGGCGGGGATGGTCGGGACGATGGCGGCGCTCGAAGCGGTGCGCGCGCTGACCGGCTGGGGTTCGGCCCTGACCGGGCGGCTGGCGATCGTCGACATGCTCGACCGGCGCTGGCGCGAGGTCGCCGTCGCGAAGGATCCGGAGTGTCCGATATGCCGGGGCTGAACATCATCGTCGCTTCGGCCGAGGGGCGGCGTTTCTGTGCGGCGCTGGAGACCGCAATCGCCGCGGTGGCGCTGGGGCAGCCCGCGCGCGTATTTTTGCAAGGCGACGCCGCCGCGATGCTGCGTGCGCCCGCGGGCTTTGCGGGCGACGCCGCGCGCCGCGCGGCGGGGCTGCCGGGGCTGGGCGAACTGATCGACGAGGCGCTGGCGAGCGGGGTTGAGATGGTCGTGTGCCAGTCGGGGCTGGCGCTGAGCGATTTAACCGCGGACCGGATTGTGGAGGGCGTGAAGGCCGGCGGAGTCGTCAGTTTCCTGGCGGCAGTGGCGGGGGACGATCGGTTGATCGTTTATTGAAGGCCGACCCTCCCCGTGGCGAAGCCATGGGAGGTAGCAGCGTGCAGTGCTGACCGACGGGTCATTGCGGACCGTTGCGGCCCCTCCACCATCCTTCGGGTGGTCCCCCTCCCCATCGCTTCGCGACAGGGAGGATCAATCGGTCACGGATTGGCGCAGACCTTGATCGCGCCCGGTTCGGGTCGCCTCCCGCTGGGTACAAATCGCGCCAGATAACCCCCGGCATGCTGTTTGTCGTCATAGGACAGGAGCTTGAACCCCACCGCCTGAAACTCGCAGACGAGCAGGCGAAAGGGCGTGCCATGATCGGCGATCGGGCGGTCGCCGTCGACGACGATCACCTGCCCGCCTTCACGCAGCGCCGGGCGCAATCGCCAGAGGAAGGCGTAAGGCTCGCCAATCTCGTGGTACATATGCACCATGAACACGCGATCGAAACTGGCCGCGGGCAGGCGCGGATCGTCGACCGCACCGAGTTTCAGCGACACATTGTCGAGCCGTTCGCGCGCAACCCGGTCAGCCAGCCGCTCGATCACTTCGGGCATGATGTCCTGCGCCAGCACCCGGCCGGTAGCACCGACCCGTGGCGCGAGGCGGACGGTGTAATAGCCGTCACCCGCCCCGATGTCGGCAACGGTCATGCCGGGCCGGACGTCGGCCGAGTTCATCACGTCTTCCGCTTCGTTGACGCGGTCGCGCGCTTCCTCGGTCGACCATTTGGTCGACACGGTTGGCGCCACCGGCCGGTCGGCAGGCGGAAACTCGCGCGCTGTTTCGATGCGGTCGCCGCCGGTCTGCCATGGCGCGTCGCAGCCGCCGAGCGGCAGCGACAACGCAAGCAGGGCGGCGAATCGCTTCATCAATCGATATCCTCGACCTCGACCTTTTCGCCCGTCACCTTCTGCGACAGCGCCGCCGCCATGAACGGATCGAGCGCGCCGTCGAGCACGTCGGCGGGAGCGGTCGACGTGACGCCGGTGCGCAGATCCTTCACCAGCTGATAGGGCTGGAGAACATAGGAGCGGATCTGATGGCCCCAGCCGATTTCGGTCTTGGCCTGATATTCGCCAGACGCCGCGGCCTCGCGCTTTTGCAGCTCGGCCTCGTACATCCGCGCCTTCAGCATCCCCATCGCGGTCGCGCGGTTCTTGTGCTGCGAGCGGTCGTTCTGGCTGGCGACGACGATGCCGGTCGGGATATGCGTGATGCGCACCGCCGAATCGGTCGTGTTGACGTGCTGGCCGCCCGCGCCCGAGGCGCGATAAGTGTCGATCTTGAGGTCGCCTTCGTTGATCTCGATTTCGATATTGTCGTCGATCACCGGGTAGACCCAAACGCTGGAAAAGCTTGTGTGGCGGCGCGCCGAGCTGTCGTAGGGTGAAATGCGGACGAGGCGGTGGACGCCGCTTTCGGTCTTGGCATAGCCATAGGCATTGTCGCCCTTGACCAGCATCGTCGCCGACTTGATGCCCGCCTGTTCGCCGGCCTGATATTCGACCAGTTCGACCTTGAACCCGCGCTTTTCGGCCCAGCGGCTGTACATGCGCTGGAGCATTTCGGCCCAGTCCTGGCTTTCGGTGCCGCCCGCGCCGGCGTGGACCTCGATATAGCAATCATTGCCGTCGGCCTCGCCCGCCAGCAACGCCTTGATCTTGTCTTCCTCGGCGCGGGCCGCAAGCACCGCCAGCGAGGCCACCGCCTCGTCGACCATCGCTTCGTCGCCTTCCATTTCGGCGAGTTCGATCAGTTCGGCGGTGTCGGCACATTCGGTTTCGATTGCGCGCGTTGCGGTGATCGCCTCGTCGAGACGGCGGCGTTCGCGCATGACCTCTTGCGCCGCCTTGGCATCATTCCACAAGGTCGGATCCTCGACCTTGGCGTTGAGTTCGTCGAGCCGCCGCAATGCGCGGTCCCAGTCGAGGAAACGCCGCAACAGCGCCAGCGCGGCGCCAATCTTGTCGATATGATCCTGCGCTTCGGCGCGCATGTCCTTGCTCCTGAGAAATGTTGACCTCGCCCTTACGGCCTGAACAGCCGCAGGGGAAGAAGGCGCGGCAGGTCAGATGATGCCGCCGCGATCCTCCAGAAAATCGCTGTCGCTGCGGCGTCCGTTACCCTGCTGAACCGGCGCGTCCTGACGGGGCGCCGCTTTCGGCGGCCTGATTTCTTCCTGACGGATGGTGCGGCGCGGTTCGCTTTCGGGCTTGAACGCCTCCCAGATGATCGACGCCTTGGGATCGGTCCCCGGCCAGCTGCCGTAAACGCGGCGACCCGACTGGCGATCGATGCGGACCATCCGCACGCCCTTGGGCGCGGCGAACGGGATCGGCTGGCGGTCGGCGAGCGCGGCGAGCGCGAAATCCTTGAAAATCGGCGCCGCATAGCTGCCGCCCTGGGCATAGCCGCCCATGCTGCGTGGCTGGTCGAAACCGATATACATACCCGCGATCACGTCGGGAGTGCCGCCGACGAACCACACATCGTTCGGCCCGGTGGTCGTCCCCGTCTTGCCGAACAGCGGCACATTCAGATCGCGCAGCCGCACCGCGGTACCGCGCTGGACGACGCCTTCCAGCATATGGACGACCTGATAGGCGGTGATCGGATCCATCAACTGCCGGCCCGATTTGGCAAAACGCGGCATCGGGCGGCCGTCCCAGTCTTTTTTGTTGCACCCCGCGCACGGCTTCCAGTTTGCAGGGAAGATCACCTTGCCGCGGCGATCCTGCGCATAGTCGATCACCCGCGGCTTCAGCTCGCGGCCATGATTGGCCAGCATCGCATAGGCATTGGTAATTTTTTCGACCGTCGTCGATCCGGCGCCGAGCGCCGTCGACAGATAGGGTTCGTGCTTTCCGATCCCCATCGTCGCGATCGTTTCGACGACCGGCTCGATGCCGACCTGACTCGCCGCCCGCACCGTCATCAGGTTGCGCGACTGTTCGAGCCCCCAGCGCATCGTATGTTCGCCCGACCCGCCGGCGCCGCCGAAATTGCGGAAACATTTGTTGCCGAAACGCGCGCCCTGATAGACGCAGAACGGGCCATCGACGATCATTGTCGCGGGGGTCATGCCGTTGTCGAGCGCCGCGGCATAGACGAACGGCTTGATCGTCGAGCCCGGCTGGCGCTCGGCCTGCGTCGCCCGGTTGAAGGGCGAGAGACGCACGTCGAAGCCGCCCTGCATCGCATAAATACGCCCCGAATGCGGGCTTTCGACGACCATGCCGCCCGATACCTCGGGAATGTTACGCAGCGCGTAATTGCTGCCGCCGGTCGATTTGACGGCGATCAGGTCTCCCGGGCGCATCGCCGCAAAAGCATTGCCGCCGGTCTTGCGATAACCCATCGTCGCGGCGCTGGCGGGAAGCGTGCCGGTATCGCCGTTGGCAAAGCCGATCCGCGCCGCACCCGCCGACTTCGACAGCACCGCAGCAACACGCCAGTTATCGTAATCAATGCCAATAAAGCTCGACGCGAGGCGGCTCTGCCACTGGTCGTCGGCCTCGATCGTCGCGATCGGCCCCGACCAGCCCTTACCCGCATCATAGCGTTGCAGCCCCTTGCGGAGCGCCATGGTGGTCGCTTCCTGCATCTTGGCGTCATAGGGCGTGCGAACCCACAGGCCGCCGGCATAGACGCTGAGCGGACCGTCTTCGGCCGTTTCTCCGAACTGGGCGATCAGCTGGCGGCGAACCTCTTCCATATAATAGCCGCCGACCTGTGCCACCGCGGTGTTACCGCTGTTGGTGAGGCCGAGCGGCATGGCGCGCGCGGCGTCGCGCTGTGCCGCGGTGATCCAGCCGTTGCCGTGCATCGCGCCGAGCACGAAGTTGCGCCTTGCCAACCCTTCGGCCTCGTTGCGCGCGCGGCCATATTTTTCGGGCGCCTTGGGCAGGATCGCGAGGAACGCCATTTCATGGAGCTGCAGCTGGTCGACATCCTTGTCGAAATAGGCGCGGCTGGCCGCCTGTACGCCAAAGGCGCGACGACCGAGCGGAATTTCGTTGAGATAAAGTTCGAGAATCTGTTCCTTGCTCAGCGCATTTTCGATCCGCATCGCCAGGATCGCCTCGCGCACTTTGCGGCGATAGCTCAGTTCGTTGGTGAGCAGCAGGTTTTTCGCCACCTGCTGGGTGATCGTCGACGCGCCGACCGGGCGGCCATCGCTGGTCAGATTGTTGAGAATCGCCGATGCGATGCCGGGATAATCGATGCCGCCGTGGCTGAAGAAGGTCTTGTCCTCTGCGGCCAGGAACGATCGCACGAGCAGTTGCGGATATTCGCTATAGTCGAGCTGGACGCGCCGTTCGCGCGCATAGCTGTGGACCGGCTTGCCCTCGCCATCGCGGACCATCGTCGGCAGCGGCGGTTCATAATCGCGCAGCTGGTCAACCGACGGCAGGTCGCGCGCGAACAGCGCCCAGATCAGGGTCAGTGCGAGCAATCCGGCAAGGACAAGATAGCCAAGCCAGCGGAACCAGCGCCGCGTCCACATGTCGCGCAGCCAGTGGAGAACGGCGTTGCTGTCACGGCGCAGGCGATAGCGAAAGTGGGACGTGGTCTCGGCGGCCATATCGCCAAGCCTCTAAAGCGTGCGACCGCGAAAGGGAAGCATGGTTGCGGCGGGGAGATGGTCCGCGCCATCGAACGGCGGGGTCATCGCGCCCTTCCCCGCGCGCTGACCGGCCAGATGGCGACCAGCGTGTCACCCCGCACGACGTGATAATGATCGTACAGGTTCACGGTCGGGTCGCAGTGCGGCACGGTCAGGCTGACGGGGTCGCCCGGCGCAAGTTCGGTCCCGATGCCGGGCGCGATCAGCGCCGCATGTTCGTCGCCCATGAAAGCAAAGAAACTCGTTGCGGGTGCGCCGCGCTGGACCACCGCGACCCCGCCGTCGGTCGAGAGCGATTTATAGCCCGCGTCGATGGTGACGAGGCCGCTGTGATTGGCGCTGACGACGCGGGAATCGACGCCAAGCGATGTTTCGAACGGGACCGATCCGTCGCCGGTGAGGTCGCAATCGAGATATTGCTTGTCCATGAAGACATAACTTCCGGCCTGCAATTCGGTGAACACGCCGAGCGCCAGGTCGATTCGGTGCGTGCCGGTTCCCGATCCGGTGACGATTTCCGGCGCAAAACCGGCGGCGGCGAGCGCGGCGATCACGGTCCGCAGATAGGCGGTGCGCTCTTCGATCGCGGTCCGGCGCTCCGTATAACCCTCGATATGCTGTTGCGAACCGCAATAGAACTGGACCCCGCGATATTCGAGGTTCGGCAGCGCCGCGATCGTCTCAGCCAGCGCAACCGCCGCCTCGGGCGAGGCAACGCCGGTGCGCGCAATGCCCGGATCGATATCGATGATGACATCGAGGCGGCCCGCCAGCGCGGTATCGAGGCGTGCGGCAACCGCAGGGTGATCGACCACGGCCATCAATCCCCTCGCCTTGCCAGCCAGAGCCGCAAGCCGTTCGATTGCACGCGGTGCCGCGACGGGCGACGTCACCAGGATGCCTTCGATTCCGTCCGCGGCCAGCACCTCGGCCTCGCCGATCTTGGCACAGCAGACGCCGACGGCACCTGCCGCGATCTGGCGCCTGGCGATCTCGACGCTCTTGTGCGTTTTGGCATGGGGGCGAAGGCCGACGCCATGCGCGGCAACTAGACCGGCCATCACCGCGATATTGCGCTCCAACGCATCGGCATCGAGCACCAGCACCGGTGTATTGAGATCGGCGCGGCTGCCCTGGCGGCCGACCAGATGGGCGTGAAGCGTCAGATCGTCGGTCATGAAAACAGGGCTTCCAGATGCGGGTTGAGGAATTTTCCGCCGGGATCGGCGGCGCGCCGGACGCTGCGATAGCGTTCGGCCATCGGGTAGAGCGCGTCGACGTCGCTGCGGGTCAGCTGGTGGCGCTTGGCCCAGTGCGGACGGCCGCCATGCGCGCGAAATATCGCTTCGGCATCGGCGAAAAGCGTTTGCCACGGCATCGGCGCATATTGGTGCATCGAGATCGCGGCAACCGGCCCCACGTTCATCGGACTCATCCAGATGTCGTCGGCGGCAACGGTGCGAAATTCGAAGGGAAAGGTCACGGGCAGGCGCTTCCGCCGGATCCAGCCGACCACCTCGGCCAGCGCATCGATTCCGGCGGCGCGGGGCAGTTCATACTCCATTTCCTCGAACCGGATCGTGCGGTCGGACGGAAAGATTGTGTGCGCCGGGCCGCGGCGACGGTCGTTCATGTTCGCCTTCATCATGCCGCGTTGCAGCCAGGGGGTCAGGAAGGGCACCCGGGCGGCGATGCCCAGCACCCGCCGGAAAGCCGCTTCCTCCATATCGGTGGTGGTCGGCGGCGGATCGCAGGGGTCGCAGGGGTCGAGCGTTTTCAGGATTACATGGTCGGTGTGCGGGAAGAACCAGAACTCGATATGACGGTGCCGCGCCGCGAGATCGTCGTAACTTTCGCGAATCTCGTCCCAACGCCGCTTTTCGATGCGCTCGGACAGGTGAAAAGCCGGGACCACCGCAACCTCGATCTCGGTCGCGATGCCGAACATGCCCAGCGACAGGCGCTGCGCCTCGTACAGATCGCGGTTGGTTGCGGCATCGCACCAGCGCGCCTCGCCATCGGCGCCGACCAGCCGGAAACCGCGCGCCATCGTCGACAGGCTGCCAAGCTCGGCGCCGGTGCCGTGCGTCCCGGTCGCCATCGCGCCCGCCAGCGACTGCGGATTGACATCGCCCTGGTTGGCGAGCGCCAGGCCTTCGTCCCAAAGCGCCGCGGTCAACCGCTTGATGCTCCACCCCGCCGGAATCCGCGCGGTGCGGCGATCGGCGGCAATCGTAATCCGGCCGGGCAGGGCATCGAGGCCCAGAATCAGCTCGTCCGAGGCGCATAGCGGCATGAAACTGTGCCCGGCGCCGGTGGCGCGCACCTTGGCGGCCTTGCGGATCAGACCGGCGAGTTCGTCCTCGCTTTCGGGGCGCGTCACGCCGACCGGCGCGGCGACACTGCCCGACCAGTTGTTCCAACCCATGCCGCTCTCCCGCCCGCGTTCATCCGTTGCCCGATGCAAAGCTGTCGGGCGCAGGCGGACGGGTCAAGAATTATCGGCTGGAGGCGATCTGCCGAGCGAAGTGGAGCTGGACCGCATCGCGCACGCCGCGAGCAACCTTTTTCTGACCGGCGCTCGAGGCGAGAAATTCGGCATCGTCCTTGTTCGAGATGAAACCGGTTTCGAACAGGACCGACGGCGTGTCGGGCGCCTTCAGCACGACGAAGGATGCAAAACGGTGCGCGTGGCTGCGGAATTTGACCGCCTGGCCGGCCTCGCGCTGGAGCAGGCGGGCAAAATCGGAGGCGATGTTCATCGTCTCGCGCTGGGTCAGGTCGAGCAGGATCGATGACACCTCGCCGCTGTGCGCACCCAGATCGACACCGTTGATAACATTGGCCTTGTTCTCGCGCGCCGCCAGCCGCGCCGCCTCGCGGTCCGACGCCACTTCGGACAAGGTATAGATCGACGCGCCGCTGGCTTCCTGATTTTCGGCGGCATCGGCGTGGATCGAAATGAACAGGTCGGCCTTCAGCCGCCGCGCGATGCCGAAGCGTTCCTCGAGCACCAGATAGCGGTCGTCGGCGCGGGTCAGCGCGACGCGAACGCGGCCCGACGCGAGAAGCTCGTCGCGGATGGCGCGCGCCAGTGCCAGCGTGATATCCTTTTCGCGCTTGCCGCTGTGCGGACTGATCGCGCCGGGATCATGGCCGCCGTGCCCGGCGTCGATTACCACCAGCGGCAGGCGGTCGCCCGCCGGTCCCTCGATCTGCGGGAGTGCCACCGCAGGCTTTGGTTTTCCAATCGGAACGCTGACGCTGTATCGCTTTTCGGGCGGCTTGGCGCTGAAACCTGCGGGCGGCACCAGTTCGGTGCGCGGACCGCGCGACATCCGCTGGAACTCGTCGGCCGATACGGGGCGCAGCTGAAATGTCAGGCTGCGGCCGTCGGCGGCGAAGCGCGCGCCGGTCACAATTGCCGGTTGGGCCAGGTCGAGAACGACGCGCGCCGTGCCCGCATCGGGCCGCCCCTGGCGGACGGCCCGCACCAGCCCTGCGCCCGCGGAAGAGCGCCCCGGCTCGGCGCCCGCGATGTCAAGCGCGATGCGGTCTGGACCCGCGAGCAGAAAGGTGGAGGCGCCGGCAACCAGGCCATCGAAACGCAAGGTGACCGCCGAATCGCCGACTTCGACCGCACCGATCTGGCCCGCCAGCACCGCCGCAGGGTTCGATATCATCGCCATCAGGACGAGCAACAGGCCCATCACGCCTCTATGCCGCCGCCGCCGCGGGATGGTCCAGTGCTTATTCCGAAACATATGGCCCCCAGCGGCAGAATGTCGTGAACCGCCTGTTAGCCATGGGGCGTCAAACCCCGGTCAACCGGTAGGGTTAACCGGCAATTCAGCATATTCAGCCCGGCCCGCGCCCTTGCGAAAGCCGCATTCGCCCCCATCTTTCTGCGCGGGCGCTGTTGCCGTCGGCGGCTGCCGATGCTAGCACACCCGCACTGACGGTGCCGTTTCCGCTGCCGTCCGGCCTTTTGAGGGGAAGGCCTGCTCCGCGAATTTGCGGAACATGGCCGCCTTGGTGCCGGATATGCGGGGGTCGGCAACCCGCCGCCAGCCCACCCGGTTGACCGGACAGTCGGGGCGTTTGCCTATACGCCCGCCCTGCCCGCCCGCTCATCCCACAACAGGTTGATGCCGCATGAGGCTTGCCATGCCCTCTTTGGATCCCGAC
>VFQQ010005243.1_pt1 | contig 10886 bp, 17 predicted proteins | sample 3512341 | NCBI WGS metagenome assembly VFQQ01 (sample SAMN10412373, study PRJNA504923) | tailings metagenome | isolation source: Relicate 2 Philex TSF1 revegetated site | place: Philippines: Tuba, Benguet | collected 2017-08-29
CACACACACACACACACATACATACACACACGCACACACACATAGAGACGTCAAGGTATATACTGATCAGGCGCACCCCTACACAGGCGCACTGTGCAATGTGTGTGTATCCAGCGGCAACCAAAGGACATACAAATCCTTTGACTGCCAGCAGATACCCACACCGGGCACAGTCGCATCCGCGCGCACATGGAAGTATCGCCCTTGAGCTACCAGTTGCAGGACCCATGCACACACAAGCTGCACAGGCCTGCATGCTGAGGCACACATCGCTGGCAGACACGCGTCACGTTGCAACCCACCTGGGTCTAAAGTTGTACTTTTCCGGCTCCTTGAGCGCGAGTTTCTTCCTCTGTGGGCCTGTGAGCATGGACAGGAAGTAGTTGAGCATGGTGGCTGCGCGGCCCACCATCTCTGGGAGGAGGAACGTCTGGGCGACCTGTGGTGAGGACACACACATGCACACACGCGCGCTTACACACACATATGTACACGCAGGCATGAGTGCCAGAAGTGTTTCAGAGTCGTCATGGCAACGATACACACATACACGCACATCGCAGTGAGTACAGACACGTCAAAAATGATCACGGATACAGGAAGATGGTTCATAAGATGGGCATTGCAGGATGTGTCGTCCAAGTGACGGCGCTGAGCCCTGTACTGCCCTGAGCACCGACATTCAGACAATCCAACCAGCAATGCCAAGCACACACTGTGCACACGCCAGGAGCGCCACTTGTTTGTAGCAAGACGGGCACTCTCACACACACACACACACACACACACGCACACACGCGTACCTCCTCAGTGCTGTAGTTCATAGTCTCCACAGTCACCTGTGCGTAGCCCAACAGTGCCTTGAGATGTCCTGAGGTCTGTGTGAGAGTGGCCTCGGTCTCATGACGCTCCTGCGGTGTGAGTGTGCGTGTTTGTGCACAAATGGCTAGTATAAGCGAGAGTGCGCAAGGCGGACATAGGCGGCCTACACAGACAGGGTGTGTCACTGTGTTTGTGTGTGTTGTGTGTTGTGAGCGTGTGTGTGTGCACTGTGTTGTGTGTGGGTGGGTGTGCGCAGAGACAGGTGACCCAAAGTGCAGGCCTTGCGGCTCAGACAATGGTGCCCATGAGACTCAACAAAGACTCAAGTGCCTGAAGGGCAAGTGAGCGCGCACGCGCACACGTGTCTATGTGTGTCTGTGCGAGGTGTGACGGCGCAGGCACACAGCTGGCGGATTCGCTGTAACACCAGGTATGTCCCTACGCCGCTCTACATCGCACAGCTCGTTGCGCTGGCCTTGAGCACGTGACATAGGTCAGAAAAGGCAGGTAGAGCGCTGGTGAATTCAGTGTGCTCTCTTACAACCGTCTCAACCTGGCGCCAGTGTATCTATGTGTGTACGCGTGTTTGCGTGTGTGTGTGTGTGTGTGCCTTTGCACATTGATGTGTGTGTGTACCTGTGGTGTCATGGCGCTGACTTGCATAGGGTCCTGTAGCTTGGCCTGTACACTCTTGATGTCCTCTACCTTCTTAAGAGACTCGTCCTGTGTACACACACACACATACATATACACATCAGCCGCACACATGATCCGCACCACGGCACATTGTAAGTTGGCTAGTGGATACACACATGCACTCAACGTGGCATTGCACGACACAGTCAATGCACGACCGCCCGTGGAGGGATCTGACAACGGCTTTGCAGGCACCATCACAGGCGTGCACGTGCAAAGCAGCCCACAGGAGATACACAAGTACATGACGTACACGTGCAAAGCAGCCCACAGGAGATGCACAAGTACATGACGTACAAGGAGCGAAAACGCAGGGCAGTGGAAGTGTTCAGGGCAGTCCATGTGTCGTACATGGCAAGCCGGCACAAGAAGACACCAAACCCTCCCGCCGCCCTTCATACTAAATCAGTGCCATGCAAAGAGCCACACGGGCTGAGCTAGTGAATGATGGTCAAAGATATGATTGGGTTGATACGCATGCGATACTCACAATCTCGATGATTGCATGATCCTGACATTGGAGGCCCTCAACCATGAAAGCAACACAAGCAGGTGCCCTTGCATGCGATGCAAGCGTGTGTCAGTACACTCACAAGTAGGTATGTAGCGTCGGTGATAAGCATGTTTACGAAGCGCACATACCCAGCTGACCCCGTACCCTCCTCCTCTGCGAAACGCTTCCATGACTCCCTGAGACACACACACACGCACACACACACACACACACACCCATGCACACACACGTACACATACACAGAGGCTTGGTCAACCGCAAATGCATCAACAGTACCAGTCTACAAGCACTAGAAGACACGAACACGCATGCACTTTCATGCAAGCAAGCGGGTTCGGCAGATAGAGGTACAGAGGTGTGTGCGAGCACGCATGCATTGATGTATTCACGCAGCGACTTTTACATGAGAGTATAAGCACGTGAATGACGAGAGCCTCACTGGGGACTACGTGTTGACAGTTCACACATGAACGCACTAGTACACACATTCAAAGAAGGCTCCTCGTGATACACATGTGCAGACATGCATACGCACGAACACGTCATCTCATACACAAGCACGCAACACAAAGGTATGTGCAAACACGAAGGGCAAGCAGTATTGAGCATGGGTGTTTAGGCAGACGACGACTGGCACACAAGCGGCTGTGTGTTTGCTGCAGCTTTGTGTGCCAAGCGACGACTACACAAACACACTGACAGCGAGCCTTGTACACATGTGCGTGTGTGTGCGTGTCTTGACATCTCTTACCTGTATTGCGGCATCTGCCATCGGTGCGCCAGCACTCTAGACTGACTACCTCTCAACACACTGGCTGTGCATGTGTGTGTGTGTGTGTGTGTGTGTGTCAGGCCGCTCACCTGTGTTGCGGCATCTGCCACAGGTGCGCCAGCAGATCCCCTATGTACTGCCTGTACATAAACTTCTCGTAGAAGTTGTTACGTACGTCCATTACTTCCACGTCTACGTACAGTCTGAGTAGCGAGGGCACGAGTCTAGCACACACTACGGGGTGACCTTGGAACAGGGCGGTGACTGTGGAGGCCACCTGACCACGGGGTGCGTACCTGTAAGTTCCAAGTACATACATACACAGACGCAGATAGGCATGACTAGCCGAGAATGGCCTGACGTGTGGGGACACCAAGAAAACGCCCTTTAATTAGCTTATAGACCAAGAGGATGATGCTTCAACGGTCAGGAGTACCTACACCGTGGCGTCCATCCTTCCAGCGCAGGCTCTGTGCTATGAAGCCCTGCTGCTTCCACACCAGTGTCCCCCACCAACACACACTTTCTCACCTTCTTCGTCCCCCTTGCTGCTGTAGGTCCTCTTCAGGCATCCACAGGTGGAAGAGCTCTGCCATCTTAGCACGCATGTGACTGGAACGAACGTACCTGTGACACACACACACACGCATGCAGACCATCACACAGCGTGCAGCACTTGACAATGCATTGAGCTAGACCACCTGCAGTAGGTGTACGTGCACGGATACACAAGTGCACTGCTGTGACGAGATAAGCCCGTACGATTGAGCTGCAGAGCTACTTTCACTTCTCTGTATACTGAATCGCTCAGGCCTATCGCGCCAAGGTGCGCGCCTGTCGATGTTTGACCGTGTATGTGTGCGTGTGTGCATGTGTCTTTGTGTGTGTGTGTGTGTGTGTCCGCGCGCTCTCTGGCCACTATCCACACCCCATGTGTAAGGTCCCAGAATACGGCACATGGGAGGAGACAAGGGCATCCCTGCTTGTCACGTGAGCATGTGTTCGTGTGTGTGTGTGTCAAATTGATACTCACTTAGGCTGGTCCATAGTGGCCAACATGAGCAACATGATCTCATCCACACGTATGTTGGACAGCATCTACACACACACACACACACACACATACAGGTACACACACAGACACAAGCATGGGCAGCATATGTATGGGCGTATGTTGGACAGCATCTGTGACACACACACATACACAGGTACACATTATCACAGCATGCACACACGCATGATACGCACATACACACAAAGACACCCTAGCAGGGCACAAGGCCTCGAAGGGCGCACAGCCTGGCAACGACGCATGTGTACCCCGCCTCCACTGTAAAAAACCAATGGTAAAAAGCTATGAGCCTCACGGTAACCGTCCTCCAAGAGCCAGGTGAGTCTCGCACAGTAGCCTAGCACAATGTGTTTCCACAGGCCCATGAGGCTACAAAGGCATGTGCTGAGTGCCGACCTGACTTTGGTGGACGATTACAGTGAGGCGCAGATGTAGGCCACGGCGCGCCAGGGCACACACAAGCATACAGCAGAAACACATCACACCATTGATCACTCGCACTCAAGCACATGCCCCACACTCAAGGCACAGCCAACGTCACATCTTTCCAGCATGAATGCGCATGAAAAGGCCCTGACTAAATCAGAGGCAGAAAGGTGGCAGAGATGCGCATGATGTGGCGGAGTGAGCCTGTCTCGCGTCTTTCCACCTTCCTTCTACTGATGTGGTTAGGGCCAGCAAACACACAACTCGACTTGCACACGCATTGCCAACACATGCGCCAGATTGCGAAGGTCCATGCCTGTCATAGTGCGCACCTGGGCTGTGATGATGCAGAGCGCCCTGCCTTTGCAAAGCGCCCATAATGATGCCGTTGAGACATTGATAAAGACACCAAACATACCGCATACGTCGCCACACTGGGCAACACATGTCACACACACACGCGCATACACACACACTCACCGGTGGGTATATGCGTGACACGTTTGTCAGCACGTCCACTATATCCTCCAGGAACCACTCAGGCAGACATATGAACTCTGTAGGGGGGGTGTCAGGCAGTCTGCGTCCGTCACCCAGGGGGCCTAGGGGACCCAGGGACTGAGGGTCAGCGATGGAGAGCAGCCAACGGGCTACAAGCCTGCAAGAGTGTGAGGCAATGCACGGCGTTACATGGCAGAAAATGGCCGCACGCGCATGTGTGTGGCCGCATGTGTGTGTGTGTGTGTGGCTAGGTGGTTATGTGCTGTCAAGAAACGAGGTCATGGTGTGCTTACAGACCCACGGGCGCACAGTCACACACCCACACGCATACCTGTAGAATGCGAGCACCTCTGTCATGAAGTCGTTGTCCTGCAGCACACACTGAAAGCTCACCGACAGGCCCTGCAGCGCCCTGTAGCGTGCCTTGGCGCGTGTGATGTGCATCTGTACCATAGGAGCCATGGGTGAGCCGGCTAATCTGTGATACGTGACACACACACACACACACAGCGCACACAACGCACACAGCGCACACATTACTTGGCACGTGTGATCTGCATCTGTATCAAGGGGGCCATGGGCGATCCGGCCAACCTGTGTACGTCCAGCCAACCTGTGGTGTGTGACACACACACATACACACATACACACACAGTGCACATGGAGTGGGCATCAGCGTGAGGTTTGAGAACTGCTATTCTATGGTTGGGCATGCAAGGCAAACCATACACAAAGCCTCACGTACTCACGTTTGAGCTGTGCGCGATTTTTGATTAGGTGTAAAAAGAAGAAATGCACGGAGAACGGCAGACGACAGACCGTCGCATGTGGACCCTATGGGCTTGACACCGAGCAGATGACTGGTTGCTCGCGCGTGTGTGTATGTGCGTGTGTAGGTGTGTTCACGCTCACCTCTCTGCCTGCTGCTCCAGGGCCTGTGTTGTGTGTGTGTGCCATGTGTGTTTGTGTGTGTGTTCACGCTCACCTCTCCGCCTGCTGTTCCAGGGCCTGCAGTTCTTCCTGAGCATTACGCAAGCCCTGCATTGAACACATACGCACACACACACATACAAATGCACACGGTATGCAGCGGAGCACATACACGCCCTCACGAACGCAATTGCATGACCGGCGGCTTTGCGAACCGTGGGGGCTACTCTGCTTCGCTAATCTGATCCACAGCGCGGGCGTATCCGTGACTGTACGTCTCTCTGTGTGTCTGTATTTGCATGTGTGTCTGCATGTGTCACACGTACATATTGCATGGCGTGCATGTCATCCAGCATCTTGACTAGTCCGAAGTGTAGTGACTTGAGTGTCATGAAGAAACATTCACAAATGAAGTGGTACTCGCCAGGACCTACATATGTGTCCACACACACACACACACACACACACACACGCACACACACACATGAAGAAACGCCAGTGAACTCGCATGTTTGCACCAGCACAAGCATAGTGCACCGTGGCGAAGTGAGCCCGAACGTCTGAGCTACAGAGAGCGGATACTCTCTATAGAGCTGAGATGTACAAGATCAACTCGCCCCATGGGACACAGACATGACAGGGTAGTCACACTCTGTAGAACTTGGGCGTTCAGGCTCTCGTTGCCAGGGCGCATTTACCTCATCCTTGCTCTGTGTGCATGCGTGTGTGTGCGTGTGTACATGTATGTGCGCGTGTGTGTACGTGTCTGTGTCTCACCTGTGCCTGCCCCGTTGCTGCCATTACTGCTGCTCGCTGCAGCCCCAGAGCTGACCCTCTCCCTCCACGCTAAGTCCTCTGCCTGTGTCGCGCCTAGCTTAGTGTCCTCTGTGAAGTCTAAGTGGGGGTTGTTAGCCACGTATCGCACGTCAACCCTGTGAAACGCATGTACACAGGCCACAGAGTGTCACATCCTGCCAGAGTATACACGCAGAGGCGCAGATACACAACCAGTAAGCAACATACGAGCCTGTCGCCAAGTCTACAGCTGCGCGAGCTGCGCACACCGTTCGCACCGGTGTACTGCAGGCAACACAACCAGAGACAGGGCGGCACATTCAGCAAAACACATGCCTCACAGAGTCTTACAGAGTAGGTCACACATTGATAGCAAAGGATAGCATTAAGAACAAGCGTGTCGCCGCGTCCACAGCTGCCCGGGCTGCACACACCATGTAATGTCGCATCCACACTGCACACTGTAACGTCGCATGCACACATTATGTTGCAGGCAGGCAACACAAGATGTCGCTAAGTACAGAGATGCCTGGGCTGCGCACACCCATGCTGCGGTGTACTGCGCGCGAGCACCCCAGTACAAGGCGGCACATCGTTCGACAACAGGTATACTGAGTCGTACACACATACATACACACACACACACAGACACACACACACACCTCTTCCAGAAGTTTGGCGAGTCAATGAACGGTCCTGATAGTGCCAGCATGACTGCGTTGTGGTTTAGAAAGAACCCGTGTGACGCGCCTTTCTCATGACTCCACTGCATCTTGCCGCGCTCTGTGTTGCCTTCTATGGTGGCGGCGAGCCAGTTGACCATGTGCGCTCGTGTACCCTTGCCTAGGAGACCCTGTGTCCAAGAGCACACCGACACCAAAGCATACACGGTGTCAAACATGTGAGGTCAGCCAGTTGACCATGTGCCGACGTGTGCCCTTGCTGAGCAGACCCTGTATTACACGGAGAAAGGCGTGTGCCATTTGTGTGTGTGCGGGAGGTGCGCCTTATGCAGGGCAGGCACAGACAACACACAGATACGCACATGGGGTCAGACGATGCTTAGCACAGGAGTGGACCCTAGCGACAGAGGAGAGGGCTGACCAATCGTGTGCCGGTAACATGAATACAAGTAAGAGTGTGCGGGTGGACGGGCTAACACGCACACGTGGTTTCCGTGGGACAACCAGGTATGCATGAAAGACCCATCCACACGCACATACCAGCTTCCCTGTACACCTGTTTACTGACATTGTTCACGCAGGTCCCATACTCCCAGTACGCACCTTGACAATTGCGTTTAGCTCCCCCCTCAGCTGCTTACACGCCAAATGCAGTGACCGCATCGCCTGCTGTATGTCTCCTGGTCTGCGTGTCTCTGCGTCAGCGAAGCACTGGTCCGTGACGGAGGGCTGAGCCTGTATGAGAGGGTCGTCCATTGGCGCAGGACAGAAGCACGGCCCGAGCCAACTGCTGCCAGGGCTCTGTGTACACACACACGCACACACACACACACACATGCTTACAGTTCACAAGCGTACGCGTACACACACAACGCACACGTCTACCGGGTGTTCCTTATCAGTCCAACCCACTGTTGTCCCGCAGGAACGGGGCCTGCCAGGCCGCATGTGGCTCGGTGACACGCACAAAGTACTGTCTCACACGTGTGGGTGTGTGTGTCTGTGTGTGTGTGCGTGTGTGTGTGCCTGTGTGAATAACAAGCCTCACCTCGATGCCTCTGCCTGTGATGTCCTTGAGGTTGGGTATGAACTCCTTCAATGTGACCAGTGCTACAGCAAGTGGCTCAATGGATGTGAGGTAGCGCACAGCAGACAGGGAGGGGGCGTAGTCACCTAGCACTGTACAGGAGCGAACACGCCTACCTAGCTCCTTGACTGCATACACAGACACATGCACACAGACATTCACACATACATGCGCACTCTATGCTCCTATCCATGTAAGAAGCGACGATGGCATACACAGTGATGCGCAAGCGCACACACAGGCACTATTCCAAAGGTGTCTTGCTTTGGCGAACTGAGCCCGTACGCCGTCGCTACAGAGGATTCCATACTCTGTAAAGCTCCAGCCTTCCAAGCTCATCACGCCAAGCGGTGTGTGTGTGGTGTGGTGTGTGTGTGTATGCGTGTGCGTACATACACCCCACTCACTAACGGGTCGTATCGCGTCCTGCAGCCCATCCATGTTGTCATCACTAACATACTTAGCCGCTAGCTCTTCTAAGAACCCAGCAGGCAGGGCCACAGCAGAGGCGGGCGCATCACGCACACCGAAACGCCTGTCGAGTGCGTCAAGGAGCTGAAGACCACCACGCTGCTCAGCAGCCGTAGCCTGCAAGCCACACACGCACGCATGCACACACACAGACAGACATGATGATACGTACTGAGGCCGCTGCTCAGCAGCCACAGCCTACAAGATACACAGACGCACATACACACATACATATGATGCTGTAGACGGGGCCATCCGTGTGCCAGCAGCATGGCCGGTATCCTGACGGCGCATACGCGTGCATCGCGGCTGGGCTGGAGGCACGCAGGGGGTCGCAGGCAGCTCGGCAGGGTGACAGGGTCACTCTGAAAGCGTGAAAACCGGCGACAGTTGCACTTGTGACATTCCCATTGCGTGCCTTCGAGCTTGCAAGCATCGCCAGAGCAAGCCAAGATGCCTTCGCAGTATGGCCATTCGGGTCAGGGGCCCTGGAATCTAGCTAACTACAGGCTCCTAGCTGCTCAGACAGCGAAGAAGACAGAAGGAACTTACAGGACACCGGCAGAATGGTACCAGGAGGTGAGGGCAGCTCTCTGTGCAGCTGGAGGTGCTCGCTTGCCAGCGAGCGCGAAGCCTGACAGTTCGGATGTGCGTTTGTCTATGTCTGTGTCTGCAAGTGCGTAATGTATGTAGCAAGGACTTACCACCGTTCCCACGTGTGGAATGATGCCTCCTGTAAGCGTCAGCGCTGCATAGTTGATGATCAGCTCCTTGCAGGACTGGGCCGTCGCGTGCACGTCCGCGTTGCTCGCCGCGGCCTTGCTGCGCATCTCCTCGCTCGCCCTGTTGTAGCTGGCTACAAGGTACTGCAGCGGGCTCTGTGGGTAGTCCTCGGGCGGGCTCTCGATGAGGCGCGAGACGATGAGCCTGTCAAGTGAGTCCTTGGAGAGCCGCAGGGCGCTGGGGTCGTCCGCCTCACCCATATGCTCAGACAGCAGCTCCTGCAAGGCAAGATGCTCTCAGACGCGCGGTGAGAGGCTGATTGAGGCACCGCAAGAATGGTAGAGCGGGTGGGCGCGTCCTTGCGGGCTGGAGCGTGAGCTCTGCTGCGCATTCTGCCCTGCGCCAGAGCCCCGCGTGCTGCCAGTGCAGTATCCTTGTGGTAGGGGATGCGCGCGAGGGTGCAATGTGAGCCCAGGCTCGTGCGTCCTACTCACCGCGCCCAGGCCATCAAGTAGGGTGACGGGCTCAGACTTGCTCTGCGCCTGCGGGACCTGAGCCGGTGTCAGTGCTATCGCGAACACTCTGCGTATGAGGGCGTCCTCCAGCTCCGCCTGACTGCTCATCGTGCTGAGGCTGAAGCCTTACGCGAGTGCACCTTCGTAGGGTTTGGGTCCTGGTGATCTGGGCTTTGAAGCCCTCAGGTGCGCCTACGGTGATAGCTGAGTATGTCAATGCGCGAGCAGGCTGCGCAGATCGCTCTGAGAGAGGACTTGAGACGTGGTCCTGCAGAAACTGCCCGAGCGGTGAGGCCTCTTTCTCCTTGCCTTCGGCAGCTCAGCAATGTGTTCCCACGCCAGTGCGTCAACAAGGTGCCAGTGGGTGCAGCAGGGTCTGTAGCCAGGGGCCGTAGCCCTCAGGACACACCTGCCTCGCGTGCTGCGTCAAGGCTTCACAGCACAGGCCCCCCATCCCACGCACTCAACCAAGTACAGTGCTTGTCCTCGTATCCTATCCTCACACTAGTCTGCCTTACATCACATTACATACACCATGTTGTACACACGCCACGCTGTTGCATCACGAAGGTTAGACAATGGACCAAGGCCAACCTACACATGCTCGTCACGCTGACACAGCAGACATGTCTGCCTGTCCCTTCACTGCGCTCCCTAACCCACTGACTGTGTCACGTCCCTGAGGACAATACCGCCATTGGTCCATCGCCCACAGTATGACAGCTGCCTGTTGAGGCGTCAAGCTGCCGTTCCTGCAAACAGAGAAGCCACGCACCGCATGTACGAAGCTAGGTACCCGTCAAAACACCCTGTGCCAGCGTGCACGTGTGTGAATCAACGTCCGCATGTCAACGTCTGCATGCAGGTTGAAAGGCAACC
>VFQQ010005244.1_pt1 | contig 10882 bp, 5 predicted proteins | sample 3512341 | NCBI WGS metagenome assembly VFQQ01 (sample SAMN10412373, study PRJNA504923) | tailings metagenome | isolation source: Relicate 2 Philex TSF1 revegetated site | place: Philippines: Tuba, Benguet | collected 2017-08-29
CTGCCACCCAAACCCTTATGGTTTTGTCTTTTTTGTTATTGTCAATAATTTTTTCTACTACCAGTTTTAACGCCTCATAAGCATTTTGATCTCTAAAAAAGCTTGTAACACCAATTAGTATGGTATTAAAAAGTTCATCTATTTCTGCCGTGTTTTTATCAAGGTATTTAAGGTAATCTTCAATCGATTGAATTTTCTTTTCAATCATTCGTTTTTCCAATCTCCGTAAGATAGTCGACGATTTATAATTGGCAAAATCAGTGCCGGTACGCTTAGAAAGCAAGTTAAAAATAAGGTCGATTGTTTTGTCTTTTTCTTGTTTGGGTAAATTATTTACTATACCTAACGTTTCGGGGTTGTTAATATGTTCGGCAATTTCTGCACCCATTCTTTCAGTAACAGTTACAATATCAACATAACCGCTATCTATGGCTGCATTTGGCATGCCGCTGTATTTGGCAACTTCGGGGTCTTGAACCAACACAAAGCCTCCATTTTCTTTTATTTCCTTTAGTGCAGCACTGCCATCACTTCCGGTACCACTTAAAATAACAGCAATGGCTTTGTTTTTTTTATCTGTTGCCAGCGATTCGAAAAAATAGTTTATGGAAGGCTTTGGACCTAACAGGTTTGCCCTTGTTAAAACAATTTTGTTTTTTAGAATTTGTATATCTGCATCCGGTGGTGTTATGTAAACGTTACCAGCTTCAAGAGTTGTATTATTTTTTGCTTCTAATACATTAAAATTTGTTTCGCGTTTTAGCAAATCTACCAACATGCTTTTGTAGGTGGGGCTTAAATGCTGACAAACTATAAAGCATGCATGCTGAATATTGTTGCTGTTTCTAAGCAAATCAGAAATTGCTTCCAAGCCACCAGCCGATGCGCCAATTCCAATCACATATAAATTTAATTCTGAATTTTGTATTGCTTTTTCCATAATGCACTAAGCTTATTTCAAAAATATGGCAAAATTCAGTTTGCTTGACATATAATTTCTTTACTTGATGTATAAACTTTATAAAGCCATTTAATTTATTGGTGTATAGGGTTTTATGTTGTTTATGATTTTTGTCATGTTTTTTTTTGTAAAAAAAAACGAAAATCGTAATGTAATTCAGTAACTGTGGCAATTTCTAAACAAAAAAATATCCAAAAGCAATATCCTTTCAATTTGGTTTTATTAGGTTCTTCGGCAGGTGGTTTAGAAGCTTTGCAACAATTTTTTAAAAACATGCCGGTAATTAACAATTGTGTGTTTGTTGTTGCACAGCATATCAGTGCAGAGCATACCAGTTTATTGCCTAACTTATTAAGTAAAACCACATCATACCAAATTGTGCAAGCAATGCATAATACTGCGCTGCAATCTGGTTTTGTTTATATTACTCCGCCCGACAGCCAAATTACAGTAGAGAAAAATAAGATAAAATTAAACCATACATTAAAATTATTGGGTGCCAAACCCAATGTAGATTATCTGTTTAGCAGCATAGATGTTACTGCTTACAAAAATGTATTTGCCATTGTTTTATCAGGAACAGGTTCTGATGGTGCGGTTGGTTCAAAGCATATTAGTCAACAAAATGGTTATGTGTTGGTTCAACAACCCCAAAGTGCTAAATTCGATGGCATGCCTAAAGCTGCCATTGCAACAAAATGTGCAAATTATATTGTTAGTCCAACAAATATGGGAATTATTATTGAAAAAGTTATTTTAGGACAAGCAAATGAAATAGCCAATGATTTAAAACCCAACAATACCTACGACAATTTTTTATTTACATTACAGCGTCTTTTTGGCGTAGATTTTTCACATTATAATCATGATAGTATAAAGAATGTATTGCAGGTTCGTTTGAATCAGCTTAAGCTAAATAGTTTAGAAGATTATTTGCATTACCTTAAGGAAGAGCGAAATGAAATAAATACAATTTACGAGCAAATGTTTGAACCCACTTCGTTATTTATTTGTGATAAAGAAGTTTACAAAGCAGTAAAACACGCTTGTACCGAGATTGCAGAAAGAAAAGATAGTAATGATGAATTTAGAATTTGGATTCCGGGTTGTGGTACCGGAGAAATGGCCTACCAAATTGCTATAATATTAAGCGAAGTTTTAACACACAAAAATAAAAAGCTAAATGTAAAGGTTTTTGCAACAGATATATATGATGATGCTATTTCTAAAGCCAGAGCGGGCGTTTTTAAACTTGATGATTTAAAATGTTTCGATAAAAAAACTATAGATAAATATTTCACATCATCAGATGGTGTATATAAAATCAGCAAACAGCTGCGTTTAATGGTTTTGTTTTCTAAGCACGATTTAATAGGAAACCCTCCGTTTTTAAAAATTGATTTTATTTGTTGCAATGAGGTGTTAAATTATTTTAATTCTAAGTTGCAACAGCGGGTATTTAATATTTTGCATTATTCAATGCAGCCCAATGGAATTTTGTTTTTAGGCAATAGCGAATCTGATTTACAGTCTTTTGGGCTATTTAATTTAAAAAGTGCCAATACGCAATTATTCTCTAAAAACAATTTAATTTTAACACAGCCACAGCAATTAAAGAGAAGATACAAAACAATTGTTAAAAATACATCTGAGTTTGCAAAAGCAAAAAACACTATTTTAGATTTAAATGAAGCCATTAAAGAGTCATTGTTTTCTGCGTTCGACTATCCTTTTGTAGTTGTAAATAAAAATTTAGATATTATTGAGTCGCATGGTAAAGTAGGGGTGTTTTTAAATTTAAGTTCCGGTGCAATGCACTTAAACTTATTAAAAATGCTTCAGTCGGATATGTTGATCGAGGCTAGATCTGTTTTAAATAATTCGTTTAACGATAATTTGCCACATACCGGAAAAATGCGTAAATATGTTAACAACGACAATGTAATTGCTTTACGCTTTAAAGTAAAACCTGTAATAGAACATGCTGAAACCAATTTGTTGTATTTGTTAATTTTTGAGTATTTTGATATTGATAAGGAGTTAAATAGTATAGTAAATACATCGAAACTTATTCCTGATAAAAACAATCTTGTTATTAATGAATTACAACAAGAACTAGAAGCTACTAAATCGCATTTGCAAAATTATATAGAAGAGCTTGAAACAGGAAATGAAGAGTTACAAACCTTAAACGAAGAGTTGCAAAGCAGCAATGAAGAGCTGCAAGCAAGTACAGAAGAGTTAGAAGCCTCTAACGAGGCATTGCAAAGCGCTAATGAAGAAGTTAGAGTGGCTTTTGATGAGCTTTCTGAGCTTAATGCTGCATTGTCTAAGTTTGATGATGAGTTAAAATCTGCTTACGCCAGTTTGGAAGCTTTAATTAATAGCAACGAAAATGCAATTGTTATGGTTGATAAGCATTTTAAACTACTCTTTTTTAATAATAAAGCTAATGAGTTTTATACATTATTTAACCGTAAACCATTAACCAAAGGAGTGTTTTATCTTGATTTTGTAAGTAACGAAAATATTGCAATTGTAAAAACACTTATTGATGATGCAATTAAAGGCGAAAATTCTGAAGTTGAAATTACTGAAACCAGTAGTCTAGGTGTTAATAAAGTTTATGCAGTTTTTGCCTCTCCGGTATATATAAAAGAAAATGAAGTGTTTGCTGTAAGTATAAACTACAAGGATATTACTGCAGCTGCAATTACAAAAAGTGTAGAAAATATAACTAAGGATAGAATTCATAATATGTTTAGCTCAAGTGCTGATATTATTTTTACACTTGATAAACAGCAAAGACATACCAGCCTTTATGGTGCACAATTTGAATTGAATGAGTCGTTAAAATCTTATTTTCTGGGTAAAAATGCTATTGAATTACTTGGTCCGGAAAATGCCAAAATACATATAGATGCCAATAATAAAGCGCTAAAAGGAGAAAGTTTAACTTATGAATGGACAAATGAGGAGAATGGAGCGTTAAAGTATTTTCAAACTTCGGTTTCGCCATTATACGATAGTAACAAAAATATTGTTGGTATTATGGGAGTTGGCAGAGATGTAACACAATTTAAAAAGTCTCAAATAGAGGTTAATCATTCAAATCAAAGATATTTGGCTTTATTTAAAAATAATTTAATGCCAATAGCATTGTGCCAAGGTGCAGAGTTAAAAATTATCGATTACAACGATGCATTTTTAACATTGGTTAATTCGCCCTCAGAAAAGGTAGATGGTTGTAATTTTAATGATTTATTAGCCTTTGATAATTATAATGCAGTATGTAACGAAATATTACGCTTAAATCAAGGAGATAAACCCCTTGTGTTTGATAAAGTAAAGGCAATTGTATCTGGTAAAAATTTATGTTTACAAATAAGTGCATTTGCCATAAATAACAGTAGCAGCAACGTGTTTGTTATTACATTGCATGATGTTACTGAAATTAACAAACTGCTTGCGCAAATTGAATCTAGTGCAATAACTTACAAAAACATAACCAATAATATTTCGGATTTGGTATGGACAACCGATATTGATTTTAAATGTAATTTTGTTAGTCCTTCTGTTCTTCATATTTTTGGTTATACGCCGGAAGCGTTTTTAAAAGTTCCAATTGTTGACTTATTTAATAAAACCTCAGTTGCAAAGTTAAAATCGTTTTATCAAAATATGCAGGCTTTAATCGATGCCGGAAAAGCAAGTGAGAAGGATTTGTTTAAGTTAGAGCTAGAAGGCATAAGAAATGATGGAAGAACTATAATATTATCGAATAGTTTAAGATTTTTGTTTTCTAACGATGGTAGTTTGGAAGGTGTTATTGGCGTAACAAGAAATATTACCCAAGAAAAGGCTTATGAAGCCGATATAGCTAAGTTTAAAAATATTGCCGACCAATCGGTTGTGGGTAATTTAATTACAGACTTTAATGGTAAAGTGCTTTATGTAAACAAAAGTCTGGCATCTATGCACGGATATACAATTAATGAGCTATATGGTAAGAATGTTTCTTTGTTTTTTAACATGCAACAAATGAAATCGCTTGCCGATTTATTGGCAAACCTTAAAACCAGAGGTACTGTAGAAGCTAAAGAAATGCAGCATGTAACCAAAGAGGGTAAGTTTATTCAAACATTAGTTAGCGGTCAAACAATTTATAATGATGCAGGAGTAGCAAAGTTTTTTACTTTTAATATTTCTGATATTACCAAGTTAAAACAAATTGAATATAATATGCATAAGGTAAACGAACGTTACCAGTATGCAAGTAAAGCTGTTAGCGATGCTGTGTGGGATTTAGATTTATTAGCAAATACATTAGAATTAAGCGAGAATTTTACTACGCAGTTTGGGTCTATTAGTTTTACCGACTTGAAAACGCAAATAAATGAGGTGTTAAAGCATTTACATCCAAATGAGTTGGATGCATTATTAGATGATTTTAAAAAAACATTGGCCGGTAAAGCTAATAATTGGAACGCAGAACACTTGTTTTTAACCTCTGGCGGGCAATATGCAAACGTAGTTAATAGGGCTTATGTTTTACGCGATTTAAATGGCAAAGCCATAAGGGTTATTGGTGCTATACAAGACGTTACACGCCAAAAACAGGAGGCGTTAAACCTTCAGATATATGAAAAAACAATTAGGAATATTAAGGATGCCATTTTAATAACAGAGCCATTAGATAAGAATGGCAACTTGTTTACTAGTTTTGCCAATGATGCGTTTACCGAATTAACTGGGTATTCATTTGAAGAAATATATGGAAATAGCCCTGTTATTTTAAATGGTATCGATACCGATGAACAAGAGCTAAGTAAAATTTACGATGCCGTTTTAAATAATTTACCGGTAAATGTAATTTTACTTAACTATAAAAAGAATGGCGAAACTTTTTGGAACGACATTTCTATTAGTCCGGTTTTTGATGAAAATAAAACACTTGTAAAATGGGTGGCTATATATCGAGACGTTACAGAAAAGATAATTAAACAAAAACAAAACGAACTGCTAAATCATTTACGTATAATTTTTAGCAATTCAAACAAAGCTACCAAAGATTTATTGGATGAAGCAGTGTATTACCTCATAGAACAAATTGGCTTTGAATTTGGTGAGGTTTGGCAGGTAGATACCAATAACGAAAACATAAATTTAGTAAGTAAAAAAGCCATAAATGAAGATGTTTACAATAGTTTTTATTTAACCAAAGATTACAGCTACAGGTTTTTTAAAGGACAAGGAGTACCGGGTTTGGTTTGGCAAAATCAAAAAATGCTGGTAATTGAAAATGTAATTGATAATAAACTGTTTTTACGTCAGCTAGCTGCAAAAAATGCCGGAATAAATACGGTTTTTGGTATTCCCTTAACCTATGGTAATCATGTTAAAGGAGTATTGCTTTTTGGTTCAACCAAACCATTAGCAAATAAAAACAAATACGATTATTTGTTTGAAAACGTGGAAGAAGTTTTGGGCTCTGAATTAGAGCGATTAATATTTAAAGAAGATATCAATAGGTTTTTTGATGTATCATCTGAGATTATGTGTATAGCGGGTTTCGACGGTTATTACAAAAAAGTAAATCCGTTTATGTGCCAATTACTTGGCTACACAGAGCAGGAAATTTTAAACAAACCTATTTTTGAATTTGTACATAAGCACGATTTAGAAAACGTTAATAAAGAGTTTGAAAAAATAGTTAAGGAAGGAGAAACTACATTTAACTTTACAAACAGGTTAATTACAAAAGAAGGTAAAATTGTTTGGTTAAATTGGTCTACCAGAGTTTTTGCAAACGAAGGTTTAACCTACAGCATGGCAAGAGATATTACTGCACAAAAACATGCCGAAATAATGGTTAAAAGATCTGGTAAAATGGCTAAAGTAGGTGCAATAGAAATTTTTGTACCTACTCAAAAATTATACATATCCGATATTGGATTAGAGATTTTGGAATTGCCGAATACCATGGAATTGTCGGTAACATCTTTAGTAGATTTAATATTTCCAGATTATCAAAAAGCAGCATTAGATTTGTTGAATAAGACCATAAATAATGGTACAGTTGAAACATTGGAAGCTCCTGTAACAACTTATTTAGGTAAAACCAAATGGTTTAAAGTGCTTAGCGAACCCGAATTACTTGATAATAAATGCCAAAGTGTTTTTATTAGTTTTCAGGATATTACGGAAATTAAACAGGCCCAACTTAAATTACTAAATACGCTAAATGAATTAACGGTTTCTAACGACAGGTTTTTAAAAGTTACCCAAGCAACCAACGATGCCATTTGGGATTGGGATTTGATTAATAATACCGTTTTTAAAAGTAGCGGGTATATTAAATTGTTTGGCGAAGTTGAAGGAGAGGATTTAACAACAGCTGATGGCTGGAAACAAAGGTTGCACCCTGATGATGTTGCACAAGTAGAGCAATCGATTACAAATGCTGTAAATAACCCCATAAACGAGGTGTGGAAAGCACAATACCGCTTTAAAAGGTCTGATAATACTTATGCATATGTAGAAGATAGAGGATTTATTATTAGGGATTTAAATAAAAAAGCCATAAGAATTGTTGGCGCCATGAGTGATGTTTCTAAACTAAAAGAACAATTTAATGCCATAAAATTGCAAAACGATAAGTTGCATGAAATTGCTTTTAATCAATCGCATGTGGTGCGCGCACCGGTTTCTAGAATTATGGGATTGAATACTTTAATTCAAGATCCGGATACGCCAATAGATGAAAAACTGAAATGTTTAGAATTTATCGACAAATCTTGTAAAGAATTAGATACAATTATTTTAGACATAGTGCTAAAAACCCACGATTTAGATAATATTGTAAAATTAGATACATAAATATGAATAGTACCAAATTAGAAATTTTACTGGTAGATGATGATGAGGTGTTTTTAATGATGTACCAACGCTTGCTAAAAAAAGCAGGTGTGGATATGGCATTGGTTAAAAATTATACCGATGGTTTAGAGGTGTTAGATTATTTAAAAGCAAATTATAACACACAAACATCATACCTTATTTTTTTGGATATAAATATGCCTAAAATGGGCGGTTGGGAACTTATAGATGCGGTTAGAGGCTTTGTTAATAAAGAAAATTTTTTAACATTAATTGTTACATCTTCGGCAGATATTTCTGATATGGAACAAGCCAAACATGAAAATTTGGTGTTAAAATACATTTGCAAACCACTTACCATCGAGCAAATTTTAGAAGTAATACACCAAGAGCCAATAAAATCATTACTAAACCGGTAATTTATTAGCATATATGGATAATAAAGTTAATAAGAAATTACAATCTGAACAGCGGTTTTTAGAGGGCCCGCGTAGCCGATTCAGAGAACTTTTATTTACCTTTAAAGTATTTAAAGAGTTTTTACATGGCTATCGATCATTACATTTTTTAGGTCCTTGTGTTACTGTTTTTGGCAGCGCACGCTTTAAAGAAGACCACCCCTATTACCAGCAAGCTTACCAGGTTGGCGCAAAACTTTGCGAATTGGGTTTTGCCGTAATGACGGGTGGTGGCCCGGGAATTATGGAGGCCGCTAACCGTGGCGCTTTCGAAAACAATGGCATTAGCGTTGGCTGTAATATTGTTTTACCAATGGAGCAAAAAGAAAACCCGTATTTACACAAATGGGTTAATTTTAACTACTTTTTTGTAAGAAAAACGTTGCTTATAAAGTATTCTTATGCCTTTGTAATTATGCCGGGTGGTTGGGGTACTATGGATGAACTGTTTGAAACGTTAACACTAATTCAAACCGGAAAAATTGTTGATTTTCCTGTGGTACTATTTGGCAAAGATTATTGGGAAAACCTTATTAAATTAATGAACGATATGGTTGAGGAAGGTACTGTTAGCCCGAAAGATTTAGAATATGTACTTATTACCGATAGCGTAGAAGAAACAGCCGAGCATTTAAATAAATATGCCATAAAACGTTTTGGTTTACGCAGGGGTATGCTCAATCAACCCATTAAGTTTTTGGGCGAGTAATGTTTGTTGACCCTAACTACATTGCAACCATTGCTCCGGTTGATGGAAAAAAGTTAGATTATTTTCTCAATCAGGGTTTTTACCGCATTGGCAATAGAATTTTTACCACTGATTTTGCCGTTATTGATGATGTTTATCACCATGTATTTTGGCTTCGAACCAACTTAGCATTGGTAGGTTCAAACAAAAATATACAACAATATGTAAAAAAAATGCAGCCTTTTACAATTAGTTTTATGCCTGCTGCCATTACCCAAGAGGCCGAAACGTTGTTTAAAGCATATTGTAGTGTTATTAATTTCGATTTTTCTGAAAGTATTGCACATTATTTATTGCCGGTTGAACCTACACCCATATTTGATACACGAATGATTGAAGTACGCGATAAAGGCAAATTAATTGCATTAGGCTATTTTGATGTAGGCCAAAAAAGCATTGCCGGTATTATGAATATGTATCATCCCGATTATAAAAAATACAGTTTGGGTAAATGTTTAATGTGGCTAAAAATGAATTTTGCCACACAACATAATATGGATTTTTATTATACCGGTTATATTTCTTTGCAAAGCACCAAGTTCGATTATAAGCTATTTCCTAATTCTAATGCTGTTGAAGTTTTTTTGCCCCAACAACAAATATGGCAAGCCTATAACAATTACACCAAATCGGGTTTAGCTAAAATTGCACTGCAAAGCAGCATGTAACCTTATTCCTTTGCTGAACCGATAATGCCATTGAAAATTTTACCATAGATTAATAGAGTTGCTGTTTAATACAATTCATATTACCTTTCTAATTCATCTCTAAATGATTCTCGAATAAGGTTTTCGCGGCCTTTTACGGCAAATACGAATTGAATGAATAACTGTGTATAAGTGTTTGCCATATAATTTAAGATGTCAGGGCTACGCCCCTTATGATTTTGCGATTTTATTGTTTACTACGAAGAAATTAGGGCTACGCCCCAATATTTTATAATAGTTTTACACTTGCTTATCGAAACAAAATAGATAATAGAAACCCAAGAAAATTTTCAAAAGCATTTTTTATATTCAGAGTAGATTCAGCAAGGGGCGTAGCCCTGATTTCTTAGTAGCAGAATATGTAGAATATGTTTTTAAGGGGCGTTAGCCCTGCATTCTTCGTTGTTAGATCCATTCAAAAACATATTTTTGGTTATAATCCACTTCGAATTTTTGAAGCAACAATAAATATTCGTCTCTAAAGGATATTTTTTTATGGTATTCTGGTTGATTTAAAATATATTTTACAACCTTATCAATATGCGATTTGGAATAAGTAAATGCTCCGAATCCATCTTGCCAGGCAAACCTCCCATGTACTAGTTTTTTTTCATTTATCCACTTTGATGCCCCTGACTTTACTAATTCCATTAACTTTGATGGTGAAATAGATGGGTGCATACCAACAAAAATATGGGTATGATCTGGATTAGCATAAATAGCATACATTTTACATTTATTCTTATTAATTACCCCACACATTACTTTTTCTAATTCATCTCTAAATGATTCTCGAATAAGGTTTTCGCGGCCTTTTACGGCAAATACGAATTGAATGAATAACTGTGTATAAGTGTTTGCCATATAATTTAAGATGTCAGGGCTACGCCCCTTATGATTTTGCGATTTTATTGTTTACTACGAAGAAATTAGGGCTACGCCCCAATATTTTATAATAGTTTTACACTTGCTTATCGAAACAAAATAGATAATAGAAACCCAAGAAAATTTTCAAAAGCATTTTTTATATTCAGAGTAGATTCAGCAAGGGGCGTAGCCCTGATTTCTTAGTAGCAGAATATGTAGAATATGTTTTTAAGGGGCGTTAGCCCTGCATTCTTCGTTGTTA
>VFQQ010005245.1_pt1 | contig 10880 bp, 8 predicted proteins | sample 3512341 | NCBI WGS metagenome assembly VFQQ01 (sample SAMN10412373, study PRJNA504923) | tailings metagenome | isolation source: Relicate 2 Philex TSF1 revegetated site | place: Philippines: Tuba, Benguet | collected 2017-08-29
CTTCGAACATCTCGGGCGTCATGCCCTGGCGGGCCACGAGCTGGCGGTAGGCTTCCACGTCCAGCGAGCCATCGGGCTTGCGCAACGCGGCAATCGCCTCGTTCTGCTGCAGGTCGCGCGCCAGGCGTGCGTCGCTGGTGTACAGGTTGAGTTTGCCGGCGGCCGCAGCCAGCAGGCGCTGGCGCACAAGGCGTTCAAGCGTCGCATAGCGCGCGCCTTCGCTGTCGAGCAGCCGCGAGTCCAGCGAGGGCATGGCTTCGCGCAGGCGTTGCGATTCCTGCTGATGCGCCTGATCCCATTCGGCCTTGGTGATGTCCTTGCCATCGACACTGGCCACTGCCTCGCCGCTTTCGTTGAAGCGCGTATAGCCTTCGATGCCGAACAGCACGAACGATGGAATGATCAGGATCATCAGGAAGCCCATGAGGTACTTCTTGTGATTGCGGATGGAATCGAACATGCCTTGAATCCTGCTACGTGGTGCTGCCGTTTCCGACAACAAAAAAGGCGAACCCTGGTTCGCCTTTTCGATGGTGGTGGGTGCTGACGGGGTCGAACCGCCGACCTACGCCTTGTAAGGGCGCCGCTCTACCGACTGAGCTAAGCACCCATGTGCTTTGGCGTGCGGATCAGTTGACCGCGTCCTTCAGTGCCTTGCCGGGGCGGAACTTCGGCACCTTGGCGGCCTTGATTTTAATCTCGGCACCGGTACGCGGGTTGCGGCCCTTGCGCGCGGGGCGCTTGCTCACGCTGAACGAGCCGAAGCCCACCAGGGAAACGGTGCCGCCTTTTTTGAGGGTGGTGCGAACGGCGGCGATGGTGGAGTCGAGAGCGCGCGTCGCAGCCGCCTTGGAGATATCGGCGTGCTTGGCGATGTGTTCGACGAGTTCAGTTTTGTTCACGAAAAGCCCCTCTTCAAATGGATAGGTTGGATCGTTTGGGTGGGCCGCTGGCAGCACGGGGCTGCGTGGCATGGCCCGGGCGCCCGGGGGTCGCAGGCCGCGGCTTGACTGGCCGGGACGTGCTTCGAACGATTAGACCCACGTGCCGCAGACCGTGTCAACACGACATCAGTCACTGCAGCGCGTGGGCCACGCGAGCGGCGATTCTAGTCGCAGATGCGCTCGACGACGCCCGCTTTCCGCCTACGGGCTTTCCATGAAAAGTCTCAGATGAGCGAGGCAATGGCCTGCCCGAGATCGCGGGTGCCGGCCTTGCCACCCAGATCGGGCGTGCGCGGCGCACCACTCCCGGGCACCAGGGCGGCCTCGATGGCACGCATGACCGCGTCATGCGCATTGCGGTGGCCGAGGAAGTCGAGCATCAGCGCGCCGCACCAGATCTGGCCGATGGGGTTGGCGACACCCTTGCCCGCGATATCGGGCGCCGAGCCGTGCACCGGTTCGAACAGCGATGGGTGGGTGCGATCGGGGTTGAGGTTGGCGCTGGGCGCGATACCGATGGTGCCGGTGCAGGCGGGGCCCAGGTCGGACAGGATGTCGCCAAACAGGTTGCTGCCCACCACCACATCGAAGAAGTCGGGCCGCTGCACGAAGTGCGCGGTCAGGATGTCGATATGGAATTTGTCGACCGTTACATCGGGATACGCTTTTGCCATCTCGGCCACGCGCTCATCCCAGTAAGGCATGGTGATGGCGATGCCGTTGCTCTTGGTGGCGCTGGTGAGGTGCTTCTTCGGCCGTGAACGCGCGAGCTCGAAAGCATGGCGCAGAACGCGGTCGACCCCATGGCGCGACATCACCGTTTCCTGGATCACGATCTCGCGATCGGTGCCGCCGTACATGCGCCCGCCCACGCTGCTGTACTCACCTTCGGTGTTCTCGCGAACGATGACCATATCGATCTCGCCAGGTGCACGCGGCGAGCCATCGCGCCGCACAACGGGCGCCGTCACACCAGGCATCAGGCGCGCAGGTCGCAGATTGATGTATTGATCGAACTCGCGGCGGAACATCAGCAGCGAGCCCCAGAGGGACACGTGGTCGGGCACTTTGTCGGGCCAGCCCACCGCGCCGAAGTAGATGGCGTCGTGGCCGCCGATCTGCGCCTTCCAGTCGTCCGGCAGCATCTTGCCGTGCTTCTCGAAGTAGTCGCAACTGCTGAAGTCGAAGTGGTCGAACTGCAGATCGATGTTGAAACGCGAGGCCGCGGCCTCCATCACGCGAAGGCCCTCAGGCATGACTTCGGTGCCGATGCCGTCGCCGGCGATGACTGCGATGCGGTGTTTGCTCATGAAGATCTCCTGGTTCGGTGCGCTCAATGTAGCGAATCCATTCGCAATAATCCGTGCATAGATTATTGAATCTGGAGCAATTCATGGACCGCGCCGACCTGGAGATGGTGCACGCCGTGCGCCAGCACGGCAGCCTGGCGCAGGCGGCGCAGGCACTGGGCCTCACCCCCTCGGCCATCACGCGCCGGCTGGCGGCGCTGGAGGCTTCGCTGGGCGTGCGCCTGTTTCAGCGCACCACGCGCCGCGTGAGCCCCACGGCCGAAGGTGAAACCTTGTCGTTGCGTGCGGCCGAGTTGCTGCGCGGCTTCGAAACGCTCGAAGCCGAACTCCGCGAACGCCAGGCCGAGCCCTCGGGGCCGATCCGCCTCGCCGCCACCTTCGGCTTCGGCCGCCGCTGGCTCGGGCCGGTGCTGGCGCGCTTTCAGGCGCGGTACCCGGCGGTGTCCATCCAGCTGCGGCTCACCGAACGACTGCCCGATCTGGCCGCCGAAGGCCTGGACGGCGCGGTGTGGCTCTGGAGCGCGCCCGACCAGCGCGCGGGCGAATGGGTGTCGCGGCGCCTGGCGCCGAACCGCCGCGTGCTGGTGGCCGCGCCCGCCTACCTGGCGGTGCACGGCCAGCCCCAGACGCTGGACGACCTGGCCATGCACCACTGCCTGGTGGTGCGCGAGCACACCGACGCCGACCCGAGGCGCCAAGACCACTGGGCGCTGCAGCACGAGGGCGACGCCGCCCTGCGCCGCGTGGCCATCGCCGGGCCGCTGTCGAGCAACTCGGGCGAGCTGGTGCGCGACTGGTGCCTCGCGGGCCAGGGCATCATGCTGCGCAGCCTGTGGGACATCGCGCCGCGGATCGCCAGCGGCGAACTGGTGCACGTGCTGCCGGCCTGGAGCCACCGCGACGCGGACCTCCACTGGTTGGCGCCCTGGCAGGCGCAGTCGCCCAAGCGCATCCGGCTGCTCGTGACCGCCCTGGCCGAGGCCTTCCGTGACGAGCCCTGGCGGCCCGCGCCGGCGCTCAGCGCGGCGAGCGCACGACCAGGCTCACGCCGAAGGCCGTGACCGCGATGCCCGCCACCGTGAGCGGCGTGATCGGCTCGCGAAACAGCAGCCAGGCGATGACGGCCGTGGTCGGCGGCACCAGGTACATCAGGCTGGCCACACTGGCCGCGGCCCCGCGCTGGATCAGCAGATAGAGCAGCGAGCTGCCGCCCAGCGTGAGCCCCAGCACCGACCACGCCATGGCGCCGATGAACTCGCCCGTGTAGTGCATGGGCTCGGGCTCCAGCAGGGCCAGGGGCAGCGTGACGATGAAGGCCGCGATCAGTTGCACCGTGTTGGCGGTGCGCACGTCGCAGGCCTGCACGAAGCGCTTCTGGTACAGGGTGCCGGCCGTGATGGCGAACAGCGCGAACACCGCGTACGACAGGTTCTCCGCATTGGCGTGGTCGCCCGGCGAGCCTTCGACCAGCTTGCGCGATACCACCAGCACCAGCCCCGCAAACCCCAGCAGCAGGCCCAGCCACTGCCGGCGCGACACCCGCCCCTGCGCGCCGCCCACGGCGCTGAGCCAGATGGCGGTGAGCACCGGCTGCAGGCCGACGATGAGCGAGGACAGGCCCGAGCCCATGCCGGCCTTCACCGCGGCCCACACGCCGCCCAGGTAGCCCGCGTGCATGAGCACACCGACCACCGACAGGTGCAGCCATTGCGTGCGGTTGGCCGGCCACTTCACGCCGGCCCAGACGATCCACGGCAGGAAGCACAGGATGGACAGCGCGTAGCGCATCGCCAGGAAGGACAGCGGCGGCGCGTGCGGCATGCCGTAGCGCGCGACGATGAAACCCGTGCTCCAGATCAGCACGAACACCCAGGGCATGGCGCGCAGCCAGGCGTTGTCGGACGCGGGAGAACTCACGGGCTCGCTTTCAACGGGAACGCGCGCGGATCTCGGGCAGCGCCTTCTGCAGGTAATAGACCATGGACCACACCGTGAGGACGGCCGACATCCACAGCAGCCAGGTGCCCCACAGGCGGGTGTCGATCAGGCCGAACAGGCGGCCGTCGAACAGCAGGAAAGGGATCGCGATCATCTGCACCATGGTCTTGACCTTGCCGATCATGTGCACCGCCACGCTCTTGGTGGCGCCGATGATGGCCATCCACTCGCGCAGCGACGAGATGGCGATCTCGCGGCCGATGATGATGAGGGCCACGAACACGTCGGCGCGCTCCAGGTGCACCAGCACCAGCAGGCTGGCGCAGACCAGGAACTTGTCGGCCACCGGGTCGAGGAAGGCGCCGAAGGCCGAGGTCTGGTTGAGCTTGCGCGCCAGGTAGCCGTCGGCCCAGTCGGTGAGCGCGAAGACGATGAACATGGCGGTGGCCACCAGGTTCTGCTCGGCCGGGCTGAGATGCCCCACATAGAACACCCCCACGATCAGCGGAATGGCCACGATGCGGGCCCAGGTCAGCAGGGTGGGGAGGTTGAAGAACATGGCCGGATTATGCGGGCTGGCCCGCACGGGCCAGATCGATGGCTGCGGCCATCGTGCGCCACTGCATAATTGACGTTTACGTCAACGTCAAATCCACCCCGGCACACCCATCCCCTCAGGAGCACAAGCATGGAGATTGCAGGCAAGGTATTCATCGTCACCGGCGGCGCCTCGGGCCTCGGCGAAGGCACGGCGCGCATGCTCGCGGCCAACGGCGGCAAGGTCGTCATCGCCGACATGCAGGCCGACAAGGGCGAGGCCGTGGCCAAGGACATCGGCGGCGTGTTCGTCAAGTGCGACGTGAGCAGCGAGGCCGATGGCCAGGCCGTGGTCGCGAAGGCGGTGTCGCTGGGCAAGCTGATGGGCCTGGTCAACTGCGCGGGCATCGCCCCGGCCGAGAAGACCGTGGGCAAGAACGGCCCGCACGCGCTGGCCGTGTACACCAAAACCATCATGGTCAATCTGGTGGGCAGCTTCAACATGATCCGCCTGGCCGCCGACGCGATGTGCAAGAACGAGCCCGAGTCGACCGGTGAGCGCGGCGTGCTCATCAGCACCGCCAGCGTGGCGGCCTACGACGGCCAGATCGGCCAGGCGGCCTACAGTGCCTCCAAGGGTGGCGTGGTCGGCATGACGCTGCCGATCGCGCGCGACCTGGCGCGCAACGGCATCCGCAACATGACGATCGCCCCCGGCATCTTCGGCACGCCGATGCTGTTCGGCATGCCCAAGGAAGTGCAGGACGCGCTGGCCGCCGGCGTGCCCTTCCCCAGCCGCCTGGGCACGCCGGAAGACTACGCCAAGCTGGCCAAACACATCTTCGAGAACGACATGCTCAACGGCGAGGTGATCCGCCTGGACGGCGCGATCCGCCTGGCGCCTCGGTAAGCCGGTGCTTCGGGCGTAGAGTCGCGCCATGAAGCGCTGGCTCTCGCCCCTCCTCCTGACCTTGCTGCTGGCGGCCTGCGCGCAGCCGCCCGCCACGCCCCCTCAGCCCGAAGCCGCCTCCGGCTACACCGCGAAGCCGGGCTGGTCTTTCGGGCGCTTGGCCGTCGCCGCCGCCAACCCGCTGGCCACCGAAGCGGGCGCGCGCGTCCTGCGCGAAGGAGGCAGCGCGGTGGACGCCGCGATTGCGGTGCAGATGGTGCTGACGCTCGTGGAGCCGCAGTCCAGCGGCATTGGCGGCGGCGCGTTCCTGCTGCATTGGGACGGCCGGCGCGTGCAGGCCTTCGATGGCCGCGAGACCGCGCCGGCCGCCGTCGACGAGCGCCTCTTCCTCGACGCACAGGGCCAGCCGATGCCCTTCGCGCAAGCCGTGGCCAGCGGCCGTTCGGTGGGCGTGCCGGGCACCGTGGCCATGCTGGCCCTGGCGCACCGGCAGCACGGGCGCCTGCCGTGGGCGCGGCTGTTTCAGCCCGCCATCGACCTGGCCGAGCGCGGCTTTCCCGTGAGCCCGCGGCTGCACACGCTGCTGGCCGCCGAGCAGGCACTGCCGGCCGACCCCGTGGCCCGCGCCTACTTCTACCGCGCCGATGGCACGCCGCATCCCGTCGGCCACGCGCTGCGCAACCCCGAGCTCGCGGCGGTGCTGCGCGACATCGCGGCCATCGGGCCACGGGCCCTGGTCGACGGCCCGATCGCGCGCGCCATCGTCGACAAGGTTCGCCAGCACCCCAGCCTGCCCGGCGCGCTCACGCAGGACGACCTGCGTCGCTACCAGCCGCGCGAGCGTGAGGCCCTGTGCCACCCGCTGCGCACCGGCGGGCGCTGGGTGCGCCTGTGCGGCTTTCCGCCGCCCAGCTCGGGCGGCATCGCGGTCGGGCAGATCCTGGGCCTGCTCTCACGCACGCCGCAGGCCCTGGCCGGGCTGCGCGACGGCCGCCCCGGCGCCGACTGGCTGCACGCCTACACCGAGGCCTCGCGCCTGGCCTTCGCGGACCGCGCCCAGTACGTTGGCGACCCCGACTTCGTGCCCGCGCCCGGCGGCGACTGGAGCAGCCTGCTGGCCCCCGAATACCTCAACGCGCGCGCCCAACTCATCGGCCCGCAGCGCATGCCCGAGGCCAGGCCGGGCCGGCCGGCCGGCGCGACGCTGGCCTTCGCGCCCATGCCCTCGCAACCCGAGGCCGGCACCAGCCACATCAGCATCGTCGACGGCCGCGGCAACGCGCTGGCCATGACCACCACCATCGAATCGGCCTTCGGCTCGCGCCTGATGGTCAGCACCGATCCCTCTCGCCCCGGCGGCTTCCTGCTCAACAACGAACTCACCGACTTCAGCTTCGCCCCCGCCGACAGCCAGGGCCGCCCCATCGCCAACCGCGTGCAGCCGGGCAAGCGGCCGCGCTCGTCCATGGCGCCCACGCTGGTGTTCGACGCCCAGAGCGGCGAACCCCTCATGAGCGCGGGCAGCCCGGGCGGCGCGCTCATCATCCACTACACCGCCAAGGCACTGCACGGCAGCTTGCACTGGGGCCTGCACCCGCAGGCCGCGCTGGACCTGCCCAACTTCGGCACCCTGGGCGGTCCGCTGATGCTGGAGCAAAACCGCTTCCCCGACGCCACCGTGCAGGCGCTGCGCGCCCTCGGCCACACGGTGCAAACGGTGGAGATGACCAGCGGCGCGCAGGCCCTGCTGCGGCGCGGCGGGCGCTGGCTGGGCGGTGCCGATCCGCGGCGCGAGGGCATCGTCGCAGGCGATTGACCGACACCCCCGTCGGCGCGAGAGATCCCGTCCAGACAGGCCACGGGTCCGGCTGTGCCGGTCCCTTGGCAGGATCCCCTCGGGGGGCGCGCGCGGCGCGGCGGGGGTGCTTCATACTCTCCCCCTTCCCCATGGCCATCCCCCAGAGCTTCATCCAGGAACTGCTCACCCGCGTCGACGTGGTCGACGTGGTGGGCCGCTACGTGCAGCTCAAGAAGGGCGGCGCCAACTTCATGGGGCTGTGCCCCTTCCACGGCGAGAAGTCGCCCTCGTTCAGCGTCAGCCCGTCCAAGCAGTTCTATCACTGCTTCGGCTGCGGGGCGAACGGCAACGCCATCGGCTTCCTCATGGAGCACACGGGCATGGGCTTCGTGGAAGCCGTGAAGGACCTGGCCGCCCAGGTCGGCCTGCAGGTGCCCGACGACGCCGCCTCGCCGCAGGACCGCGAACGCGCCGCGCAGCAACGCCAGCAACAGGCCACGCTGACCGACGTGCTGGAGAAGACCGCCCGCGACTACCAGAAACAGCTGAAGGCCTCGCCGCGCGCCATCGGCTACCTCAAGGGCCGAGGCCTGTCGGGCCAGATCGCCAAGGTGTTCGGTCTGGGCTACGCGCCCGAGGGCTGGCGCCACCTGGCCGGCGTGTTCCCGGACTACCAGTCGCCGCTGCTCACCGAATCGGGCCTGGTGATCGAACACGCCGACGAAAAAGGCCAGGACGGCCAGGCCAAGCGCTACGACCGCTTCCGCGACCGCGTCATGTTCCCCATCCGCAACGTCAAGGGCGAGTGCATCGGCTTTGGCGGGCGCGTGCTCGACAAGGGCGAGCCCAAGTACCTCAACTCGCCCGAGACGCCGGTCTTCAGCAAGGGCCGCGAGCTCTATGGACTGTTCGAAGCCCGCACCGCCATCCGCCAACACGGCTACGCCCTGGTCACCGAGGGCTATATGGACGTGGTGGCGCTCGCCCAGCTCGGTTTTGGCAACGCCGTGGCCACGCTGGGCACGGCCTGCACGGCCGACCACGTGCAGAAGCTGTTCCGTTTCACCGACGCCGTGGTGTTCAGCTTCGACGGCGACGCCGCCGGCCGGCGCGCCGCGCGCAAGGCGCTGGACGCCGCCCTGCCCTGGGCCAGCGACACGCGCAGCGTAAAGTTCCTCTTCCTGCCCGCCGAGCACGACCCCGACAGCTTCATCCGCGAGCACGGCACCGAGGCCTTCGCCGCGCGCGTGAAGGAGGCCATGCCGCTGTCGCGCTTCCTGCTGGAGGCCGCCGGCGCCGACTGCGAGCTCGACACCGCCGAAGGCCGCGCGCGCATGGCCAGCCAGGCCCGCCCGCTGTGGAGCGCCTTGCCCGACGGCGCGCTCAAGAGCCAGCTGCTGGCCGACATCGCCCACACCGCCGCCCTGGACGCCCAGGACCTGTTGCGCCTGTGGGCGCCGGCGGGTGGCCGGGGCCAGCCGGGCGGCGCCGCGCCGCGCCCGGCCCGCGCCCGCCAGGAACCGCGCGACCCCGACGGGGGCCCGGAACACGATCATGGGTACGAACACGGTGGCGGGTACGGGTCCGGTGCCCCGCGCCGCCGCCAGGGGCAGGCCGCCACCCAGCACGCCTGGCACGGCCGCTCGTCGGCGTCGCGCCGCGGCCTCATGAGCCGCGAAGACCGGGCCCTGGGCCTGCTGCTGTCGCATACCCCGTCCTGGGACCAGCTCTCCGCCGACGACCACCACCTGCTGGCCGAGTTGCCCGCACCGCACGGCCCCCTGTTCGCCTGGCTGGAGGCGCAACTGCACGAGCACGGCCACCAACCCTGGGCCGCCCTGCGCGAGGCCCTGCGCGGCCACGAACACGAAGCGCTGGCTTGCCAGCAGGTGGAGCGCTGCGCCCTGACCCCCGGCGCCGAGGAAGATGCCGAGGAACTGGGCGGCGTCATGCTGCGCCTGCGCATCGAGCACCTGAAGGCCCTGGAGATCGAGGCCATCGCCCGCGCCGGCAGCGACCCGGCCGAACTGCGGCGTTATGCCGACATCCAGGCCCAGCGCAAGGCGCTGGAGCACCAGATCGGGGCCGCGCCGGTATAATCCTCGGCTGCACCGCAAGCGCGACAGCAGCACCTCCGGCACCGGCCCGGCCCCCACGCAGGGGCTACATGGATCACGATCCCGGCCACCCCGCCCATCTCCATCGAGTGGGCGCGCGGAACCCCGCAAGGACTGCACACCAAATGTTCGCCCCCACAGCTTGCAGGCCCATCCGCACCGGCGTTCGGTGGGCTTGAGTGCCTTCAAAACCCCCGGTTCGGCCCCATCTCAGGGGTCTTCTGGCGGCTTCCGAGTGTCTGTCTGCCGGTCCGTTCGACGATTTTTTTGAGGTTCCCATGCCCGCGAAGAAAGCCAGTGCGTCCGCTGCGTCCGCCAAAGCCCCTGCCAAGAAGGCCGCGCCTGTGAAGGCCAAACCGGTGGCTCCCCCCAAGAAAGCCCCCGCAGTGACCACCAAAACCCCCACCAAGGCCGCCGCCAAGAGCGCACCCGCCAAGAAGGCCCCGGCCGCTCCCGAAGCCAAGGCCACCGCCAAGAAGGCCAAGCCCGAAGAGCTGCTGGACGACGCAGCGCCCGCGAAGAAAAAGCCGGGCCGTCCCGCCAAGGCCGCTGCCGACAAACCGGCCGCCAAACGCGGCCGCAAGCCAGCCGGCAAACCCGGCGAGAAAGACGCGGACGATCTGGTCGACGACATCGGTGATCTGGACGACGCCGACCTGGGCGAGGACATCGCCGAGGAAGTGGTGGTGGAAGAAACCACCGCGCAGCCCACCGAGAAGGCCAAGCCGCTGCGCATGAAGATCAGCAAGGCGAAGGAACGCGCGCTGATGAAGGAATTCGGGCTGGATGAAACCATCCTGTCCGAAGAAGAAGCCCGCGCGCGCCGCGAACGCCTCAAGACGCTGATCAAGCTGGGCAAGACGCGCGGCTACCTCACGCACGGCGAGATCAACGACCACCTGCCCGACAAGCTGGTCGAGGCCGAGACGCTGGAAGTGGTGGTCTCGCTGCTCAACGACATGGGTGTGGCCGTCTACGAACAGACGCCCGACGCCGAGACCCTGCTGCTCAACAACACCGGCCCCACCGCCGCCACCGAAGAAGAGGCGGAAGAGGAAGCCGAAGCCGCCCTGTCCACCGTGGACAGCGAATTCGGCCGCACCACCGACCCGGTGCGCATGTACATGCGCGAAATGGGCACGGTGGAGCTGCTCACGCGCGAGGGCGAGATCGAAATCGCCAAGCGCATCGAAGGCGGCCTGCACAGCATGATGGAGGCGATCAGCGAATCGCCCGCCACCATCGCCGAGATCCTGGCCATGGCCGAGGAAATCCGCGAAGGCAAGGTCGTCATCTCCACCGTGGTGGACGGTTTCGCCGACGCCG
>VFQQ010005246.1_pt1 | contig 10880 bp, 9 predicted proteins | sample 3512341 | NCBI WGS metagenome assembly VFQQ01 (sample SAMN10412373, study PRJNA504923) | tailings metagenome | isolation source: Relicate 2 Philex TSF1 revegetated site | place: Philippines: Tuba, Benguet | collected 2017-08-29
CCAAGGAAGCTGTCGAAAAGATCAAGGCCGGCGGCTTCTCGCCGGAAGGCTTCACCCTGTTCTCCTACGGCGTTATCCAGGCAATCGCCCAGGGCGTCGAGCGTGCCGGTTCCGACGATCCGGCCAAGGTGGCTGCGGCCCTGAAGGACGGCAAGCCGATCGCCACCGTGGTTGGTGAAATCACGCTGGACGAGAAGGGTGACATCAAGGATCCGAAGTTCGACATCAACCAGTGGCACGACGGCAAATACGCGCCGATCAAGCTGGACTGAGCCATTCCAGTAAAAGTGCTTGGAATCGATTTCCAATAGCGAATGGCCGGGGCCTGTCCCGGCCATTCTTTTTGAGGGCGTGACAGCCGCCGCTCAGGCGTCCGTCTCGACAAATTTCACAAGGACGGTGCCGTCCGTCACCTGCGCACCCTCGGCCGCGATCTCTGCGATGGTGCCGTCATGAGGGGCCGCGATCGTGTGCTCCATCTTCATGGCTTCGAGGATCAGCAGCGGCTGTCCTTTGACCACGGTCTCGCCGGGTCCCGAGCGCACCACCTTGACCAGGCCGGGCATCGGCGCGCGCAGGTTGCCGGTGCCTGCACCGGCATCGTCTGCCTTGGCGAGCGGGTCTGGAACGCCGAAATTGTAACCGGTCGCACCGGAGAAGACGGTGACGTGCTCCGGCCAGCGTGCCAACCGCTTGCCGCCACCAGCACGCAGCGAATGGATGCCATTGTCGGTGGCGACGTCGAAGCCGCCGTCGCTGCGTGCGGTTATACGGGCCGTGATGGTGTTTTCGCCCGCCTTGAGTGTGATGTTCCGAGCGCCTGCATGGAAATGGGCATAGCCGACGAGCGATGACCACGGGTCAGATGGATCGCGATACTCCGCAACATCGGCGGCTGCGAGTGCCGCCGTGGCGACGATCTCGTCGCCAGGGGCAGGAATGGTGGTCAGTCTTTCCTGCTTGCGGCCGATCAGTCCCGTGTCCACGTCGCCCGCGGCAAAATCCGGGTCTGCGGCCAGCGCCGCCAGAAACGCCGTGTTGGTGACCGAGCCGGCGATTTCCGTTCCCGCCAATGCGGTTTCCAGTGCAGAAAGTGCGGCCGCGCGGTCATTTCCATGCACGACAAGCTTGGCGATCATCGGATCGTAATACGGCGAAATGGCATCGCCTTCACGCACGCCCGTTTCGATGCGCATGGTGGCCTCGGCCGGTGCTTGTTCAGGGAAGCGCAGGTGGTGCAGCGTGCCGATCGCGGGCAGGAAGCCTTTCGCAGCATCCTCCGCATAGAGCCTCGCCTCGAAGGCATGTCCGGAAAGGCTGATCTGGTCCTGCGTCCTGGGCAGTTTCTCGCCCGAGGCGACACGCAACTGCCACTCGACCAGATCAACGCCGGTAATCATCTCGGTGACCGGATGCTCCACCTGCAGACGCGTGTTCATTTCCATGAACCAGAAGCGATCGGCCTTGAGCCCTTGCGATGCGTCGACGATGAATTCGATGGTGCCGGCGCCGGAGTATTTGATTGCCCTGGCGGCCTTGACCGCTGCCTCGGTCATCGCCTTGCGCAGGGCCGGAGTCATATCCGGAGCGGGGGCCTCCTCGATGACCTTCTGGTGGCGGCGCTGAGCGGAGCAGTCGCGCTCGTAAAGATGCACGGCGTTGCCGAAATTGTCCCCGAACACCTGCACCTCGATATGGCGTGGCTTGTCGACATATTTCTCAACCAGCACGCGGTCGTCACCGAAGGCTGCTTTGGCCTCGCGGCGGGCCCCGGAGAGAGCCTCCGAGAATTCGTCAGGGTTGTCGACGCGACGCATGCCCTTGCCGCCACCGCCGGCACGCGCCTTGATCAGCACGGGATAGCCGATCTCGCGGGCTTTGCTGGCTAGCAGCACGATATCCTGCGCTTCGCCGTGATAGCCGGGCACTACCGGCACACCGGCTTTTTCCATAAGCCGCTTGGCGGCGTCCTTGAGGCCCATGGCGCGGATGGAATCGGCCGACGGACCGATGAAGATCAGGCCGGCAGCAGTGACCTGATCGACGAAATCCGGATTTTCCGAAAGGAAACCGTAGCCGGGATGGATAGCCTCGGCTCCTGTCTGCTTTGCCGCGGCAATGATGCGATCTCCCCTCAGATAGCTTTCGCCAACCGGAGAGGCACCGATATGCATGGCTTCGTCGGCCATGGCGACATGCAGCGAGGCGGCATCCGCATCCGAATAGACCGCAACGGTGGTCACGCCCAGTCGGCGTGCCGTGCGGATGACACGGCATGCAATTTCACCGCGGTTGGCAATCAGGATCTTTGAGAACATTGGGGCCTCCATCGGCGAAAAGACGGCTCAATCGCTCTTCGCGAACTCCACCAGCAACGAATTGAATTCTTGCGGTTTTCGCGCGGCGCGCCGGCGTGCGATTGCACCAAGCTGACCCTTGCGAAATCCGTTTCGACGAAACCTGTCCTGGGCATCCTGCTTCCGCTTGCATCTATTTCGGCGTGATCACGACCGAAGGCGCGGAACGCTCGAAGGGGCCATGGAAGACCGCCTCGATGTTGTTGCCGTCCGGATCGAGCAGGAAGGCGGCGTAATAGCCGGGATGATAGCTGCGCTCACCGGGCCCGCCATTGTCCTTGCCGCCTTCGGCAAGCCCCGCCTCGTAGAATTTCGCCACTGTCTCGCGATCGGGCACCTGGAAAGCGAGGTGAACCCGCGATGTTGGCCCGTTTGCAGCGTCGATCCACAATTCGTCGGCGGAGAAAAAGCTGTCGCCTTCATAAATGGAATCGGCACGGCCGATGGCGGCGAGCACGGCGCGATAGAAGCGTCTGGTCACCTCCAGGTCAGCAGCCCGAAGGTGAATATGGTCGATCAGGCGGCCTCGGTGGAATTGCATGGTCTCCTCCGGTGGTTGGCTACTGGAGGAAACAATGTGTCGGAAGAAGACCGTGCCGGCCAGCCCATGCCTGGTGCGGCCGACATTCCGATCGAGTCTGCGGCGCCGCGTTGCGGCTGGAGCAGGCGCGACCTACTTCGAAGCGGCGATCTCGCAGACGCCACCGATGTTGATCTTGCCCTTGTAGCTGTCGCGGGTCCGTACGCAGCTTGCCATCGCTTTTTCTTCCGCGGCGGCCTGCGTCTTTGCGTTGAGCGAACTGCCGCAGATGACGAAAATATCCCTCACCCGCGAATAGGGCGTGATCGCGTAGGCCGAGTGACCGCCGGCCGCCACATAGGCCTTCCAGGCCTTGGTGCAGGGATCTTTCGGACTGTCCGGCAAGGTCGGCGGGAAACGCTTGTCGCCCTGACTGCCTGCCAGAGGCTCCGCGCCTGCTGTGTTTGAAATCGCCGCGAGAATCACGCCAGCAAGAATGGATATATTCAAGGAACGAAGATGTCGCAATTTTACCCCCATATGCCCAAAGCAGAACACGCCAGTGGGTAGAGGAGATTCTTGGCCGCGGCCAACTGAATTCTTTGAGCCAGCCGCTGATTCGGGTGTGCCTCAATGTGGCGTAAGAAAAACCCACGGCATCACATCCTGAATACGCCGAACTTCGTATCTTCGATCGGCGCATTCAGCGCAGCCGACAACGACAGCGCCAGCACCTCGCGCGATCTTGCCGGGTCGATGATGCCGTCATCCCACAGGCGGGCGGAAGAATAGAGCGGGTGGCCCTCGCGTTCATATTTCTCCAGCGTCGGGCGTTTGAATTCTGCCTCTTCAGCAGCTGACCACGCCCCCCCCTTGCGCTCGATGTTCTCGCGCCGCACCAGCGCCAGCACCATCGCCGCCTGCTCGCCGCCCATTACCGAAATGCGCGCGTTCGGCCACATCCACAGGAAGCGAGGCGAGTAGGCGCGGCCGCACATGCCGTAATTGCCGGCGCCGAATGAGCCGCCGATGATCATCGTCACCTTCGGTACCTGTGCGGTTGCGACCGCGGTCACCAGCTTGGCACCGTCCTTGGCGATGCCACCGGCTTCGTATTTCTTGCCGACCATGAAGCCGGTGATGTTCTGCAGGAACACCAGCGGGATCCTGCGTTGGCAGCACAGTTCGATGAAATGCGCGCCTTTCACGGCACTTTCGGAAAACAGCACGCCATTGTTGGCGATGATGCCGACGGGCATGCCGTGGATGTGGGCAAACCCGGTGACCAGTGTTGTTCCGTAGTTCTGCTTGAATTCGTCGAGCTCCGAGCCGTCGACGATGCGCGCGATCACCTCACGTACATCATAGGGCTGGCGAAGGTCCGCAGGCACGATGCCGTGGATCTCGCGCGGATCATGGAGTGGCGCCAAAGGTGAACGCAGGTCGAGCCCGATCTGCTTCCTGCGGTTGAGATTGCGCACGATGCGGCGGCAAATCGCCAGCGCGTGCTCGTCGTCCATGGCGTAGTGGTCGGCAACGCCGCTTTCGCGTGTGTGCAGGTCGGCACCGCCAAGCTCTTCGGCGCTGACGTCCTCGCCGGTCGCCGCCTTAACCAGCGGCGGGCCGCCGAGGAAAATGGTGGCCTGCTTGCGCACCATGATCGATTCGTCCGCCATCGCCGGCACATAGGCGCCGCCCGCCGTACATGAGCCCATCACGCAGGCGATCTGCGGAATGCCTGCCGCGCTCATATTGGCCTGGTTGTAGAAGATGCGGCCGAAATGCTCGCGGTCGGGAAAGACCTCGTCCTGGTTGGGCAGGTTGGCGCCGCCGGAGTCGACGAGATAGACGCAGGGCAGGTTGTTCTGCAGCGCGATCTCCTGCGCGCGCAGGTGCTTCTTCACGGTCAGCGGATAGTAGGTGCCGCCTTTGACGGTGGCGTCGTTCACCACCACCATGACCTCACGGCCCTCGACACGGCCGATGCCGGCGATCATGCCGGCTGCGGAAATCGCGTCGTCATACATATCCCATGCCGCGAACTGGCCGATCTCGAGGAAGGGCGAGCCCGTATCCAGCAATTGCGCCAATCGATCGCGCGGTAGCAGCTTGCCGCGTGCGGTGTGGCGAGCACGAGCTTCCTCGGAGCCGCCACGCTGCACCAAGACTGCCTTGTCCGAAATGTCTGAGACCAGCGCGCGCATGCGCTCCGCATTGGCGCGGAAGCCCTCTGAGAAGGTGGAGATGGAAGACTTAATGACCGGCATGTTTCCTCCTCAGGCGCTGACAGGTGGCATCCATTGCTGCCTTGGCATGAAAGATGTCCAGCGCGGCGGGAAATGTCGCGCGGGGTTCCACCTTAGATCGCTTCTGCCATCATTTCGCGACCGATCAGCCAGCGGCGGATTTCGCTCGTGCCGGCGCCGATCTCATAGAGCTTCGCGTCGCGCAGCAGTCTGCCGGTCGAATAGTCGTTGATATAGCCATTGCCGCCAAGCAACTGGATGGCATCCAGCGCCATCAAGGTCGCTTTCTCCGCGGCAAACAGGATACAGCCGGCGGCGTCTTTGCGCGTAGTCTCCTTGCGATCGCAGGCGGCAGCCACCGCGTAGACATAAGCGCGGCAGGCATTCATCGTCGTATACATGTCAGCCAGCTTGCCCTGGACGAGCTGGAAGGTGCCAATCGGCTGTCCGAACTGCTTGCGCTCATGCACATAGGGCAGGGCGACGTCCATGCACGCGGCCATGATGCCGAGCGGGCCGCCTGCAAGGACGGTGCGCTCATAGTCGAGGCCGGACATCAGCACCTCGACGCCGCGTCCTTCTTCGTGAAGCACGTTTTCGAACGGTACTTCGACATCTTCGAACACCAGTTCGCCGGTGTTGGAGCCGCGCATGCCGAGCTTGTCGAGCTTCTGCGCCACCGAAAAGCCATTGAAGCTGCGCTCGATGATGAAGGCGGTGATGCCGCGCGAATGCCGCTCCGGGTCGGTCTTTGCATAGACCACCATGGTCTCGGCGTCGGGACCGTTGGTGATCCACATCTTGGTGCCGTTCAGGACATAACGGTCATTTTTCTTTTCAGCGCGCAGGCGCAGCGATACCACGTCCGAGCCGGCGCCGGGTTCCGACATGGCGAGCGCGCCGATATGTTCACCCGAACAAAGCTGGGGCAGGTATTTTTCCTTCTGCGCCGGCGTTGCCCAGCGGTTGATCTGGTTGACGCAAAGATTGGAATGCGCGCCATAGGAAAGGCCGACAGAAGCCGACGCACGGCTGATCTCCTCCATCGCTACCACATGCGCCAGATAGCCCATGCCCGAGCCGCCATAATCGGGATCAGCTGTCATGCCGAGCAGGCCAAGCGCGCCGAGTTCGGGCCACAGATGCGGTGGAAATTCATTGCTGGCGTCGATCTCCGCTGCCAGCGGCGCGATCTTGTCCTGGGCGAAGCGGCGGGTCAGATCGCGCAGCGCTTCGATATCCTCGCCGAGTCCGAAATTAAGAGTGTTCGTGTACATGCCTTTGCTCCCCAGCAGGCTGTGGCGCCCCGACAAGGCGCATGGTCATGGACAGATAAGTTTCAGTGACGCCGCCGATCGACAGGCGTTCGCCGGGCCGGTACCAGACGATGACGCCGGTCATCATCTGGATCAGCGCCATGGCGGTGAGGCCAATATCGTCAACAGCGAAGACACCAGCTTCAGCGCCGTCACGCAGGATTGAGCGTAGCTCTTTCTCGTAGGCCGTGCGGAGCTTCAGGATATGGGTCAGCCGCTCCGGCGCGAGGCTGCGCAGTTCCATGTTTGAGACATGCGTCGAAGACCGGCGCTCGATGTGGAAGGCAATATGGTTTTCGACATAGGCTGCGAGACGCACCACCGGGCTAGCTGTGTCAGGGCGAGCGCCCTGCCACGCCGCCAGCAGTCCCGCCATATGATCCTGCATCAGTGTGTAGAGCAGGTCTTCCTTGGTCGGGAAATAGCGATAAAGCGCGGCAGCCTGCACGCCCACTTCCGCAGCCAGCTGGCGCATTGAAACCGCCTCGTAGCCATGACGCGCGATCAGCAGCAGCGCCGCGTCGCGGATCGCCGCTTCCGTCCGTTCGCCGTCCGAGCCTGTCGTTCTGGCCATTGTCCTCTCTCCGCGAAGATAGGAATAAAACGAACGTTCAATTAATTCAAGTGCGAAAGGTTTTAATTCACGAGGGTTCGACGAAAGAAAATGTCAATGGTCCAGCGGATGGTGCCTGATACCGCCGTGACACTGGCAGGCGTCACAGCCTGTCTAGGTTTCCTGGCGCTCGGATTCGTCCCGACTTGTTTTCCGTGGCGGCTTGCCGAGGATGCGTCGTACACCGGCTTTGGAAAAGGGCTGTATGATCTGATCGAAGAAACTTCTGTCGATCGTTCCGCTGATGCCGATGTCGGTCGAGGAGGGGCGTGCGGGATTGTGATAGGTACCGAACACCTGATCCCAGATGACGATGTTTTCACAATAGTTGGTGTTGCCTTCGCGCAGGTCGCGCGAATGGTGCCAACGATGGATGCACGGCGTGGTGAAGATCCGGTCGAGCAGGCCGGTGCGCATATCGATGTTGCAATGGGTCAAAAGGCCGATGAACACCGACGCCGCGCCGAGCCAGAGAAACACCGGCAGCGGCGCACCGAGCAGATAGAGCGGTAGTTGCCCGAGCAGCATCTTGATCAGCGAATCGACGAAGTGGAAACGCCCGGTGTTGAGGACCCAGAGCCGCTCGACGCTGTGATGCAGGGCGTGGAAGCGCCAGAGCAGCAGGCGCTCATGGCTGAGACGATGCGCGAAATAGAGCCCGAACTCGGCGATGACCAGCCCGAGAACCGCCTGCACGAACATCGGCGCTTCGCTCGGCCAGAATGAATAGGAATGCTGCAGCGCGGGCTGCGCGACTGTTGCAAACAGCATTGGAAAGGAGGTCGTCACCGCTGCTGCGATCTGTGTCAGGCCTTTGGTGACCAGCGTATGTGCGACATTGTTGAAGGTCTCGCCATCGGGTTCCAGCCAGCTCGGCTCATAAGGCATGATGCGCTCGAACAAGGCGATCACAGCAATGGTCGCCAGATAGACGACGTTGAACCAGAAAATGGGGTGGCCACTTTCGAATGCGAAATGGCTACCGGTCATGCTTGCGGCAAAAATCAGCGGCCAGAGGCTGGCCGACAAAGCCCTATAGGGCACGCTTTCACGGTTGAAGCGAAACGCCTGCATTCAGTCTTTCCGGTCCAGTCTGTCGCTGCAGGCGCACTATGCCCGAGAGATTGCGTCAACGTTGCATTCTATTGCGATTCGGCGCTGAAAATTTCAGCGGCGCCTGGCTAGTTCATCATCGACCAGTCGATGCTTGTGCAGCTTTTTTGCGGCTCGCATTCATCCTGCGGCGCTGATCAGTGTCCGTGCTAGCTTCTCAGGCACACGAGGGTCGCGATTCCGCATGCTTGTCCGTCTCACCATGATCTGCTGCGGGTTGACCGCAACCAGCCGGCGCGGCTTTTTTCCTGCCGACGAACCACTCGAAGACAGGGCGCTTGCCGGCATTTCCGCACTGGCTGAAAAGCTGGATTCAGCAACGCGTATCTGGACAAGCCCTGCGCTTCGCGCCCGCCAGACAGCTGAAGCATTTGGCCTGCAGGCGGCAGATATGCCTGCGTTAAAGGATCAGGATTTCGGCGCCTGGGCAGGCAAGGCTTTCGAGGACGTCCAGCGAACCCAGCCGGACGCGGCAAGCGCCTGGCTGGTAGATCCTGGCACGACACCGCCGGATGGTGAGAGTTTCAAGAGTGTTGCCGCTCGCATAGGCGCTCTGTTCGACGAGCAGATGGCGGAACCTGGCCATACGATCGCTGTCACACATCCGGCCGTGGTCCGGGCGGCGATCCTGCATGTCCTGAAGGCGCCGCTCACTGGCTTCCGGTTCATCGATGTCGAACCCCTTAGCCTCGCCGATTTCCGCAGCGACGGCATCCGCTGGCAACTGCGGGCAAGCGGGGTGACGGCGCTTAAGGCTCACCGTCGCTAGCTAGCGCCGCCTGATTGTCGGCCGGTTGCCGGGACAGTGGCTCAGTTGCCCCTGGCTGCGGCCACGGCACCGGGCAATTCTTCGGCCAGAATGTCCAGCTCGTGGTCGAGCCCCACGCTGATGCGGATGCAGCGATCCAGTCCCGCTGCCATCGGTTTGCGGATGAAGACGTCGCGCGACAGCAGCGCTTGCAGGATCTTTCCGGCAAAAGCGCCATCGCCACCACAGTCGACGGTGACGAAATTGGTTGCCGAGGGCAGGGGAACAAGCCCGTTGTCGCGAGCAATTGTCGCGATTCGATGGCGCCCCGCATCGACCTTGGCGACGACGTTCTGCAGCCATGGTTGGTCAGCCAGCGCCACGACGCCGGCCTCCTGCGCCATGCGGCTCACGCCATAGTGGTTGCGGATCTTCTCGAAGTCGCTGATCACCTGCTTTTCACCAAAGGCATAACCCAGCCGGATGCCTGCCAGCCCATAGGCCTTGGAGAAAGTGCGCATGCGAATAAGATTCGGCCGCGATACGTCAACTGACGGCGAGGCCGAGGCCGGTCCGAGTTCGCCATAGGCTTCGTCCAGCACCAGCATTGTCGTTTCCGGCAGGGCTTCCAGGAACCCGTTGATGTCATCCGCTTCCCACCAGCTTCCCATCGGATTGTCGGGATTGGAGAGATAGACCAGCGGCGCGTTCTCGCGTTTTACGGCGGCGAGCAGGCCATTGAGGTTCTCGCGGTCGTTCTCATAAGGCACCGTCACCAGCCGTCCGCCAGTGCCTGCGACATGGAAATTGAAGGTCGGATAGGCGCCGAGCGAGGTCACTACCGGATCGTTCGGTCCGGCATACATGCGGCCGAGCAGGCCGAGCAGGCCGTCGATGCCTTCTCCGACCACGACATTGTCGGCCGAGATGCCGAGATGCACGGCGGCCGCCTGCCTGAGGTCGTGGTTGTCCGGGTCGCAATACATCCACATGTCGCCGGCGATGGCCTGCATGCGCTCGACCACGCGAGGAGAGGGGCCGAAGCTACTCTCATTGGCACCGAGACGTGCACGGAACGGCCTGCCGCGATCGCGCTCCTGCGCTTCAGGACCGACGAACGGCACCGTGGCCGGCAGCGCTGCGACAATGGGCGAAAGCGGTGGGAGTTTTGGCATGGACGAAACCCGGATTGCGTTCGGGTTCTGGCTACAGCGACGCGCAGAACCGCGCAAGCATTGAGATTGCTTCCGCACGAGGGGATCTGGATCAGATTCTGTGGCTGGCAAAATCTCTCTTGCCGTCGTTTCACAAACAAAAAACCCGGCGGTTGCCCGCCGGGTTCTTGAAAGTCGGAAGAGACTTTCTCTTAGAAGTCGCGCTGGAAGCGGATCAGGCCGCCGAGGCTGCTCTTGTCCGTAGCGCCGGTCCAGCCGCCCATGTAGTTGGCTTTGCCGTAGTCACCTTCGTTGACGTAGTCAACTTCGGCCGTGACGGTGAAGCCCGGAACCAGCTGGTGAGCAACGTTGACAGCCACACCCAGGGTGCTGGCGTCATCATACGAAACCTGCGCGTTCAAAGAGGTCTTCTCGTTGAACTTGTAGGTGCCGCCGCCCCAGATGGCCCAGTTGCCGCCCCATGGCTTGTAGAAGCTGCGAGCGACATTGTCGTCGGTGCCGTAGCCGCCCATGACGAACAGCGAGATCTGGTCGGTTGCGTTCACGTCCAGGCGAACCTTGCCGGCCCACTCTTCCCACGACGAGTCGTAGGCGACGACGCCGGTGATGCCACCCCAGCCAGCGGTGTACTTCACGCCGCCAACGACGTTCGGAACGTAGCTGTCGATCGTGTTGTTGGTCGCAGCGGCAACCCAGTTGCCAGCGCCGTCCTTGACGAAGGTGTTGTAGCCACCCGAACCCTGTTCGAGCGAGACGATCGCCGAGAAGCCGTTGCCGGCATCGAAGGTGTAG
>VFQQ010005247.1_pt1 | contig 10878 bp, 10 predicted proteins | sample 3512341 | NCBI WGS metagenome assembly VFQQ01 (sample SAMN10412373, study PRJNA504923) | tailings metagenome | isolation source: Relicate 2 Philex TSF1 revegetated site | place: Philippines: Tuba, Benguet | collected 2017-08-29
CGCGGGGTCGCCACCCAGCGCGCGGCACAGCATCACCGCGCCGCTCTGGCGGAACTCCGCGGCGTACTTGCCGGGACACAACCACGCGATCTCCACCAAGTCCTTAAGAAGGGCCACGGGGGTGGGCCGCTGCCCCTGGCCTGGGAACTTCATGTACGTCACCGGGGTGGTATGGTTGGTGTCATTGGCGGTAACATCGGCGGTAACTTCTGGGTACTGGGCTTGCATGCGCTGGAAGGTTGTCACCGCATGCTTGGCTGCACAACCCGTGACCAGGCGGATGACGTCATAGACACTGCCCCTTTTCGTGAGAGGATCAAAGCGGATGGAACGGCGGATCTCGTCGGTGTCAAACCGCGCGACCGCCATGGCGAAGAGTGCTCATCCCGCTCCGGCCGCCCTCCTTAAGCTGGTGTTAAGCCTGCTGCGTGACCGCGCGGATGGCCTGCTCCAGCAGCTCGCGGTCCTTTTCGAAGTACAAGTTCACGGCCCGCACAGCACCGTCCACGAAGCGCTTGTGCTTGGGCGGGCCCTCGCCGTGCTTGTTGCGGTACAGCATCGCCGCCGCCTTGCCCACCAACGAGTCCTCGCCACGCCGGAGCCGCACGCCCAAGTCGCGCGCCACATCCGCAATCGTCACCTGCTCGTTGGACGGGTTGGGCGGTCCCTCCAGCAGCTCACGGTCCTGCACCCGGAACTGGCCCCGGATGAAGTTGCGGGCCGCGTCCTGGAAGAACAGCTTGTCGCGCTCGTCCTCTTCCATGCCCACCAAGCTCAGCATGCGCTCGTACGCGTCCAGGGCGGCCTGACGGGCTTCTGTTTCGATCTTCGAGGTCTCCGCCCGGTACCGGCGCAGCTGCTCGTCGGCCGGGACCACCGGAGCCTGTGCGTTGGCCTCCGCGGCCGTCACGCCCGTGCCTGCCAGCAACGCCTCCTGCGCCTCGACCGCCACCGTGCCCCGCCGCGCCCGGATCTCCTCCACCAGCGCGGGGTCGCCACCCAGCGCGCGGCACAGCATCACCGCGCCGCTCTGGCGGAACTCCGCGGCGTACTTGCCGGGACACAGCCACGCAATCTCCACCAGGTCTTTGATGAGCGCGGCTTTGGTCGGTTTCTGCTTGTACCCCGGAAACTTGAGGTCAATCAGCTGTGGAAGAATGGCTGGATGGTTATCGAGGACGCGTTGGAGATTGCGGGATGCATTCCGCTGGTCACATCCTGTCACCAGCTGCACCACGTCCAGTACGCTTCCTCTCTTGGTCAAAGGATCGAAGCGGATGGAGCGGCGGATCTCGTCGGTGGTGAACCGCGCGACCGCCATGGCGAGCCCCTCGCGTACGTCGCGGCCTTCCGTCACCTGAACTCCTGGCGCGTCACCAAGTCCACGGCCATGAAGGAGTGGAAGCTGCGTCCTCGCGTGCTGGACAGCATGCCGCACGCCCTGGCGCCCAGTCCCTACCCCGGCGGCCACGACATGCGCTTGTACAGGCTGCGCGACGTCGTGACTGCCTCCGCCGTTGCGTGGTGCCCGAGTCCAACTCGTCAGCCGACGCCCGACTCCATGTGGGACGTGGGCGTGGAGCACATCAAGCGGCCCCACCCGCCCATCGCCGCCCGCAAGATTGCCGCGTGGGCGACGGTGGACGAGCTGTACGCCGCCGCCGCCGAGGCACGGGCCAAGAGGCAGCGGCGCGAGCATGAAGCGGATCAGAAGCGTCGCCAGCAGATCCTTCGGTGCGAGGATGAGCGCAAGCGGAAGTGGGAACTAGAGGCGCACATGAGGGTGGTGTGGGCGCGGAAGATCGACCCGCGTGACCCCCGGTGCCTGGTGTGTCGCAAACGCACCAAGGCGGGCACCGTGGCCGGCATCCTGAATCACATGCTCCAGTTCCACGCCAACACATGATTTTTCTGCGGTACGACAGTACGACCAATGCTGCTGGAGGTGCTGGCGGTGGCTGTCGCGGCTTTGGTCATCGGCGCCACGCTCGCGCTCATCTGGACGGAGCGGGACCGCGCCGGCCACCGCGCCGACCACCGCCATGGCCATCGTCGCGACCCACCCTGGACCACGCCCGCCGACCAGCCCACCGCCCAGCCGCAGCCTGCCGGGTTCGATCTGGACCACGAGCCGGGGCGGGGGCTGCTGCTGCGGCCGCCCAGGCCCCACAAAACGCGGCATCCACTCAAGCCGGATCATGAGTTGGGGATGGCGTGTACCAAGGACGCCAAGCCGTACTGCGTGGAGGGTGTGGAGTACGTGGGCTCCTGCGATCTGCGAAAGCACGTCTTCCCACCAGGAGCCAAGATTCAAAGCGGCTTTTGCGAGCACTAGGCCGTTCGAGAATCAGTAATGAAAACTACCGCTTTCTACTGAAAGCTACGAACGGCTAGCGTTCAGAAACGCTGTCCATCGAGCAAACATCAGTTTCTCGACAGAGCACTAGGTCGATGCAGAGGGCCAAGGCGGAAACACAGGTCGATGTTCAGGGCCGCGTTCATGTCTCTGCTGACCAGCGGGCATTTGCGGCAGGTTGTGCACCTCCGCAAACCCCGGTTGTCCTGCAGCCCCGGCTCGCCGCCACGCCGCTGACGCCGCATGCCCGCCAGCTCGCTCGTCAGGCCGTTGCTGGCGCACGCGTAGCAGCACTTGGTCGACCGGAACTCGTCCACGGGCGTCGTCGGGTACAGCTTGCTGATGCGTTTGTACACCTCCACGCACGGCACCGACAGCTCGCCGGCCCCTCCGCTGGCCACCCGGGCGGCACCGTAGGCAATCTTGGGCACCGGCTGCCGCCGTGGCTTCATGCTCGCCAGGAACGTGTCCAGTGTCTTCTGCTTGTAGATGTGCGTCTCCAGCCTCATGCGCCCGCACCGCCGTCTGCACAGGTGGCCCCACAGCGCATCGTACGTCTGTTGAACCGCCGCCAAGTACTCGTGCCACGCGGCCGTGTGGGAGGTCTTGGGAGACGCCGCGGCCAGGGCATCCAGCTCGTCCTGGATGGCCCGGTTCCACCGCTGCGTGTGCCGCCGCGCCTTGAAGATGTGGCCGCCGTGGTAGTAGGCTCGCCGCGTCAGCGTGTAGGTCTTGGTGCCTCCCTCGGGCAGCTGCTCGACGCCGTACACCAGGTTGACGCGGCCAGGGTCGATGGCGATGACGCGGTCTCCCGGGTCCACAGGGGGCGCCTCCGCCACCTTCTCCTCACTCTTCCGCTTGCGCTTGGTGCCGCCGCCCCGCTTCTGCTTGGCTGCCGGGGCGTTTCTTCGCAGGTAGTGGGTGCACAGGCTGACGCCGTCCGTCTGCACATAGTACGCGGGCTTCTTGCGCGGCTTGAACTCGAACACGCTGCCCCAGTGGTCCTCCTTCATCTCCGCGAACTTGGCGTAGTTCTTGTCGAACTTGCCGGCGGCCTTGAGCAGCGCGTACAGCACGCGGGTGTCGACGTGGATCATCAGGCTCCGGATGGCGTGGATGGGTGCCAGGGTCCACCTGCGGCCCGCGTCGTCGCCCGCGTCCTCGACCGCCCGCAGCATCCGGTGGTGGTAGGAGATGACGCGGGTCAGGTGGCCGTCCATCCACGTGTCAGACAGGTAGCTGCCGTCCTCCATGCCCAGCGCCTGCCGCTCCTCCTCCACGAACTGCGTCTGCTGTTGCGTCAGCACGTACGACGTCCTCGAGGGCCAGGAGTTGATGCGGGAGAGCAGGATGGCGGCGTCGCGGCTGTCGTCCGGCTGCTGCTGCTCGCGGCTCCACGCCTCGATGTACCGCCGCTGTCGTGCCCTCATGGTGGTCCGCAGGTAGGTGGCAAAGTTGCGGGCGTACTGGCCGGCAGCGTAGTCCGTCAGCGCCTTCATCGCGCTCAGAGGCTTGGAGGCCGGTGCCGCGGGGTAGCGGTGCCCCTCTGCCGCCAGGAACTCGAAGAAGCCGGCGACGGGCGACCTCTTGGTGCCATCTGTGACAAACGCCTGCCTTGTCAGCCGCTCCAGGGACGTGGCATCGAGGTGCGGCAGTGGGAGGCCGGCGTCCAGGCGGTGCAGCAGGTAGCCGTTGATGAGCAGGCTGCCCCGGTGGCTGACGATGGACACGTAGTCGACGCATTTCTCGATCAGCGGCCTGAGGGATGGTTCCAGTAGGTGGCCCGCCAGCGCCGTCTTGACGACGTAGCGGCCGTCGCCGCCAGCCATGACATGGGTGCTTGCGAGTTCAAGTTGGCAAAAGGGATGGGTGAAGTGCTTTGCGTGTGTGCTTGGAAGTGCTTAAGTGCGTGCGCTGGGTCAGGGTGCGTCGGGTCAACCCCCGTCAGGCCAAGGTGCGTCGGGTCAGCCGAGCTACCGGAACGCGGCGTTACGATGACGGATGAGCTTACAAGAGAAACGAGTATAAACTGTTCGATTTTCTACTACAGTTAGCTAACCTCCAGAGGAGTGCTCCCCCCACTCCGGCCGACCCCCTTAAGCCGGTTTTGAGCCTTACATAGCTTCCGCAGTCATGCTCCGGTTCCAAGCCAACACATGATTTTTCTGTGCTACGAGCAATGCTGCTGGAGGTGCTGGTGGTGGCTGTCGCGGCCGCGGTCATCGGCGCCACGCTCGCGCTCATCTGGACGGAGCGGGACCGCGGCGACCACCGCCCCGACCGCCGCCGTCGCGACCCACCCTGGACCGCGCCCGACCAGCCCACGACCGGGCCGCCGTCCATCGGGTTTGATCCAGATCACCAGCCGGGGCAGGGGCTGCTGTGGCGGCCGCCCCAGAAAACGCGGCACCCTCGCAGGCCGGATCATGAGCTGGCCAACATGTCGTGTGAGATGGACGCCCACCTGTACTGCATCGACGGCGTGGAGTACGAGGGCTCCTGCAGCCTGTCAGAACACATCTTTCCGCCCGGTTCGAAGGTTCAGCAAGGCGGCTGCAGCTAGGCCTCCACCGCGACGTACCAGCGCGGCTCTCGGTTCGGGAAGCTGGTGGGCAGCCTGGCCGACGTCCCACTGGCCTTGACGCTCTTCCAGGGGGTGCCCGTCGGCTTGGCGCTGGGGCTGGACGGCACCTTGCTGGCGCTGTCGAACTCAAACACCTTGTAGGACTTGCCGGAGGTCAGGCCGTGCAGCACCACCGTGGCCTGCATGTCCCCCGGCTTGCCCTTGCCCGGCTCCTCGTTGTCCTCCATCACCAGCTCCACGTGCGGCCCGATGCCCAGGTACTTGGGTCCCTTGATGCACCATGCCCAGCCCTTCAGGCTCTTGCCGCTGGGCGAGCACCCCCCGGTCGAGACGTCGGGCTTGCCGCCGCTGCACTGGTACGACCCCACCTTGCGCGGCGAGGGGTTGTCGTTGAACAGGCTGATGATGGTCAGGGTGTCGTCGGCGTTGTACCCGCCGGTGGGGTTGCTGGTTTTGATGCCCACCACGGGCAGGATGTGGCCGTAGTCGTCGTACGTGCTGCCGCTGTAGTCGCACACCATGATGCAGTTGAAGCCCTTGACCAGGCGCTGCTTGATCCAGGTCATGTACGCCTGGTACCCGCTGCCCTCAAACTGCTCCGCGTTGATCTTGTTTTTGTTGAAGAAGTCGGGGTAGGAGTTGGTCTCCACCAGCACGTCCCCGCCCGCGCTCCCGGTGGCCGACATGCGCACGTACTCCTGCCCAAACCAGCAGCCGTACTTGACCATGGTGGTCTGGATGGAGCACTCGCCGCAGTAGCCGTCCTCCCCGATCATGTACTGGTTGCGCGCCTTGGTGCCGGTGGAGTAGGTGCCGCCCGAGTTCAGCGCGTCCTCCGTGCAGAACAGCGAGCCCGACGCGCAGTCGCCGTCCCCCGCAGCCCCACCGCCGCCACCGCCACCGCCGCCACCACCGCCGCCACCACCGCCGCCACCACCGCCGCCACCGCCGCCACCGCCGCCATCATCATCATCAGGAGGAGGAGGGGGAGGAGGCAGGAGACCACCCCCTCCGCCGGGGCCCGGGTTCTGCCGCCCCTTGTTCTTCTTGTCCTCGTGCATCAGCAGCAGCACGACGGCTCCCACGAGCAGCGCGAAGCACAGGCCAGCCAACAGAACCAGCAGCATCCCGCGCGCGCCTGCCTGCTCAGGTGTCGACACAAATATTTTGGTCTGTGCGTGTGCATTACATGTTCACGGTCGTCAAAGGGCAGCAGCGTTGGAACTGGAGGGCGGCGCGCAGTAGATTGGCCATGCTCACGCCGCGCACGCCGTCCATGAGGCATGGCAGGCAGGGCAGGCGGAGGCGCGAGAGGGCAGTCAGGGCCGTGGCGCGTTCCAGCGCTTCGGTGATGCTGTCCACGTCAAACTGGTTGCCCGGCTGGTAGCGCTGCATGCACAGCTCCTGAAGCCCCGCCAGGGCGCCCGCGTGCTGCCGCAGCGTCTTGGCGACCGCCGCCGAGTTGAGCGTCAGGCGCCGCAGCCGCGTCAGCCAGGTGCCGCCCGGCAGCTCAAACACCAGGTCGTCGTAGCGCAGTTCCAGGGTGCGCAGGCTGCTCAGGTGCGGCAGCGCGCCCAGCACGTGCGAAAGCTCGCCATCATGCCCAGGCTCGCACACCAACTCTGTCAGCCGGGCGAGGGCGACGAGCGCGGTGGCGTGGGGGGTGGCGCGGTTGACGCACAGCCGCTCCAGCGCCGTCATCGCCGTCAGGTTGCTGCAGTCGACGTCGCTGGCGTCCCAGATCTCCAGGTCCCGCAGGTTGGGCAGCATGGGCACCTGTGCGGGCAGACGAGGGCGGGTTGGTTGAGTTCCTGGCGGCAGTCGAGTCTCCGTCCGCCCAGTCTGCATGCCCTGTGCCCACCTCCTCTATCCCAGGCCAGATGTCGTCGTCGTCGCCGTCGTCCTCCTCCCCTTTGCGCTCGCCACAGAAGCGCAGCCGGGTGAGGGACCGGGGCAGCCTGGCCCCCGCCTTGATGCGGACGCAGCAGTGCAGCTCCAGCAGCTGAGGCAGCGCGACGGCCGCCCAGTCGCCGTCGATCTGAACCGACGCGTTCAGGTCCAGGCTGGTGAGCTGCGTGCAGGCTGCCAGCGCGCTTTTCGTCGCCGCAGCGTTGCAACGATACAGCTCCTCACTGCCGCCCAGCCAGATGCTGCCGCTCACGCCCAGCTGCTGCACGTGGGCTGCCGCACGCCGGGCCAGCCACAAGCACGCCGACGGCAGGAAGGTGTCGTCGTCGAGCATGCGGCCCTCGTGGATGCGAATGTCCACATTGCGCATGAGCTCTGGGCGCACGGACACTTTGGACCAGCGCTTGCATGCCAGGGCGGCCCCCCGCTGGCTGCAGCAGGGCGGGGCAGGCAGGTGGCATGTTGACGCGGCGGCAGCGGCAGCGGCAGCGGCAGCGGCAGCGGCGGCGGCGGTGGCGGCACCCACCGTTCGCCCGGGTTCAGCATGCCGAACACCTTGAGCAGCAAGTCATCGCTCAGGTCGTGGATGGTCTGTGGCAGGCGGGGGCGGGGGCAGAATGTGTGGGTTTGGCGGCGGCGGTGGCAGCGGGCGTTTGCAGCGGGTGTTTGCAGCGGCAGAATGGCCGGCCTGCTCACCGCTTGGTGCAGGGTGCGCATGCTTGAATGGTTGAATGGTTTGTGTGAGAAAAGGCGGGGAGCATATGAGGGCTTGGCACCAGCGCATCAGCGCACGAGGAGCGCAACCGGGGGCAGCTTCTTTTGGTGGCGGAAGCTGGAGCGCGCACGCGGCCGCCCCCCTCCCTTCTGTCTTGTTTGGAGTTTGGACGTTTGGACTGGACATTCGTTCACATGTGGTGCCATGACATTGAAAACGGGGACGAGTAGCGGCGTGACATTGAAAACGGGGACGGCGGCGTGACGTTGAAAACGGGGGCGTTCGACTTTGACTGGGGGGCATCGTGTTGAAAATTCATTCTGGAGAGGGTTCGTTCAGGGAGACATGAGCGCTTCGTCGCATTCCATCACGGTGGTGGGGCTGTGCTCGCGCTTGGCCCTCTTGGCCGGCGCGGCTGCCTCCTCGTCCATGGGCGCCGCGTCTGCGTCTGCGTCTAGGGCTGCGTCGGCCGGCGCGGGCAGGGGCGCCAGCCTGAAGTCCAGGCAGCGCATGACGCCCACCTCCAGCGCCGTCAGGTCGTGGTGCGCGAGCTGGACGCCCAGCACCTTGTGTGCCACGTAGTTGAAGCCGTACTTGCCGGAGCGCGGCAGCCGCACCAGCTTGACGGCCAGGTGCAGGCAGACGAGGTAGAGGAGCATGACGCGCTTCTGGTCGTCGGCGGGGCAGCCCTCGATGCCGCCGGGCAGCGCGCAGAACCTGTCGGGCCGCGTGCAGAACATGCAGTACGCCTCGCTGGCCAGCACGCGCTCCATCTCGGAGTCGGGCGGCAGGGGGCGGCGCGCCAGGGCCCACGCGCGCAGCCGCTGGACGTAGGAGGCCGCCAGCGCGACGGCGACGGGACCCACGCCGGCTTTAGCCGCCAGCCGCAGCACCATGCACCGGCCCGACAGCGGCACGAAGCCCTGGCCTGCGGGGGGAGCGGAGTGGGTGGGCGGCGGGTTGGCGGGCGCGCGGGGCATGCGCTGGTCGGGCGGCGGCGGCGGGCCACTCACATTGGTGGGCCTGGGCCGCGACGAAGGTGTTGGCCCTGCGCAGGGCCTCCCGGCGGCCGCCCATGGGAGGCGGAAGGCTTGGAGAAAAGGGGGAAAAGGCGGAGGAAGATAGTTGGCGGGCGCTTTGGGGGCGCATGCGCGCTGGGTCAGGGTGCGTGGGGCGCTCGCAAAAAAATCCCCTCCCTAGTATCAGAACGGCTGGGTCCCCATGGAGGCCCCGTCGTCCCCCCGCCACCTGCTGCTGTTCTTCCTGCTGGCGCTGGTGGCCGTCGCCGCGGTGCACGGCAGCCCTCGCCACCGCGACGTCGCGCCCGACCGCCTGCCGGAGCGGGAGTCTCGCTGGCGCACCACCTGGGTGCAGGTGGTGGTGGCGCGGTACGCCGAGGACGTGTCGTGGCTGGCCAGCCTGCCCTTCCAGGACATCGTGGTGTACGACAAGTTCGACGGCGCGGCGGCGGTGCAGGCGGCTGCTGCTGCGGCTGCAGCGGCTGCTGCTGTGGTAGAGGAGCGGGACGAGGACACGGACGCGCGGGGCCCCGAGGCCGCCAGGATCAGCGGGTCCGTGGCCGGCGCGGCGCAGTACGCTGCGTCGGAGTGCGCGCCCGGGCCCGTGCTGCCGCTGCCGGAGCGCGAGACCCTGTTCGGCCCCCCCGTGCGAAAGAAGGCGTCGTCCAGGCGCGCGCGGCGGAAGCAGCGGCGGCCGGCGCCGGCGGACGACCACGGCAAGCCCCCTGGGTCGGCGCGCGTCGTGCGGCTGCCCAACGTGGGGCGGTGCGACCACACGTACCTGCACCACATAGTGGACGCGTGGGACCGGCTGGCGGACGTGACCATCTTCGTGCCGGGCTCGTGCGCCAGCTCCCGCAGCAAGTGGAACAAGCTGCAGTGGATCGTGGGGCACGTGGGGCGCACGGGGGACTCCGCCTTCCCCGTCGACCTGGTGACCGACGACCCCATCTACATGGCGCTGGCCGACTTCAGGCTCGACTCGTACGTGGCCAGCGCGGCCTCCAACGCCGCCGTCAACCCGGAGTCCAGCCTGCAGCTGAGCCGCCACCGCCCCTTTGGCATCTTCTACTACGCCGCCTTCCCCGACCTGCCGCCCGTGCAGGAGGTGGCGTACCAGGGCGTGTTCGCGGTGTCGCGCCGCCACGTCCGGCAGCACGGCATCGAGCGCTACCAGCGCCTGCTGGCCTACCTGGACACCCACTCCAACCCGGAGGCGGGGCACTACATGGAGCGGTCGTGGCTGGCGGCCTTCCACCCCGTGCCGCGCGAGTGCATGAGCCTGCCGGTGAACGAGCGGGAGGCGTCGCGGCGGCAGGCGCTGTGTGCCGCGGCGCTGGTGTCGGCGCTGTGGCTGGTGTGGGCGCTGACGCCGCCGCGATGATGATATTTTGTTGGCTCTCTGCATGGGCGGACGACGGAAGAAACCGTGCGGGCGGGCGAGGGTGTGCGGCGCGGGCGTGGACGTGGCGTGCGTGGGCGGCTGCAGCCTGCGCTTTCGCTACTGCATGGATGCGCGGCGGCGGGTGCGGCTGCTGGGCACGGGCGTGGTGGGCGGGGACCTGGTGCGGGCCGAGGTCGCTTTTGGTAGAACGACTGTGCGCCCCGCCCGTCACGCGCCGTTTGTGCGCAAGTGTGTGGCCGGGTCGAGGCAGCTCTTGGGAAGCGCGCTCCAAACCTACCTGGCGGGCTTTCCAGTAGAAACGAGGGCGCTGCTGGACCTTCGGCTTCAACGGCTGAGCACGTAAGTCACCGCTACGTTCTAACTCAACATCCCTGAAGTACGCTTGACTTCATGGATGGCACATTCCATCCTCAACGTTTCCGCAGGATGCCGGCCTCATTTTTTTCTGCACAACGTGAATGGTGAAGACGAAACGCCGGGCGACGGGGGCGACCTTGAGGGGCCGGGTCAACAAGCGCAAGCCAGCCGCACGGGCCACGACCATCAGCAACCTTCCCATGCATCTGGTCGCGGCGCACATTGCCTCGAAGCTGGGCTTCCGGGACCGGGCCGTGCTGGGCGTCGCGATGCCCACGCCTGCGCTGCGGAGAAACATCGCCAAGCAGCAGGCGGACGAGGCGGAGGAGGTGCGCGCGCTGATGTTCGTGGCGGCGCAGCTCATCAAGGGTCTGGGGCAGAGAGAATGGATCCGGAACATGCCCGAGATCAAACAGCGCGCCAAGCTCCTCGCCGCGCCTCTGGGCCTGGAAGTCGGTGAGAGTCGGGGGAGCGGGCTGATCCTTCGAGGCGAGGTGTATAAAGCCGTTCCCTGGGTCTCCACCGGCGAAGTCG
>VFQQ010005249.1_pt1 | contig 10875 bp, 17 predicted proteins | sample 3512341 | NCBI WGS metagenome assembly VFQQ01 (sample SAMN10412373, study PRJNA504923) | tailings metagenome | isolation source: Relicate 2 Philex TSF1 revegetated site | place: Philippines: Tuba, Benguet | collected 2017-08-29
AGCAGACAGCACCTTGCTAGCCTAGGTCGACCACAACGCACAAACCACGCCACAACACATGCACAAAAATGGCAGGGACCTGAGCTATCAAGGTGGACAGAAAAGCGCTCCCCTGCTGGACAGAGTAGAGAACTAACGCAACTGCATGAATGAGTTCCCAATCCTTGCGGCCCCCGAAACGACAGTTAGAAGCTGCATGCAGGGGGTGCAAGCTTTCGTTGAGCATCATTGTTTTGGGATCAATGGTTCTCAATACACCTACTACTCTGCCATATCCGTAGACATCAGTTGTTTGCCATATCTGTAGACATCATACATAATGGGGCTTCAAATCGTCAGCTCCATCAAGGGTTGTGTAATTGCCACAACACAGGCTCTCTTAGCGTACGTAAGGTGCCAGCAGCCAGACCAACCTTGCCACGAAGCCCTACCATATACACAGGGGGGCCCATACACCATCACAGGAGCCGTGTACCGCTGATCACCATAGGCGCAGTCAGACATACAACAACCGCGAGCCTCAAAACCGGCAACTCGTACCCCTACCATCTGAATGCCATACACTAGCCGTGGGTCAGTTTGCTTGTCTCCAATCTTCTGCACGCCAAGGCTTTTGCGGTACTAGTACGGTGCGGGTGCGGTACTATGTTCACTCCACGTGTGCGAGGGGGCGGTGTGTTGTACTGCTCTGTTTGTGTGTGTGTGTCTGCATGTGCCTACTTGCCACGCAGCTTGGCCAGCAGGCCGCCGGACGAGGCGGCTGCCTTGGCTGCCATGGCTGCAACGGCCTGTTGCCGCGCTTCTTCCTCGCGTGCTGCTTCTAACATAGCCTGTAATCTAGGGGTCAGCTCTCTGAAAGACGGCCGCGCTGCCGCGCTCTGCTGCCATGCGGCCACCAACAGGTCTGCGAGCGCTGGGGGACAGTTGGGTGGTATGCCGGGCCGCAAGCCCTTCTGAACCACACCCACGGCTGCCTGAAGCGGTGTCATGTCGCTGTAAGGAACCTGCAAGCAGCAAAAGACACCACAGAGAGGAGAGTCTGGTTTTGCCAAGCCCACAGGCAAGCACAGACACCAAGTCCCTCTGGCAGTAGCATTCACGTAATCTGGGATTGGCAATAGCTGCAGCGTGCCTAGCTTAGCTCACCTTGCATGTCAAGAGCTCCCAGAGCACGACGGCGAAGCTGAACACGTCTGCCTTCTCGTCGTAGGGTTTGTGCTCAATGACCTCTGGCGCCATCCACCGGTAGGTGCCTGTCTCTGCTGTCATGTGGCCTGTGCACTCAATGATGCGCGCCACGCCAAAGTCTGCTATCTGCGAGGTGGTAAAGGCAAACACAAGACACGTCATATCATGCCGGTTTCCACAGCACCTGATCGTCATCCTGAGCTGCGGCCTGTGACGTCGCCCAATTCTCCTCAGTGTGCGTGACTGGGGAGGGCAAGTACCGTGGCTGCATGACATGCCAACGTGGCTACACGCTATCCTAGCCTCACCTTGACAATGCCGTGGTCGTCCATCAAGAGGTTGGCTGCCTTGAGGTCTCTGTGAATGATCTTGCGCTGATGCAGGTAGTCCATGCCCCGCGACACCTCCACTGCGATGCGCAGCACCTGACTGAGACGCAGAGGGCCCTCCTGCTGCGAGGGACACGCGCCACAACACAAGCACCAAGAGCACATGGTGAGACAACGAGCCCCCCGGTGCCACAGAAAACAAGCCCAGATGCACGAGCAACGAGGACACAAGCGCACGCGAACGCACAACAGTCCCACAGCCGCCTGCCTGCATGTTCGCTGCGCTGAAACATATATGCTCTGCTGCCACAGGTGTTTGCAGACATGAGCTGAAGTCTGCACCACCACCTAGCACAGCCTACTGCCACTCACTCGTCTGATGTAGTCGTAGACGCTGCCTCCTGACATGTACTCGAACACGATGCAGAGATTGGGCTTGCGTGTGCACGCGCCGATGAACTGCACCACGTTCTTGTGCCGGACTTTCCGCATAATCGACACTTCCTGCACGGTCAATAACAGGGCCACACAGCACGGTCAAGCATACATAAACCTGTCACCATATCCCACTAGCCTGCCTCTAAAGCCCGCTGCACGCACAGGCACACAGGGGCAGGCTGCCCATGGCTGCAAGCGTGCTGTGTGGCTCCGAGCTGCCCGTTAGAAGGACCCCGCACCTGCAAGAACTCTTGATACTGCGTTGTGTCGTCTGCGACGTCCTTGAGGATCTTGACTGCGACCTCCTGCCCACAGTAGCTGCCTCTATACAGGTTGCTGAACGCACCGCTGGCTACCTTGGCATCTATCTGGAGCTGTGCTATGTCTATCTCCCAGTCGTCGACTGCAGGCGACGCGGGCCGGTTGTACCCAGACGCCTGAACAAATACACGACACACACACTTCCAGCCTTTCGTCAGCGACCCTCCCTGTGCACACTCAGCAGCCTTGTCACTCAAACAACCTGTCCCGTGCTGGCTGTTCCAGCGGAGTGGCTGGTGAGCTGTCACGTGATGCGACGTCTCTAGGCGCTGGCAGCTGCGGCGGGCTGGCTGGCTGGTGTTCTGCCAGGTGCTGCGATCCTGTCCCACCTGTGCGAACATGTCTAGGTTTGGTGGTGGGTCTTCGGGTAGACGCCACCCTGATGACATGGGTTGCTGCTGTGATGTTGATGGCATGGATTGCTGACTAGTGGGGCGCTGGGCGCTGGACTGAGATACGGGGGGCGGCGGCATACGTGCCAACCGCTCTCCCAATAGCTGTTCGAGGTTGACTCCGCCCTGCAATCACGAAGCCGTGACAGCCACAAGCTCTGACACTTGCCATCGTGTACACCGCGCACCTGCTCCTGTCATAAGCACGCAGCCAGGCCTAACAGCAGGGCTGGCATCCTGGGAAACGCTGCTGGCGCACTGACGCCCTGTGGCTGCCTGCTGTGAGCGGCGGGCTGTCGGCAGCGTGCACACACCTCTGTCTGGAACTGGTCCACAACGAAGACGTCGAGTGAGAACCCGTCCATTGTGTTGAAGGCGTGTGCTTCTCGTATATTGAGACCCAAGTCACTCTGCGCGTGCACACGCAGACACGCTGTCTGAGTCTTGCGCGCCAGCGCAGCGCGGCCACCTGCTTGTTGGCTGCACTGGCTGCCAGCGCACAAGCGCCGGGCGTGCAGGGCTGGCTGGGCACACCCACCAGAGCTTCACTGAGCCGACTGAGGAGCTTGGGCTGGTCAACACTGGCTACTGTGATCTCATAGAAAGTCATGACCTCGCTGTGGTCCGCGTTGAAGCTCTGCTCATCCTGACTGTGTTGGCTGGCCAAGCCGCCGGAAGTGTTGTCTCTGTCATGGTTTGCCTCCAGGGCAAGGGCCTGCACAGGCAGCACGGGGCATTACCGCGCTTGGTGCGGCCCTGCTGACGCAGCACGGCTGTGCGGGATCGGCTGTGTCGCTTCAGCGCACAGCTGCAGCTGAGGGAACCTGGACCGTCCTCGAAGCTGTGAGGAGCAGTGAACCCTTGCCAAGCCCCATGCGTGCAACGTGCTCACTTGAAGGTTGGGCGAGGATCCGAAGGCTGGCTTGGGGAGCGCACTGCGTGTCCGCCCTGACAATGTCTTGGGGCCCTGCGAAGCCAGTGGGCGCAGAGAACAAGCGCAACCGTTTGACGAGCGGTGAATCTTGGACACGCCATGAATCCGGGTTGCAGCACGTGTCGCACCTGAGGGGACGCTGGCGAGTCCAAGTTGCCACTCGGGTGCTTGGGAACGATTATCTCGACTGGGCGGATGGCGAAGGAGACTGCGGTGGGGTCTGCCCTGGCTTCGTCCAACAACCTTTTGTGCGAGAGCACGTCTAAGCTGTCTAAATTCACGTCTAACGCGTAGCGTGTTGGTAGGCAATTGAAGTGCCTCCGTATGCTGTCTTGAAAAGCTGGTGCTGACGCATCCACATCCAGTCGCTGTGCCAGACGCTGCAGGTAGTGCTCGCAGACCTCGGCTTTGGTCTTACGACGGGCATAGAGATGATTGCTGGCTCCGTTGGCCGTGCCGTGGCTAAACTGAGCCGCCAGCGAGTTGGGGTGCTGCAGACTGTTCATGCTGCTGTGGGACGGCTGTGGCAGCACAATTGACGTCATGTTTTCAGCTCATAGTAGCGCCTCTCTGCAGGCTTGCAGCCCTCTGGGGGTTGCTGGCGCGAAGGGTCACTGTGACAAGGTGGTTGTTCGGTGCAGTGTATGGGCAGAGACCCTACCACGCCCCCGTTCGGCCCTCTCTCGCTGCTTGCCGCATTGCTGTGGGCGAGGAAAGGCGCTAGGAGGAAGCCAGGGCGACAGGGAGCGGGCAGGGAACAAACTATTCTGCTTATATACAGTGGACGTACGCGTACGTTTGACGCGAAGAATTTGAGTCGCATACCTTAGCAGCTCAACTGAAGAGCAAGCACAACGTACATACATACAGAAACACGGATACTGCCCCACAAACAAAACGGATGGCTACCTTCTGTAAGCTTTCCAGCGCTGCAACACCCGTTCGGCCCACTGCCTAGCGCACCACAGCTACCGTGCGCACCACAACTCTACTTGCTAACACTTCTACTTGCGACGGTGTGCAAAGCTGCAAAAGCTGCTCACATACATAGCAACAGCCTGTGAGCGCATGGACTCCCTTCCCCTAGTCCCTTCCAGTCAGCATGGACTGCTCATCAGCAACCGAGTATCAATCTGCATGGCACCGTACAGCTGCTCACTACAAACTAGTAGTGCTTCCATCCCCCATCACCAAACCCCGCCTGCTCACAGCGCAGACACCTGCGGTGTGGGGCTGGCAATGGTACTGCGCGGTGAGTGCACCATGGCCTCGCTTGTCGCACGACGTGACATGGCACGAGGGCTGGCAGCCAGCTCAAGCGCCATGTCAAGCGCCTGCTTAATCTCTTCCCTAGGGCTCGTGACAGCCTTGGCAGAGGCTGATGACACGGGCGGGCTGAGCCGGCCGGCAGCCGCGGCGGCGGCGGCGGACGCGGGGCGCGCACCAGGCGATGCGACACTGAGGCGGGAGGTGGACGCGCGCAGGGTGGCGGCGGTGGCGGGGGAGACTGCGGATGAGGGGTGGGTGACACACACACACACACACACACACACACACACACACACACGCGCACACAACATGACACACTGAACCAGATACAACTGAACATGGCATACTGAGCTAGAGGCGCTGCAGCAAGGCGTGTCAAACGCGACATGCATGCATGTCACTGCGAGTCAGGAAGGTACATATTTCACCACAGGTCTGTGTGCACAGTAGAGCCCACTCACTGTTTCTCGGGCTGTTGTTGTTGTTGGTAGTTGGCGAGGCGCGCAGGCCGCTGAACGAGTCAGGTGAGAAGCAGGCGCTGGCAGACAGGGTGGGTGCGGCCTTGTCCTCGCGTGCGCGCACAGGCAGCACATCGCCCAGTCTGCGTGTGGTGGCGAGGGTAAGGTCGACGCTCTGGGTCACGGGTGCAGCCTTGCTGTAGTCGGGACGGAACGGAGCACTGCGGCACACACACACACACACACACACACACACATACGTGCATACACACAGGGTGACAAGTGGTGGTTGCGCAACCGTGTTGCATGCTGATAACCCAGTGCATGTCATTCGTGCGGGCACACACAGAGTAGGAAAAGCTCGTCCTGACACCGCGCTGCAAGCTGGAGGGCCCTGCATGGCTGGTGCTGGCGCATTGGGCGCACCAGCATGCGCGCTGTGACGGACTTTCATACAGAGACGAATCCCCAACCATGCTCGTACCTAAAGTCTGGCAGTGGGCGTGCATTGCACGTGCCAGTGCCTGGCGCACAGCATAATGCGTGTTCAAAGGCAGCCTAGGTCATGCCCTCACCTGAAGTCAGGCAGTGGTCGTGCCTTAAACACCAGACTCTTTCTCAGCTCGTTCACGTCAAGGGACTCTCTCTCCCTCTCACGTGCCAGATCAGCGGCGCGACGCTCTGCCTCAGCGCGCTCCTGGGCCTGGACCTCTGAGGCCTTGCGCTCGCGCTCCTCCTACGCGGGGTCACACACACACACACACACACATGTCACACACGCATACACACACACAGCCATGATTGTGATGAACGTCCAAGGGATCTGGAGAGCCCGCGCGGTGCGCAAGCATGGCGCTTTGAAAGCATGCCGCAGGCTGCACGGGACACACACACACACACACACACACACAGGTGACACTCACCAGTGCCATTCTCTCTGCCTCTGTCATGCGCGCCCTGCGCGCAGGCTCCAGAACCTTGCTGTGGTGCTCTGCGCGCGCTGCCGAGCGGAACACCGGCGCATGTCCCTGTGTGGGGGAGCGAGTGTTGGTGGTGGAAGTCTTGCTGGGTGTCGACACAGGGGAGCTCAACACCTCCTAGACACGTATCAGACACACACAACATATCACATGACGCAGAGATACAAGAGACATAACAACGCCGTACCCTGGGCGCATGTGTACTCTCTGTGGGCATAGACGGGAGCGCACTGTGCGCGCGTGTGTGCGTGTGTGTGTGTGTGTGTGTGTGTTGTGTGTGTGTGTGTGTGTGTCTGTATACAAACCTTGTCCAGCTGTTGTGCCTTGAAGCGTCTCGCCTCCGCTGCTCTGCGCTCCTCCTCCGCTAGGCGCTGATCACGAAGCTCTTGGTACCTGTGACACACACGCACACACAGACCCACAAACTCGCATGCGAACCAAGGCTACAGCCCAAGGACACACGGCTACCCTGGCCGCAAGGGTGGCTGCATTGGACAGTTGATAAGGCGGGTAAACAGGTGCAAGGGTGGGTGCCCAGGGGAGTGTTGGTGACGTGTGTTGGCTCTGGCTTACTTTGCGTGCTTGTCCAGACTGGCCAGGGCGAAGGGCTTGAAGATGGTCGCAGGGTCCTTGGGTGTGCTCTTGGCCTGGAAACCCTCCACGGGGCGTGACTCGTGCAGGTGCGCGGGCACAGCGTGACGCTTGAACTGGTTCACCTGGAAGCACGCATCACGCAATGCGCCACACTGTAACTTTTCCTCAGCTCACACGCCCACTGATCAGGCAACGACGAGCAGGCCCAGTGCAGACCACATTGTCAAGGCAGTGAGCCTGGCGTAAAGGTGCGGACACTGGGCCGCGCGAGCGCGACAAAGTGCGCAGAGCTGCAGGGAAAGGGCTGCGGGCGTTGCTCTGTGCTGCTGCCATATGAACGAAGGCAAGGTCGTGATCAGGCCCCACCTGTGCGTCCAGAAGGATCTTCTCCTCAGTGCTGAGCACCTGTTGCTTAGGGCGCGAGTCCACGGAGAAGCGGAAGGGGTCTGCTTTGGTGACGCGCTGTCCAGGCGAGTTGTTGAGCACCTGGGAGAGCATCTGTGACTGCCGCAGCGCCGCAGTAGCCTCCTGTGCCTTGCGGGCTTCCTTGGACTCCGCCTTGTTGCGCGCCAGCCTGCTGAGGTACGAGGCCGTGGGCGCGAGCAGCCGGGAGAGGAAGTTGCCGCTCTTCTTCGCTTGTGCATTCTTGGGGTTGGGCGACTTGGCCTTGATGTCAGCATCAAGAGCCTGAACCTGCAAGGGCCCAAGAGAGGGTTAGGAGAGGATTGCAACACTTCCGGCCCTGGGATATTGGAAATCTGGCCGGTGACGTGCGTGTGAGACTGCGCAAGTGGAATTGACCGGCCGCTACTGCCTGAGAACCTTGCTGGCTGCTAGCTGCGTACCTGCTTACTGTGCCTTAGGCTTGCGGCAGTTGGCGAGAGGTAGGACGGCTTCTTCTGAGCGCGCGCGGAAAGCACTGGCTCCTCAGTTAGGGTGAGCTCTGGCAGAGGCACCTCCTCGCTGTCAGCAGGTGCAGACCATGGAGCCACCTGTTTGGACTGTCCAGAGGCATCTGCACAGTAAGCTGAGAAGCAGGGTTGAAAAGCAGTGGACCGGTGAAGCAGGATGGCCGCGAGATGGCGCTGCTGGCTCACATGCGCCCGTCCTTCCATCCGCTGACTCTCACCTTCTCTAGCGATGGCCTCCCTGCAAGCCTGTATGAGCTTCTCTGCCTCTGAGTTCGTCAAGTAGCAGTTCTTGCTGACGAGAGACACGGTGCAGTCACCAATCTCCCTAATACCGATGTTCTGGCTTCCACACTGCGACCACAGACGCAGACATATGTAGGCTGAGTAGACTGAGAGGGCCATGCCACGCGAAGTCAAGCTGTTGGGGTGCAAGTGAATGTGGCTCTCACCGTCTCCAGGATGATGCGCTTCAGGTCCTCGTCCTCAATGCAGGTGTCAAGACATGCTCTGAGGTCAGCTGCGCCAAAGACCTGGCCTGGCACATCTGTCGGAGACGCCTGTGATGGCTCCTCGCCTCCTGCAGCTGTCATTCGCGCTGTTGTCGCTGCAAAGGCTGTGTCACTACTAGTAGCAATGCTCTGATTGTGGCCGCAGCAGGAAATGAGCTCAGAAATGTTGGCGGGAACTGTAACTCCAGCGCGGTTTCTGTCCTGAGGAGTTCGCACTTTGCAGAGCCTGCTTCTGTTCTCAGCTTGCGTAGGGCAACAATTGTAAGCAGCAATTGGGGCAGGGGGAGGGAGTGGGCTTGAACACGGTAGGATGCAAACCAAGGTACCACTTGTGTACTGCTATGGCAGAGGCACCAGGCTCCCCGTGTATACCCGTACGCATCATCTTACACAATACACATGCATAGGCGCGTCATCTTACACACATTTGTGCATACACACTAAGATTAAGAAGAGCATTGTAAGGAAGTCCGCATATCGTCATCAATACTTGAGCAGTACCCTAGACACAATCGTACTTTACGCAGCACGCCTGCGCTCTCTTCGTAGAGTCGGCACAGCGATCCTGGCACGGAGCTTAATTCTGCGTTTACCCAACAGGAGTTTACACATCCTGCTCAGCACGCACACGTCCCCTGCTGCTTTTGCTTGAGCAGTGCTAGCGCAGACCGTGCTGCCCCCGCTTCATCCCCACGCAGTACAGAGATACGCTGGCACGACTAAGCAACCGACATGGGGCGCTTTGGCAGCACGGCTGTGAGCCGCCCTGCGGAGGCGGTAGGGCCGGCCATCATCGCCTTGCAGGCCGCGGCCCGCGCCCTGTCCTCCTTGACATTTGTCGTCATAGGCCTGTAGTTTGCGTGGTGGTCAGACACCCAGTCCTTTGATGCCAGCATCTCAATGCCGTTCTTGCCAAGTGGGATCTCCGTCTTGACGGTCATGATCTTGGCGCGGGCCGTGGCCTCGGCGCTGGCGCGCATGGTGCGCAGCACGTCCTCGGCGCTCCGTGGTGCGAAGGAAGCGCGGTTGACTGTGTCCATGGTCACGTCTCCGTGTCCGCCTGGGAACGCCTTGGTCTGTGCATACACATGACACAACACACACACACACACGTCGCACGAAGGTACAACATAGTCGATGTCTAGTGCATGTGTGGGTGGGCAAACATGGTAGACATGGTAGATATGGAGTGTAGCACTTATCGCATCTGTATGGGCATAGACACAGCTACATGTGCTCAGCACCTTTTCATGCAGCATGAATCGTGCCATGCATGTGCAGCTGTGAAGAGGCAAGCATACTACGCGGTGGTAAGTGCGTGCGCTGCTGCGTACCGTGGTGAAGCACTGTGGGACGGGGTACGCGGGGCGCGCGGGGCAGATGGCGGTCACCGGGTTGACTGCACCGATGGGTGCAGTCACCTCCCTGTACACAATGGGCTGCGCGTTACTCCCTGCATGAGCAACCAGGAATACACCAACAAGCATAACAGCAAGCTCTTCAATGGCAAGCTGCATGGGCGCTCTTGTCCTGGGCTCTGTCAGCATGGACATGCATGCTGCTTGATTGCAGTGCGAAGGTAAGCAGGCGTGCTGGGAGACACACACACACACACACACACACGCACGCACACACACACACACACTCACCAAAGACATCCTTCAATTTGCTTGCATTGGCCGCCAGGCTACCAAACTCAGACGCGTATGTCGACACAGGCTGAGCCCCAGCCGCCGCAGCCCACTTAATAGGGAGCTTGCTCTTGAACGTTTCCTTGGTCATGAGCGGCCCCTTGGCCGCCTTGACCGACCCAAGCGCAGGCGCCGCACTGCACGGCCGCTGCTGCTCAGACCAGCCCATGGTCCTGCCAGCCGACGATGACGGCCGCTTTGGCAGCCCCTGTGAGCTCATAGGCCGCTGACCTGGCTGGCCCTGGGTAGCTGAGTTGAATACGATCTCGACCTTGCTTGGCTCAGTGGGGGTTTGCTTGGTGTCTGGGCCAGCGAGGACACCTGCAGCGATGAGTTTGGCAATGGTGGGGTAGGTGCCTTCAATCTGAGGGGGTGGGTGGCCCATGGTGCGAACACGGGTGCGGTCCTTAATCAGAGCGGTCAGTTCTGGGTCCTCGCATGTACGCATCATGTGGTGCATGGCCTGCGAAGAACACACACACACACACATACATACATACCTTTGCAGGCGAGTTGGCATGTACGCATCTTGCGCTGCATGGCCTTCGTCGAAGCAGCGCATGCCGCATCAACACGGTAGGTCTGCACTTGCTGTAGGCGGATCCGGCTGCGTGTGTGTGGCGTATGTGTGGCGTATGTGTGAGAGGACGTACCTGTGAGTGTGAGACCTTAAGATCGGGTCTGGCCATAGCGTGCAGCTGTCGTACTGTCTCGAGTGTCTCGTGTTGTGTGTCTGGGGACAGGAGCTTCGCATCCACTGGCGGCTGAGCCTCGGCCTACGTGCACACACACACACACACACGCATACACACACACATACAAGCTAAAGCACGGCCCATACGCACACCCCTGTCTCAACTT
>VFQQ010005253.1_pt1 | contig 10863 bp, 11 predicted proteins | sample 3512341 | NCBI WGS metagenome assembly VFQQ01 (sample SAMN10412373, study PRJNA504923) | tailings metagenome | isolation source: Relicate 2 Philex TSF1 revegetated site | place: Philippines: Tuba, Benguet | collected 2017-08-29
AGCCGCATCTTCGGCGCGCGCCTGGCCGAGCTGCCCGGCCGCGTCGCCGGCCTGTGGGCAATGGTGGGCGAGACCGATTTCGCCGCCCGCGCCGACGCGCTCGCCGCCTGCATCGCGCGGGCCGAGCCCGATGTCCTGGCCCTGCAGGAAGTCTTTCGCTGGGCATCGGGGCCGCCCGGCGACATGCCGGCCGCGACGCTCGATTTCCTGGCCCTGCTGACGGCGGCCCTGGCCGGGCGCGGCCTCGACTACGATCTCGTCGCCCGGTCGGCCGCGTCGCCGCTGTGGCTGCCGGAAGGGCCCGGGCAGGACGGCTGGCAGGGAATCTGGCTGCAGGATGCGCTGGTCATTCTGGTCCGCCGCGGCGGGTGGACGGCCGACAACCCGATGGCCGGGCGCTATGCCACGCGCCATCAGGTGACGCTGGCCGGGACGACCTTTCCGATCGATCGCGGCTGGGTCGCGGCCGATCTGGCGCGCGGCGACCGGCGGGTGCGGTTGATCTGCACCCATCTCGAATTCTTCAAACAGGAAGTCCAACTGCCCCAACTCGCCGAAATCCTCGACGGGCCGGCTGCAGTCGATGGGCCGGTCCTGGTGGCCGGCGATTTCAATTCGGGACCGGGCTCAGCGGTCTGGCGGCGTATGGCCGAGACCGGTTTCGCCGACGGCTGGGTCGGGCAGGGGCCGGGCGCCACCTCGGGCCAGGCCGAGGATCTGCGCAACGATCCCGGCACCCTGGCCGACCGCATCGACGCGGTGTTTGCGCGCGGCATGAAGCCGGTGTCGGCGGCAGTGCTTGGCGATGGGCCGGCCGACCGTGCGCCCGGCGGGCTGTGGCCCTCAGATCATGCCGGGGTGGTTGTCGATTTGGTCGTTGCCTGATCGACTGCACCCGCAGGGCGCAAGCCCCCGCCCGGGAGCCAGGCTTACTCGGCGGCGTCGACCAGGCCACGCGGCTCGGCGACGACCGGGGCCAGCGGGTGGCGGGCCTCGAACTCGCCGATGTAGTCGCGGGTCAGCGGTACGGCGTCCTGGCGCCGCGACATCTGGATCTGGAACACGACATGGCCGGAATGGCGGAAGGTGACTTCCGAACCGGCCAGATAGAATTCCCACATCCGGCAGAAGCGGCGGTCGTAGATCTTGGCGATCTCGTCGACCTGGGCCATGAAACGCTGGCGCCAGGCCTTCAGCGTCTCGGCGTAATGCAGCCGCAGCACCTCGACGTCGGTGACGTAGAGCCCGGCGCGCTCGATATGCGGCAACACTTCCGACAGGGCCGGCGAATAGCCGCCGGGGAAGATGTACTTGTTGATCCAGGGATTGGTCGCCCCCGGCCCGTCGGCGCGGCCGATGAAATGGACCATGGCGACGCCGTCGTCGGCCAGCAGGTCGGCGATCTTGCGATAGAATTCGGCGTAGTGGTTGACGCCGACATGCTCGAACATGCCGACTGAGACGATGCGGTCGAACTTCGATTCCACCAGGCGGTAGTCGCGCAGCAGGAAATGCACGCGGTCGGAAACGCCGGCGATCATCGCCCGGCGGCTGGCCACCGCATGCTGGTTCTCGCTCAGCGTCACGCCGGTCACGTCGCCGCCGGCGATCGACGACAGATAAAGCCCCAGCCCGCCCCAGCCGCAGCCGATGTCCAGGATGCGCTGGCCCGGCTTTAGCAGCAGCTTGGCCGCGATATGGCGTTTCTTGCGGGCCTGGGCGGTCTCGATCGAATCGTCGGGTTCGGCGAAATAGGCGCAGGAATATTGCCGGTCGCCATCCAGGAAACGATCGTAGAGCGCGTCCGACAGGTCGTAGTGGTGGGCGACGTTGCTCTTCGACCGGCCGATCGGGTTGTACTGGTCCAGCCGGCGCAAGGCCGGCCGCAGATAGTCGTAGTACAGCGTCTGGAACCAGTTGGTCGCGTTGGCCCAGCCGAGATTGGCGGCGGCCAGGTCGAGGAAGTCGTAGATCGTGCCTTCCTCGACGGTCAGGCCTTCGTCCATATAGGCCTCGCCGACGGCGACCCGGGGGTCGATCATCAGCCGCATCACGGTCCGCTCGTCGCGCAGCCGCACGACGATCTGCTTGCCCTGGCCGTCGCCAAAGCGATGGTGGCGCCCGGACGGCGAGATCACCGTCAATGCGCCCTTGGTGAAAATGCCGCGCAACACGCGGTCGAGCACAAACATCATGGCGGTCGTTCCCCTTCAACCGCGTCCCACCCAAAGGACTGATGCTCAAGGATGTAATTTAGAACGACTCTAAATCAAGACGGTAATCCATACCGCTCCTCGACGGCATCGGTGACAGTCTGTGACAAAATTACGAGGGAACGCAAGGGATGGTGGGCAATCCGACGATCCACGGATGCAGCGGGCGCGGGTCTGCCATGCAGAAAGCGCTCGGAATTGGAATTATTGAACCGATGTACGCGGAAACGAAACGGGCCCGGCAATGCCGGGCCCGTACGGTATTCCGATAAATCCCCGCAGGGACTTAGATCAGACCTGCTCTTCCTCGTCGCCGGCATTCTCGACGGTGTAGTCGCCGTCGATATGCTCGTGATCCTCGTCGAGGAACTCGTCACGGGCGGCGGCGCCGCCATTGGCCTGCAGCTCGGCCTCGGCCTCGCTGCGCGCCACGTTGACGGTGACGTTGATCGAGACTTCCGGATGCAGGTTGACCTTCACCGGGTGCATGCCGATGGTCTTGATCGGCTGCTGCAGCGCGACCTGGGCGCGGCCCAGGGTGAAGCCGGCAGCGGTGACCGCTTCCGAGATGTCGCGGGCCGAAACCGAGCCGAACAGGATGCCGGTGTCGCCGGCCTGGCGAACCACCGCGACCGACAGGCCTTCCATCTTCTTCGACACTTCCTCGGCTTCCTTGCGCCGAGTGAGGTTGTTGGCCTCAAGCTGCGCGCGCTCCTTCTCGAAGCGGGCGAGATTGTCCTTGCTGGCGCGCAGCGCCTTCTTGCGCGGCAGCAGGAAGTTACGGGCGTACCCGTCCTTGACCTTGACGACGTCGCCCATCTGGCCGAGATGCTCGACGCGCTCCAACAAAACGATTTCCATCTGTCAGTCCTCCGGGGCGTTGTCCGGTGCGGCAGCCTGCCGTCGGAAGCGAGCCCATTCCTCGAATAAACCCAACACGGCGATCAGCGGCGCCAGGCCGCCGAACACCAGGAGAAGCACATAAACCAGGCCGAGCACGGGTGCCGGCAGCTTGCCCTTCCGCATCAGCCAGTGCAGCAGCGCCATCCCTTGCAGGAAAAACGCGATGCCGCAGACCAGCGCCACGGTCCAGCCGAGATACCCGGTCGAATCCCCGAGCCAGCCGACCACCAGACCCAGCGCCATGGCCGGCGCAAGCCAGCCCGGCAGGACAAGGTCGGCGAATGCCGGCGCCGGACGGCGGGCGAGGCCGAGGCGGCGGGCCAGAAACTGGGCCAGCGCGCCGTTGACGGCCATCATCACCATCCAGCTTGCCGCAACCAGCGCCGCCATCCAGCGGCTGGCCAGCGCGACCAGCTCGGTCCGGTTCTGCCCTACCTGCATCGCGCCGACGACCTTGTCGATCACCGGCGCCATCAGGCCGGGCAGCCCGCCTTCGGTTCCGCTCGTGGCCAGTACCGCGACCGCAAAAGCGGCCAGCGCAATGCCTGCGAGCCAACCGACCAGCGGACCGGCCGGGTACCACTCCCAGGCCCCTTCCGGCCCGGTCCCCTCCAGGGGGCGGGCCAGGAGCGCCTGGCGGACCAGGATCACCGGGGCGGCGGCGAACAGCGCGAGATAGATCACGCCCATCCAGCCATCGACCGCCACGGCAAGCACGGTCCCGACTAAGGCTGCCAGCGCCGCGGCCAGGACCCCATGGGTCAGGCCAGCGAAGAACACCGGCAGCGGGGTAACATAGGCGAAGACGATACCGAACGGCGTGCGGGCAAGAAGCAGCATCAGCGCTGCGCTCAAGCCGCCGCAGACGATCCCGTACACCAACGCCCGGTTCATGCGGCTGCCCCTGGTACGCCTACGCGAAACGAAACCCCCGGGGCATCGGCGGTACACCGCCGATGCCCCAAGGGATTCAGCGGATCACGTAGGGGAGCAGGGCGAGCTGACGCGCCCGCTTGATCGCCTGCGCCAATTCACGCTGCTTCTTCGCCGACACCGCGGTGATGCGGCTCGGGACGATCTTGCCGCGCTCCGAGATGAAGCGGGACAGCAGCTTGACGTCCATGTAGTTGATCTTCGGCGCGTTGGCGCCCGAGAACGGGCAGGTCTTGCGGCGACGGAAGAACGGACGGCGCGCCGGGGTGGCCGAGCGCGAAACGACTTGCGGCATCATCAGGCGAGCCCTCCTTCCATACCGGCGTCACGGTCGCGGCGCGGGCCGCGATCGCCACGGTCACCACGATCGCCGCGGTCACCACGATCCCCGCGGTCGCCACGGGGGCCGCCGCGATCGCCGCGGTCGCCACGATCGTCGCGGGCGCGGCTCTGCAGCATGGCCGACGGGCCATCCTCGAGCTCTTCGACGCGCACGGTCAGGAAGCGCAGGATGTCTTCGTTGAGGCGCTGGTTGCGCTCCAGCTCCTGCATCGCCGCCGCCGGGGCGTCGATGTTGAAGAGCACGTAATGGCCCTTGCGGTTCTTCTTGACGCGGTAGGCCAGGCTGCGCAGGCCCCACATCTCGACTTTCTTGATTTCGCCGCCTTGCGCCTTGACGATCTCGTTGAACTGCTCAACGAGGCCCTCGACCTGCTGGGCCGAGATGTCCTGGCGGGCGATGAACACGTTCTCGTAGAACGCCATCGTCTCGCTCTCCTTCTGGCTTTTCGCGGCCCGGTGCCGGCCGACCATCGGACAACGGCAGAACGAGCCTAGCCGGCCCTTCAGGGGGGCCGGCAAGGAGCGGGCGCACTATACACAGCGCTGCCCCCGACGCAAGGAAAACCGCGTGCCCGATTCGGCAGGTCGCCACCGGCCGTTCCAGTCTTCGGCGGCGACAGCTTGGCGACATAACGGTGTGGCCGCTGGCAACGACTAGCCGGGACCACCATTTATAATGGGTTGGACTTGACAGGGCCAGGGTCGCCGTTATGACTGGCCGCGCCGCAATTCAGGGAGCATTCCAGCGCATGGCCAACGCGTTCGTCTTTCCGGGGCAGGGTGCCCAGGCCGTCGGCATGGGCCGCGAGCTTGCCGACGCTTTCCCCGTCGCCCGCCATCTCTTCGAGGAAGTCGACGACGCGCTGAGCCAGAAGCTGTCGACCCTGATGTTCGAAGGGCCGGAAGACCAGCTTACCCTGACCGAGAATGCCCAGCCGGCGCTGATGGCCGTCAGCCTGGCGACGCTGCGCGTGCTCGAGGCCGAGGGCGGCTTCGACCTCGCCGCCAAGGGTGCTTTCGTCGCGGGTCATTCGCTGGGCGAATACTCGGCCCTGGCCGCCGCCGGGGCGTTTTCGGTGGCCGATGCCGCGCGCCTGCTGAAGCGCCGGGGCCTGGCCATGCAGCGCGCGGTGCCGGTCGGCGTCGGCGCGATGGCGGCGCTGCTCGGCGCCGAGCTGCCGCTTGCCGAAGAATTGGCGGCTGCGGCCGCCGGTACCCAAGTCTGCGCGGCGGCCAACGACAATGGCGGCGGCCAGGTCGTCCTGTCCGGCCACAAGGAAGCGATCGACCGCCTGCCCGAACTGGCCAAGGCCCGCGGCGTCAAGCGCGTCATGCCCTTGTCGGTCTCGGCCCCGTTCCACTGCCCGCTGATGCAGCCGGCCGCCGACGAGATGCAGGAGGCGCTGGCCAAGATCGCCATCGCGCCGCCGCGGCTGCCGGTGGTCGCCAACGTCACCGCCCGTGCCGAATCCGACCCCGAGGCCATCCGCGACCTGCTGGTCCGCCAGGTCACCGGCCTGGTCCGCTGGCGCGAAAGCGTGCTGTGGCTGAAGGAACAGGGCATCACCACGCTGGTCGAGCTCGGCCAGGGCAAGGTCCTCTCGGGCCTGGTCAAGCGCATCGACAAGGAAATGGCCGGTGTCGCCTGCGGCACCCCGGCCGACGTCGAAACCCTCCTGAAGCAGATCTGAGGCCCGTCCCATGTTCGACCTGACCGGCAAGACCGCGCTCGTCACCGGTGCCTCCGGCGGCATCGGCGGCAGCATCGCCCGCGCGCTGCACGCCCAAGGCGCGACCGTCGGCCTGTCCGGCACCCGGCGCGAGGCGCTCGAGGCGCTGGCCGGCGAACTCGGCTCCCGCGCCCATGTGCTGCCCTGCAATCTCGCCGATGCCGCCGAGGTCGAGGCGCTGGTCGGCAATGCCGAAAAGGCGATGGGCCAGCTCGACATCCTCGTCAACAATGCCGGCCTGACCCGCGACGGCCTGGCCATGCGCATGAAGGACGAGGACTGGCAGACGGTGATCGACGTCAATCTCGGCGCGGCCTTCAAGCTGGCGCGGGCCGCGATGCGCGGCATGATGAAGCGCCGCTGGGGCCGCATCATCTCGATCACCTCGATCGTCGGCGTGACCGGCAATCCCGGCCAGGCGAACTATGCCGCCTCCAAGGCCGGGCTGATCGGCATGTCGAAGTCGCTGGCGGCCGAGCTGGCCTCGCGCAGCATCACCGTCAACTGCGTCGCCCCCGGTTTCATCGCCACCGCGATGACCGATGCCCTCGACGACAAGCAGAAAGAAGGCATCAACGCCCGCATTCCGATGGGGCGCATGGGCGCGCCCGACGAAATCGCCGCGGCCGTCGTCTACCTCGCCTCGCCGGAGGCGGGTTACGTCACCGGCCACACCGTACATGTCAACGGCGGCATGGCGATGCCGTGAGGCAGCCTGGAAAGCAGGCCGGACCCCAGGGGGCCTAGCTTTGCTTTCCCGGCGCTTTATGGTATCTAGCCGCCGCTTTTCGCCTGAGCGCGTGCCCGGCTCAGGGGGGACTTGGAGTCGCCGTCGGGCGCGTGATTTGGACTGAAAACTTAAACGAGACAAGGATCTGAGAAATGAGCGATATCGCCGAGCGGGTGAAGAAGATCGTCGTCGAGCATCTCGGCGTCGAGGAAGACAAGGTCACCGAGGCCGCGTCCTTCATTGACGATCTCGGCGCCGACAGCCTCGACACCGTCGAGCTGGTCATGGCGTTCGAGGAAGAGTTCGGCGTCGAGATCCCGGACGATGCGGCGGAGAAGATCCTGACCGTCAAGGACGCGATCGACTACATCAAGGCGCACGCGGGCTGAACCCCCGCGCCCGCCTGAACGGGAGCACCGGATGCGACGAGTCGTCGTCACCGGCCTCGGCCTCGTAACGCCGCTGGCGTGCGGGGTCGAGGCGACCTGGAAGCGTCTGATCGCCGGCGAGTCCGGCCTCGGGCGGATCCGCCGCTTCGATGCCAGCAACCTGCCGGCGCAGATCGCGGGCGAAGTCAAGCTGGCCGCCTGGGAAGGGGCCGCCGACGACGCCTTCCGGGCCGAGGACTGGATGGAGCACAAGGAGCTGAAGCGCGTCGACGATTTCATCGTCTTCGGCGTTTCCGCTGCGACCCAGGCCTTGCGCGATTCCGGGTGGACGCCTGCAACCGAAGAACAGCGCTGCCGCACCGGCGTGCTGATCGGTTCGGGCATCGGCGGCCTGCCGGGTATCGAGGAAGCCTCGCTCCTGCTGAAGGAGAAGGGGCCGCGGCGCATCAGCCCGTTCTTCGTGCCGGGCCGGCTGATCAACCTGATCTCGGGCTACACCTCGATCATGCACGGGCTGAAGGGCCCGAACCATGCCGTGGTGACCGCCTGCTCGACCGGCGCGCACGCGATCGGCGACGCCGCCCGGCTGATCATGTGGGACGATGCCGACGTCATGGTGGCCGGCGGGGCGGAGGCTGCGATCAGCCCGCTCGGCATGGCCGGGTTCTGCGCCGCGCGCGCGCTGTCGACCGGTTACAACGACCGGCCGGAAGCGGGATCGCGGCCGTGGGACGAAGGCCGTGACGGCTTCGTCATGGGCGAGGGGGCCGGCTGCGTCGTGCTCGAGGAATACGAGCACGCCAAGAAGCGCGGCGCCACGATCTATGGCGAGATCATCGGCTATGGCCTGTCGGGCGATGCCCATCACATCACCGCCCCGGCGGAGGATGGCGACGGCGCGTTCCGCTGCATGTCGATGGCGATGAAGCGTGCGGGCATCAGCCCGGACGAGGTCGATTACGTCAACGCCCACGGCACCTCGACGCCGCTGGGCGACGAGATCGAGCTCGGCGCGATCAAGCGGGTGTTCGGCAATGCCATCGCCCGGATGTCGATGTCGTCGACCAAGTCGTCGATCGGGCATCTCTTGGGCGCCGCCGGCGCGGTCGAGGCGATCTTCTCGATCCTGGCGATGCGCGACAACATCGTGCCGCCGACCCTGAACCTGGAGAATCCCTGCGCGACCGCCGAAGGCGTCGACCTGGTGCCGAACAAGGCCAAGGAACGCGAGGTGCGTGCCGTGCTGTCGAACTCGTTCGGCTTCGGCGGCACCAATGCGACGCTGGTGATGAAGAAAGTGGCGTAACGCCCCGATGGGCAGCGTGCTCTCCGGACTGTTTGCGGCCGTCATCCTGCTCGGGGTGGCGGCCGCAGCCGTTCTGGGCTGGGGCTGGACCGAATTCAACGCGCCGGGGCCGGCGACCGAGGACCGCACGATCATCGTGCCGCGCGGCTCGAACGTGGTCGAGACCGCGACGCTCTTGCAGAACCGCGGCGTGCTGCGCCAGCCCTGGGTCTTTGCCGCCGTGGCGCTGTCGCGCGGCGACGAGAAGCGGATCAAGGCCGGCGAATACCGCTTCACCGCCGGCATTTCCGGCGCCGGCATCCTCGCCCTGCTGGTCTCGGGGCAGGTGGTGCAGCACCGGCTGACCGTGCCCGAGGGGCTGACCGTGCGCCAGATCGCGCGGCTGGTGTCGGAGGCCGATTTCCTGACCGGCGAGGTGCCGTTGGCGCCGCCCGAGGGCAGCCTGCTGCCCGAAACCTATTTCTTCCAGCGCGGCGATACCCGCGCCCAGGCCTTCGACCGCATGCGCCGGGCGATGGCCCTGGTGCTGGAGGATGCCTGGGGCAAGCGCGAGGACGGCCTGCCGCTGAAGACGCCGGCCGATGCGATCATCCTGGCCTCGATCGTCGAGCGCGAGACGGCGGTGCCGGCCGAGCGGCCGCAAGTGGCCGGCGTGTTCTACAATCGGCTGGCCCGCGGCATGAAGCTGCAATCCGACCCGACCGTGATCTACGGGGTGTCGAGCGGCCTGGGGGTGCTGGACCGCGACCTGACGCGCGCCGATCTCGACGGCGATTCCCGCTGGAACACCTATCGCATCGCCGGCCTGCCGCCGACGCCGATCGCCAATGTCGGCCGCGCCTCGCTCGATGCCGTGCTGCACCCGGCCAAGACCCGCGCGCTCTATTTCGTCGCCGACGGCGATGGCGGCCATGCCTTCGCCGAGACGCTGGACCAGCACAACCGCAACGTCACCCGCTGGCGCCAGCGCCAGGCCCAGCCGGCGGCACAGTAGCTCCCTCCTGCTCGAGCCAGTCGCAGAAGGCCTGGGCTACCGGATGCCGCTGCGGCCGTGGCGGCAGGATCCAGCAATAGCCTGACGCCTGAACTTCCGGGCCGGCGAACGGCGTGACCAGCCGGCCGGCGGCGAGGTCGTCGGCGATGATCGGCAGGGCGCCGAGCGCTATGCCCAGGCCGTCGATCGCGGCCTGCAGCACCAGGTAGTAGTGATCGAAGCGCTGGCGGCGCTTGCCCGTGGCGGCCGGCAACCCGGCCGCCTGCAGCCAGCACACCGGCAGTTCGCGTTCGACCAGGAAGCCCTGCGCCTGCCAGCCCGGCGGCACCGCCGTCTCGCGCCGCACGGCGACGTCGAACCCCTCGCCGTGGCCGAGCGGGCGTTCGGACGTGACCAGTTGCAGCTCGACCCCGGGATGGCGCTGCTGGAACCGGCTGAGCCGCGGCAGCAGCCAGCGCATGGTGAAGGTCGGCAGGGCGTCGATGACCAGCCGGACCTGGCCGGTCGTGTCGATCAGCCGCTGCGTGGCGGCGGCAATCCCGTCCAGCGCAAGCTGGACGGCAATCAGGTATTCCCGCCCGCGTTCGTTCAACTGCACCCGCCGGCCGAAGCGGTCGAACAAAGTCGTGCCGACCCAGTCCTCGAGTGTCTGAAGCTGACGGCTGACTGCCCCATGGGTCACGCCCAGCGCGTCGGCAGCGGCCGAAAAGCTGCCATGGCGGGCAGCGGCCTCGAAAGCCTTCAGCGCGTTCAGCGGGGGCAGGCGGCGTTCCATTCTTGTGAAGATAACTCACAAAGCTCGCCAGTATTACTCGTTTTGTCGCAAGGCGCCCCGGCCGTAATGCTGTTGCCATGACCCACGCCCCAGCCCTCCATGCCAGCCCGGCCGTGACCTGCACCGGCCTGTTCAAGGCCTTCTTCATGGTCGGCATCTCATCCTTCGGCGGGGCGCTGCCCTGGGCGCGACGCATGCTGGTCGAGGAGCGCGGCTGGCTCGAACCGCGGGAATTCGGCGAATTGCTGAACCTGTGCCAGCTGCTGCCCGGGCCCAATGTCGTCAATCTCTCGGTTTGTGTCGGAGCCCGGTATCGCGGGCCGCTCGGCGCGGTCAGCGCCCTGGCCGGGCTGATGGCCATGCCGCTGGCCATCGTGCTGGCGCTGGCCGCGCTGATCGACCGGCTGGGCCCGCAGGACATCCTGCGCCACGCCTTTGCCGGGGTCACCGCCGCGGCCGCCGGCCTCGTCGTCGCCATGGCGGTCAAGACCGCCCAGCCGCTGCGCCGCCGGCTGGGCGCCTGGGCAGTCTGCGCCGCGGCCTTCGTC
>VFQQ010005255.1_pt1 | contig 10858 bp, 20 predicted proteins | sample 3512341 | NCBI WGS metagenome assembly VFQQ01 (sample SAMN10412373, study PRJNA504923) | tailings metagenome | isolation source: Relicate 2 Philex TSF1 revegetated site | place: Philippines: Tuba, Benguet | collected 2017-08-29
CCAGCAAGCCTGTGGACCAGGCCCAGCCTCTGTAACCTCAGTCAGTCAGTCAGTCGCAATTTCTGCAAACACGCCTTAGCAGCCCCGGTTGCAGTGGCCGGGCCGCCAGGCACAGCCCTCTGCCCCTTACAAAGTGAGCTGCAAGCATGTACGGCATCTCTCCATGTTTCGGCGGCCTTGGCTAGCCGTGGTGTACCCGCCCGTGCGGTGCTCTGCGCTCGCTCACGCTGCTGCATTTGATTCGTGCAATGCTGCATTGGCCAGCACATGCTTGTGCTGAATGGCATGTAACTTGCATAAAGGCAGGATGGGCTGCAGCATGAGCGGCACGTCTCCTCGCTGTTGCATTGGATTCATTCGATGTCGCAGTGGGCAGCACAGGATTGTGCTGAATGGCTGTAACCCACACAAAGTCAAAGTCATGTCTCCTTGGCTAGCCATGCCTCAAGGGCCGGCCGGCTCAGTTGGAATGTGCCGAAAATTTGCACGTTTTTGCAGGCACTGGCCCAATTTAGAACCCCACCGGTTGACAAACACAACTCCTTCACTGTGTTTCAAATGTTTTTCACCAACTGTCTGTGCATGTTGTGATTCACAAGCCTCGACCGCAGCAAGCACTGCACGCTCAGAAGGTGCAAGCATCCACGGCTCCCGCAGAACAAGCACGGCTTGCCTCTTTGCTCCTGCCGCTAAGCCTGCGTGCCGCCCGCCGCAAGAGCTGCCAGGCGCTGCAGAGCTGCCAGGCGAGGGGCGGCCTCCCCAGCTGCCTCCTCCTCCTCAGCCACTAGCGCTGCAAGCGTCTCGGAAGCGGGCCCTGCAACAGCGGGTAATGAGTCAAATAGAGAAGGGCAACTGGTGCACCCCTCACCACAGAGGCCGGTGCGTGCAGCGGCAGCCGCTTGCTGCCGTGCCGTCCCCATTGCACAGAGCACACGTGCTGGGCGGCCGCCCCACACACTTACTGCTCCATGCGCAGCCTTAAAATGGTACAATTAAACTAGCACAAGTTGAGCCCCACCCACCATACTGCCCCATGCGCAGCTGGTGCAGCCACAGCAGCTGCTGGCGCGCGGGCCCGACCTCCCCAGAAGCATCGCCCAGCCAGTGCAGAAGCTCAGCGTCAAACTGCAGACACGGGGGAATAATGCGGGGGTTGAAAATCGGTTGACTGGCGCGGTATGGAAACACACAGGGGCAGCCAGCCAGTGCAGCAGCTCAGCGTCAAACTGCGCGCAGGGGCGGAGGCAGGGATGCAGGAGCAGAGGGCTCTCGGTGAACTGGCGACTTGATTGTGGTAACGTAGGAGCCCAGACACTGCAGCAGCATGTGTGATACCGCGGGCACAACGGCATTAGGCGAGTGCAGGAACGGTGCAAGGCGGTCGCGGCTCTCGCCTGGGCGGGGAGGTCCAGCAGCTCTGCGCGGCGGCCCTCGGCCAGCAGGCGCGCAAACACATACGTGGTCAAGGGAGGCGTCAGGCCGTCGCCTCGCAGCTGCTCCATCTCGCCGTACAGCCGCTCGCTGCGGCAGGCACTAGGGCCAGAAGGAAGGTTTTTGAGGGCGACAGCAGCATTGCCCATCTGTGTTGGCAGCCAGATGCGGCACCGCGCAGCTGCTCCATCTCGCCGTAGAGCCGCTCGCTGCGGCAGGCAAGAAGGCCAGGTGGAGCGGCGTGAGTGCAACATTACGCTGTAACTTTGCCTTGCCGTGTGCCAGCTGGATGTAGCAGCACAGAGTTCTGCAGCACAGCACCGTAGTTGGTTGCTGCTGCCACTGCTGGCAAAACAGTCCAGGAACGGCTCACCGCTCCCCCGTCAGGTCGGCAATGTCAAACAGGCAAAATTTTTCGCGTATTCAGACAAGCACAGGGATGCTGCGGTCCCGTGCCTAACTAAAGCGCGAAGTGCAGCACTCGCTCACCAATCCCCCGTCAGGTCGGCAATGTCAAACAGGCAAAGTCATGGCCAGACAAAGCAAGTTCCAACTGTGGTCCCCAGCCGCTACCAGGCTGCCCAACCAATGCTTCCTCACCGGTCCCCCGTCAAGTCGGCGATGTCAAACAGCGCTGCCCAGCCGGAGTGCCCCTCAGCCAGGCTGCGCAGCCGGCCCACTTGTGCTGCCCCCTCAGCCTCATCTGCATGGGAAGGGATGGGGCAGAAGATGGCACCGTTAGGGCGGCAGAACAGAGTGAAGTGGGTTTCAGTCGGGCTGCGCAGCCGGCCTACTTGAGCTCAACCTTGTTTGTGAGTGAGAATGGCACAGACGGAGTGGACGGTGACAGATGCCTGGTGGGGAGACCGGTCTCTTGCAGATGCTCCTCCCTCAGCACAGCACAGCACAGCACAGCACAAGACTCCCCTGACCACAGCGCGCCTGTCTCGCAGAGCGTGGCTGCCTGGCGCAGCAGGTGCCGGAGCAGCTTCTCCCGCAGCGCAGCGTACTCGTCGTGCAGCTGGCGCCGCTGCTGGCCGGGGGCTGCCGCCGTCACGGCCTCCGCGCCCGCGTTCAGCAGCCGGTCTGCGTTTGATTGAAGGCGAGGGATGAGATCGATTGGTAAGCAGTGCAGAAGAGACAGCCGCGTTTAGCAGGCGGTCTGCGTTTGGTTAGAGCAAGGGAGGAGGGGCAGCGCTTGGTATGACCGCAACACTTGGAACACAATCTGTTGCCCTTCAGGTGAGCGGTGGCACGTACAACTCATCGATGCAGCCCACATGCCCTGAGCAAGCACAATCGCTCGCCGCACAGTCACCAGGCGAAGGCAAACGGCAGCACCCAACATGCTGGCGGCCGGCGGTAGTGCGAGCGGCACTGAATAACACAAGGCCACACAGGACATTGCCCAGCGTGCCCCACCTGTGACGTTGAACAGCAGCTGCACGCTGGCCTGCAGCAGCTGCGGGGCCTCCCGCTCCAGCAGCGGCTGCAGCCTACACGGCAGTAGCAGAAAGGAACAGAAGCTTTTCAGTCTAGTGAGTCTAGTGCCAAAATGCTTGGACAGGAGAGTGGGCGAATCGGCTACGAAGAGCCTCACGCTCCAGCAGCTGCCACCACTGCCGTGCCAGGGAGGTGCTGACAAGTTTGGGTTGCTGCTGAATGATGCTCAGAAAGAGGAGCGGGTGAACTGGTGCGGGGCATCACACTACAGCACTGGCAACATCTCGCCAGGCGATGCAAGGGGTGTTCAACTTGCTACAGCCGTGGACAGCACTCCCCGCACGGCATGCCTGCCGTGGCTTGCAAGCTGCTACCTGCCCACCTGCAGCAGGCATCTGCCAGGGCCGCCAGCGCAATGCGTACATCCGCCCCCGCCGCAAGCCCCGGTTCGTCAGTCCCCGCCACCGCAGCGTTCATAGCGGCGGGAAAAAACTGCTGCTGCTGCGCACGCTGCGCCAGCGCGCTTTCCACGGCTGTGCCCAGTCCTCGCTCAAGCTGTGCAACGGCAGCCTGGTCAGCGGCAGCCCTGCCGGGGCTGCGGCCCAGCGCCGCCGCGGCCGCCGCCAGCTGCTGGAACAGCTGGGTGACGGTTGCGGTGGGGCAGGAGTAAAAGGCTGTGGGGGCGTCGCGGTCGCCGCTGCCTGCCACTGCCGCCATGCAGGCCGTGCCGGCCGCCAGAACGACGCCGTGCAGCGCGCCTGCGGCAAAGTGTGGGAGGAGGGGCAGGAGAGGGGGGCAAGGCCTGAGCAGTGAAGCAGGAGTTTGGTTAGCAGCATATCTGCGGTTGTTTACTTGCCCCACACAACCTGCCAACCCATCTGCACTAGCCAACCAGCCCGACTGCCCACCTGGCGCGCCGCTGCGTGCCAGCTCACTCTCCAGCTGCTGCACCGGCCGCCCATCCAACCTGCCCAACCTACCCAACCGCCCATCAACCCACGCCACCCCTCTGCCCACCTGGCGCGCCGCTGCGTGCCAGCTCACTCTCCAGCTGCTGCACGTTGGTCAGCACTGCCAGCCGCTGCCCGTCCTCCAGCAGGCAGCTGCGTGAAGGGAGAGCACAGGTCAGGTGTCAGGGTGGCTGGAAACGATGCGTTGCTGTCACTGAGCATGCCAGTCGCTGGCCGCCCTCGAGCAGGCAGCTGCGCACCAACAACAGAGCACAGGGTTAGATGTGACCAGGGCAGCTGTTGGAGAGAGACCTGCTGCTGACCGGTTGGCACAGTCCATTGACAAGCAGCAGATACAGGGTGAGCAGTGCAGCGGTGCAGTGCCGCAGTGGTGCCTGCCCGATCGGGCCGCCTCTCTTACCGCAGCACCGTCTATCTGCGGTGGCCACGTGCAGCAGCTGGAAGGCTCCGCAATACCCATTCCAACAGGAGGACGAACTTCCATCTGCCATGATAGCAGCATCTCTGCAGGCCCACTTACCGCAGCACTGAGGCGTGCAGCCGCTGGAAGGCTCCGCAGTCCGACAGGCACTGCAGCAGCAGCTGGTGGGTGGCTACTTTTTCTGCCAGCGCCTGCGAGCAAAGAGTAACGAAACAAAGCTAAATGTGAGCAGAGGTGCCCAGTCATGGCACCCCAGCAATCTGTTGGGTGCACAGGCACAGCCGGCAGACGCCTGCTTCAGGAGCGAAACCACGAGCCCCGAGCAAACCAAGCAGCTGCCCACAGCTCAGCGCATGCAGCATGCTGCTCCAGGCAGCTTGCTGGCGGCGCAGCCAGCACACCGCATTATGCGCAACTGTACGGCAGTATGGATGCAAGGCAGCAGCATCAACGGCCCACAGCGGCGAGAACACAGGCCCCAGTTGACGCGCCTGCTCCGCAGCGCTCGGCCCCGCTCCCCCCAGCAGGATCTTTGGCAGCGCGTCCAGCACATGCCTGCTGAACTTGGCGATTGCGTTCTCACGGCCCAGGCCGCGATACGAGCCCAGCCTGCAGAGTGCGGGAACAGGAGAGGGGCAGGGAGGCTTGAGGGAGCGAAGCGATGAACCTTGTTTGCCGGAGGCAGAAGTGGCGGTGAGCGGCAGCAGTGGCGGCGGCGGCAGGCGGTGACGGCGGCAGGCATCGGCCGTGCGATCGGGCTCGAAACCATGCTTATGAACCAGGCAGGAGCCCTGCACGAAGTAAAGGCGCACTCACTGCTCAAGCTGCTGGGCGAGGGTGGTGAGCGGCAGCTGGCCCTGGCACGCCGCCTGCAGCACCTGGAAGGCGCCGCTGACGTCCTGCTGAGCGGCCGCCATCCCAGGGAGCACCGTTTTGTCGGGCCGGCTCGCCAAGTGCTGCAGCTGAGCGAGAGTGGGCTGTCGCTCTACCTCACAGAGTGGCAATGCGTCGCTGTGATCGATGAAAGCGAACGCTGATCCCGCCGCCTGCCAAGGGCAGCCAGCCTGCCGCTGCGGCGGTGTGCCCTGCAGCACGCGCCGGTTGCGATATGAATGTTAAGTTGTTTAGTTGTGGATGCCCAGGGCTGTGGGTGCTCAGGCAACCAGTGTGATATCACAAATGTCAGACCAGCCCCTGCTGTTGGCCTTGCCTCCCTGCCTGTGGCCGTTGCTCGCTTGCCATTGTGCGTCGCATCCGAGTGCTGGCGTTGCAGTCACACAGAAGGAGCTCAATACTACCGATCTCTCGGGCAAAAGTGGTGAAAGCTGAGCAAAAGTGCGGGAGAAAATAAAATTACAGGCCGGCGCTGCAATGACAGCGCCTGCTGAGACTCGCTCAAGGCAGCAGGCGCGAGACTGCACCCCGCCACTTGCCAGGCTCAAGCCGCTGCTCTGCCCAGCATCATGTGCACAGCACACAGCATCTCGGGGCTTGCCAGCTAGCTCACGCCAATACGCAGCATCCGACAGATGGAAGCTGCCAACGGCTCACGCCGCCACCTTTGCATCCTCCTTGCGAAGCTGGCGGGTGACCGACCGCATCGTCACAAACTCCTCCGCGGCTGCAGGGAAAGGATGGAAACGGGTTGTTGCAGGAGTTGGTGCGAGGGCAGAGATTGAAACGTGTATGCAACCTCCGCAGCTGTGAGGAGCAGGGAAGGCAATAGAAACGCAGTTGACGGGAGTTGATTGAGGAACAGGGGGCAAGGCAGTTTGCGGGTGACCGACCGCATCGTCCAAACTCCTCCGCGGCTGTGAGGAAGGCGAGGAAAGGCATTTGCATGAAACTGAGTTGACATTTGAGGACCGGGGCAGATGCTAGATTGCATTTCAAGACGTGCAGCTTCGCAAGCAACAGCAAGCGCCGGCGAATGCTACCCTGCGTCCGGGCGCAGAGGCAGCTGCCCACACATCTCGGTGCATGAAAACATTAACACGGCCTCAAACACAGCACGCACCCGAGGGGTGGATGCCGACGGTGGAATCCAGCTGCGCCTTAGTGATGCCCATCTTGACGGCCACGCCCAGGCCCTGCATGATCTCCGCTGCATCGGGGCCCACCTGCAAAACAGGAGGGAAGGAGGGGCGATCGGCAACACATGTTAGGGGCTGTATGCCCAGGCCCTGCATGATCTCCGCTGCGTCAGGGCCCACCTGCAGGATGTAAGGGCAGAGGAGGGAAGGATAGATAAAAGCTGGGGGTACCATGTGAGGCAATTCGTAGGCCCTGCATGATCTCGGCTGCATCAGGGCCTACCTGCAACAAACAGGAACCAAGGAAGCGCACACACATGTTGAGGCACTAATCAGCGGTCTCAGCAGCCCTTGCATGATCCCTGCTGCATCAGGGCCACTTCTGGAGGGCAGCAAAGTGTAGCTTTGATGACCGCTTCTCACCATGTGGCAGCTCACCACCACATCTGTGTCAGCCGCCCCCGTGCAGCACGTGATACAGCATCAAAGGCACATTGTCGTACTCACTGCCCAGTCTCACCATGTGGCAGCCCACCACCACGTCTGTGTCAGCCGCCACCAGCAGCTTCATGAACGTCCGGCCCGCGTTGCCACTGCAAGGGTGTGGAGGAAGCAGTCACTTGCAAGTTCGCCCGGAGCACGGCGTACTGGTGTGTGGTCTTGCACAGCGGCAGTACAGCGGCAACAGCACAGCTTGCGGGCGAGCGAGGCAAACACAGTCTGGTGAGCATACCTGATGGTGTTGCGCATGGGGCGGAAACTGCTGGTGTAGACGTCAACGTTGCCGTATGCTGCCTGGGCCTGCGGCAGCACGCGGTGGTGGCAGTCAGTCAGACTTTGTTTGGACGTTAGACCAAGCTGCAAAGCTGTGGTTGGATAGCAGGCAGCCAAGCAGGCAAGCGGGAAGGGAGCGCAGCCAAGCAGGCTAGCGGGAAGGGAGCACGCACCACAATGAGCAAGCCACTGAGTTTTGGCCCACCGCTCATGCCCACAGCGGCAATCTCTGCGGGTGGCTGAGCAGCCAATGACCGAGCAGTGGAATGACTGGATAACTCTTCCCTGCCCACCTGCTCCTCGCTCATGCCCACAGAGGATCGGGCAGCGTCTGAGCCGCGAAAAAGGCACCAACTTACTGAACATGCTTGAACCTCAATCCGCTGCCCACCTGCTCCTCGCTCATGCCCACAGCGGCGATCTGTGGGTGGCTGAACACAGCACAAACTGGGCACAACAAGATTTGAATTGTACGCTTCCGCCCCACCTGCTCCTCGCTCATGCCCACAGTGGCGATCTGCGGGTGGCTGCACCACAGCCAACAGTCATAGATTATTATACTGTAACATGGCGCACCTGCTCCTCGCTCATGCCCACAGTGGCGATCTGCGGGTGGCTGCACCACAGCCAACAGTCATAGATTATTATACTGTAACATGGCGCACCTGCTCCTCGCTCATGCCCACAGTGGCGATCTGGGGGTGGCTGAACACGGCGGTGGGCACATTGTGGTGGTCAGGCTCCGTGGGCTGCCCCGCAAAGATGGTCTTGGTCAGCGCCATGGCCTCCATGAGGGCAACTGCGGGTTGGAAAGAAAAAGCGGGCAGGGAAGCAGTCAGCAAGCAGATCCAGGACAGTGAGGCGAATGCCAGTGCTGCTATGCCCCAAAGATGGGCTTGGTCAGCGCCATGGCCTCCATGAGGGCAACTGCAGAGGCCAAAAGTTGAAGTTGATGCATATTGTTGCTCGTTTATTGGCATGCAGGGGTACGAAGTTGAGGCGGGCGGCGGGGCAAGAGGTAGGGGCAGCGGGTTGCAGCACAAGACAGGGGCCAGCAGATCTGCCGGTGATGGCTGCCGCTGCCACTGCGCCTCCCACAAACCGGTGCAAACTCACGCAGACTGCATTTTGAATGGGTGTGCTGACCTGGCGTCAGCGCCATGCGGTCCGTCACATTGCTCAGCAATCACAACCACAGATTCAGTACAGTGCGAGCATACTGTGCTGGGACCCTGCTCACCTGGCGTGAGCGCCATGCGGTCTGTCACATTGCTTAACATGAACAACCACAGTTTCAGTACAGTATACTGTGCTGGGACCCTGCTGACCTGGCGTGAGCGCCATGCACATCGGCCTATTGAAAACTCCCACCATAGATACAGAGTATTGTATTGATCATTGCAATGGTTGTGCTGACCTGGCGTGAGCGCCATGCGGTCCGTCACGTCGCCGATGGCCCACACGCTGGGCACCTGCAGGGGCCGGGTTGCAAGGCAGCTAGCTGGCATGTTGAGGTGTTTGCAGCTGCCCCTGGGTGGAGTTTGGGAGGGCTGGGCAACAATCGGGAAGCTGGAGTAAGCATCCTTGTCAATGGCCCCTCCCTTGGTCATTTCTAAACCCCGAACAGGTTGCAACAGAGCCTCAGACATTGTTATACAAAAAGCAGCTCACGCTGGACTGGGAGTAGGCATCCACGCCGATGGCGCCTCCCTTGGTCATCTTGACACCCAGCTCCTCCAGGCCCAGGTTGTGCACGTTGGGGCGGCGGCCTGGTAGAGTTGAAAGAAGAGACAAGAATTTGGATTGTGGGGTGGGAAGTGGTGTTGGGGGGAGCCCTAGACCTCGACCGGTTCAACATGCAGAGGCGGCAGAAGCATGCCCTGCCTCCGCCCCTGCAGCCTCGCAGGTGCAGGCTCACGGCAGGGTGGCTACAGCAGCAGGCAGAAAGCAGGGCAGCCGCCGCCCCTGCCACCTCGGCACCGCCGCAGCAGGCCAAAGGTGGGTGGCTACCGCTGGCCTGGCTTGCCTGTGGCTGCCAGCACCACGTCCGTCTCGATCTCGAACGTCTCCTCATCGGCAGACTGCAGTGGAAAAGAATATCGAACAGAGGTAGCCCTGAAGAACAGTGGCTTTGTGGTCACGGTCTCGAAGGTCTCCCCGTTGGACGACTGCAGCGGCAACAAATGGGGGTGAGACAGCAGGAATTGCCGCAGGATCCCACAGTGCCTTTGACCAACTGGTGCCTGCCAAAGGACCGCATAAGGCCAAGCCACAGCCATCAGGCATGCAGTCGGCAATCAACAGGGCAGGGTGCAGCCCCCCAGGTCCACCCAAGGAACAACCCCGGCCACACCCCAAGGGCGCGCACCTGGGTTCCGCTGCGGCGTGCGCCCGTGAACCGCAGGCGGCCTGCGCTTGGAAACAAAGGCAGGACAAGGTGACAGATGCGCAGGGGTGGGCGGCGGGTGAGGGTGCACGGTTGGGTGTGTGCAACTTGGATGCGAGCGCAATCGCAGCATACGGCAGGTGGAAAGGAAGGCAGACAGGCAGGCAGGCGGGCGGGCGGGCAGGTAGGGAGCTGTGCAACTGCCCGGCCTTGGGCATGTGGCCCCTCAACAGCAGCATATATATATATATATCAACAGCCCTCACCATTGGGCAGCTTCTCCAGCTTCTCGGGCGTGGTCAGGCCGTGCAGGTGCAGGCCGTTTTGCGCGTACTGCTCCGCAGCAAACTTGCGCACCTGCGTGGTGCAAGGGAGGAGCGGTGGGAGCGATCTGGAGTGAATGTTGGGGCGAGTCAAAAGTAGCCATCAACAGTCGTCCATCAACCCTGCAGCCACACCCAAGTCTAGGCAGACCTCTGTAATCATCAGCCTGAATCACGCACCTCCTCGTCGAAGCCGCGCAGCGGCAGCGGCTGGCGGAACACGAGGTGCACCTCGGAGCCCAGGCCCGCAAAAATGCCTGCGGCAAGGGAAAAAATGGGCAGGTCAGGTGCAGAGGTACCTGGCGCATGCTGCAACGGCAGGAATTGGCTGGGGGGCTAGCTCCTGCTGCGCACCCGACGGGTCACACTATGCCCTTCCTAAACAAGCCAGCGCACCACAGGGCTTTCCCGCACACTGGACTGGTGATGCACTTGCACACAGCTGCACATGCCGCTTGCAGCGCACCAAACACGGCACGACGCACACTCGAATGCAGACCGATGCGCACCCGCAAACTCGACTGCGATGTAGCCGCTGCCAATGATGACAATGCTCTTGGGCACCTGCAGACAGTTTGCAAGGCCAAAGGGTCATCGATTGATCGCCGCTTCCAATGCAACGCTGGTGCATAATAACACATTTCATCAGCGCAACCTGACATGAGTTCGCCTGGTCTGCTGGCTAGCTAGATAGAATGCCAAGCTCACCTCCTGGATTTCCAGGGCGTTGTCCGAGATGACGCAGTGCTCCGAGCCCTCAAACTTGGGCACAAAGGCGCGGGCGCCGGTGGCAACTGCAGCCAAAGGAGGGCCGGTTGGTTGATGACACGCGTGTCAGAGCGGGTGCAGGGTTTGGGATGGCGGGAGGGCGGGATGCATGGTCCAGGTGGAAGGTGGGTGCCCTGCCCTCCTTTGTGCGGCCAGACGCTCAGCACTTGCGCCGCACTGGGCAGGGCTGGGCAGGGCTGGGCGCTTGGGGCGTGCAGGGTGCGCAATCCCCACCAGCCAGACTCAACCAGCAAGCCGCCACGCACGCAAGCTCACTCAGGACGTGGCGCGCGGTGATGCGCTGTCTG
>VFQQ010005256.1_pt1 | contig 10855 bp, 12 predicted proteins | sample 3512341 | NCBI WGS metagenome assembly VFQQ01 (sample SAMN10412373, study PRJNA504923) | tailings metagenome | isolation source: Relicate 2 Philex TSF1 revegetated site | place: Philippines: Tuba, Benguet | collected 2017-08-29
GGAATAGGCACCTCTTGCAGGCTCTCATCGATCCTATCCGGCAGCCCGGTGTCCCGGATCGTTCCGCCGAGCGAGAAACGAAATGACCCTGCTGGAGCCACCATTCTCCGGCAGTGGTTGCCGACCTGGTCCCTGTAGGACGTGACGCTCACTCCTGGCTCGGTCACGAGCGCACCTTCGCTTTCGATGTCATCGCGCCGGCTGTCGCGAATATCGAGAAGGGTTATGAGGGGCGTGGGCTGCGGAACATGGATGGAAATATCGAAGCCGTAGTTGATGAGCATGCAATTCACCTCTGATGGCTCGATAACGCGCGCTCACAATGTAGCGTTCCGTGCTAGAAGCGCCTTAAAATTGGGCACTTGAACGCGCGCCGCTCGTGCGTCACCGTGCGCTGCCACTTCAAGGATTTTGTGCCTGATGTCGTCACTCCCGCCCTCCGAAGCGCCACGCCCTTTCGACGCCATCATGCTTTCGGTGGGTGAGGGGCATTGGATCTACGTCGAGGAAGTGGGGAAACGCGGCGGCGTTCCAGCGCTTTTTCTGCATGGTGGTCCCGGCAGCGGATCGCAGCATAGCCACCGCCTGCTGTTCGAGCCCAATCGCTTTCACTCCGTGCTGTTCGACCAGCGCGGCGCGGGCCGCAGCCACCCTTACCTTGCAACGCACGCCAACACGACCCCGCATCTGGTCGCCGACATCGAGCGCATCCGCGAACACATGGGCTTCGACAAGATGCTGATCGTCGGCGGCTCCTGGGGCTCGACGCTCGCGCTCGCCTATGCCGTGGCGCATCCGGAGCGCGTTTTAGGGTTAGTCCTACGGGCCGTCTTCCTGGGCTCCGACGCGGAGGTGGATTGGGCGTTCCGGCGCGCGCCGATGGAGCTGCGGCCGGACCTCTACGACAGCTTCGCCGCCGCACTGCCGGAGGAGGAGCGCGCCGACCCGCTCAAAGCTTACGTCAGGCGCCTCACGAGCAACGATCCCGCCATTCGCGATCCGGCTGCGCGCCATTGGTTCCAGTTCGAACGAACGCTGTCGGAGCTGACGCCGTCAACGCAGACCCTGCCCGAAGAATTCACCCCAGAGGGTCGCGTCCCGCCGACGCCGATCATCGAGGCGCATTACATCGCCAATGGCTTTTTTCTGAAGCCGAACGAGCTTCTTGACGGCGCGTCCCGTCTCGGCTCCATTCCGGGCGTCATCGTGCAGGGCCGCTACGACCTGCTTTGCCCGCCGCGCGCCGCCTTCGAGCTGGCCAATCGCTGGCCGGGAAGCCGGCTCGAAGTCATCCCGAGCGCGGGCCACGCCATGAGCGAGAGCGGTGTTTTTGACGCTATGAAGCGCGCCATCGACAAGTTCGCAGGCAAATAGAGAGACCCCCGAGCGGAAGATGTCCGTCACCGTCACTGCGTTTTACAAGTTCGTCTCGATCGAGGATCAAGCTGCGCTCCGCGAAAGCCTGCTCGCGCGCGCCGAAGAGCTCGGTATCAAGGGCACGATCCTGATCGCGCCTGAGGGCATCAACGCCACCATTGCGGGCCCCGACGAAGGCATTCGCGCGTTTCTCGCCACGCTGCGGGCCGACCCGCGCTTCTCGGATCTCGTGAGCAAGGAGTCCTATGCAGAGAGCATTCCGTTTGGCCGTCTGAAGGTGAGGCCCAAGCAAGAGATCGTGACCATGCGCCAGCCGGACGCCGATCCGTCGCGCCGCGTCGGCACCTACGTGAAACCGGAAGATTGGAACGCTCTGATTTCCGATCCCGATGTGATCGTGGTCGACACGCGCAATGCCTATGAGGTCGCCATCGGCACGTTCAAGGAGGCGGTTGACCCGGGCACGCGATCCTTCAGCGAATTTCCCGCCTACGTCGCGGCTAACCTCGACCCCGAGAAGCACAAACGCGTTGCCATGTTCTGCACCGGCGGCATCCGGTGCGAGAAGGCGTCGTCGTACATGCTGACGCAGGGCTTCCCAGAGGTTTATCACCTCGAAGGCGGCATCCTGAAATACCTGGAGACGATCCCGCCGGAAGAGAGCCTCTGGCAGGGTGAGTGCTTCGTCTTCGACGAGCGCGTCGCGCTGGAGTACGGCGTGAAACAGGGCTCACACGTCATGTGCAAGGCCTGCGGCTTTCCCGTGGCCGAGGGGGCGCCGCAGTGCCCCAACTGCTCAGTCGGTGACGAGCTTTAGTCACGAGTGTGTCTCCGATCCTGTTGCCGGCAGTGCTTCGGGTCCCGGCGGCCGGACACGAGAAGCTCCTCGAAGAAGCGGACAAGAGCGTCGATCGCGAGCAGCATGGTGCCCTCCATCGATTGTGTGTGAGAGCACCGTGCGCCTTCAGGGAGCCGGAGACAAACGGCATTGCTTTACACTTCATGTAAGTTTTTGTTACATGAAGGCATGACACGAAACCTGCCCTCTCTGAATGCCCTGAAAGCCTTTGAGGCGGCAGCGCGTCACGCGAGCTTTACGCTGGCCGCAGCCGAGCTGAACGTGACGCACGCCGCCATCAGCCGCCACATCCGCGAGCTCGAAGGCTGGCTCGGAGCGAAGCTGTTTCTGCGCACAGGCCGCGGTGTCGAGCTGACGGAGCGCGGCAAGGACTACGTCGCCGACGTCACGCGTGGGTTCGATGTGCTCGCGGCGGCGACGGAGCGCATCTCTGGCCGCCGCCGCCGGAGGCGCCAGCAACTTGTCGTCAGCGTCGAACCGTCGTTCGCAGCGTTGTGGCTGGTTCCGCGGCTAGGCCGCTTCACGGCCGCCAATGCCGAAATCGAGCTGGTGCTCGACTCGACGAACAGACTTGCGGACTTCGCACGCAACGAAGCCGACGTCGGCCTCCGCTACGGGGGAGGTACCTGGAATGGCGTCGTGTCGGAGCTGCTCACCAAGACCAACATGACACCCGTCGCGAGCCCGGCATTGCTGCGCGATAAAGCCATACACAGCCCGGCGGATCTCAGTCCCGGACTTCTCCTGCAGGAAGAAACACGGCGCTATTGGTCCGAATGGCTCGGCGCGGCGGGAATAGCGGATCGCATGGTGCCTGAGGGCGCGACGCTGGGACTTCATCTCACGATTCCGGCTGCGGAAGCCGGCCAGGGCTTCGCGCTCGCGGACGAAGTCATTGCGGGCGATGCCCTTGTCGGCGGCCGCCTCGTGCGCCCGTTCGCCATCGCCATTCAGTCCTACGGCTACTATTTCGTGCGCGGAGCCGATCGCAAGGAGACCAAGGCGATGACGGCGTTTCGCCTCTGGCTCAGGACGGAAATCGCGCACACGCTCGATGCCGTGCAGAAGGCATCGCCCGTAGAAATCCCGGCGAAACGGCGCGCTCGGCGCTAGCCGTTGAGACAGGCGCAGCGTGAGAGAGCTATTTCTCCGCGCTCACTTTCGCCGGCAGCGGCCAGACTTTGACGAGTCCGTCGAAGGAGCTCGTGACGAGGTGCGTGCCGTCGGGGCTGAATTCGGCGGTGTCCACTTCCTTTGTGTGCTCGGCCAGCACGGCAACGGTTGCGCCGGTCGCCGCATCCCAAACCCGCGCCGTCTTGTCGTGCGCGGCGGTCACCACAAGGCGACCGTCGGCATTGTAGTGCGCGACCGACAAAATTCGCTTGTGCCCGCCTTCGAGCGTCACGAGCAGCTCGCCGGTCGAGGCATCCCAGATCTTGGCGAGCTTGTCGGCCGCGCCCGTGATGACGTGTTTGCCGTCCGGGCTGAATGCGACGCGCAGAACCGCCCGCGTATGCCCGCCGGCGATGGTCAGCAGAAGCGCACCCGTTTTTGTGTCCCAGATTTTGGCCGTCTTGTCCGTCGATCCGGTGACGACGCGCGCGCCGTCCGGGCTGAACGCCGCGTAGCTCACCATTCCGGTGTGCCCGGCGAGCGCATGCAACGGAGCACCGGTCTTTCCATCCCAGATGCGTGCGGTCTCGTCGCTTGAAGCCGTGAGGACGAGGCTCGAGTCCGGGCTGAACACGCCCCAGGTCATGTAGGCGGTGTGACCGACGAGATCGGCAATCGGCGCCCCGGTCTTGCCGTCCCATAGCTTAGCGATGTTGGCGTGCGGGATGGTCACGATGCGCGATCCGTCCGGGCTGAACTCCGCGTGCTCGACCATCAGCTCGTGTCCGTCGAGCACTGCGATTTCCTTGCCGGTCTGTGCGTCCCAGAGACGGCCCGTGGCGTCGCGCGAGGCGGTGACGATGAGCGTGGAATCCGCATTGTACGCAGCGTGGCGCACGGCCTCGGTATGGCCGGTGAGCTTGAGAAGCTCCTTGCCGGATTTGGCATCCCAAACGCGCGCCGTGTGGTCGGCCGAGGCGGTGAGGATACGGCTCCCGTCGGTGCTGTAGCAGGCGGACCAGACATCGGCGTCATGGTCTTCGATCGTCAGCACCGAAGCGATGGTGGGATCGTCTGCGGTAGCAGGTGTGGCGCCGAGATGCAGGGAGAGCGAGAGCGCCAGCGCGCCACCAACGATGCCGCGAAGAAGTCGAGCCATCCTGCCGCCCTCGGAATGGTTACAGTATAGCATTATATTGAGTGGCGTCCGCTGACCGGGCAAGAAGTTTCGAACCCGAGGGAGGAAGTTGCGCCCGGCTTGGGCCGGGAATTTTGCCCGCACGCAATCAACGCGTAGGGCGCAAGCCGCACGCGCGCCGCCGGCCTTGCCGGCAAACGCTCAGAGAATGAACTTGGAGAGATCCGTGTTCTTCGCCAGCTCGCCCACGCGCGCGGTCACATAGGCGGCATCGATCGAGACGGCCTCGCCGCTGCGGTCGGACGCCTCGAACGAAATCTCGTCGAGCACGCGTTCCATCACGGTCTGCAAGCGCCGCGCACCGATGTTCTCGACCGTCGAATTCACGAGCACCGCCGCGTTTGCGATCGCATCGATCGCGTCTTCCGTGAACGAGAGATTGAGCCCCTCGGTCTCCATCAGCGCCACGTACTGCTTGATGAGGCTCGCCTCCGGCTCCGTCAGGATACGGCGGAAGTCTTCGCGCGACAGCGCCTTCAGCTCGACGCGGATGGGCAAGCGGCCTTGCAACTCCGGCAGGAGGTCGGCGGGCTTGGCCACATGGAACGCGCCGGACGCGATGAACAGCACGTGATCGGTTTTCACCGGACCGTACTTGGTCGAGACGCTGGTGCCTTCGATCAGCGGCAGGAGATCGCGCTGCACGCCCTCGCGCGAAACCTCCGCGCCCGCGCGTCCGCCCTCGCCGCGCGAGCAGATCTTGTCGATCTCGTCCAGGAACACGATGCCGTTGTTTTCCACGGCGCGGATCGCCTCGCTCGTGATCTGGTCGTTGTCGATCAGCTTGTCGCTTTCCTCGGCGATCAGCAGATTGTGGCTGTCCTTGACGGTGACGCGGCGCGGCTTCGTGCGCCCGCCCATCATCTTGCCGAAGATGTCGCTGAGGTTCACCGCGCCGATAGAGCTCCCCGGCATGCCGGGGATGTCGAGCATCGGCATCGCCCCGCCCGTATCGGCAACCTGCACCTCGATGGTCTTGTCGTTGAGCTCGTTCGCGCGCAGCCGCTTGCGGAAGCTTTCGCGTGTGCTCGGCGACGCCGTCGGTCCGACCAGCGCATCGAGCACACGTTCCTCCGCGTTCTTCTCGGCCTGCGCACGGACCTCTTTCCGCTTGGTCTCGCGCACGAGCGCGATGCCGACCTCGACGAGATCGCGGATGATGCTGTCCACGTCCCGGCCCACATAGCCAACCTCGGTGAACTTCGTTGCTTCCACCTTCAGGAACGGCGCGTTTGCGAGCTTCGCGAGCCGGCGCGCGATCTCCGTTTTGCCGACGCCGGTCGGCCCGATCATGAGAATGTTCTTGGGCAGCACCTCGTCCTTGAGCGGACCTTCGATCTGCTGGCGCCGCCAGCGGTTGCGCAGCGCGATGGCGACGGCGCGTTTCGCATCGTCCTGCCCCACGATGTAGCGATCGAGCTCGGAAACGATTTCGCGCGGTGAGAAGGTGGTCATGGAGGTATCCGTCAAGAAGCGGGGGGAACGGCCTGCCGCAACGATCCGAGCGGCAGCAGCGGAAGCACGGCACGGCGCAGGGAGCGCCAGCCGGCGGAGAGGCCAAGCACGACGACGGCAAGGCCCAGAAGCGTCAGGGACAGTCCCATGCCTTCCGCGACGCTTTGCGAAAGCAGGTAGCCGATCGCAATGCCCGCGTACGTGAGCCCGGAGACCAGGAGGGCGCGCCGGTCGATGACGAGCGCGACGACGCCGAGTAAGGCAAAAACGATAAGGACCGCGAAGGCCTGCCCCGTGCCAAGCGCGCTGACGGGTCCCGCGACGAGCGGGATGACAGCATGCACGATCATCGGCGCGGCGAGCAGATGCAGCCAGAACGCAACGTCGGAGCGCCGTGTCACCCGCTGCGGATCGCTGGCGTCCGTGCGCACGGCGGCGGCAAACAGCAGAAGGCCCAACACTGCCGCCAGCGCACTTCCGTTGTCGCGCGTCCAATCCGGGGCGACGACGCCGATCGCATTATAAACCGCGTAGGTTAGCCCCCCGGCGGCAATCGCCACATCGATCGGCACGCGGAAGCGCCAATGATGTGCGGCGCCTCCCAGCATCACGCCCAACGAGAAAAGTAGGATCCAGACACGAGCGCCCCGGTCATCTGCCCAGTCTCCGGCATTCGGAAACAGCGCCCCCAACGATGTCGTGAGAAACCCGGTCGCGCCCGCGAACATCAGTGCCAGCGCGATCGACGGCAACGCGAGGCGCATGTGCCGTGAGAAGAACTCCGAAAGCCCCCACGCTGCCATCATCGCCAGCACGGCGAGGCCCGGGCGGAAGTCGAGAACGCTTGCGAGCCCGAAGAACGCGGCCACCAGCAGCCCGACGCCGATCGTGACGAACACGTCGTTGAAGCCGCCGATCAGTCTGAACTTTTCGTCGTCGGGATCGGGTAACGCCTCTGCGCTTGTGCCTGATGAACTCCCGAGCGCGAGATCCCGTAGACGCGCCGCCTGGTCGCCGGTGAGAATGCCCTGCGCCACGGCCGCTTCGATGTGCTCGTCCCGGATCATGTTGTCTCCGCCATCCTCTGGACTCGGCTACTCGGTGACGAGCTTCAGCCCTGCAATCGAGCCGATCAGCGTTGCCAGGAACACGAGACGCCATGTCGTGGCTGGTTCGCCGAAATAGAAGATGCCGATGGCCACGGTGCCGAGCGCGCCGATCCCGCCCCACGCGGCATAAGCTGTGCCCAGCGGGATAGTCTCTGCGGCCTTGGTGACGAGAAAAATGCTGATCGATGCAAGAACCAGCACGGTGACGCTCGGCCAAAGGCGCGTGAAGCCGTCCGTGAAGCGAATTGCGGTCGTGAACGCAATTTCAAAGACGCCCGCCAGAGCTAGAAGTAACCAAGCCATTGTACGATCCTTAGGGAGGGCCCTCGGCGTCATCGCTATTTCGACGACGGCAGGCTTTCGATGACGAGATTGTCGTTGGTGTAGACGCAGATCTCTCCGGCGATGGCCATCGCGCGCCGGACGATGGCTTCTGCATCGAGGGGCTGATCGAGCAGCGCGCGCGCCGCGGCCAGGGCATACATGCCGCCCGAGCCGATACCCATCACGTGATGCTCGGGCTCAAGCACGTCGCCCGTGCCCGTCAGAACCAGCGTCACGTCCGCGTCCGCGACGATCATCATGGCCTCGAGCCGGCGTAGAAAGCGGTCCGTGCGCCAGTCCTTCGCCAGCTCCACCGCCGCACGCATGAGCTGCCCCGGATACTGCTCGAGCTTGGCTTCCAGCCGTTCGAACAGGGTGAACGCGTCGGCCGTCGCCCCGGCAAAACCGGCGATAACGCCGCCTTTACCAAGCTGGCGCACCTTGCGAGCATTGGCCTTGATAATCGTGGCCCCGAGGCTCACTTGCCCGTCTCCCGCGATCACCACCCGGCCGTCCTTGCGTACGGTCAGAATGGTTGTGGCGTGCCAAGAGGCGCCGTCTGTCGAGCTGTGGGGGGTCTGGGACATGAATCCTTCGCCACGGAAAAGGGTTAGGTCCCGGTGCGCGTCGCGGGCGGCACTGGAACGGGACCCCTGAAGCTGATAGACGCTTGGGTTCTGGAACGCAATAATGGCAGGGTGCCGCGCACCCGCGCCTCTTGAGGATGACCCGTGAAGCGGCAAGCCACCATCGCCCGCAGGACCAAGGAAACGCAGATCACCGCCACGGTGGATCTCGACGGAACCGGCGTGTCGGAAATCTCGACCGGCATTGGCTTCCTCGATCACATGCTTGAGCAGCTCGCGCGCCACGGCCTGATCGATATCAAGCTGGAAGCCAAGGGCGACCTCCACATCGATTTTCACCACACCACGGAGGATGTAGGCATCGTTCTCGGGCAAGCGGTCGCGAAGGCGCTCGGCGACAAGCAGGGCATCACACGCTATGCCGACGTGCATTTGCCGATGGACGAAACGTTGACGCGTGTCGCCGTCGACGTCTCCGGCCGCCCGTATCTGATCTGGAAGGTTGTGTTCTCGCAGCCCAAGATCGGCGAGATGGACACCGAGCTTTTCCGCGAATGGTTTCAGGCCTTTGCGCAGAACGCCGGCATCACGCTGCACGTCGAAAACCTCTACGGCGAGAACAACCACCACATCGCAGAGACTTGCTATAAAGGCTTGGCGCGGGCGCTTCGCGGAGCGCTCGCGATCGATCCGCGGCAAGCGGGCCGCGTTCCTTCAACGAAGGGAATGCTGGCCTGATGCTCCGATGGCTTTTCATTGGAATGGCGCGCGTGGCAGCGTTTACGGTTCACGAGCCGCCGCACTCCGGTGGCTCCCCGCTTCAGCGGGCCGAGAGCCTGGTCTTCGTCAGGGACGGTTTTTCCTGGCGGGCGGCGCTATTCTCGCCCTTTTATTTTCTGGTGCGCGGCGAATGGCTCGGCCTCACGGCCTACATCGGCACTGCGTTGGTCCTGGCCGGGGTTCTGGCTTTGACGGACGCCCAGCCGGACTGGATTGCTTGGAGCATCATCCTTCTCAACGTCATTGCCGGCTTCGAGGCAAACGAGCTGAAACGCTGGTCGTTGACCCGCAGAGGCTGGCAAGAGATTGCCACCGTCAGCGGGCGCGGCCGCGAGGAAGCCGAGCGGCGCTTCTTCGACGCATGGCTTCCGACAGTGCCGTCCGATACGTCGGGTATGCGGGCTGAAAGTGGCCCCTGGTCTTCGCCGGCCGACGATCTTACGTCTCGCGTCGAGGCCTCCGTGCAAAGGCTGGCCGCCCGCCTCCGCAGCAGATTTGCCGTCAAGAACTGAACCTCCATGCAGCGCGTCGTAATCATCGACTACGGGTCCGGGAACCTTCACTCGGCGGCCAAGGCCTTCGAGCGCGCCGCGCGTGAGGGCGAGGCCAACGCCGAGATTGTCGTCAGTGCCAAGGCCGAGGATGTGCGCACGGCGGACCGCGTCGTGCTGCCGGGCGTCGGCGCCTTCGCGGATTGCAAGCGCGGGCTCGAAGCCGTACCCGGTTTGCGAGAAGCTCTTGAAGAGACCGTGCACAAACGCGGTCGGCCCTTCCTGGGCATTTGCGTCGGCATGCAGCTGCTGGCGACGCGGGGTCTCGAGTTCGAGGTAACCGACGGCCTCGGCTGGATCGACGGCGAGGTGCGCGCCATCGCGCCGAAGGATCCTGCGCTCAAGATTCCGCACATGGGTTGGAACACGCTCAACATTGGAACATCGCACGCCCTGCTGGAGGGGATCCCGACGGGTGAAAAGGGCCTGCACGCCTATTTCGTGCACTCCTACCACTTCGTGCCGCGCGACCGCACGGCCGTCGTCGCCGAGACGGACTACGGCGGGCCGGTCACGGCCCTGATCGCGAAGGGCAACGTCGCGGGTACGCAATTCCACCCGGAGAAGAGCCAGACCCTCGGCCTGGCCCTCATTGCCAACTTCCTGAAGTGGGCGCCGTAAACTCTCCTCCTCTACCCGAGGGAAGGAAGTGGACGCAGCCCGGCTCGGCGTCTATGAGCAACCAAAACCCAAATTCGGATCGCCGCTCATGACAAACGCTTCCGCCCACGCGCGCCTCTACGACATCATCAAGACGAAGTCGTTCGTGCGCGGCCATGTCGTCCTCGCCTCCGGCAAGGAGAGCGACCATTACTTCGACATGAAGCCCTCGATGTTCGATCCCGAGGGCGCCGAGCTTTTGGCCGAGCTGATCTTCGCGCGCATTTCCGATTTCGAAGCCGACGTCGTCGGCGGCCTCGAGATGGGCGCTGTGCCGCTCATCACGCCGATCTCGATCGTAAGCCGTCGCGCGGGGAAGCCCCTGCCCGGCTTCTTCGTCCGCAAGGCTGTGAAGGATCACGGCACCAAGAAACTCATCGACGGACTCTCTGACGTTAAAGGTAAGCGCGTTGCCATCGTCGAGGATGTGACGACGACCGGCGGCTCGGCCATGAAGGCGGTTGAGGCCCTCGAGGCGGCAGGCGCCAAAGTCACGCTCGTCATCTCGATCCTGGATCGCGAGGAAGGCGCCGAGAAATTGTATGCCGACGCCGGCATTCCCTTTGCCTCGCTCTTCAAGGCCAGCGAGTTCCTGAAGGGCTGAGCGCCCCGCTACGATCCGCTCCAGAGTGGCAATCGCATCACCGTGCGAACGGCCCGGCTCTGCTATGATTCAGCGAATCACCGAGCCCAACGGCCAGGACTTGCCGATGTCGATCTCGTGCCCGCTCGTCATCATCCGCTGGCAGGACAGCCGCCAACCGTGCGGAAAGTGGCGCTATTTATCGTCCCTACCGGATCAGAAGGCCGTCGAGGTGGCCTCCGTCGGCTGGCTCGTGACC
>VFQQ010005257.1_pt1 | contig 10855 bp, 12 predicted proteins | sample 3512341 | NCBI WGS metagenome assembly VFQQ01 (sample SAMN10412373, study PRJNA504923) | tailings metagenome | isolation source: Relicate 2 Philex TSF1 revegetated site | place: Philippines: Tuba, Benguet | collected 2017-08-29
GATGTTTTCTAGCTTGATATCCCTGCAGTACACACACACACACGCACACACACAAACACGCACGCACACACTATTGTTATTCTTGCGTTATGTCGTGAGAATTCCTACTTAGAAAACCAAACTTACTCATTTACTAAGCATTCGGATGAAAGTATGAGGCGTGTCAAAAACATAATGACATGAGCCAGTGGATCGCCTGGGGGTGAACACCAGGCAGATATCTGTGTGTGTGTATGTGTGTATGTATGTGTGTGACGATAGCCCACCTGTGCACCACCTCGCGTTGGTGGCAGTACGACAGCCCCGCGACAATCTGTTGTACGACCGTAACCGCGTCCGTTTCTGTAAGCCGTTTTCGCCCCCTCACATAGTCAAGGAGTGACCCGCATGGCGCGTGCTCCATGACTAAGTATAAAAGGGTGGGCGCATCTACTACCTCAAACAGTTTCACTACGCACTCGTGTGATAGATGCCGCATCACACGGATCTCACGCTGCAGTCACACATACACACACACACACAGGTCACACACACACACACATACGTCACACATAGATGGTCACACATGGAAGGCCATGTAGTGCAATCCAGCACGCAAGCACACCACACACGCTTGGAGCGCATGTGTGGCTTGTGTATCTATGTGGGCATCGTAGGATGAGAAACAGGGATGGGGTGGCGGCAACATGTGTGTGTGTGTGTGTGTACCTGTATGCGTCGTGCCTCGCCTGCATCAGCGAGCTTTGCCTTGTCAATGACCTTGACTGCAACACGCCTGCCTGACAGCTTGTGAACAGCTAACCGCACCTGGTGACACACACACACACACACACACACATATACACACACACAGTGGTGTAGAACACATAAGAGGCTAGGCATTCGCATCTAGGAAGTATGTATGCGTACACCATGGAAAAAGACGCTTGTGGTGTGTGTGTGTGTGTGTGTGTGTGTGTGTGTGTGTGTGTGTCTCCTCCTACCTGGCAGAAACCGCCCTCTCCAATGACCTTGCCAACCGTGTACCCCGGCAATGCTGCCGTGTGCTCAGCATTGACATGGCCAGACAATAACGTCTGTTCATCCACAGCATTCGGTAGCCTGGGTGGCAAGATAGTCACCCTACGGCTTGCCAGCCCAACAAACATATGTAACGGGTTCGTTGACGCCTCGGCCGCCTTTTCTGTTGCAGACCGTTGGTCGCTGGTGCCACCCCGCGTGTCAAGCGCGTGGTGGGCGGTGGTGGGCGCTTTGGCGGGCGTGGTGGCGCGCTCGGCGCCCACCGCACGCGAGTGGGGCGGCGCCGCCGCGCCGCCGTGCGGCCGTGGGGCAGCGCCGGCTGGTGGGGTGGGCGCGCGCGGCGCGTGCGTATCGGGCGGTGCTGACACAACTGGATCAGCATGCTGTGTTGCTGCTGCCGTGGCTGGCTGTACCCACGCTGCCTGCGGCTGCCTATGCTGCTGCTGCGGCTGCTGCTCTTGCTGCTGTTGTGTGCTTGCACCATCTGCAGCATCGCTGTGTGTGTGCTGCTTACTCGCAGACACAGGTGTAGCAGGCCTCGCCGCATCCGCCGCGCCCCAAGCGGCGGCCGCAGGCTGCGGCGCGCGCCTCGCCTGCTCCAGCGACGACCGCCGCGGCGCAGCTGGCCGGGCTGCCGCTGGCCGCGACTGCCTGTGTTTGTCTTCGTGGCTGCTGCTGTGGCTGTCCTGGCTGTGTTGTTGCTGGTGGTGGCTGTGTGTGCTGGTGGTGGTAGGGTGCTCCGGCCCAGACTCTGAAGGCTGATGCACCTACACACACACACACACACGCACGCACATGAATACACATACACACACATAGACCTACCCTATATGCTCCGATGTGGCGCTAAATGCTGCATGCAAGAGAGTGAGATGGCCATGCATGTGCGCATCGTAGGAACGCCTATATGTTATAAAAGTGAGCTAGTGCATGCGGATAGATGTAACGTGCATGTAGATGTCTTACCGAATCTGCAGCGCTGCTTGCATGGTGCTGTGAGCTCCATGTGTTGTTGTCCCCACTGCCGCTCCCAGCGCCATGCGTGCTGTCATGTGTGTGTGTGTGTGGCAACACGTGGCTGCTGCCGGCACCGTCTGAGGACATGGCTGCTGCTTCGGCAGGCACATGCGTGTGGCTGCACACACACGTACACACACACACACATATGCAGATATCCTTACTGTTGACGCAAAGACGCAAGGTTGGCACAAGGTAGCATCTGTGCGATGACAGCTGGCCCGGGCTCGTAGATAAAAGCCACAAAGACTATACGGTGCATATGCACGTGCACGAGCTACAATGACGGACAAGGTATCCTACCTTGATGATGCAGCTGAGTCGTGTGACCCATGTGCAGGGATCGCATGGGTTACTGTATGCGCTTTTACAGACCTCGTAGGGCTGATGGGGTAACCTGCATTGTGCCCTGTACGCCCTGCATGCTGTTGTTGTGACTGGGGTGTAGAGTGGTGGCTGGGGGACTGGGAAGGCGGGTACCGGGTGTTTGCCGGCACCGGTTGCCACTCGCCCGGCCGGGAGGCCCATTGACCGGGCGACACCGGCTCAGATGCGCCCGGTGGGGAGCCTGTGTTGCCCATGGTGTGCTGACTGCCGCTGCTGCGGTACGGACCCTGCACACGCACCATACAGACATTTCAAATACTGAATTCAGATTCAACAACAAGATGCCAGAGGCTAATCAATCCCACCAAACGCGTACACCATCGGACTAGGTCTACAGGACTGCTCAGGGCCTGGAAGGGCTGCGTATATCCGTGTGTGTGCGTGTGTGTGTATGTGTGTGTGTGTGTGTGTGTGTGTGTGTCTCGCACCTGTGTTGCACTGGGCACGTCCTGCTGCGACTCCGCCGCAAACGCCAGCGCAAAGTTCGAAACATTCGCAGTCGACGGCCGCACACACGTCAGCGTTCCCTCCTGCATCCGCGGCGCGTTTGGATGCGCCAACGCCGTCCACGCACCGCCCGTGCCGCCATCCCCACCCGCCCCACCCGCCGCATCCGCCCACTGTTGATTCCCTGCCACGCTACCCGTACTAAACCGTCGCTGTAACGGCTGGTCGTACTGAGAGACGGCGCCGGCGGCGCCGGCAGCGTGGCGGCCGGCGCCGCCGGGCCCTCCGCGGCCGGGCGTGCCGGTACCGGGCCGCGCGCTGTAGGGCTTGTGTGGTGAGGTGGAGGCTGAACCAGAGGGCCTTGTAAGGCGGCCTGATTTGCGTGTCTTAGCTGATGTGCTGCCGGGGCTGTATGTGAGGGTGCGGAGGCCTGTATGGCCGATGCTGTAATCACCCGTGCCAACCTGCATGCGGCCACACGACCATGCGCAAGATAAACACGCATGCGCTGTGTAGTTCTACTTGAATGGCATGGCATGCTTGTTGGACCATACTGCTATATTTGTGTCCGCCACATGTGCACAGACGGGCATCCCCACACGTGCGCGTATGCACGCAGGACTTGCATGGCTGCCACATGTGTGTGTGTGTGTGTGTGTGTGTGTGTGTTGCACGCAGGCGCACACGCACTGCAGACGCTTGTGGGTATCACACAAAGCTGTTTCTAGGAGGGCACAAAGCAAAGGGCTGCGCGCATGCATCCTGCTGTGAGTGCGACCTGGCGCTCTGTGTGTGTGTGTGTGTGTGTGTGTGTGTGTGTGTGTGTGTGTGTGTGCCACAAAGCGCCTACCTGTTGCACCATCAACGACGCCAGTAGTGAGTTATGCTGCTCTTGTCTGGCTGAGTGCGACCGGCTCATCATTCTATATGTGCTGGACGTGGGCCGTGAAGGCGAATTCATAGGCTGCATAGTGTACACATTGTGCATCTCAGGGGGGTACGTGGGACCCCCTCGGCCTGATGAGTTGCCGTATGCTCCTGGACTGTGTGGCCCTGAAGCGCCGCCGCTGTCGTGCCATGCGGCGCGCGCAGCGGGGCTGCCGCTGAAGTCGAGCGACGCGGCGGTGGCGGGGCGCGCGGACGGGGCGCGACCGCCGCGCGCGCTTGAAGGCGAGCCTGCCTTGCCATATGCCTGCAACAGAGTGGGGCAACACATGCACTGAGCAAAGTATCGCACTGGCGTGTGCAGGAGCAGTCAAAAGCTCTTGCTGCCAGCTGAACATGCTGGGATGAGCTCGTGCACTGTAGCACTGTGTGTGTCGAAGTCTAGACGAGCCGGCGTCCGGGGCACGGCTTTCACTGCAGTTCGGCTCTCTGGCCGTCTCTTTCGCGCCAGCGATCAGATTGGTGCTAACGATATGAGTGCATCTCGTGCACGGACCTGCACGGGACTGTAGCGTGTGAAGGGGCTGTATTCCTGCGTGCCTATCCCCAGCCCCCCGCTTGTGGGAGGGCGTGTGATTTGATATGCTGTGAGCTGCTGCTGTGAGCTGGCCTGGGCTGTGGTTGGCCGCACTGGCTCTGACGATGAGGGGTAGAAGGCATTGCGCTGTGTGCCTATGCCTGCAGGGCAGAGGGTGGCAGACACGACCGTGTCAGGGGGGTGGCCGTGTGCCGCACGTCCGCAAGCCCAGCACATCCTGGTGTACGGACTGAGAACTCTGTCTCCCGTCCTGCCAACCTAATTAGGTGGAGACAGGCACTCACGAGATGAGGCAGCCCTGTATATTTGAGAGCTGGCTGAATGGCCCCGCTGAAATGGGCTTGATGGCCCCACTCCACCCCGAGAAGACGATGTTGGTCTAGTTGGCGTGCCTGCTGGCGATTGCCTATGCTGCTGCTGCGAGCTGGGCGACGGGGCAAATGCGAAAGGCCCCGCTGCCCCTGCTGAATTGCCCTTGCGGTAATCTGCAAGGACAGTGCACAGAAGGTATGACAAGCATCATCATCCGTGTTGTTCCTTGTGACGCAGGGTCGGGCGCGGGGATGGGGCATCATTCGCCCAGACATTGCTCTCCTCCCAAGCTTGTGCCCTGCAGCAAGCATGACCTACCATCTTGTGCCATCCTCAATTCAAGCGCCCCAGGCTGCGTAGTGCGCCATTGCCCGGACATTGCCAGGCAGGAGAAACTGGCTGTTCTCTGGCTTTCTCCTACACCATCATCACTCTGGTGATGTGCTTGATAGCAGAAAGGGGCCAAGAAGAAAGTGCAGCGGTTTGCGTCAGTTGTTCAGGATGGGCTCCTCCAGCCCTGGCACGCCCCATCCGCACACTCACAAGCCTCCTATGAATGCGCAGGTAACAGGGTTGTCGGGGCGCGCCGGTGCGGCACCCCGACAAGTTGGCTGCCTCAGGCACACCTCACAGCCCCGCAGAATACAGCGGCTCAGCCCCACCATGGTCTTCACTGGCATCGTGCAGGGTACCGCAGAGGTACGCCCACCCGCGTGGCAGAGGCAGCTGGCCGCAGTGAGCTGCTAATCCCGGGGGACAGAAAGTGCCGCGATGACGTTGCCCCGACGCGCCCTTCCGCCTTCCCTGCCCATCCGCCCTGCAGGTCACTGACGTAGAGACGTTAGAGAAGTTCAGCCAGGTCAAGGTCAAGTTTCCACCGGGCAAGGTGGACAACATCAAGGTCGGCGCGAGCGTTGCTCTGAACGGGACCTGCCTCACCGTCACAGAGATCCAAAAAGACACCCTCGGCTTCGACATCATGATGGAGACCCTCCGCGCAACCAACCTGGGCGAGCTGGGGGCAGGCAGCGTGGTCAACTTCGAGCGCGCGGCCAAGATGGGCGACGAGGTGGGCGGCCACAACGTCTCTGGCCACGTCCACACCACAGCAACGATCGTCAAGATCGACCAACTGCCCAACAACCGCCGCGTGACCTTCAAGCTGGGGGACGGCGTGTGGATGAAGTACATTCTGCCCAAGGGGTACATTGCCGTGGACGGGACCAGCTTGACAGTGGGCGAGGTTGAGGACGATACGTTTGCCGTATACCTAATCCCAGAGACCCTCAGACAGACAGTGTTTGGCATCAAGAGCGTTGGGGACACGGTGAATATAGAGGTGGAGACGCAGACACAGGCGATTGTGGACACAGTGGAGAGGGTGGTGGGGCAGTACATGGCCAGACTAGGTACGTATGTACGCACACACACACGCACATCCACATGCGCACACGTCGTGACCATATCGTGCTGCCATGCTTCACTGCCACATGCACGCATCGGCACTGACACGCATGCACTTATCAGAATACTGCATACTGTTGTCGTGTACTTGGAGACACAGAGGGGATGCATGTGTGTGTGTGTGTGTGTGTGTGTGTGTGTGTGTGCAGGGGTGACACCAGCATCAGTAGCGGCGGCAGCAGCAGAGGCGCAGCAACAAGCAGCCAACGCAGCGGCAGCCGCGGCGGCCGCAGCTGCAGCCGCAGCAGACCACCAGTCAGCAGCAGCAGCCAGCAATGGCGTGCAGCACGCGCCGCCAGCGTCACAATGACATTGACGCATTGACACACAGTGTGACATTTTACGCCACTGACACACAGCTGGCACTGTGGCGCCAACGTCAAAACAAGAGTGACACATGACATGTGCTTGACAGCCTACTTGCATATATATGTATTGACAGCAACGCGCTTGACCCATGCAGATGGCATGCCTAGACATGGATGATGACAGTGTGTGCAACCCATAATGACACACGTAGCGTGAGTGCGTTGTTGCATGTGGTTGCATGTGTGTACATGTGCTATAGCACAGCACATTGGCTGTGTGCACGTGGCTGGCAGGCACACACTCCACATATTGGCAACACACAAGGCTCACAGCTTTCTCACACATGACTACTGGGCACACACACACAGACACATTCACCGTTCGCAGACAGATCACTGCATGCCACATTTTGACATGTGACGGTGTGCTTTGGACCTGTCATCGGCGCTTAAGTAGGATGCAAGCGGGGTTTCTTGGGCGCAAGAGAACGAAGAGACAAGCAGGCAGGTGTTATGCAGGTGACGACGCAGACATTTATTCTTTCTTTCGCGTGGGTGTGGGTTGCCAAGGGCCTTGGGCTGGATATGCAGCCAGCAATGGTGGCGGATGCGTGTGCATATTGGATGCGTGCACGGCGTAGCAAGATTGGAGGTGGCTAGGCTGAATGATGCGCAGCGCAGCTGACAGCGCTGAGTGCATTGCTTAGGTGCCTGAGCAGGATTACAGCCACTGTTGTCGGTTGTGCTTACAACAGTGAACGTTGGCAATGCGTGGATAAACGTCAAGCGCAGTAGGAGTCACGTTTGTGCAGTAGGGCCTGCTTATCCAATGTTGTGTCACGGATGTGTAATCTTGGCCGAGTGGAGGTGCTCTGTTTGGCGCGTGCGCTGCCACTGTGTTGATGCTAGACGATGCTTCTGAGGCAGCTGAACGCATCAGGAAGACTCATCGCGCGCCAGTGTAGGCCAGTCTGGGCTGCAGCGACACGCGGAGCAGGAACCCAGCGCAACACGCACGCGAGTAGCGCCACAGCGCAGCAGGCTGCTGTGGCCATGAGCAGCTCAGATCCCTGCTCCCAGTCCAATCCCAAGGTTAGGATGAGTCGTGCAGAACAGCGCATTGCCACGGATGCAGACGACGAGGCCCGCATCAGTCAGAACCCTACCTCGGCGCCTTCTCTCCGCTTCCCTTCGTCCCGCGCTTTGCTCATCGCTCTGCCCTCTTTGTGCACACCACGTCGCGTGCAGGAAGCGCGCGTGGTGAACTCCGCGTACGAGCTTGATGTGAGCTTCAAGGCAAAGACCATCCAGGGGTACGCGCAGGTGGGTGCGCGCGTGCAGGCCAATTCCCCATCCGTGCGCCGCGGCGCAGCCACTGATGCAATGGCAGATGCCTCCCGCTTCATTGCACACTCTCCAATCAACAGCCCGCACTCCGCACCCACCCAGCACGACGTGCGCACTGCATCACGCGCTTGGCCTGCATCGTGCTGGCCCTCTCTTGCCCTGAACTATGATCTGCCCTGTATTGCGTGTCCTTCCCTGGACCGCAGCTCGATGTGCAAGTGGAGAAGGCAGGGGCGAGTCAGCTAGTCCTAGACAGCTCCAAGGGCCTTACAATCCATAGAGCGGAACTCATCAAACCGCTGCCTGCTGGCGCAACAGGCCCACAGCCTTTACAAATTACACCCGGACCCGTACACAAGGTACGCACAGCCCAGCACTTGACCTGCAGTTCTGGCTAGTATGTAAGTGTACGTGTCCGGCTGTAGCCTGTAGGGGGAGAGACGCCCATTGCAACAGTCTCTCTCTCTCTCTCTCTCTCTCTGTGTGTGTGTCATGCAGGTGCTTGGCACCCCACAATGCATAGCGTTGCCTGCGGGGCTGTCAGCTGGCGACACTGTTACTGTCGCTGTACGTTTCACAGCAGACAGCTCCAGCAGCGCTGTGCAGTGGCTGGACCCAGCCATGACAGCTGACAAAACGTACGCAGTACACACACACACACACACACAGATGCATGCACCCGAGCCAGGCACATGCATTATGTGTATGGGACTTTTGTGTGCATGTGTGGCTGTCTTTGTGCGTGATTGTGTGCGCATGTATGTACGAACGCTGTGTGTGTGTGTGTGTGCACGCACATGCAGGCACCCATATCTGTTCACTCAGTGTCAGGCCATCCACGCGCGCTCCCTGGTACCCTGCCAGGTGTGAGCTGACACACACACACACACACACACAAACCCTATGGCTACCCTATTAATCCTACGCTACTTCACCTCCCAAGGCGCCCTTTCAACGCATGCAAGGCGCTCTGCACTCTTCAAACCCTTTGCACTTGCTTCACTCTTCTTTTATCGTGCGTGTCATGTCACACGTGTGTCCCAGGACTCGCCAGGCGCCAAGATGACCTACACAGCCGCAGTGCGTGTCCCCGCTGACCTGACAGCTCTCATGAGCGCTGTGCCTCAGGAACAGGGGGCCGACACAGGTGACACACATACACAAACACGCACACACACACACCGACACACACGCATGCACGCACAGAGCGTAATGTTTGAGGTGAGAAGCACTACATGTGCACATATCTTTGTCTGTGTGTGTGTGTGTGTGTGTGTGTGTGCATGTGTGTGCCTAGGTGTACCGCACCTTAGCGATGTACAGCCAGACGGTCCCACTAAGACCTTCTACTTTAAACAGCACGTACGTGTACAGACATACACACACACACACACAACACACTTGTGTCCTCTCCGTGCACGAAAGAAATGTGGGAATTGCATGTGACTCTCGTGTGTGTGTGCGTGTGTGTATGCGTGTGCGTGTGTGTGTGTGTGTGTGTCTCTATTCACAGGCGCCCATCCCCCCCTATCTATCAATGCCCTAGCAGTAGGCAGATTAGAGAGCAGGGAACTGAGTCACAGGTCGTGTGTGTGTGTGTGTGTGTGTGTGTGTGTGTGTACACATAGGTGCCTATCCCGCCTTATCTGCTAGCCCTAGCGGTCGGGCGCTTAGAGAGCAGGGAGCTGAGCCACAGGTCGCGCGTGTGGAGCGAACCCAGTGTGGTGGACGCAGCGGCGTATGAGTTTGCACACACAGCAGACTACTTAGATGCTGGTATGTATCTGCACACTGCGTGCACGAGCGCGTGCGCGTGCGCAAGCACGCAAGCACGCATACAGGCATACAGCTACACATACAAATGCACAGACAGACACAGGCACACACACGCAGCTACGTATGGATTCGCACACACAGCAGACTACCTGGATGCGGGTCGGTTGTGAAACGCACACACACACACACACACACACACACAAACACACACACACACACAAACACACACACACACACATACACGTGAATGTAGAAGCTAGGTGGTCGACACAGGCCTGTCAGAGAGACATGCGCCATGGGTTTGCGAGGACGCATGCTCGTGTGTGTGTGTGCGTGTGTGTGTGTGTGTGTGTGTACAGGTGAAGATATAGCAGGCGAGTACGTGTGGGGTCGGTATGACCTCTTACTCTTACCACCCTCCTTTCCTTATGGGGTAAGTGCTAGTGTGCCCCACACACAGACACACACACACGCAGACACACACACACACAGACATGCACACACAGAGAGAGAAAGAGAGAGAAACACGCACTTACGCATCCACATACAGAGAGATGAGTGGCAGGAATACAGGCTCTGTGTATGTGTATGTGTGTGTGTGTGTGTGTGTGTGTACAGGGTATGGAGAACCCCACACTTACCTTCGTAACGCCCACCCTCCTGGCAGGGGACAGGTACGCACACACACACACACACACACACACACACACACACAAGCGCGAAACTCAGGTAATCTTGCACTTATCAAAAATGGTGTATGGGTACTGGCAAAAAGGTTTCCTTGCCCCCACCAAATCACACATGCCTGGAAAACTGTTCTGATGTGTATGTGTGTCACACAGGTCCCTGACCAATGTCGTAGCACACGAGATTGCACACAGCTGGACCGGCAACCTGTGTGTGTATGTGTGTGTGTGTGTGTGTGTGTCGTCACACACAGGTCCCTGACCAATGTCGTAGCACACGAGATCGCACACAGCTGGACAGGCAACCTTGTCACAAACGACACGTGGCAGGACTTTTGGTGCAACGAGGGGTTCACCATGTTCTTAGAGCGCAAGATCCTACGCAAACTGAGGGGCGAGCAGACATTTCAGGTGTGTGTGTGTGTGTGTGTGTGTGTGTGTGTGCTTGTGTTCGCGCGAGATTCGCCCTTCGTTTCGCATGCACACAGTTTTGATGTAGCACGGAGCGCCCCAACGCGAGACAGATGACTGTCTACCCGTGTGTGTATGTGTATATGTGTGTGTGTATGTGTGTGTGTATGTGTGTGTGTACACAGTTTCACGCTGCC
>VFQQ010005259.1_pt1 | contig 10842 bp, 12 predicted proteins | sample 3512341 | NCBI WGS metagenome assembly VFQQ01 (sample SAMN10412373, study PRJNA504923) | tailings metagenome | isolation source: Relicate 2 Philex TSF1 revegetated site | place: Philippines: Tuba, Benguet | collected 2017-08-29
CGTTCGCTGGCCCGAGGGGCCGGATCGTCCCGACCTCGGCCGCACCGACCTGCGTCGGGCGCTGGCGAGCGGCCGGACGCGCACGCCGCAGGCGCGGCGAACCCTGACGCGGGCGCTGGAACTGGCCGAGGGGGCCGTCCGGCTGGCGCCGGACGACGCCGGCGTGCAACGCGCGCTGGGTTTCGTGCGGTCCGCGGGCGGCGACTTCACCGGCGCGACACGGGCCTACCGCCGCGCGGTGGCGCTGGACCCGGACGCCTGGGGCGCGCTGATCAATCTCGGCGACGTGGCGGAGATCCAGGGCCGCGACGCCGAGGCCCTGACCGATTTCGAGCGCGCCTACGACGCCATGACCCGGGTCGCCGATCGCGAGCCAACGCGCGTGCGGCCCTGGCGGGCCGAGCTGGGGGTGGTCGTCGCCGATCGTCATGCACGGGCGGGGCGCGATCAGCAGGCCGAGCTCTGGTACCGGCGCGTGCTGGCCTACGCCCCGCTGCACCGGACGGCGACGGCCGGGTTGGCCGGGGTGCTGTTTCGGTCCGGCGACGCCGCCGGCGCGCGGCGGCTATGCGTGGCGCTGATCGAGCGAACCGGCCCGGAGCCCGGCTGCGCGCCCTACCTCTAGGTCGACGGAATGCCGAACGCCTTGGCGTAGGTGATCGTCACGGGACGGTCCAGCGCGCCCGGCGTCAGGGGCAGGGCCATGAAATGCTCGCCGGAGAAGGGGGCCTTCACGGTCTCGGCGGCCTCGGCGGAAAAGCCCACGCGCGGATAATAGTCCGGATGGCCCAGCACGATGACGGCGTCGACGCCTTGGGCGGCCAACAGGGCGTGGCCGACCTCCATGAGCATCGTGCCCAGGCCGGCGCGCTGCTCGCCGGGCGCGACGGCCAGCGGCGCCAGGGCTGCGAAGGTCGCGCCGGTGTCGGTCGCCAGGGGGCTGTACAGCAGATGGCCGATCACGGCCCCGCTTTCGTCCTCGGCGACGAGTTCGAGCAAGGCGTCGCCGTCGGCGCGCAAGGCGTCGACGAGAGCGGCCTCGTCGGGCTGGCCGAAGGCGGTTTCGACCACGGCATGGATCGCGGCCTGGTCGGCGGTGGTGGCGGGGCGGACCAGCATCAGGGGGTCACCGGCTGGTCGACCGCCGCACAGTCGATCTTCTGGTCGGAGGCGATCAAGAGCAGGCGGTACATGAAGGCGTTGGAGCCCATCGAGGCCCAGGAGCCTTTGGGGTCCGCGCACGGGACGACGCCGTCCTCGATCGCCTTCTGGCCGACGGCCAGGATGTGCTCGACCTCGGTGACCGTCTTGCACAAGGCTGCGGGCGTACGCTGCTCGGCCGGCGTCGACATCGCGGCGAGCGCCAACTTGCTGGCGACGTCGACCGGCGCGAGGCAGGCGAGGCCGTTGCCAGCCACCGGCGGGATCATCGTCGGCAGGCGTCGGAAGGGGTCTTCCTTGGCGCACTGTTCGCTGACGCGCTTCGCCGTCTTCGGCGTCGAGCCCATGCCGGACAGGGCTTCGGTGTAGAGGCGCAGGCCGTCCTGTTCGCGTCCCGCCAGGGCGCGCCAGGCCGCGATGCGGGCGAACGGGTCGCCGCCCTGGCCTTCATGACGTTCGATCGCGTTCGTCGGGGCGGTCATCTCGGCCACGGCGCAACGCGCGGCGGAAAGAGGCTCCTGCGCCAGGGCGACGCCGCCGAGGCAGGCGCTCGCCAGGGCCGCCCCGGTCAGGAGCCCCCGGTTCACCACGCGCCGATCTTCTGGGCTTCGGCGTGGGCGATCGGATGCCGAGCGGCCTCATGATCCTTCTCGGCCAGGAAGCGGGCGGCCTCCAGGGCGGCCATGCAGCCCATGCCGGCGGCGGTCACGGCCTGGCGATAGACGTCGTCGGTGACGTCGCCGGCGGCGTAGACGCCGTCGATCGCGGTCGAGGCCGTGCCGGCCGTCACCTTCAGATAGCCGCTGGAGTCCATCTCCAGCTGGCCGGCGAACAGCTGCGAGGCCGGGGCGTGGCCGATGGCGATGAACACGCCGTCCGCCTTGAGCTCCTGGGTCTCGCCGGTCTTCACGTTCTTCAGCCGCACGCCGGTGACGCCCAGCGGATCGGTCTCGCCGATCACCTGGTCGATGGCGTTGTCCCAGATCACCTCGATCTTGGGATGGGCGAACAGACGCTCCTGCAGAATCTTCTCGGCGCGGAACTCGTCGCGGCGATGCACGACCGTGACCTTGCTGGCGAAGTTGGTCAGGAACAGCGCCTCCTCGACGGCCGTGTTGCCGCCGCCGACCACCACGACCTCCTTGCCGCGATAGAAGAAGCCGTCGCAGGTCGCGCAGGCGCTGACGCCGAAGCCCTGGAACTGCTGCTCGCTGTCCAGGCCCAGCCACTTGGCCTGGGCGCCGGTGGCGATGATGACGGTCTCCGCCAGCCACTCCTGGCCGCTGTCGGTCTTGATATGGAAGGGCCGCTTCGACAGGTCGGCCGACAGGACGATGTCGCTGACGACCTCGGCGCCGACGTGCTCCGCCTGGGCTTTCATCTGATCCATCAGCCAGGGGCCCTGGATGACGTCGGCGAAGCCCGGATAGTTCTCGACGTCCGTCGTGATGGTCAGCTGGCCACCGGGCTGGATGCCCTGGATCACGACCGGCTTGAGCAGCGCGCGGGCGGCGTAGATGGCGGCGGTCCAGCCGGCGGGGCCGGAACCGATGATGAGGCAGCGGGTGGTGCGGGGAGCGGACGTGGACATGGCGGCTAATTTAGGGATGATTCCGCTCGGGCGCGATGGGCGCCGCGCGAGGGGGCTCGAATGAAATCTGCCGCGGGTTTGCCGATCGGCATCGGCGCGGGTATCGCGATCGGAGCCGGTTTCGGCCTGGCGATGGACAATTTCGCCCTCGGGATCAGCCTCGGCGTCGCGATGGGCTGCGGCCTGGGCGTCGCCTTGATGGGCGGCATCGGGGCGGCGCAGAAGGCCAAGGACAAGAAGAACGGCGACGGCGGGAGCAGCGGGGACGGAAGCGTGACCCACGTCGACGCCGGTTCGCGGAGCAAGGACGCCGACGGTTCGGACGGAGGGGACTCCGGCGGTGATTCCGGCGGCGGAGACGGCGGAGGCGGGGGCGGAGCGGACTGATGTTCGGAGCATGCGCACGGGCCGCGCTCGCGGCGCTGGCCTGTCTCGCGGCCTCGGCCGCGATCGCCGCCGAGGCTGACAACGCGTTCGAGAGCTACGTCTACAAGCACGCCGACTCCCAGGGCCTCGAGGCCTTCGTGTTCCGCCCGTCGGAGAAGGCGCCGCGCCCGGCGGTGGTGCTGTTGCACGGCGGCGGCTGGACCGCGGGCGCGCCGGAGTGGACCTTCGCCGCCGCGCAGATCCTGCGGCGACAGGGCCTGGTGGCGATCCCGGTCCGCTATCGACTATCCGGCGAGACGGCGACGCCGCTCGACGCCCTGGCCGACGCCTGCGACGCTTTCGCCTGGGTCCGCGCCAACGCCGGACGCCTGGGAGTGGATCCCAAGCACGTGGCCGGCTACGGCGTCAGCGCGGGCGGCCAGCTGGTCGCGTCCGCCGGGCTCGGCGCCTGTCCGAACGGACAGAAGGGTCCGGACCTCATGGCTCTGTGGTCGCCGGCGCTGGACCTGGCCGGCGACGGCTGGTTCCGGAGGCTGCTCAAGGGCGCTGATCCGGCGAAGATTTCGCCGGTGAGCCTGGCCGGGCGCGGCGGGCCGCCGACGGTGATCGTCCAGGGCGAGAAGGACACCCTGACGCCGCTCACGGGCGCTCGGGCGCTGTGCGAAAAGCTCAGGGCGGCCGGCGGGGTCTGCGAGCTGCACGCCTATCCGGGGCTGGGCCATCTGCTGACACGCAATCTGGCCAACCAGGAGAGCGACTTCGACGTCGACCCCGAGGCCGACGCCGACGGCGACGCCAAGATCAACGCCTTCCTGAAGGCCCAGGGCTACATCGCCGCCCAGTGAAAGTCCGCGCGCTCGGGGCGAAGCAGGCTAGAGTCGCTTCGTTCCAGGCGACCCGGACCCTGCCATGACCAGCGCTCCCGAAATCACCATCGCCGGCCGGCGGATCGGCGCGGATCATCCGCCCTATGTGATCTGCGAGCTGTCGGGGAACCACAACGGCAGCCTGGATCGGGCGCTGGCGATGGTCGACGCGGCGGCGGACACCGGCTGCGACGCCATCAAGATCCAGACCTACACCGCCGACACCATAACCCTGGACGTCGACCGGCCGGAGTTCCGCATCCACGGCGGCCTGTGGGACGGGCGCAGCCTCTACGAACTGTACCAGGAGGCGCATACGCCCTTCGAATGGCATGCGGCCATCTTCGACCGGGCGAGGACACGGGGCGTGACGATCTTCTCCAGCCCGTTCGACGAGACGGCGGTGGACCTGCTCGCTGGCCTCGATGCGCCAGCCTACAAGATCGCCTCGTTCGAGGCCGTGGATCTGCCACTGATCCGCTACGCGGCGAGCAGGGGCAAGCCGCTGATCATCTCCACCGGCATGGCCAACCTGGCCGAGATTGAGGCCGCCCGCGACGCGGCGCTGTCCGCCGGCGCGCCGGGGGTGCTGCTGCTTCACTGCGTATCGAGCTATCCGGCGACCTTCGAGGACGCCAACGTCCGCACGGTGGCCGACATGGCCGCCCGGTTCGGGACGCCGATCGGCCTGTCGGACCATACGCCGGGCACGGCGGCTTCGGTGGCGGCCGTGGCCATGGGGGCCTGCGCCGTCGAGAAGCACTTCACCCTGGCTCGGGCCGACGGCGGGCCGGACGCGGCGTTCAGCCTCGAACCGGCGGAGTTCTCGGCCCTGGTGCGCGACACCAAGGACGCCTGGGCCTCGCTCGGCCGGGCCCATTACGACGTGCTCGGCAGCGAGCGCGGCAGCCTGCTGTTCCGCCGGTCGCTCTACGTGACGGCCGAGGTGAAGGCCGGCGAGGCGTTGACGCGCAACAACGTGCGCTCCGTGCGCCCGGGCAACGGCCTGCCGCCGGCGGACCTGGATCGGGTGCTGGGCAAGGCGGCGACGCGCGACCTTCAGCGGGGCGAGCCGCTGGCGTGGGACATGGTCGGCTGATTCAAGCCGTCATCCCGGAGCCCGTAGGGCGATCCGGGACCCGGACGATTTGCTCGAAAGGCTGGGTCCCGGCTCTCCGCTGCGCTGCGGCCGGGACGACCGATCAAGAGGGCAGCAGCCCCAACCGCTTGCCCACGATCCGGTCCAGGGCGCGCGGCGACAGGACCTTCTCGGACATGAACACCTGGAACGGCGTCGGCGAGACCGTGTAGCGGGTCTTGGGCGACGGCGCGGTCAGGGCGGCATGGATCGCCTCGCCGATCTTCTCGGGCGGCAGCCCGGCCTTGCCGACGGCCAGCATGTAGGCGCGCAGCTTGTCGAGCGGGGCGGCGTAGACGGTGTTGGCGTAGGGCGCGGAGTCGACCTCGTCGGCCTTGTCCCAGATCGGCGTCGCCACCGCGCCCGGCGCGACCACGATCACGTCCACCCCGAACGGCAGGAGCTCGCGGCGCAGCGCCTCCGACAGGCCCTCCAGCCCGAACTTGGAGGTGTTGTAGGGGGCCAGGAACGGGTTGCCGGTCTTGCCGCCGACCGAGGAGATGTTGACGATCCGACCGGGGTCCTTGCGGCCGGTTCCTTCGGCGCCGAGCAGGGGGGCGAAGGCCTGGGTGGCGATGACCACGCCGGTCAGGTTCACCTCCAGCTGCTTGCGCCAGTCCTCGACGGGCAGATGCATCAGCGGTCCGGCGACGGCGATGCCGGCGTTGTTGACCAGGCCCGCAAGGGTGCGGCCCTCCAGCACGGCCTCGACCTGACGGGCGCCCGCGCGGACGGCGGCCTCGTCCGTGACGTCGAACAGCAGCGGCGTGAAAGCGTCGCCGAACTCGCCCTTCAATCGGTCGGCGTCGGCCTGTTTCCGGACGCTGCCGAAAACGTGCAGGCCCTTGCCGACCAGCACCTTGGTCGCGCCCCAGCCGATGCCGGTGGAGACGCCCGTGACCACGACCGCCTTGTTCTGGATGCCCATTCGCCCCTCCGTTTCCGGACGGCAGGATGGGGCGTAAGAGCGCCGTTATCCAGCGCCTTCGCGGATCAGCCGCGCCAGACCCTCCCATCCCAGGTTCATCAGGGCGTCGACGAAGGCCATGTAAGGGACGAACGGTTCGCGTCCCTGGGGATAGGGTCGAGGCTGGTGGCTGCGGAAGGCCACGGGGAAGCCGGCGCTCGCGAAGACGGCGTCCTCGGCCATGTAGTCGGCCGATCCGCCGGTCGACAGGTAGCGGTCGGCGCCGACCGCCCGGCAGAGGGCCAGGAGATGCTCGGAGCGCGCGCCGCCGCAGCCCAGGTCCGAGGCGCGGATGAACTCGGTCTCCAGCTCCAGGCGGCGGGCGGCGGCCTCGATCAGGCCGCTGCTCAATATCGAGAGGCCCGGCCCGGGGCGCGCCAGCTGTTCCTCCATGAAGGCGAGGCCCTCGGCGAAGAAGGGTCGGCCGGCATAGGCATGGCGCAGCGAGGTCAGCTGTTTGGCGCGCCAGGGCTGGCCGTCGTCGACCTCGATGTCGCGGATCAGGGCCTCCCGGCTGTGCCGCCGCACCGGGACGGTCAGCATCAGTTCGCCGTTCGCCGTCGGAATGCGATTACGCGACTGCCAGGAGCGGCGGGCGAACTGGACGTCATCCAGGAAGACCAGGACGTCGGCGGCGGCGATCAGCTCGAAGTAGCCGAGATAGGGCAGCCAGGTCGGCTGGCTGATGACCGCCGTGCGGCTCATGCCGTAAGGGCCAGGGCCGACTCCCCGGTCCAGGCGGCGGCGAGGGCGGCGTTGACCTGCGCCAGCTTCACGCTCTTGGCGTAGGGCTCCCAGGCGCCGGCGACGAAGCGCGGGCCGAAGCGGGCCGCCGCCGCGGCGCGCAGGGCCGCCAGGCCCTCGATGGCTTCGCGCGAGTGGTAGATCCAGCGCGGCTGCACGGAGACCTGCGCCAGCTCGCCGACCTCCAGCGCGCCCAGACCGGCCATGAGGTCTGTCATCTCGGCCTTCAGGTCCAGCGGATCGGTTTCGCGCACGCACTCGGCCACGGCCATCGTCCGATCGCCGGTCGCATAGACATAGACGCGGAAGGCGGCGCCCCGGGCGGTGAAATTCTGGACGTAGGCCGGACAGGGGCCGTCGAACGCGGCCTCGTAGATGTAGCTGGCGAAGGTCTTGCGGAGCAGGCGGGGCGTCGGCAGGCCGAGCGGCTTGAACAGCGGCGTCGGGCTGGCCGCCCAGACCAGCGTATCGTCGTCGTCGAGTTCGGCGAAGGCCTGGCGGGGTGGGACCAGGCTCTCGGCTTCGACCCTGACGCCCAGGTCCAGCAGGGCGCGGCGGCAGGTCTCGAACAGCGCGGCGAAGCCGCCGACCGGCAGGCTGGCGGTCAGGTTGGCGGTGCGGCCCCAGTGCGCGCGGGGAATGCCCCACAAGTCGTCCGCCTGCGGATAAGTGCGCTTGGTCTCGGCCAGGGCGTCGAAGTCCGCGTAGGCCGGGACCACGCGGTTGATGGCCAGAGGGATGGCCGCCTCGGCGTCGACGGCGGCCAGGTCGGCGTCGTCCAGATGCCAGCGGCAGTAGCGCGTCAGCGTTTCGCGGACAGGCTCCGGATAGGCCGCCAGACGATCGGCCAGGCTGGCGCCGGCGAACACGGTGAGCGCGGTCTCTTCCGTCTCGACCGTCGGGCCGCCGAAGTCGCGGGCGAAGATCGTGGCGCCGGTCGTGGATGGGCTGACCGAACCGAAACGGTTGGCGAACGTCTCGAACCCGGCGCCGTGGGCGGCCAGGGTTTCGACGATCGGATCGCCGGAGCCGCCGAAGTAGACGCAGCCGTCGCGCAGCTCCGCGCCGTGCGCCACACGGGGGCGGGCGACGCCGCCCAGGCCTTCGAACCGCTCGTGCAGGACGATGTCGCGCCAGCCCAGGCGATGGCCCTCGAAGGCGGCCAGGATGCCGGTCAGCCCGCCGCCGACGATGCGCAGGCGCCGGCTCATGCGGCCTGGCCCCAGATCACGATGTCGCTGTTGCCCGGCACCCGGCGGCCGGCTTGCTGATTGTCGAACCTCACCCGGAAGACCTGAGCCTCGACGAGGCCGAGGACGTCGCTCAGCAGATCGAGCAGGCCGGCCTCCGTGTAGAACAGGTTGAACAGGCCCGCCTCGCCGGTCTCGGGCGTGGCCAGGCGGAAGCCGTCCGGTTCCTCCGCCTCGCCGCGGCCGTAGCGGTAGTCGTCGACCAGGCGGGTGCGGACGAAGACCTCGGCGTCGCGGGAGAGCAGCGGCTTCAGCTCCGACAGCCGCCCCCGCGCCTGGGCCGCGGTCAGGTAGCAGAGCAGGTTGGGGATCAGGAGCACGTCGTACGGCGCGTCCAGCGGCGGCAGGCCGTGGGCCAGATCCGCCTGCAGCAGGTCGGGCGCGTCGCCCAGGTTCCAGCGGGCGTCCTTCAGGGCCTCGTCGCTGTAGTCGACGCCGGTCAACGACCAGCCCCAGGCGGCGTAGAGCGACAGGTTGTTGCCGGTCCCGCTGCCGAGCTCCAGGACCCGGCCGGTGCGTCGGTCCAGGCCGCGCTTGAAGAAATGGCGGGCGACGAACTCGTCGGGATACTTCAGGCCCCGGATCTCGGGCAGAGCGCGCATGTGGAGTAGGCCCCTGTCGGGCTTCCGGGCCCGATCGACCGCGCCAGCCTCCGGCGATTTGGCGAAGGCTTCGTTAAGGATGCCCCAGGCGGGCCAGGAGCCGGTCGGCGACCCGTTCGGCGCCGCGGCCGTCGCAGACGCCTGCGGCGGCATGCGAGAGCCGGCCGCGCAGGACTTCATCCCCGAGCAGCCGCGCCGCCAGGGCGTCGAAGGCCGTGTCGACCTCGGCCACGTCGAGCGCCAGAACGGCGCCCGCCTCGGCCAAAGCCGTCGCGGCCGGCGTCTGGTTGTCGGCCAGGACCAGCAGCAGGGTCGGCAGGCCCAGGACGCAGCGCTCCCAGCTCGACGAGCCGCCCGCCCCGATGGCGACATCCGCCTGGGCGGTCAGCGCGGCCATGTCGGGGGTGTCGACATGCAGGCGGATCAGCGGATCGACTTGGGTCAGCGCGCGGAGGGCGGGCAGGCTGGGCGCGATCGAGCCGACCACGACGTCCAGCAGGGCGGCGCCGGCCAGGCGCTCGGCGATGCGCGCGGTTATGCCGCCGACATCGGTGAGCCCCAGCGAGACCAGGATCCTCCGCACCGGGCCGCCAGCGGCGCGGCGCGCCAGCGCCTCTTCGCGGCGCGCGGCGAAGTCCGGCCGCAGCGGCGCGTAGCCCGGCCCGAGCAGGAGTTCGCAACGCGGCGGGAGGAGGCCGCGGTAGTCGGTCGCCGCCCTCGCCAGACCCGCGTCCAGCAGCAGATCCGCCTCCAGCGGCCGGTCGGCCAGGTCGTCGATGACCAGCGTCGTCCGCCCCTTGGCGAGGGCGACATGGTCGGCGCCGCCCAGGGCGTAGTGGTCGAACACCAGGGCGTCGAACCCCGGGGCGTCGGCGGCGGCCAGAGGCATGTCAGGCGCGAACGTCGCCAGCACCGCGTCGCCGTCCGGATGGCTGCGGAAGGCGCAGCGCGCGCCCCGCGCCTGCAGCGCCCGGGCCAGGGTCAGCGACCGCATGACATGGCCGCCGCCCACCGATGGGCCGGCGTCGCAGACGAACAGAATGGAGGGTGTTCCGCTCACAGCCGTCGATCTCCGCCGTAGTCGATCAGGTCCGGCCGCTCCCGCAGGAAGGCGCGGACGTCCTCGGAGGTGAAGGCGCGGTTGCGAGGATACAGGGCGTCGTAGACGGCGGCGGCGAAGGCGTAGTCGTCGGGCCGGTCCACGGTCCATCGGACGTCCGCCTGATCGTCGGGCGCCGACAGCCAGGCCAGGCGGTAGAGGTCCGGCCGGTTCCAGACGCCCCAGGTGACGTGTTCATGCTCCTCGGGCGTCGCCGCCCGCGCGGCGGCCAGTCGCAGGGCGGAGGCGGTGATCACCTCGACGTCCAGCCCCTTGGCCCAGGCGCCCGGCTCGGGGCTGTTGCTGGCGTAGTCGGACCCGCTGTCGAGCTGCAGGGCGATGGTGGCGTCGATTACGTCAGGATCGGCCAGCGGACAGTCGGCGGTCAGCCGCACGACCTGATCGGCCGGAAAGGCGTCCAGCGCGCCGATGAACCGCGCCAGCACGTCGTCGAGCGGTCCGCGATGCACCGCTGCGCCTTCGCGCCGACAGGTCTCGACGAGGACGTCGTCGCCGGGTTCGGTGCTGGTGGCCACGATCAGCCGGTCGATCCGTCGCGCCCGGGCGACCCGTTCGATCTGCCGCACGATCATCGGCGCGCCGGCGAGCGGCATCAGCACCTTGCCCGGCAGGCGGGTCGAGCTCATGCGGGCCTGGAGGACGGCGAGGACGGTCATCGCCGCCGGACGCTAGAGGCATTCGCCGGGGTTGGGAATCCAGCCGATCTAGTCCTCCTCGGCGCTGAGCACGGAGGCGATGAGCTCGGGGCTCTCCTCGCTGAGGAGCTGGAGCCAGAGGACCGTGTTCTGGCAACGCGAAGCCGGCGTGAAGAGGCCATTGCCCGGATCGGTCATCGTGGCCAGGAACTCGAGGCTGCCGCCGGCCTTCTCATAGCGCAGGACGACCGGTTCCAGAGCGGTGTCGTCCAAGGGCGGGTGACGAAGTTTCTGCTTACCGCCCGAGAGGGCCGTCTTCATTTCCAGCGCGCTGTAGGCCTGCAGCGCCCGAAAACCCTCCTCCGGCAACGAGGCGTAGAT
>VFQQ010005260.1_pt1 | contig 10840 bp, 12 predicted proteins | sample 3512341 | NCBI WGS metagenome assembly VFQQ01 (sample SAMN10412373, study PRJNA504923) | tailings metagenome | isolation source: Relicate 2 Philex TSF1 revegetated site | place: Philippines: Tuba, Benguet | collected 2017-08-29
ATCCCGAGGGCAGCTACGACGTTGTGCCCAATGACGGCATGCGCAAGGTCGTCGCGGCGCGCCTCACCGAGGCCAAGCAGACCATTCCGCATTTCTACCTGTCGCTCGATTGCAAGATCGACGCGCTGCTCGAGGCCCGCGAACAGATCAACGCCGCGGCGCCGCTCAAGGACGGCAAGCCCGCCTACAAGCTCTCGGTCAACGACTTCGTCATGAAGGCCTGGGCCGCGGCGCTGATGAAGGTGCCGACCGCCAATGCTACCTGGGCCGGTGACTCGATCCTCTATCACAAGCATGCCGACGTCGCCGTGGCGGTATCCGTGCCGGGAGGCCTCTTCACCCCGGTGGTGAAGGCCTGCGATACCAAGTCGCTTCGCCAGATTTCCGATGAGGTGAAAGACCTCGCCGGCCGCGCCCGCTCCAAGAAGCTCATGCCGGCCGAATATCAGGGCGGCACCAGCTCGGTCTCCAATCTCGGCATGTTCGGCATCCGCGAGTTCGCCGCCGTCATCAACCCGCCGCATGGCACCATCCTCGCGGTGGGCGCGGGCGAAGAGCGGGTCTATGTCGAGAAGGGCCAGATCAAGACCGGCAACTTCATGACCGTGACGCTGTCGTGCGACCATCGCGCCGTCGATGGCGCGCTCGGCGCCGAACTGCTCGCCGCCTTCAAGAACCTCATCGAAACCCCGGTGATGATGCTCGCCTGACGGTATCCGTCCGGTCCGTTCCCTTCACCAAACGCATGGTTCTCAACCCCATGAAGTCCATTCTTGCCTTTGGCGACAGCCTCACCTTCGGCGCGAACGCGGCCACCCAGGGCCGTCATGCCTTTGAGGATCGCTGGCCGACCGTGCTCGAACGGGGCCTCGGCGGCGCTGCCCGCGTCATCCCGGAGGGTCTCGGCGGCCGCACCACGGTGTTCGACGATTTCTCGGCGGCTGCCGATCGCAACGGCGCCCGTGTGCTGCCGACGCTGCTCGACACGCACAAGCCGCTCGACCTGGTGATCATCTTCCTCGGCACCAACGACCTGAAGATGTATCTCAACGGCACCGCTTTCGGCGCCGCCATGGGGGTGAAACGCCTCGTGGAGATCGTCCGCACCCACCCCTACGGCAACCACGGACCGGTCCCGAAGATCGTCATCGTCGCCCCGCCGCTGACCGTCGCCACCGAGCATCAGGACCTGCATCCGATGTTCGCGCCGCGCGCCGACGAAGCAAAACTCTTCGATTTCTACTATGCCCGCATCGCCCAGGAACTGGGCGCCGGCTACTTCAACTCGGCTTCCGTCGCGGTCGCCACGCCCATCGATGGCGTGCATCTCGACGCAGAAAATACCCGCGCGATCGGTGAGGGGCTCGTACCGGTCGTCAAATCCCAGCTCGGTCTATAAGGACGCTCCAATGGCCAATTCCTACGATCTCATCGTCATCGGAGCCGGTCCGGGCGGCTATATCGCCGCCATCCGCGGCGCGCAGCTGGGCATGAAGGTCGCCATCGTCGAGCGCGAGCACATGGCGGGCATCTGCTCCAACTGGGGCTGCATTCCGACCAAGGCGCTGCTGCGCTCGGCCGAAGTTTATGGGCATATGTCGCACGCCAAGGACTACGGTCTGACGGCCGAGAAGTTCGGCTTCGACATCGACGCCATCGTCAAGCGTTCGCGCGGCATCGCCGCCCAGATGAACAACGGCGTCCAGTTCCTGATGAAGAAGAACAAGGTCGACATCATCTGGGGTGAGGCCGTCCTCACCAAGCCGACCGAAATCACCGTCGCACCGACCAAGAAGCAGATCGTCCAGCCGCAGGGACCGATCCCCAAGAACGCGCTGGGCGAGGGCACCTATACGGCCAAGAACATCATCATCGCCACCGGCGCCCGCCCGCGCGTGCTGCCCGGCATCGAGCCCGATGGCGACAAGATCTGGACCTACTTCGAGGCCATGAACCCCAAGGGCTTCCCAAAGTCGCTGGTGATCATGGGCTCGGGCGCCATCGGCATGGAGTTCGCCTCCTTCTACCGTTCGATGGGCGCCGAAGTGACCGTCATCGAACTGCTGCCGCAGATCCTGCCGGTCGAGGACGCCGAGATCGCCGCTCATGTGCGCAAGCGCTTCGAAAAGCGCGGAATCAAGATCCTGACCGACGCGAAGGTCGCCAAGGTCGACAAGACCAAGGACGGCATCGTCGCCCATGTCGAGCTCAAGGATGGCTCCAAGCAGCAGATCGCAGGTGAAAAGCTGATCTCGGCCGTCGGCGTGCAGTGCAATTCCGAGAATCTCGGCCTCGAAAAGCTCGGCGTGAAGATCGAGCGCGGCGCCATCGTGATCGACAAGTACGGCCGCACCAATGTGCCGACCGTCTGGGCCATCGGCGACGTCGCCGGCCCGCCGATGCTGGCCCACAAGGCCGAGCACGAGGCCGTCATCACCGTCGAAACCATCGCCGGCCTCAAGGGCGTCCACGGCCTCGACAAGTCGAAGGTTCCGGGCTGCACCTATTGCGAGCCGCAGATCGCCAGCGTGGGCCTCACAGAAGCCAAGGCCAAGGAAACCGGCCGCGAAATCAAGGTCGGCCGCTTCCCGTTCGTGGGCAACGGCAAGGCCATCGCGCTCGGCGAACCCGAGGGCCTGGTCAAGACCATCTTCGATGCCAAGACCGGCGAACTTCTCGGCGCGCACATGGTGGGCGCCGAAGTAACCGAGCTGATCCAGGGCTTCGTCATCGCCATGGGCCTCGAGACGACCGAGGAAGAGCTGTTCCACACCATCTTCCCGCATCCCACGCTCAGTGAAACCATGAAGGAAAGCGTGCTCGACGCCTATGGTCGCGCGCTGAACATCTAAGGGAGCCGTCACATGACCCCGCCCGCCGATATTGCCGCCATGGACTGGACGGCGCTGCTGATCTTCCTCGGCATCGGTCTCGTCGCCGGCTGGCTGGCCGGACTGATCCTCGGGGGCGGCGGGTTGCTGCGCAACCTGATCGTCGGCGTGATCGGCGCGTTTGTCGGCGGCTGGCTGTTGACGCTCGCCAACATCACCTTGCCGGTCGGCAATGCGCTGCTGGCGCAGGTCATCCAGGCGACCATCGGGGCCATCGTGGTCATCGTGGTGGCGAGGGTCATCGTCAAATAGATGCGCCGCGCTCTGCTCACCGCCGCACTCATTCTGGCTGCCGGGCCGGCCTTCGCGGTCAATCCGGCGGTCACGGAAGTGACGTGTGCGGCGGCGGTGACGGACGGGCAGGCGGTGCGTGACCTCAAACCCTCGTTCCTGCCGGTGCTGCCCTACAAGCAGGAGCCGGGCGACAAGGAATGGAAACAACTCGCCATGTTCGGCGATGTCCCGGTCCGGCTCTATGTCTACCGGGTCAACGAGAACATGATCCGTGCCCGTATCTTCGAGGACGGCCCGGCCGGCCGTGAACTGCTCGCCGATACCGATCTCAACGGCGAGATGACGCAACTGAGCTACCGACCGATCGGCGGTGACCGCATGGTCACAGCCTACTGCTACTGACGCCTTGCGGCCTTGAACCGGCCGTTCCGGATTTCGATATCCGGGCGGGTCACATCAAGGGGGTAATCATGGGTCTTCCTGAAAAGCAGGAAACAATCGAGGGCTACACTATGGGCAATATGGATACGCGTTCGATCGTCATCTTTCTCGTCATCGGGCTCGTCGCCGGCTTTCTTGCCGGTCTCGTGGTCGGCGGCGGCAACATCCTGATGTATCTCGTCTGGGGTATCCTCGGTTCGTTCGTGGGTGGTTTCCTGTTCTCGGCGCTCAAGATCAATCTGGGCGTCCGCAACCCGATCGTCAGCCAGATCATCACGTCGACGGTCGGCGCGATCATCGTCGTCATCGTTGCCCGCCTTATCGGCGGTTAAGACTTCTCACTTCTCCGGGATACCGACTTAGGTCGTTGCATCCCCTGAGAAACTTCTGCGTTTTCCAATCTCCGAACGCTGTTCAAGGAGAACGCAGATGGAAGGTGTAGGCTGGATCATGGCGATCATTATCGGCGCACTGGCCGGTTGGATCGCCGAACGCATCATGAAGTCCGACCAGGGCCTCCTGATGAACATCGTCCTCGGGATCGTCGGTGCCATCGTCGGCAACTTCATCCTGATGCTGATCTTCGGCGCCACCATGGGTGGCATTGTCGGTCAGCTGATCGTGGCAATCGTGGGCGCCTGCCTGCTGATCGCCGTTGGTCGCGCCATTCGCGGCCGTCGTCACGCCTAGTGGCCAATCCGGGCTGCGGGCGTGCCCCGCAGTCCGGCCCCCTCATAAGGTCGGGTTGCAGCAGATATGCGTTCGCGCATTATCTGCTTTTGTCGTTTTGAGGTAGGTTTGCCCTCCGGGCAGACGCTGCCCAACTCAGGACCCGTGCCTTGGTTACTTTAATCGACACCCGCCCCCGCCACCCCGAGAAGGTCAACCGGCCCGACGCCGAAGTCCTGCGCAAGCCGGACTGGATCCGCGTCAAGGCGCCCGGCTCGCCGGTCTACAAGGAGACGCAGCAGATCGTGCGCGAGCACGGCCTAGTCACCGTCTGCGAGGAAGCGGGCTGTCCCAATATCGGCGAGTGCTGGTCCAAGAAGCACGCCACCTTCATGATCATGGGCGAGATCTGCACCCGCGCCTGCGCCTTCTGCAACGTGCGCACCGGCCTGCCGACTCAGCTCGATCCGCATGAGCCCGAGAAAGTGGCCGATGCCGTCTCCAAGCTCGGCCTCGAGCACGTGGTGATCACCTCGGTCGACCGCGACGACCTGATCGACGGCGGTGCCCAGCACTTCGCCAATGTCATCAAGGCCATCCGTGCCTGCAATCCGAACACCACGATCGAGATCCTGACGCCCGACTTCCTCCGCAAGGAAGGCGCGCTGGAGATCGTCGTTGCCGCCAAGCCCGACGTCTTCAACCACAATCTCGAAACGGTGCCGTCCAAGTACCTCAAGGTTCGTCCGGGCGCCCGCTACTTCCACTCCATCCGGCTGCTGCAGCGGGTGAAGGAACTCGATGCCACCATGTTCACCAAGTCCGGCATCATGGTCGGCCTGGGCGAAGAGCGGAACGAAGTGCTCCAGCTGATGGACGACCTGCGCGTCGCCGACGTCGATTTCCTCACCATCGGCCAGTACCTGGCCCCGAGCCGCAAGCACCATCCGGTCGATCGGTTCGTGACCCCGGACGAGTTCAAGTCCTACGCCACCATCGCGACCGCCAAGGGCTTCTCGCTGGTCTCGTCGAGCCCGCTGACCCGTTCGTCGCACCATGCCGGCGAGGATTTCGCCAGGCTCAAGGCTGCGCGTCTCGCCAAGCTCGGGCATAACTGAGCCATGCCGGACCTGTTCTACGAGCGGCACACGCCGCATCTTCCGGAGCGCATGTTCGACCTCGTGAGTGATCTCGAGGCCTATCCGCGCTTCATTCCCAACTGCAAGGCTATGGTGGTCAAACCCGACCCGAACGATGCATCGGTGAACTACGCCACGATGACCATCAAGTTCGGCCCGGTCACACAGTCCTATACGTCCAAGGTCACCACCGACCGCAATGCGCTGACCATCACGGCCGTCGCCGTCGATGGCCCGTTCAGCTATCTCGACAGCAACTGGACGTTCGAGCGGGAAGGCGAGGGGACCCGCGTGAAGTTCGACATCGACTTCAAGTTCAACAACCCGCTGATCGCCGCTGTCGCCGAACCCGCCTTCGCCGCCAAGCAGGACGAGATCATGGACGCCTTCGCCGACGAAGCCGACCGCCGCTGGGGGGAATAGCGGCCAGCGGGCCGCTGTTTCTCAGTCGGGTTTCCCTCGCTTGTGAGGAGGGGGACCGGCGAGACCGCTGGGTGCGGGTAGGGCGTCCCAGTAGCCCTCATGGTGAGCCTGTCGAACCACGAGGGCGTGTTCCGGCACGGCCCCTAGGCCACAATCCCCAGCCGCTCGAGCACCAGCCCGAGCGCCGTGCGGATCGTCTCTTCGCGCACCACCTGGCGGCCCTGGTCGCCATAGCGTTTCTCGACCACGACGGTGTTCTCCTCGGTGGCGCAGGCGAGATAGACCAGCCCCACGGGCTTGCCTTCGGTGCCGCCACCGGGTCCGGCTATCCCGGTCACGGCAATCGATACCCCCACGCCTGCCGTCTCCCGCGCCCCTTCCGCCATCGCCCGGGCGACCGACTCCGACACTGCGCCCCAGCGCTCGATCAGTTCCTCGTCGACGCCAACCATCTCGATCTTGGCGCGATTGTCGTAGGTGATGTAGCCGCCGAACACCGCTGCCGACGACCCCGGCACGTCGGTCAGCACGCCGGCGATCAGCCCGCCGGTGCAGCTTTCGGCGGTGACGATCATCAGGTCGCGCGCTTCGAGCGTGTGGTTGATCTTGGCCGCCATGTCGCGGAGATCGGTCGGAAACATCTCAGCTCTCCCGTGGCAACTCGACCGAGGCGACGGCCTGCGCCATCAACCCTTCGCCACGTCCGGCAAAACCCATCTTCTCGCTGGTGGTTGCCTTGACCGCCACGCGGTCGGCGCCAATGCCGAGGATCGCCCCGATGGTCTCTTTCATCGCCCCCACATGCGGCCCGATCCGCGGCGCCTCGCAGACGATCGTCAGGTCGACGTTCACCACCCGCCCGCCACGCTCGGCGACGAGCCGTCCGGCATGCTCGAGGAAGATCTTCGAGGCCGCGCCCTTCCACTGTGGATCGCTGGGCGGGAAATGCGTGCCGATGTCCCCTTCGCCGATGGCGCCGTATAATGCGTCGGTCAGCGCGTGCAGCGCCGCATCCGCATCCGAATGGCCGCTGAGCTTTTTGGAGTGCGGAATCCTCACCCCGCCGAGCCAGACCGCGTCGCCGTCCACGAACTGGTGGAAATCCACGCCCATGCCGACGCGCATCTCGACAGTCAGCTGGTGAAAGTTCATGAGCGGCGCTCCCGTCAGAATGCGTGCAGCACGATCGAAATCGTTTGGACTTGTGATCTTGATGTTGTCAGCGGCGCCCCTGGTCAGCACCACCCGGAGGCCGGCCCATTCGGCGATCGCGGCGTCGTCGGTGAACGGTCGCGGCAGCCGGCTCGCCCGCATATGTGCCGATAGAATCTGGGGAAATCGGAATCCCTGCGGCGTCTGCGCGGCAAACAGCGTCGATCTGTCCTCGGTCGCCGCCACCGTGACACCATCGGTCGACCGCTTGATCGTATCGGTCACCGGCACCACCGGCAGCGCCGCTTCCGCTCCGCCCAGCGCGTCGATAACCCCTTGAATTGTCTCACGATTGACCAGCGGCCGCGCGGCGTCCTGGATCAGCACCAGGTCTGGCTTCCGCGCGCCGAGCCCCTTCAACCCCTCCAGAACCGATGCCTGCCGCTCCGCCCCCCCAAGCACCGGTGGCAACACCCGCTCATCCGTAATTCCCAGCGCCGCATAGCGCTCGGCATGATCCGGATGGATCACCGGCAGCACCCAGTCGATACCGTCATGATCCAGCAATGCATTGATTGTACGAACCAAAACCGGCACACCCGCGACCGCGCGGTACTGCTTCGGAGTCGCATCCCCGTCGGCACTTGCCCGCTCGCCCCGGCCTGCGGCGACGACGATGGCGGCGATGGTCTTGCGGCTGGTCACGTGATTTCGGCCCCGGAACGGTCGACATCGGTCTACCGACGCCAAGGCCGCCGGGCAAGGGTTGCAGTCACGGCATACTGCTCATGCAAAGGGCATTCAACCTGTTGCGCGGCAGCGTTTTTTGATTATTGTGCGGGCAATTCCTCCAAATGAGCATTTCTGGGGCATTTCGTGACTGAGTTTGCCTGCGGCGTGAGCATCGGCCGTCACACGCTGCCCAACCGCGCCTTCCTCGCTCCCATGGCCGGCATCACCGACGCTCCGATGCGCCGGCTCGCCGAGCGTTTCGGGGCAGGGCTGGTCGTCTCCGAAATGATCGCCAGCGCCGCGCTGACCACCGGCAACGAGGATATGGTCAGAAGGCTGAGCAAATCCGGGCACTTGCCGCATGTCGTCCAGATCGCCGGCTGCGAAGCGCACTGGATGAGGCGCGGGGCCGAGATCGCCTATGAGGCCGGCGCCGACATCGTCGACATCAACATGGGCTGCCCGTCCAAGCGCGTCACTAACGGCTATGCGGGCTCTGCCCTGATGCGGGTTCCCGACGAAGCCCTGAAGCTCATCGACGCCGTGGTCGCCGCCACGCCGCTGCCGGTCACGGTCAAAATGCGCCTCGGCTGGGACGAAGACTCGATGAATGCCGCAGACCTGGCGCGTCGCGCCGTCGATGCTGGCGCGCAGATGATCACCGTGCATGGCCGCACCCGGCAGCAGTTCTACAAGGGGGAGGCGCGCTGGGAACTGGTTCGCCCGGTGGTCGAGGCCGTGAAGGTGCCTGTCGTCGTCAATGGCGACATCACCAGCCTCGCTGCCGCCCGTGAGGCTCTCGAAAAGTCCGGTGCTGCCGCGGTCATGATCGGCCGCGGCGCCCAGGGGCAACCGTGGGTTCCGGGGCAGGTGGGGGCCGAGCTCGATGGCGATGCGGCCAATCCTGCGCCTGCCGGCGATGACCTCGTTGCCCTGATCCTCGAACATTACGACATGATGCTCACGGACTACGGCACGACCCTGGGTGTCCGCGTCGCCCGCAAGCATCTCGACTGGTATCTCGAAGCCCTTGGGATCGTTCTGGAAAAGGACACGCGCAGGGCGCTGCTCAACGCCGAGGACCCGACTGATGTCGTCGCCATGATTCCGACGATCTATGGCGGCGAGTGGAGGCAGGCGGCATGAGCGAGCTCGGCACCATGTCGCTGTCGGTGCTGCAGGCGCTGCCGCAGCCGGTGATCGTCTGCACCGACGATCGCACCATCAAGTTCGTGAACTACGCCGCAGAGGCGTTCTTCGGCGCGTCGCAGAGCGTCCTCAGCCGCCAGCGGCTCGACGATCTGATTGCCTTCGGCTCACCCATCCTCGGCCTCGTCTCGGCCGTTGCCGAGCGCCGCGCGCCGATGACGGAGTACCGCGTTAGGGTCGACTCCTCGCGTTTCGGTGACGCTGCCAGCGAGCGCATCGTCGACGCCTTCGCCAGCCCGCTCAGCGAGTTGGAGGGGTCCGTTGCGCTGCTGTTCCAGGAGCGCACCATGGCCGACAAGATCGACCGGCAACTGGTCAGCCGTGGCGCGGCGCGCTCTGTCACCGGCCTCGCGTCGATGCTGGCCCACGAGATCAAGAACCCGCTCTCCGGCATTCGCGGCGCTGCCCAACTGCTCGAGCAATCGGTCACCGCCGAAGAACTGCCGCTGGCCCGCCTCGTGCGCGAAGAGGTGGATCGCATCGTCGATCTCATCGACAAGGTCGAAGTGTTTGGCGACGACCGGCCGATCGAGCGCGAGCCGATCAACATCCACGTCATTCTCGACCGGGTGAAGCTGCTGGCCAAGAACGGCGTCGCCCGCGGCATCAACTTCTATGAGGAATACGATCCCTCGCTGCCGCCCGTTTACGGCAACCGCGACCAGCTGGTGCAGGTCTTCCTCAACCTAGTCAAGAACGCCGCGGAGGCGCTCGAGCGCACCCAGAAGCCGGAGATCCGCATCTCCACGGCCTTCCGCCCGGGCATCCGTATTTCGGTGCAGGGCGTGAGCCAGCGTATCTCGCTGCCGCTCGAAATTGTCATCGAGGACAATGGTCCAGGCGTGCCACCGGACCTGTTGCCGATCCTTTTCGACCCCTTTGTCACCACCAAGCCCAACGGCTCCGGCCTCGGGCTGGCATTGGTGGCGAAGATCGTCGGCGACCATGGCGGGGTCATTGACAGCGACAGCCGGCCCGGCCGGACGCGCTTTCGTATTTTGTTGCCCGTTGCGAGCGGTGCATTCGTGCCTGAAACCGAAGAGGCCCTGGCCAAATGAGCCATACTGTGATGCTCGCGGACGACGATGCGGCGATCCGCATGGTGCTCAACCAGGCACTGACCCGCGCCGGCTACGAAGTCCGTCCCACCGGCAATCTCTCCACCATGTGGAACTGGGTGAGCCGCGGCGAGGGCGACCTGCTGATCACCGATGTGGCGATGCCGGACGGCAATGCCTTCGACATCATGCCCAAGATCAAGAAGCTGCGACCGGATCTGCCCATCGTGGTGATGAGCGCGCAGAATACCTTCATGACAGCGATCCGGGCCAACGAAGTCGGCGCCTACGAATATCTGCCGAAGCCGTTCGACATCACCGAGGTGCTGTCGGTCGTCGCTCGCGCCCTGGCCGACGCCAAGAAGCCCACCGCGGCCGAAAAGAAGGCCGAGGAGCCCGGCGAGACGATGCCGCTGGTCGGCCGTTCCACGGCCATGCAGGACATCTACCGTGCGCTGGCGCGCCTGATGCAGACAGACCTCACGGTGATGATCACCGGCGAGAGCGGCACCGGCAAGGAACTGGTTGCCAAGGCCCTCCACAATTTCGGCAAGCGCCGCAACGGTCCGTTCGTCGCCATCAACATGGCGGCCATCCCGCGGGACCTCATCGAGGCCGAACTCTTCGGCCACGAGAAGGGCGCGTTCACCGGAGCCACGGCGCGGTCCTCCGGCCGCTTCGAGCAGGCTGAGGGCGGTACGCTGTTCCTCGACGAAATCGGCGATATGCCGATGGACGCCCAGACCCGCCTTCTCCGCGTGCTGCAGGAGGGCGAGTACACCATGGTCGGCGGTCGCACGCCGATCAAATCCAACGTCCGCATCGTTGCCGCCACCAACCGCGATCTCAGCCAGATGATCCGCCAGGGGCTGTTCCGCGAGGATCTCTACTA
>VFQQ010005261.1_pt1 | contig 10838 bp, 20 predicted proteins | sample 3512341 | NCBI WGS metagenome assembly VFQQ01 (sample SAMN10412373, study PRJNA504923) | tailings metagenome | isolation source: Relicate 2 Philex TSF1 revegetated site | place: Philippines: Tuba, Benguet | collected 2017-08-29
AACATCAGTGTGCAGGGGGCAGCACGCCAGCATCCCAGACAGGTGCCCTCTGCCGCCCAATCCTGCACCACCTGCCAGCACCCTGCCGCCCTCTAACCCACCTTGTCGCCCCACTCGCCGCCCCAGGAGTTCTTGATCAGCCAGTAGGGCAGCTCGTGAGTGCCGTTGTGCTCGGTGCCGTAGCTGCAGGCAGCGCAGGGGCAGGGGCAGTGGATGAGATGACGTGTCTTTGGAACAGTTCGGCAGGCTGGCTGCCTAGCTTACGAGCCCCAGCAGAAGCCAGCACAGCATGCAAGCAAGCCGTGCACAAGGCACCACACCGACGCTACAGCTGCTCAGCTCACCCGACCGCCAGCACGCCGTGGTCGAGCGCGGTGCCGCACTCGGCGTCGAACACGCCGCCCACGTACAGCTGGAAGGCGCGCTGCAGGCAGGGCGGGGTGGGGCGGGCATGGCAGGGGACTTTGTCGCTGGTGTGCTTGATGAAATGATGCGCCGCAAGGACGGGCAAATGCCTGCTGACCACACCACTCAGCAGCTGCATGGACCCCATCTTGTCGACGCGGCTTGCAGCTGCCTTGCCCAACTACCAGCACCTCTGCTGCGCCCCACCTGGTCGGCCTCGATGGCCACCGACACGGGCTGGTGCGCCACCGCCTTCTCCAGCGCTTTCTCGTCATTGGGAGGCACGTCCTGGCAGGAGGGTGGCGGGGTGGGGGCATGCAGGGGGCAGGTTCAGCACACCAGCGGGTGCCGCTCCATGGTGCAAGCTGCCCCTCGCCTGCAGCACATGCTTGCAGCAGCAGAGCCGTGGCGAGCAAGGCTGTGCTGAGGCGCACCTGGTAGTCATCAATGGTCACCACGTGCCGGCCCAGCTTGTTCTCCTGGCACTGGCCCTCCTCAGCCTGCAGAGCAGGGGGCAAACTGGGCAGAATCAGCACCAAGCATTGCTTGGTAGGAATACACGCATAGATCCAAGGCGCGGTGTGCAGCAGGTTTCCCACAGTGTATTGCGGCCTTGCCTCCAATTCTCCATGACATGTGCTAGCCAGCCGCCCACGATACCCGGAGCCAGGCCTTCCCCCAACTTTGCGCTCCTCCACCCTCCCCTCCCCACCCACCGTGTAGGGGTAGTCGTCCTCGGTGTCGATGCCGCCGTTCTTGATGATGAACTCAAAGGCAAAGTCCATGAGGCCGCCTGGGGAGGCCAGGGCGGGTAAGGGAGAGCAGGGAATCATGGTTTGGTTTCCAGGATTCAAGGGGGCATGGCAGGCATCCCCCGAATGGGCATCCCTGCAGATACCGCTGCCTGCCCGTCTTCCCAGCCATCCCCCTGCACTGCCGCATGGCATGCAGCCACGCCAGCATGCTCACCGTGGCAGCCGTTGTCGCGCTCGCGGTCGCAGTCCACCAGCATCTGCTCGCTCAGGCTGTGCAGCTGGCCGGTGGCAATGGCGCTGGCGCCCTCCACGGCGCCAGTGGCGGAGAAGGCCCAGCAGGAGCCGCACAGCAGCTGGTTCTTCACCTGCAGCGGGCAGGCGGCAAGGATTGATGGGTGATGTGCGGCTGCAGCGGGCGCCAGGCAGCAGAGCATGGAGGCTTCGCACCACCGCCAACGCTTGCACGCAACCTAGGCAGCGCAGCAGCGCTCTGGTGGCCACCCCCTGGGCTCCCCAGCTCACCCTCCAACCCAGGCAGCCAAGAAATGCTAGGCACCCAGCCCGCTGCTGCTCCCCCCATCACACACGGCGCGCACCGGAGTCACGGCGCCGGCCTTGAGCCAGTCCACCTCCTTGGGCGACACGGTGTTTTCGTACACAAACGGCGCGCGCTTGAGCGGGCGCTGCTTTGCCAGGTCGGGCCGGTAGCCCAGCGCCTTCTGCCGGTACTCATCTTGCGTCAGGTCAGCAAACACATTCATGCCCAGCTGCAGGCGCAGGCAGCAGAAAGGGGGCAGCAGTGCGGTGGGCGGGAGCAGCGGTGATTGGCAAGCACGGCGTGCGCCCCGCCGTGGTGGAGCCCCCCAGCCACAGCTGCCGCTGCTCCCAAGTTGAGCACTGAGGCTGAGCACATGGCAGAGGCACGTGCGAGCGTGGAAGCCGGCCGGCAGCCCGGCCACGGCGGCGGCGGCGCACCCAGTGCGACGTGTGGCGGGCGTTGTAGTCCAGCACGAACTTGAGGTTGTCCAGCCACACCAGGAAGCGGCGCTCATACTCCTGCGGCGGGGAGGCGGGCGGCGGCGGTCGGGGGCAGCCTGGGTGCCGGCAGCTCCGCGAGCGCGCCCAGCCACGAGGGTGCAGGCGCCCTACCTCCACTCCCGCGTAGGCCCTGGCGTAGAGCTTGTGCCAGTAGTCGAACGACTCCCTCGGCGAGGCCTGCGGCGGGCGGAGCGAGGCGGGGAGCGATGTGGCAAAGCCCTTGCGGTGCCCTGGCGCGGCCTGGCGGCCCGTCGACACCGCCCCTGATCCACGGCATCGATGCTGGCTCACCACGGCCTGCTGCACGAAGAGGCGGTGCGCCTCTGGCTCCAGCCCAGCCCGAGTGCCAGCCAGCAGGCTGGCGGCTGCCAGCAGGATCAGCAGAGACCTCATGGCGACCGAGGAATGAGCCGGGAGGCCCGGCAGGGCGCCAAGGGATCGACTTGAGCCCACTCAGCAGCGGACCGCGCGCTGCGGCGCCCGCCGGCATGAACGCGGAGACAGCCGCCGCATTCTGCACAAGCTGCTCGCTCCTCGCGCTCCCTGGGCATCGCACCTCACATTTCCAGCGGGTCAAGCGCCGCAGCTCCCTCGTGCGCGCCGCACAACAACCGCCGCCGCTGGCGCCACCCCTCTGTGCCCTCCCTGGCCATGGCGGCCGCGCTAGAGGGCGAAGGCCCCGCCGAGGCCGAGATTGATGAGCGCTTTGAGTACGACGCCCCGCGATTTTACGACTTTGACGAGGGCAGCCCCGCGGGCGCGCCCGCCGACGGCTGGTTCGACACCGAGGGGCCCAAGGGTGAGGGGCCTCTTGCCCGACTTGGCTTCCATGCAGCATGCTGCCTCAACGTGCAGGGCTGCCGATTCCCCCTGCAAAAGCCCAGCATGCGCCGCCGTCTGCCCCGCTTGCTGTGCAGGCCTGGTGACGCCGCCACGCCCTGCCGCTGCCACCGAGCCGCTGCCCGAGCAGGTGCGCCTGGCGGTGGGCGCCACCGTGAGCCCTGGCATGGCACTGCTGGTTGCTGTGCACGTCTTTCAAATTGCGAGATGGAGGACCGTGATCCCTGCCCCATGCCGCAATCCAACGTGCAGGCTGCTGGTGGCGCTGCGGAGAACAGCGGCCAGCAGGGCGAGGCGGCGGGCAAGGGCGGCAATGGTGAGCGCTGGAGGGAGCCTTGTGATTGTCCAGGCCTTGTGGTGTTACATGCCCCAAGCAAAATTCTTTGTATGCCAGTCGACCACCACGCCCCATCCACCTCTGCTCATCCCGCCTGCAGGCAAGGGTGCCGAGTGGCGCCGCGCACTGGCCTCCATCTCCAACACCAAGGCGCAGCAGCAGGCGCAGCAGCACGCTGCGGTAGCCAAGCCGGCGGCCAAGCAGGGCACCAAGCGCCGCGCGGCAGCAGCGCCAGCAGCAGGTGGCGGTGAGGCGGCAGCGGCGGCAGCGGCGACGGGCACCACGAGCAGGCCCACCTCTGCCGCCGCTGGTGCCGCCGCCAAGAAGCGCCACCAGGCAACTGGCGCCCCTGCAGACGGCTCCTCCAGGCGTGTTGCTGCCCCTGAACCACACCGGCCCCACATCACCGTGTCACGGAGGTCGGCCCGCCGCGCTGCTGCCAGCCAACTGGCCTGCTGCTGTGCTGCTGTGCTGCCAATTGGTTGTGCACTGCATGCTAGCCAACTAGCGCTGCATGCGTCTATCCTGCAGGCGGCTTGGTTCTGCATCTGCTCTGCTGGCCCACCTGGTGTTCACTGTCCCATAACGCCCACCTCCCTGCGTGCAGCCCCCGGCTGCACTCCTCACTGCGCTCGCACCCTGCCGCCCACAAGACCAGCGAGCAGCTGGAGCTGGAGCGCGTGGAGCGAGAGAAGGCTGAGGCGGCGGCCCTGCGCCGCAAGAACGCTGCGGCGGTCAAGGCGGTGCTGGCGCCGCCGCCGCCGCCGGTGGCGCACAGCAGCAAGCCGCTGACGGAGCCTGTGGGCATGGAGCTGAGCACCACCATGCGCCACCGCGTGCACGGCATGGAGACGCGGTCCATGGTGGGTGCCTTTTAGGGCTGCTCAGGGGTGGCTGCCCAGATTGGACATGCTGCATTGGTGCTTATGGTGGGTGGTCAATTGTGTGACAGGCAAGTTGCAGGAGAAAGTGAGCACTGCAGAGTGCAATTGTGATTCATCTGTCCCGACTGTCCCGACACCTGCCCTACACCCCCATGCAGGCCAGTCCATTCAAGTCAGCGGCAGAGCAGATTGCTGCGTTTGAGGGGCGGGTGCCGGCCAAGTCGCGGCTGGCAGACAAAGGCAAGGCGGCTGCGGCCGCCAACCAGCAGCAGCAGCAGCAGCACGCGCGCGGTCAGCAGGGGGCACTCACGGTGCCGCACTCGCCACGCTTTGCCACCAAGCAGCGCGTGCGGCCGCCGCGCTTCAAGCCGCGCGAGGTTGTGGAGGCCGAGGAGATGGCGGCCATGCCCAAGTTCAAGGCGCGGCCAGTCAAGTAAGCATGGAGTGGGTGTGCGCTAGGTGTTGTAATGCTGTCCTTCCTTGAGATGCTCTGGCTGCATGTTCGTGTATTGCCGCCAAAACAACTCAGCGCTGCTGGCAGCCCTGTGACCCCTCCTCTCCGCTGTGCCCTCCACCTGCGCCCCGCAGCAAGCGCATCCTGCAGGACCGCAGTGGCCAGCTGGGCGTCCCGCACGTGGAGACCAAGGCGCCCACTGTGCCGGAGCCGTTTGCGCTTAAAACAGACCAGAGGGCGGCAGAGCACAGCGGCGGGCCGCACTCCAGCGCGGCAGGGAGCGGCAGCGCGGCTGCAGGCGGCCTGTTTGTGTTTGGGGCACAGGGCGACGACGGCGGCCGCGTGACGCGCAGCCGAGCGGCCAAGAAAGCAGCAGTAGGGGGCAGCGGTTGGACGGGGCAGCTTACGCAGCCCGAGCCGTTCCGCCTGGCCACTGATATGCGCGGGTGCGGCCGCTCCCATGCTGCCTGCATGACTTGGCGTGATGCTGCTTACAGCCTATCTGGTTCCTGCTAATTCCTGCCAACCTGTGGTGGCTTGCTTTGCAGCTTTGGCGTGTTGTTTCCTGCAGCTCCGCCTGTCATGTGTTGCCTTTGTGTCCTCCTTGTGTGCAGCGCCATCAAGCGGTCGGCTGCAGCTGAGCCGCAGCAGGAGCAGCTGGAGGCGCGCCCCACCAAGCGCGCGCGGCACGGCCCTTTCCAGCTGGCCACTGACGAGCGCGGTGCAGCTGAGCAGGAACGGCTGGAGGCCATCCGGCGGCAGCAAGAAGAGCTGGCACGGCAGGAGGCGGAGTTTAAGGTGGGTGGGTGTGCTGCTAAACTGCAAGCAAAGTGGGCATGAGCAGTTCAAGGTCATTGCAGGGTTGGGCAGCCCTCAGATAGTCGACTGGTGCTCAGGCAACCTGTTCTCCGCGCACTGCAGGCATTGCCACTGAACAAGGCAGCACTGGCGGGGGCATGGAGGCCGGCACCGCAGGTGGTGGCAGCACTCACAGTGCCGCAGGACGTGGCGCTGCACAGTGACGCCCGTGCGGCGCAGCGGCGCCAGTTTGATGCTGCCCAGGCAGCCAAGCAGGCGGCGGCTGAGGCGGAGCGGGCTGAGGCAGAGCGGCAGCAGGCGGAGCAGGAGGAAGCGGAGCTGCAGGAGCAGCGCCGGCGCCTGGGCCACAAGGCATTGCCGCTGCCCGACCGCCTGTGATACAACAGTCAGGCGGCCAGTCCTCCTGGATTCTGATATTGAGCGGCACTGCCAACCTGTTTGAGCTGTACCTGTACGCATTGTACCTTGTTTGTGTTCCTGCTCTCTCCCTGCTGCTCTGCCACTGCCCAAACTGTAATTTTGCTCAGCGAAGTCGCAGAGTTGCATAGGCGCAGGGTTGTTGCAGTGCTAAAATGGCAGGATACGACAGGCAATGGCGCAAACAAGCAGACTTCTACGAAATGCAGCAGAATTCAAAGGGATTGCGAGATAGCATTCCAGGCGGTCTGGTCTCGCGTGTTTTGTTCAGCACGAGCAGCGCCCGCAGGTGGTTTGGCAGTAACCAGTAGGCCGATCCGGATAAAACTGCCACATCCATTGCTGCAGGGTGGTGTGACAGGCATACAAACTGTTGAGCGGGCAGGGAGGTGGCAGCGCACATTGATCCAGGCAGGTGCTGCCCTCCATCCCAGGGACTCGGCCCGCACCTGGCCACACGCGCCCCACTCCCTGTACTGCTTGCAGGTCTTGCCCGTGGGCGGCTGGAGGTCAGTGCAGGAGCAGCGAGCCACGGTGGGGCAGGCGCAGCGCCCGCAGGAGATTTGGCAGTAGCCTGCGGGCGGGAGGGGGAGCGACGGCGTACACACAAGGTGGGCAATGTGCTGATCCAATGTTTGCACTGCATGGCATCACCTCCCTGCCGCCCAACTCGTCCCACCTTCGAGCAGTTGGCTGGTCGCCTGCATGTACCCGGCGCCGCACTTGCCCCAGGCTGCCTCGTCCTTGCAGGAGTAGCGGCTGGGCGGCACATCGGAGCATGTGCACGCAGGGCTGAGGCTGGGTGCGGTGCTGGCTTGAGAGGCGGTGGCTGGGGAGGCAGGTGCGGGGGAAGCAGGTGCAGCAGCGGCGCTTCCACCACTGCCGCTGCTGGTGGGAGCGCTCTCACAGCGCTTGCAGGTCTGCTGGCAGAAGCTCGCCATCCATGCCTCGCCACACTTGCCCCAGGCAGCCTGCAGCAGGAGTCGCAATGGTTCAGTCAATGCGATGCTCTGCCAAGAGTGAGCGCATTACATGCCACCTGAAAGGTGGCGACATCCACCACCCATTCGCCACCCACCTGCTGTGCACAAGAGTAGCCGCCGGGCGGCTGCGTATCAGTGCAGGCAGGCTGTTCAGAAGAAGTGTTGCTGGTGGGGGTGGCAGAGGTGGCGTCAGTGGTGCTGCTGGCAAAGGAAAGGCTGCTGCTGCTGCTGCTGCTGCTGCTGCTCATGTCATTGACCGCAGTGCTGCCGGCACCGCCAGCCCAGGGCGTGGGCTGTGTGAAGAAGGCGGCCTCGGCGGTGGTGCCAGGTGGCATCCTCCAGTAAAACTGGCTGCCCGCTGTGTCAGACAGCTGGAATGCGTCCCAAGACAGCCCTGTGCCGGGCTTCAGGCAGCAGGTGCCTGCAGCGTGTTGCAATGGGGGAGAATTTGGAGCAAGCAGGGCAGGTGTGCACGTGAAGCTCAGCCAGCACAGAAACTCCGGTCACCTGACGACGAGCCCTGGGCTGTGTAGAGGAAGCCGCTGCAGCCGCTCGTGGATGCACACTCTGTGGCGCAGTCCTTCTCATACTTGCCGCTCAGGCACTTTATGTCCTGGCCCATGGCAGCCGGCACCACCGCCGGACCCAGCGTGCCAAACACGGTGGCCGACTGCAGCAGTTTGAGAAGCAGGTGGAAGGTCAGCACTGCATGTCTGCAACAGATAGGGGGCGCATTTCTGCCTCCTGCAACCCAGGTCCCACCTGCTGGTCAGCGCAGGGCGGGTCGGCAACCGGGCACTGCTGCAGGCGCTGGTACGCGGCAGCAGACAGTGAACCGCCACCCAGCTCGGTGGGGAACATCAGCACAGTGCTGCAAAGAAGGGGGAAGGGGTCAGTGAACATCACAGCAGAACGCCCGACCAGCTGCACACATGTCGGCACTGAGCGGCAGCCAGCCGCCAGTCGCACCGGAAGTTGTTCATGCACAGCGCGACGTCGTGAGGGTCGCTCTGCGCCACGCTCATGGCCTTGGACAGCTGGCACAAGCAGCTGGTGCAGGAGGAGTCTGGCAGGCACTGCGTGGCAAAGCTGGGGAAGTTCACGCGCTGCAGTAGGCGGGCAGGTGGCAAGAATGGAGACAGTGAGGAGAAACGTGACAAGCATGCCGTATGCGTGGCCGGTTGGGTGTGAAGGAGGTGAGCAGGCAAACAAGAGCGCAGCACCCAGCTTCCACGCAAAGCTCAAGCAAAGCTCAAGCTCGGCCCCTTGCCTGCAGCGCCAGAAGTTTTGTGGGGTCAGTGCCCGGGCAGCGGCTTCCTACATAGCCCGACACCCAGCTGTAGCCCCGGGAGATGACGCGCTGATACTTGGCCACGTTCCAGTCCTGCACCCATGGAAATGGAATCATGGGGCACCCAGGAGATGGTCAATGGTTGGTTGAGCTGCAGCACCCAGGTGCAGACATGCGCGACGTCCAAAGAACATGCACACCTGCTTCAAAGTGCACCCCCGGTAGTGGCCACCAGAATCGCAGCCTGCAACAAGTGGGAACCGGGGGTGGCCCAGCTGTCCCAGCACAGCAACCAGGACGGCAAGCACCCACCACCCCTGCACCCACCACCTGCCGCCCCGCACAGCGCTGCCCCGCACCCTCTGGAGCGGCACAATATGTCCACACGTTGCAGTCGCCCCTCAGCTTGCACGAGGCGCAGCATGCGCCAGGGCCATCCACCATGTTTTTGTCGCCGGACAGCAGAACCGTGCCTGCATGCAGGAGGGGAGGGGCTTTCGGCAGGTGCCGCCGTCAAGGGCAGCAGCACCCAGCAGCGCAGTCCGTTCCGAAAGCCAGCCCACCGCTCACCGTCCAGGTTGAGACCGCTCTGGGCGTTGCACTGCCTGCAGGAGGCACGCGGGGAAGCAGCAGGTGTGGCGTGTGGTTGACCGCCGGCGGCGGCAGCGGCGGTAGCGGCAACAGCAATCTACCTGTTGCTCAGGCCGATCAGCACCACGTCGGTTGCGGCTGCCCTGGCGCCCAGCACAGCAGCAACGGCCAGCAGGAGCGGCAGCAGAGCCGCGGGTGGGACGCTGCGGCGCGGCATCGTCCTCCAAGCCCACAAAGAGCCAGAGAGCGGCGACAGTGGCTGAAGACGGAGGCTGAAAGGCGGCAGCGAGCTCAACAAGGAGGTGAGACGCGTCATGACGGCATGGGCGCATGAGCGCTGTTCGGCGCCAATGTTGGGTCGGCGCATTGGACAAACATGGTCTACAAATTCTCCCAAGCACACTGTCACAGGGCACTGCTCAGTCACAGAAGCTTCAAATGTTCGCTGTTGGTTCAGAAAGGGCCTCATGGGTGCTGCCTAGGTTCGAGCTGGACCTGCGTGCTCTGGCTGCCAACAATCACTGCCCATTTCACGTCTGGGTCTGCTAACGCTGGAGCTGCGTGTTACCATGCACGCACAAATGACATCCACGTTGGCGGAATAGGAGGGAATAGAAATGGGGGAGGGGCGGCAGGGGAGCGAGGGAGGAGAGGTAGGGAGGGGAAGGGTTGCAAAGAGGGGAGGGGAAGGAGCGGAAGTGGACAGCAGGGGTGGCGGTTGCTCCAAGTGGGGGGATTGCAGACAACTGGCAGCAATCGCCGCGGCGCCCAATGATGCACCACGCATTGCTTGCTGCCTCTCTCTCACACACTGCTCCGCGCCGTCAGGACTGCGCAGCTGCTACTCTGCCCGAGGCGGCTGCTTGTGCTGCCTGCCGGCGTTGTTCCTATGGCCGCCGCCGGGGTTGCGACCGCGGCCGCGGCCCCGCCCGCTGTTGCCCTGCTGGCGCGAGCCCACCAGCTGTGGCGGCAGGAAGTGAGGCGCCTGGTTGGGCCTGCACACAGGGACAGGCAGGCATGGCAAGCGTCAGCAAATCAGGCACCAACCACTCACCCAAGAGCATTCACATTGTCAGTGCCATGCGTATTTGATGCTATTGCACACAGCCAGCTGGCACAGCTGCACACCCCCTGCTGCTCACCAGCCAGGCATTTGTGGCGGGAAGCCGGGACCGGCGGCTGCATAGCCCTGCTGGCCGTACCCGCCGTGCTGCTGGTGCTGCGGCGGGTAGCGAGGGCCGCGCCCACGGCTGCGCCCCGGGAAGCCGCGCCCCCGAGGGTGTCCGTTGGCCTGCTGCATGCCATGCTGCTGGTGCTGCGGGTAGTGCTGCTGGTGCTGCTGGTGCTGGTGCTGCTGGTGCTGCGACACCGGCAGGTCAAACACGTCATCAGGCAGCGCTGCGGCAGGGTCCTCCAGGGCTGCTGCTGAGGGCGGCCGCTGCGGGGGTGGGCTGGGCGGCGCGCCGTAGCTGCCAGGCTGCAGGTGCGAGGGAAGCATGCCTGGCGGCGGGCGCATGGGGTGCCCAAAGGCCATACCCACGCCTGGCCCAAACACAGCGGCGGGCATGAGGCCGCCTGCCGCGCCCACCATGGGTGGTGGTGAGGGCGCCGGGCTGCTCCAGTCGACTGCGCCGCCGGGGCCAAACTGCTGCTGCTGCGGATGCTGGCCAAAGGCGGCGGCCACCGGCCCAAACTGCATGTGGCTGCTGATGCTGCCAAAGTTGAAGGAGGGCGTGGGGCCTGCCGCCTCAAACAGTTGCACCGCCTCCTGCAGCAGTGGCGGGGCCGGCAGGCTTGGCAACGTGTCAGTGGCCCATGCATTTCAATTTGAATGGTGTGTGCACAACCACAACTCAAACCGCTGAACCTCCATGCACCCCTGCTGCATTGCACCGCCAGCATTGAGGCTGCTGCCTCACCTTGGAGGGCGGCTGCACATGCCACGAAGTGCTTGCCGAGGGGAACAGGCCGCCGGGGAAGGGCGGCGGCGAGCCGGCGTTCCTCGGCCGGCTCCCGGAGCTGCT
>VFQQ010005262.1_pt1 | contig 10838 bp, 9 predicted proteins | sample 3512341 | NCBI WGS metagenome assembly VFQQ01 (sample SAMN10412373, study PRJNA504923) | tailings metagenome | isolation source: Relicate 2 Philex TSF1 revegetated site | place: Philippines: Tuba, Benguet | collected 2017-08-29
TGCCAACCCGATCAATCTCTACGGCGCTTCAAAGCTTGCCTCGGACAAGATCTTCATCGCTGCAAACAACATTGCCGGCGCGTCGGGTCTCCGGAGCTCGGTTGTCCGCTACGGCAATGTCATGGGCTCGCGCGGTAGCGTGTTGCCGTTTTTCCGCAAACTGGTTGCAAACAAGGTCGACCGTATCCCGATCACGCATCCTGAAATGACCCGTTTCTGGATTACGCTCGAGCAGGGCATCAACATGGTGCTGTCGTCATTCGACCTGATGAATGGCGGCGAGATTTTTGTGCCGAAAATTCCGTCGATGAAAGTGGTCGATCTCGCCAATGCCATCGCGCCCGGTATTCCGCATGAAATCGTGGGCATCCGCCCGGGCGAGAAGCTGCATGAGGTCATGGTGACCGGCGACGATGCCCGCATGACGGTGGACCTCGGCGACCGCTACGCGATCTTGCCCGCCTTCCGTTTCTGGACAAAGGATGAAGACGTCGCGGGCGATCTGAAGCGGGTCCCCAGCAATTTCAACTATTCGAGCGATATCAATGACGAATGGTTGGACGAGAGCGGTTTCAATGAATTGGTGGCGCGCACCGGCATTTGAGGTCCGTCATGTCCGAGAGTTTTTTACCCTACGGTCGACACTGGGTCGATGAAGACGATATCGCTGCGGTTGCAGCGTGCCTGCGTGGCGACTGGTTGACCACTGGTCCCGCGGTCGAGGCATTCGAAGCTGCATTCGCAGAGGTCGTTGGTGCCCGCTACGCTGTCGTCGTCTCCAACGGAACGGTGGCATTGCATCTGGCCGCGCTGGCAGCACAGGTCGGTGCGAATGATATCGGTATTGCGCCGACCATGTCGTTTTTGGCTTCCGCCAACGGCATGCGCTACACAGGTGCCGAGATCGTCTTTGCCGATGCAGATCCCGATACCGGCCTGGTAACGCCGGGCACTTTCCAGGCTGCTATAAAACGTGCCGCAGAGCCGGTGAAGATGGCAGTTGTGGTGCATCTCAATGGCAACCCGGTGGACATGCCGGAAATTGCACGCATAGCCAGCGAACATGACATCGTTCTGGTGGAAGATGCCTGCCATGCTTTGGGATCAACCTATCTCAACGAGACTGGCACCGCGGTTAAGGTTGGTTCATGCCAGCATTCCGCGATGACCGTCTTCTCGCTGCACCCGGTGAAAACGATCACGATGGGTGAGGGCGGCGTTGTTACGACGAACAATCCGGTTCTTTACGAACGATTGAAGCTCCTGCGCTCGCACGGGATGGTAAGAGGGTCCGAAAAAATCGTGAACCGCGATCTGGCGTTTGCACGTTCGGGTGATGCCAATCCCTGGTACTACGAGATGCAGGAATTGGGCTTCAATTTTCGGGCGCCGGATTTTGCCTGCGTTCTTGCCCATTCGCAGCTCAAGAAGCTGTCGATGTTTGCAGAGCGGCGCACGCAACTGAAGGAAATCTACGATCGGCATTTCGGCGACGTTGGTGAACTTGTAAAACCACTCCGGATCGAAACTTCCACAGAACCAGTTCTGCATCTCTACCCGCTGCTCATCGATTTCACTGCACTCGGCAAGGAGCGGGCACGTGTGATGGCTGATCTGCGGGAGTTAGGGATAGGCACACAGGTTCACTACATCCCGATCCATCGCCAACCCTACTACGTCGAGCACTCGGGTGCGGTCGATCTGCCGGGAGCCGACTCATACTACGCAAAGGCCCTCTCCATTCCCTATTATCCACTGATGACCGACCAGGACGCGGAACGGGTCGTCAGGGCATTCAGGAGCGTCCTCGGTATCAACAGCTAGCGGGAACGGCGCTCTCATGCTTTCTGGTCCCGCGCGTCTTGGTATCGGCACCGTTCAGTTTGGACTTGCTTATGGCGTCACCAATCAGGTCGGCAAAGTGGGGCTAGACGAGGCGAGTTCGATTCTTCGCTTTGCACGTCAGAATGACGTACGCACCATCGATACGGCCGCCCTCTACGGCGACAGTGAAGCTACGATCGGTCAGGCGGCTGCTGGAGCTGCTTTCGATATCGTGACCAAAACCGTCAAGGTAGGCAGCGAAACAAGCCCAGACGCGGCTGTCGAGGCCATCATTTCGTGCTTCGAACGATCGATCCGTAATCTCCAGGTCAGCCGCGTCGACGCCCTGATGGTTCATGATGCGGCCGACCTGCTCGGTCGCTACAGCGACAGGGTGTGGCGCTGTCTGCAGGACATCAAGGCATCGGGATTGGCCCGCAAGATTGGCGCTTCCGTCTATTCCGGCAACGACATCGACGAGCTGCTGGCACGGTACGACATCGATATCGTCCAGCTTCCCATCAATGCCCTCGATCTGCGCCTGGCTGATGAAGGCCAGCTCGGCAGCCTGGCGGCGCGCAAGGTCGAGATCCACGCCCGTTCGATATTTCTCCAGGGATTGCTCTTGTTGCCGCCAGAGCAGCTGCCATCGAAGTTCGCGGCTCTTGCACCATCCCTGATCCAGATGCGGCAAGCCTTCGCTGACGCTCATCTGACTGTCATGGAAGGGCTCTTTGCTTCTGTCTTTCGACATCCGATGATCGATCGTGTGATCGTCGGGGCGGCGAGCCTTCGTGAATTCGAGGAAATCGTCTCAACGGCGAACCAGTTGCGCACTCGACAAATCGATCCTGCCTCCTGGCATTGGCCGATTTCCGATCCGCGCCTGTTAAACCCAGCGTTGTGGGGCGCGTTGTAGACGGGTCTTCCTTCTGACGCGGACAGCCCGCGCTTCGGAACAACGGGCGCGTTTCGCGCTACCTCACCCGGAACAGCGGAACCAGCGGTTCGCAGTGAAGATACTGCCGGATGGCCTTGTTTTCCACGGCATCGCGCAAAATTGGAAATATCTCGTCATAGGCACTGAGCAGCTTTTCAACATCCGCGTCGCTGTGCGCGAAGCTGACGTTGTGTGTCCCTACCGAAATGATGCCCCGAGCCAGGATTTCCTGCATCCAGAGGGTTTTGATTTCAAAGGACGTGCTACCATGGGCATCTGAGATGGTCAGGAACGACCATGTCGGATGCCCTGCGAAGCCAAGGAAGCTTTCACAGCCATGCTTGGCGATCAAGGCTTTCACGCCATCTGCGACCTTGCCGCCTGTGGCGTTGAGTTTCTCGATCACGTTATGGCTGCGGATCTTCCTCAAGCTGGCTTGGGCTGCCGCCAGCGACATCGCTTCTCCACCCATGGTGAAGGAAAAGAAGATTTCGGAAAACTCGGCCATGATGTCGGCACGACCGGCCACCGCAGAAAGAGGATAGCCATTGGCCAGCCCTTTGCCGAAGCAGGAAAGATCGGGCTTCACGCCGAAAAGCTGCTGGGCGCCGCCCTCGGCATATCGAAAACCGGTTATGGTTTCGTCGAAGATCGCAATTGCGCCGTGGCTGTGAGCGAGGTCGATCACTCCCTGCAGGTAGCCCTCTTTCGGGAAGGTGGTGTTCATCGGTTCGAGAATGACCGCTGCAAACTCACCGGGGTGGGATGATAGGACTTTGTCGAGCGCTTCCAGGTCATTGTACGGGAAGACATGGGAGAGCTCGCGGGTTCCCTTCGGGACCCCTTTGTTGCGGGCAGTCGAGCCGATGTACCAGTCCTGCCAGCCGTGGTAGCCGCACATGGCGACACGTTCTCGACCTGTGAAGGCTCTCGCCGCCCTGATAGCGCCAGAGGTGGCGTCGGATCCGTTCTTCCCGAAGCGCACCATTTCAGCCGACGGCACCATCTCGACGATGAGTTCTGCCACCACCGCTTCGAGTGGATGTGCCAAAGGAAAAGAGATGCCATCCTTGAGCTGCTCCATGACGGCGGCATTCACATCCGCATCAGCATGACCAAGGGTCACCGAGCACAGGCCATTGTTGAAATCGGTATAGGCATTGCCGTCAACATCCCAGACAACGGAGCCGCTGCCTCGCTGGATGAAGAAGGGCGAGACACCGCGCGGATACTGCGTGAGGCTCTTTGAAAATGTCTGCGAGCCAAGCGGAATGATCTTCAACGCCTCGTCCAGCATCTCTTCTGAAGTCCGATAGCGGCCGCCGCCTGCATGGAGAGGGATCATTTCCTGCCTCGGGCTGGAATTGGACATCGCGACTTCAATCCTTGATGTATTCAACTGTATGGCCGGCTTTGATTGCCGCTTTTGCCGAAGCTTCGTTGCTTCGTTTTATCCTTGCACGTTTCGGGCCGAAATGATGTCGTGCCAACATGAGCATGCGAGTGGCCGCACCTTTGCCTCGAAAATTCAGGTCGATGGAATAGCTGATCTGGTCGTCGTCGATACGCACCATGCCCCGTGCGCTGCCGTCATCCTCGCAGATGTATAGCCCGGGCTCCGGCCGGGCCAATCTGGCGGACAGCCATTGCAGGTGGGCTTCCCAGGTGACGGGTTCCGTACTGACCGACATCGCTCGGGTAAGCGGCTCATTTCGCCAGTCGAACAACAGTCGCGCGTCTTCGGCAGTCGCGGGGCGCAGCCTCATTCGCCTTTGAACCCTTCGTTTCGCACGAAACCGGAGTTCAGGGCTGCGAGCGACGGATTCGCCTCCAGATAGGCAAGCACGTCACCGCTGTCGAAGGCGGGCTTTGCCGGGTAGAGAGCCTGATAGATGGCTTCTACAAAGGTGAAATCAGCAGGTTCGTCGACTGTCCAACGCAACGCGGACAGGTCCCTTTCATTTTCATAATTTCCCAACGTGAAACGATCCGATTGGCGATGAAGAAACGGCATCACATGTTCCCGGTCGGATCTCGTTGTCGCCTCCCTCCAGGCGATTTGAAGGGCTTCGAAAGTCGCGACCTCGACATCCAGTCCATCGGGAAATGTCGGTCGAATTGAGTTGGAGGCGTAGTCGTAGTTGCCGTCGACAGCGAAGCGGGTGACGGCATCGATGATGCCGGGATCGGTGAGCGGGCAGTCACCGGTCAGCCGCACGACGTGAGAAGGCGCGAATGGTTCGGACGCACGATAGAAGCGGTCTAGGACGTCGTCCAGATCACCACGATAGACAACGATGCCGGCGTCTTGACCTATATGCGCCACCGCATCGTCTTCCGGATTGCGACTGGTTGCCAATACCACCCGTGCAGGTGCTTTTGCGCGTTGGATGCGCTCGATTTGGTGATGCAGCATTGGCTTGCCGAGGATAGGCTTCAGCACCTTGCCCGGAAGACGGCTCGAAGATGCCCTTGCTTGCAACACCACTATGATCATCAGTGCATCCGGTCAGCGCTATAAGATTGCCCGATCTGTTACGCCTCTATAGTAAATGGAGCGGCACTATCCATGCATTATCAAGACCTTTGCGTCTGATCACACACAATTTTGAGGCTCAGCTGAGGGGCGTTTGATGCGGGCGGTGATCCGGTGCGACGCGGGGACGATCATCGGTGGGGGACATGTCGTGCGCTGCGCTGCGCTGGGCGCGGCGTTAAGACGAAATGGCTTCGACGTCGCCTTTGCCGTGTCCGACGAGACCGTGAAGAGCATCCCGCAGTTGCTCGTCGATTTTCCTGATGTTTTGCAAGGCATGGTCGGCACCGAAGCTGACGCCGCGCGGATGATGGTGCATTGGTCTTCCGGTGTTGAGCTTGCTGTTGTGGATCACTACGGCCTCGGTGAAGGATTTGAGAGATCACTGGCAGGTTGGGCCAAGAAGGTGCTGGTCATCGACGATGTACCGTCGCGACATCACGCTTGTACCCACTTGGTCGACATGACCTTTCGACGGCGGCCAGAAGAGTACGACCGGCAGGTCGCTTCAGGCACGATCCTGCTTTGCGGCAGTAACTACGCGATGCTGCGTGACGCTTTCCAAAAAGAACGGCACGCGGCACTTGAACACAAGCCGGATGCGCTACGACGTATTTTGATCTCGCTGGGCTTGAGCGACAACGTGAATGCTACCGAGGTCGTGCTGAAGGGGATCCTTGAAGCTGGTGGGATGTATGAGGTCGACTGCGTTCTCGGCGAGGCCGCGCCTCACCTCGACGCCGTCAAGACCGCTATTTCGGCTGCCGGCGGTCTATGGAACCTGCATGTTGGCGCCGATGCTGAAGCGATGGCGAAGCTGACAGCCGCGGCCGATTTGGTCGTGGGCGCACCCGGCAGTGCCAGTTACGAACGCTGCTGTGTCGGCCGGCCCGCTCTGTTGCTCATCGTCGCTGACAATCAGCTGCACAATGCGGCTGCGTTGGAAGAAGCTGGTGCGGCAATCGGGATCGGAAGACTCTCGGCCGACACAGCCAGCCGTGTTGCTGGCGCTATCCGCATGTTGGCAGGAAACACGACCAAACTCCATGCGATGCATCTTGCGGCTGCCGCGGTATGCGACGGGACCGGCGCTGACCGCGTTGTGCAGGCATTGCTGAGTTCGCGAGAGTAGGATCCGGCGCAGGCTCCTGTCGCCGCAAGCGCAAGAGAATGCCCGGCCGCGTCGCTTGACAGGGTCAATGAAGTTCACGAGATGACGTGTCGACTTCGTCTCTCAAGTGCCGCGACCCGTCTGGACTTGTCGCGGCCGGCGCAGACACGAAACTGGGCTGTCGGAATGGGGAGGCGTTGTGAAAATCGGCAATCGTGAAATCGGTCTGGGCCATCGTCCTTATTTGATCGCCGAGATGTCCGGTAACCACAATCAGTCGCTCGACCGAGCGCTGGAAATTGTGGACTCTGCGGCCCGCTCCGGCGCCGATGCCATCAAGCTGCAAACTTACACGGCCGACACGATGACATTGAACATCCGTGCACCAGGCTTCGTGATCGACGACAAGGAAAGTCTATGGGCAGGCCGGCAACTGTACGAGCTTTACCAGGAAGCGCATACTCCTTGGGAATGGCACAAGCCGATCATGGAACGTGCGGCCAGTCATGGCATTCACTGCTTCTCGACGCCCTTCGATGATACCGCCACAGATTTCCTTAGCTCGCTCGATGTCTACGCTTTCAAGATCGCGTCATTCGAATGCACGGATCTGCCTCTGATCCGGAAAGTGGCTGCGGCTGGGAAACCAATGATCATTTCCACCGGCATGGCGACGCTGGCCGAGATCGACGACGCCGTTCGTACTGCGCGGCAAGCCGGGTGTGAGGATATCGTGCTGTTGAAATGCACAAGCACTTATCCCGCGACCCCGCAAAATACCAACGTGCTCACAATTCCGCATTTGCGTGAGGCGTTTCCAGGTTGCGAAGTTGGTCTTTCCGACCACACGATGGGCTGCGGGGCTGCAGCTGCGGCCGTGGCGCATGGGGCAGTGCTCATCGAAAAGCACTTCACGCTCCGCAGAAGCGATGGTGGCGTCGATTCGAGTTTTTCGCTCGAGCCGGAAGAGTTCCTGCAACTGCGTGTCGAAACCGAGCGGGCATGGCAATCTCTGGGTGTCGTCAGATATGGCACGCAGCCGGCAGAAGAGAAGTCGACGGCGTTCCGGCGTTCACTCTACATTTCGCGCGATGTGAGGGCCGGCGACGTGCTTTCCGCCGAAAATGTCCGCATCATCCGTCCAGGTTTCGGATTGCCGCCGAAGTTCTATGATGTCGTGATCGGTAAACGTGTGGCCAGGGATGCGCCGGTCGGTACGCCAGTGAGCTGGGAGCTCATTGGCTGATCCTGCGTCAATGCTGGCGACCTCTGGATTGCGGCGTCGATGTGCTGGAGCCTGGACGATGTCCGTTGTCGCCGCCAGGCCGCATTCCAGATACCCTTTGTGGCCTTCTCGCTATCCCACGGTGTCGAGGGGGGTACCGCAAGACAGCGAGAATCGAGGGGCGCTGCGCCTGATACCATTCCTTCCCGCGCAGGCCGGATACCGTTCTAAACGTCTGTTCGTGCTGCCGCATTCGCTGCTGGGGAAAACAAGTTGGCGGAGTCGCCTCTGCCGACAGCGTAGTAAAGCAGCCCTTGCCTGCGGAGTTCGGCAGGGTCGTAGAGATTCCGTCCGTCTACGATGACTGGCGCTTTCAGTTGTGACTTCAACCAACTGAAGTCGACAACGCGAAACTGTTTCCATTCGGTGCAGATCACGAGTGCGTCGGCATCGGCCACGGCATCTTCCTGTCGCTCCACCAGCGTAAAATCGGCTCGATGTCCATAGAGCCCTTCGGCAACAGTTCCGGCTTCGGGATCGTATGCCTTTACCTTCGCGCCGGCGTTCCAGAGCGCTTCCATTAGGAAGCGGCTGGGGGCCTCGCGCATGTCATCGGTGTTGGGCTTGAAGGCCAGTCCCCAAACCGCGATGGTTCTGCCGGCCAGGTCGCCATCGAATATGCGTGCGAGTTTACCGTAGAGCACATTTCGTTGGTATTTGTTGGTTGTCTCGACAGCCTTGATCAAAGCGGCGTCGTAGCCGACTTCCTCGGCACTATGCGACAGCGCGCGAACATCCTTGGGAAAGCAGGAACCGCCATATCCGCAGCCCGGGTAGATAAAATGATACCCGATGCGCGGATCCGAGCCGATACCAAGTCGTATTTGTTCGATATCCGCCCCCAGGCGTTCGGCAAGGTTGGCGATCTCGTTCATGAAGCTGATCTTTGTCGCCAGCATCGCGTTGGCGGCGTATTTCGTCAGCTCCGCGGATCGCACGTCCATGAAGATGAGCTTGTCATGGTTGCGGTTGTACGGTGCATAGACCGCCCGCATGATCTTGCGCGCCCGTTCGGAATCCGTGCCCACCACGGTGCGGGCGGCCTTGGTGAAGTCCTCGATTGCGCTGCCTTCCTTGAGGAATTCAGGATTGGAGCAGACGTCGAATGGCAGCTCTAATCCGCGTGCGGACAATCTGGCCGATATCGTGGCCGCCACTTTGTCTGCGGTGCCAACCGGAACAGTCGACTTGTCCACCACGACGGCATAGTCGTTTAGGTTGTCGCCAATGGTGGCAGCAACGGCCAGAACGTGGCTGAGATCTGCCGAGCCGTCTTCCTCGGGCGGTGTGCCGACGGCGATGAAGATCAGTTCGCTGAAATTGATCGCGGCTTTTGCATCGGTGGAAAAGAGCAGGCGGCCCGCCGCGAAGTTGCGCTCGACGAGTTCATCGAGACCAGGTTCCGAAATCGGCACGACGCCGTTCTTGAGGCCTTCAATCTTCTCGGTATTGTTGTCGACGCAATAGACCTGATGTCCCACCTCTGCGAAGCAGGCGCCTGCGACCAAGCCAACATAGCCGGTACCGAAGACGGAGATTTTCATGTGTTCTGATCTCTAGGAGGCTTCCAACTAGCGCTACTTCTGCTCCCCTCGTGCCTGCAACAAATACCGTCCGACCCGCCATAAGCAGAGCAACCTGCTCGTTCACCGATTCTCCCAGATTGGTGTGTGTTGGCTATGCTTTGATGACGTTGATCGCAGGATCACGGAATTTGCCGCGTGTATCTACGATAAGCTTGGCAGAATTCAGAATAAGCGAATAGTCGACGTCGCTGTGATCGGTGAGAAGAACGACGCAGTCATATGATGCGATATTCTCAGCGGTGAGCGGAACTGATTTTAGGTCGAACTTATGCTCACGCATCTTCGGGAATACGGGCACATTTGGATCTGAATATTCCACAATAGCACCTCGATCTCGGAGGTTCTCCATCACCAACACAGATGGAGATTCCCGCATATCGTCAACATCGCGCTTATACGCAATTCCAAGTGCGAGGATACGGCTGCCCTTTATGGACTTTTCACGATCGTTCAGTGCGTCCGCAATTTTGCTGGTTACCCACTGTGGCATTTCGCGGTTGATCTCACCGGCGAGTTCGATGAAATGGGTGGACAGACCGTATTCGCGCGCCTTCCATGTGAGGTAGAACGGATCAATGGGGATACAATGGCCACCGAGTCCTGGGCCTGGATAGTAGGCTGTGAAACCGAACGGTTTGGTCGCTGCAGCCTCAATGACCTCGAAAATGTCTATATTCATGCGATCCGCAATCATCTTCATCTCGTTGACGAGACCGATGTTGACTGATCGATGGATGTTCTCCAGCAATTTGGTGAGTTCCGCCACCTGAGTGGATGACACCGGTACCACGCGCTCGACAGCCGCACTGTAAAGGACTTCACCCAATTCGCGGCAAGACGGAGTGGTTCCGCCAACCACTTTCGGGATCGTGTGTGTGCTGAAGTTTGGGTTGCCGGGGTCCTCGCGTTCTGGTGAATAGACCAGGAAGAAATCTTGCCCAATCGTGAAACCGCGCTTACGCGCGTAAGGCTCCAGAACCTCTGCTGTGGTGCCCGGATATGTCGTGCTTTCAAGAGAGAGCAGTTGTCCTGGCCTAAGATATGGGGCGATTGTCTCCATGGTGCCGACAATAAACGATAAATCTGGCTCGCGGTGCGCACTGAGGGGGGTCGGCACGCAGATGATAATTGCATCAGCTTCTGCGATGCGCGAGAAATCTGCTGTAGCCTCAAAACCCTTCGACACCATATTGGCAATGCTGGCACCGGTAATATGCTTTATAGGACTTTTCCCCGCATTGAGGGCGGCAACTCTGTCTGTGTCTATGTCGAAGCCGAGAAGAGGGAAGCCGACTTCGCTGAACCGAAGTGCCAGCGGGATTCCGACATACCCCAGCCCCACGATGCCGATTATCGCTTGCCGCGAAGACAACTTGCTGCGTAGTTCCATAAGGGTCGAAGATCCTGACAATAGTGCGAACCGAGCTTGCCGGTACGTTGCTTGAACTGCGCCGCTATCCCTTGGTCATTTTGCGATCAAGACCCACCATACCGGTCATGCGGCCAAGGTGCCTTATGTTGAATTTTTTCCACCTGCGCAAGAGGTGCGCTCGGTC
>VFQQ010005263.1_pt1 | contig 10837 bp, 14 predicted proteins | sample 3512341 | NCBI WGS metagenome assembly VFQQ01 (sample SAMN10412373, study PRJNA504923) | tailings metagenome | isolation source: Relicate 2 Philex TSF1 revegetated site | place: Philippines: Tuba, Benguet | collected 2017-08-29
TAGGAGACCTGAGGCGAGCGTGCCAGCAACAGCGTGGCTCTCTTGGCTGAGAGGATTGAGGAGCGGGTGCTGGCCAACCCGGCACACGGCGTCCATCAACGGGCCATGCTGGGCGTGGCAGGCAGCGGAGCAAAGACGCTCGAGGAAGCATCTCGTTTCGACAAGAGAGCAACGCATCCGCCGTTTGTTTTAGTTCACAAGCTTTTTTCACGCGAGTGCCTTCACAATTTGCAATCTAGACGCTGCAGCCACGTACGCATAGATCTTCCACGCGGTGCCAGACTTAAGTTGTCGAACTAAGCTACGGTCTACTGCGTCTACTGACTATCAAGTTTTTTTCACACCGGGTTCACGGAACGATACGCGCTGCTACGCAAAGACGGGTCTTATATCAGCACCATACTGCCAGCCAGCTACACGCCACCACCGCACCGCATCTCCTCTCGCCTACTGGCTATCAAGCATCTCTACGCCGTCCTCTTCCAGAGCTGCAAACAGCCCCGCCAGCACATCCACAGGGCGCCGCGCCGGCCTGTCAGCCCCAGCACCAGACACTCGCTCCACACGCGGCGGGGCACCTGCCACGGCACCACTGGCCCTCTGTGCCGAGCGCGCAGGCTCCAGGCCGCCGGCTGCAGGCTGGCCGCCAAACGCGCCACCGGCCGCTGCTGTGCCTTCGGCAGTGGGGGCCGTATCCTCGCACGGCTGCCCAGCTGGTGGCTTGGCCCCCTGGATGCGTGCACTGGTGTCGCCTGCTCCAGACACACGCAGTCCCGCAGCAGCTGTCACAGTGCCTGTAGAGCCCACCGCTGTGGTGCACACAGATGCAGCGCCAGACACAGGCCCGCTCATTGCCTTCACAGGCTCATTGGCAGTGGGTAGCGCCGCCTCAGCCGCGCTGCGCTTGCCGCCGCTGAGTGAAGCACCAGAGGTACGCGTGATGTCAGGCCCAGAGGTATGGGTTGGGGGGCCGTGTGCGGGTGCGCCGGCTGCGTCGGCGTCGGCGTGGGCTGTGGCAGTGGCTGGCTGGCCTTGCACAGCGTCTGCTGCTGCAGCCGGCTCTGCCGCGGCCACGACAACAGCAGCAGTAGCAGTGGCCTCTGTTGGCGCTGCAGGCGCCGCCGCCGCTTGGCCGCTGCTGCGCTCGTACGCTGGCGGGCCAGACGGCTCCAGCGCGATGGCAAGCGCGCTCCTAGCCTGGAGCGCGCCTCGCGCGGCATCCGCCGGCACCACCGGCGGCGGCGCGGGTGGCGGCGTCGGCGCGTCTGTCTGTACCGCGGCCGTCGCCACCCGTGGCGCGAGCTCCGCCAGCGCCTGTGCCACGCGCGCCCGCAGCTCGGTCTCCAGCCTAGCCCGCACAGTTTCTTCTACGCGCACTGGCACCTCACGTGCGACTTGCTCTGTGACGCGACGTGCGACTTCTTCTTCTGTGCGCTGCTCACACTGTGCGGCGTGCTGACGCTGCTGCTCTGTGAGGGCGGTGAGAGAGGCGGAGTAGTGTTGTGTGACAGTGCAGGCTGCTGCCAGCTCCTTCTCGCTCGCGAGGAGCAGGCGGGCCAGGCTCTCCTTGTCCTGCATGGGACACACACACACACACACACCGACAAATATATATATATGGACACGTGCGAACATGCACACACAAAGACACATTCAATATGCATCTGTACGTGTGTGTGTGCCTGTGTGCGTGTGGGTGTGGGTGTGGGTGTGGGTGTGGGTGTCTTGTTACCTTGAGCGCTGCATCGAGCTCTGTCTGTGTGTCAGATGCCTGTGCGTGAGCTGCCGCTACTGCCCGCCTGCTGCTCTCTAGCTCTGCTCTCAGTGCCGCTGCCTCACTGCGCACACGCTGTAGCTCGTCTTCCCTCTCCGCAAGCACCTGCACATTGACTAACAAACACACGATGGCCCTCATTTTGGGTACAGACACATCATTACGCACCCCTGCAAGCTTCTTGTAGCGCGTTTGAGTGTAGGCTGCAGGCTGCGGATTGTGCCCTATGATGTGTGCCGCCTGCTTGGCACTGCTTTCCGGCGTACGACTTGCCTTTGTGAGTGTGTCGTTGCTCTCCTGTAGCGTGTTGACCTGCTCTACCAATGCCTCACGGTCTGAAAGGTCCTTATCAACTTTGTCTACATGTGCTTGGAACGCGTCCTTCTGTGCTGAAGCAAGCGCCTTGGCCGTGGCAACCTGCGTCGCACAGCCCGCACGTTGCGCACCTATCGCACCGGTCGCGCGGAGCGGCGCCGCGTCGATGAGTGTGCGTGGGCCTGACCTGTCTCTGCAGCTCTCCAAGCTCGGCCTCAAGCGTCTCCAGTGACGTGGCCTGCTGTGCCTGGACTTGTCTTGCGGCGTCGCGCTCGCGCTGGGCAGTGATAAGGGCGGCCTGCAGGCTTGAGACTTGCTGGCGCAGACTGGCAGTGGCGTCGTCCCTGAACACAGCGCAGACTCCGCAGCTTCCTTGCGGTGCTGTCTAGAACCTTGATATGTGCCTGCAAGTGTATTGGCAAGCTGTGACTGACAGAACAGTGTGTCAGGAAGACGCACCGCGCGGAGAGGACCTCCTGAAGCTCGACCTTGCGCTGTTCAAGCTGCTGCGTCGTCTCATCGTGCAGCGTTTGGGCCGCCGCAAGCTGCAAGAGCGAAGCCACGAAGCGCGGGTGAGCGCAGAGGACGCGCTGCGCTGAGAGGGAAGCGGAGCCTGCTACTGCGCGCCCACCTGCGCGGTCAGTGCTGAGACCCGGGATTCAAAGTCATTGGTGGTCTTGCGGGCTGAGCTCCTCAGCTTCTGCAGCGCCTCCTCTGCTGTGCGGCGAACCTCCTCCTCCGTGCGCAGCTGCTGCTCTGTGTCTGCGAGCTTGCGTATGGACTCATCGAGTTGGCTGGTCAGGGCGGTCAGTCTGCGCTGAACCTTGCTGTGCACCGCGGACCACTCTCCCAGCATGACATCGCTGCTTGCAGCTGTCATAGCTGCCATGGCGCCTGTGCTACAGAAGGGCGTGGGGAACAGGTTACAGCCCCAGCGCGCATCGGTCACACAAAGGGGAACAGTTACACTTGTGTATTGTACACGAACTACATACCGTTGCAAAACGAGCAATAGATAGGTGCATATATCCTCTATGTCTACTTAGGAACGAGACCTGCATAACACACGCAGCTATGGAAGTAAGCGATAAGGTAAATGAAGAAGATAGCAAGATGGTTCACGAACTGATCACGCTGGCACTTGGCTCTCCTGCAAGGCTGCCTCCACTCTGCTCTGTATCAACTTGGCCATCAGTGGGTCAACGCCTGCGGGAAGCAAAAAGGCAAAAGCACACTGCATGCACTGCGAAGGCATGGACAGCGCTGTGTGTGTGTGCGTGTGTGTGTGTGTGTGTGGGTCAGACTGTGTGTGTGTGTATGTGTGTGTGTGTGTCTGTGTGTCACGGCCACGCACGGCACTGCTTACCTATAGGGTCTGCAATGACACAGTCAATGTTGTATTTGGCACGGGCTTCTTTTACCAAAGCTGGAATGTCCTCCTGCAATGGTGTAATCAGCATGTGACGACCAAAGAACCTTCTGGGCTGCACGCTGCGGTCTGCTGTTACGCCCAGACGCGCCAATGCCCACACGCCTGCCTGTGCCCAGCACGCACCTGTATATGTCGGCCGCGGGATAGAAAGTACGGGGCAACGACCACTTTCTTGACACCTTGGGCAACGCACTTGCCTGCGAACAGAGAGGCACAGACTGATCCTGTATCAAGCGCCCAACGTTCTCTCTGAACTAGCAGAGGCAAGGCCTTGCCGACCTCTATAGCAGGAAAGCAGGGAGGCACTCACCTACTGCCTGGTCTATCGTGGGCTCTGCTATCTCCATATGCGCCACCTCAACAACGCTCGCGCCAGTCACGTACTTGTATACCTCGACAAACTCGACCTGCGATACGTGCAGCTCGTTCCCCTTCTTGCTACGTGACAAGAGCCGACCTTTGGCGGCGGCCTGGCTACATCTTGCTACTGCTACTGCTTGTGCGGGGACGTGGGCACTGTGTGCGAGCGCATCCTCACCAGCATTTCGTTTGATGCCTTCTTGCGCGAGCCGTGGTCGACTATGACTATGCCAACGCTGCTGTCTGCTGTGGCGCCGTTCGTAGCTGCCGCAGCTACAGGTCTGACAGGGCGTCTCCGACTGCACTGGTGCCTGATGGCTGCCTGATGGACGCACGGTGCAAGGGGGTCAGGGTGGTGCCGGGGCAGCCACGCGTGCGCTGCCCTCCGCCTCTCCCAAGCCGGCCGCACAACGCAGGACTGCGATGCTATGCAAGGACTCGTTCCTGATGCACGCGCCCATCTGCTGGTGGGCGACTGCATAGCTGCGATGGGGGCCATCAGCGAGGTGAGTGTCTGCCCCACGAGGTGTGCCCCTTTCTGCTCGTAGGGTCACTGTCTGCTCAGCGCACACCTGCGTAGCTGGAAGGAAGCTCTGGCAACTGGTGAGACACTGGAACACTAGAATAGGACAGAGGCGAGGCGGGCCCCTCGGGGCAGTGTGACGGTGACTGTACTGCCGTGCCCGCCTGCCAATTAGAGTTCGGGAATCAAAGAGCCACAGTCAACATTAGATTTGACTATGCTCACAAACGCGGGCTGACCTTTCGGGTGTGTGACGGTGACGACTGTACTGCCGAGTTGTGCTAGGGACTGCTCATGTCGTGTTCTACCCTGCCCACGCATATACGGCGTGTTGTAAGCCATCCTCCTCCTCAGGGTGCGCTGTAGGCGCAACGATATGATACACTCTGTGACCACCCAGGCAGTAGTAGTAGTAGTAGTGATTTTACATCGGAGACCACCAGCGTGGCTATGGATGTTCAAAGAATACGACGCCAATAAAGGCGATACTGTAAGGACGCATACATAAAGCATACATCCGCCTGTAAGCCGCAATGGGCACCTGGTGTACCAAATAATACTGTGTACCAAATAATAGTGTGTACTTCCCCAGCTTCCCCGCCGGTTAGACTCTCTGACACTCTCGAGCTTCATTGCCCCGTCTCGCACGTCTAGGGCAGGCGCCCTGATAGGTCCAGCCCGGGTAGCTCACACATCAGTGTTCAGTCGCGCGCGGATCAGTGTTCAGTCGCGCGCTTCACGGCCAGGCGCATCCTTACAGCCTCTCACCCGATGGACTAAGGGCCCTCAGTAGAGTAGAAAAGCAGTGCCAGCAGGGGGCGCCGATCCGCGCACCCTGAGATGGACCTCCAAGACGCACTGAAGCGTCTTGATGGCGCGTCCTCCAGCATCACAGCCCTGCAGGCGGCCACAGCTGTGCTCACCCTGTGCAAACCACCTTTCTCTGGGGAGCACGGCGCAGCCATCAGGGCCTGCTTGTCCCACCCGTTGCCGGTGCGCGGCCCGCGGCACGGCGCTGTAGCACGCACGCGCACGGACAGCCATTGGCAGACTCCAGGTTTACAGCTCGCCACAGGAGCAGTTCCCAGCTCGTGTCATTGCGCGTACGTGCCCGCAGGACGTGGTGCAGGCTGCGGCGGACAGGCTCGAGAGAGCAGTCATCTCAGGTGCGCACTCGTTCGCATCTGCACGCTCTCAGAGCCAGCACCACACGCGCTACCAACAGAGTGCCCGCACACTCCCATAGCAGATCCAGGCTCCGCTGTGGCTTTCATTCGCAGGCGATGCGTCTGTGTCAGACGTTCAGGACCTTGTCCTCTCCGCGCTGCCTAGCTGCCCCCCATCAGCCCGCACACCTCTCTCAGAGCTGCTCCTCCGCACACTGCAGCAAGCAGCGAGCTCAGGCACCCAGGTACAGACCGCAGCCCGCTGGTCAGCGCACCCGCTGGCTACAGCGTGGCTGCTTGCACCGGACTGCGGCAGCGCTCTGGTAGAGGTGTGCACACGCACCCTTGTAGCAGCGACTAGGGCGCAGCCTCGTGGTACTAAGGGCGCTAGCGCAGCCACACCAGCAAGCACATGGCAGCTACTGGAGCCTTTTTTCGCCTTTGTTATGCGACAGGTAGGGCAGTGCATCTGAGCATTCACATGGAAGTCATATGCATGCAAACTCATATGCAAACTCACGAGCGAGACCAGCTACCAGGCACATGTCATGATGTATGCAGGCTTGTGTGTGTGTGTGTGTGTGCGCGCGTGTGTTGTTTGTTCTTTTCAGGCGTATGACAGCAGTCAGAGGTCCTGTGCAGCCATGCTGTCAGTCCGCACACAGCTCGGTAGTCAGCTGATGCGTGTGGCGTGTTGTTACCCTGACGCATACGCCACACCTGTGGCTGTGATGCTACTTCGATCAATGGAAATGTGCCTGCTTGACGACACAACAGCAAGGTGGGACATGGCATCCCATACCCACAACCATGCTGGTGGTGCAGCCCAGACGCACCACCGTGCAAGTGTTGGTCACAAGCATGGTTTTGTCTCACGGGATTGTCCATAACCCTGCATGCGACCTTGCTGCTTCTGACATCCGTGCTGCATGGGCCTGGCTGTATTGCCATACATATTAAACAGCTTGCAAACGACAGCACTTGTTTGCGTGTTGCTGTATTCACATGCAGGTGCGATGCCATGCAACTTGTGGGCGACATGCTGGACCTTTTAGAGCACATGCAGCGCGCAACATCCCCCTCCAACACACAAGCGCCCACACCAGCGCAGCTGCCACAGAGCCTCAGTGACTTGGCCTCACAAGCAGCAGGGGCGCTGCTCAGTCTGTGCTGGGAGGCGAGCAGGCTGGTGGCGGGCGGGCCGCAGCCTGCGCTGCCTGCGGACACGTCGATGCCAATTGCAGCGCTCGCCGCGTTGAAGCGGCTCAGTGACCTGTTCCCTGGGCAGGTTGGGTCGGCTTATACGGTACCGTACATGGCTGCGTTGGTTACTCAAGAACATGGAAAGGTAAGCCATAGCATCTACACCTCATATGAGTGCAAGCCCACTTAGATGCACGGGATACTAGACAGGCATGCATGAGAATTTTGTCATGCGGGAGACTTGGCTACGCGCAGCAAGGCATGTATAGCTAGTTCCCATGCCAGAGGCTGTGCCATGATGTATGCCTGCCGTGTTTGTATCATGCAGGCTCGTGAGTTAGCCCTCATGCTGCTGCACCGCTCGCTACCCACGCAACCACCCCCCAACACACAGAACACCACTCCTGCAGACATCTCCCACTCCCTCTACACAGCCTTACACGACCTAGCGTACGGCAGCTCACCAGCAGTCAAGGCCTGGGCTAGCCACATTCTGGTACAGTTGAAAACCCTTCTTAGCTCTACCAAGATCACACACACGTTGACACAAGGGAGTAACACAACTCAAAGACCAGTTCTCGACCCACCCGCCTTGTGTCCTGATAGATTGTTTGTATCAGATGTGGTCAGGCTGTGCGAGGGCGTGTGGGGTGGGCAAGGTATTCATGGTGTGTTAAGAGGTGGGCCGCAAGGCGATAATGACAGAAAGCAGGCTAAGGCTGATATCATAATCTGGCTAAGGTGTCTGTCTAGCGCTTGGCGGCATGCAGCGCAGCAGGTGCGACACGCCAAGCGCGCCGCGTCAGCGGCGGGGCTGCTCTCCGGCTACGCCGGCGCCGCCGGTACGCCCGGTTCGGGCGCTGCGGCGGCGCCGCCGCGCGAGCCGCACCCTGCGTACCTTGCGCTGCTGAGTGCCTTGTTGGCTCAGCCTGACAGTGAGATGGCGGTGGGGGCTGCGTGTGCTTTAGACGCGTTGTTAATGCTAGCACCAAGTGCGAGCCTCCCGCTGCTGCCTGTGGTGCTGTACTGTATGAGGCGAGCCGCTGAAAACACAGAGGTGAGTGAGTACCCTGTCAGAGACAACACTGCACAAGCTACATCTCGGGAATGAGGACCTGCAGTTGTACACAACGTACAGCTAAGATACCTAGCAGTTCCATGTGAATGCTCGGCAGCAAGCAACACGCCACGCGTGGTCTGTTTTCTGTCTATCCGTGCAGGCTGTGTCGACTGGTCCGAAGGCACAAGAGAACACAGATCTCATAGGGGCCCTGGCGCAGGTGCTCAGTCGTATGCTCTCTCACGCCCCCGCAGCGCCCCTAGTCATGCGGGTCCTCGCACCCATGCAGACAGCCTCTGCACCGCTCGCACTACGCTGCCTCGCGCTGCGTGTCGTGGTGCAGTCATGGCTCGTGTCAGGTGAGTGCAGTGCGCTTTACCCTGACCGATAGCAAGGCACCTGTAAAGGCTTCTCTTATAAGACACAAGACCGTCTAAAACACGATTGCCCAAGTGTTGGCATAGCCCATGTGTGATGGACGATGTCTACTGGCCGATGCCCTTGTACGCATCTTTGCGGTGTTTTTGGACTGTGCTGTGTGACGTGCCCAGGTCAGGGTTGGTCCATGGCTCAGTCAGCACTTGTCGGTTACATCGCACCGGGCAGTCCGTTACCTCCGTTACCACTGCGCCTCACACGCGCGGGTCTGGTGCTGACTGTGTCACAACGTGACCCTGACAATGGCTTGGACCTGGTGACTGCATGCCAGGTGGGTCTTTATGTGCAGGCAGACATCAGTTCTTAAGCCGCAAGTGTCGACATATGGCTAACGCTCTTGAGTCATGCGTGCGTGCCAAACCAGGTGTGTACTTACCTTGTGGGTTAGTCGCCGTGCATGCAGGAGTGCATACAAGACACGGAGCCTGCAGTGGTGGCTCTAGGGCTGGCATCTCTCCAGCGGCTGTGTGAGACAGACCTGCTGGACTTCTACAAAGCGTGGAAGGTACACCAGTCTGTGATGATGTTGATGCTGCAGCAAGATTGCCCTTTCCCACACGTTCTGGCCACCAATTGGCATGCTCGCTGCCTACATGCTGATGCAATTGCGATCCCTGCGTTATGCAGGTGATAGCCAAGCTTCATCCCAAGCTCCCCTCACATCCGTTGGCAGCCGCGGCATGGATGGCATTACTGGGCGCTGGACACTTGGACGCGCGGGCATACGCAGAACAGGCCACTGCCCTGTTACAGGGCCTGTGGGCCGCCACACAACACGCACATGCAGAGGTGCGTGGTGCTCTGGCACACTGCGAGGGCCATGCGCTGTCCCGATGCGACCAGTATCAAGCAGTCCTCTTGGTGCTGTATGAAGCTTAGAGATATGTCCCAGCGACACACAGCCCGCGTTCTCCCGTGCATGTTGCTGAATGGGCTGAGTGCCATGCTGCCGTGTGTTCACAGGTGCGTGCGGCTGCATACAAGGCCTTGCACAACTACCCGCTCAGCCTAATGGAAGAGCTCTCAGCGCTACCTTCCCTCGCCCTCTTCACAGCGCCCTTGCTACACACAGGAGCGCACACAGCACCAGCCTTGCAGGGCCCCGAGGCCGCGTCCACGGCAGGGGCTTTACCAGAGTCCGCGCGCGGCTGGGAGGACAACGCCGCCGCGCGCTCCACGCTGCTGCAGCTCGCGTTGCGCGCGGTGCACTTTGAGCACGAGAATCGGCGGCGTTTCTTCGCCGTTGCGTCAGCAGGGGCAGCTGGGGCAGGCTCAGCCAGCGCAGCTGCCGGTGGCGCCGGTGCAGCTAGCTCGGTTGCTGACGAGCGGGAAGAGCGTGCTTTGCGGCACAGGCTATTGAGTGTTTTGCCAAAGAGCCTGTCGCAGCTTGTGGGTGGAGGGAGAGGGGGTAAGGGCGGTGGAAGGGGCCCGGCTGTGATGCCCTTGCCTGCTGCAGCAGGGGCGGCACTGCTGACTACTGGCTTGCAAGACTCATCAGGCAAAACACTAGGTAGGTGGGCTATGCCCCTTTGAGCACGAGCACTGCGCGCACCATGAGATAGTTCGCTGCCTTACAGTGGACATGGCGCCCATGACTGTTGTACTTGTTCGTATTTCCATGCAGGTGAGGATGCGGTATCGGACCTGCTGCGATGTCTGGGTGGATTGGCCGCCAACTCAGCTGCAACAGACATGTTGCCTAGGGGATGGGAGGCGGCATGCTGGCACGCGTACGAGGCAAGGTGAGTTAGCATATAAAGCTACGCACATGGATCCTCTACTATCTTCTACATGTTGGGTGGGACTCTCTAACCTAAACACCGCACTGGTCACTGCATAGTGACGCCATCAAAAGACACACCTTTCTTGCCTGCATAATCTGCCTGCTAGCTGGCATATGCATATGCTGGCATAGGACTTTTCTTCTCGCACACACAACCCAGGCCTTGCCTGCACTGGTGCAGAGGGCACATGGCACCGTCTTGCTTTACCTCCCGGCCTTCGCAGCATACCGCATCGTATGCGTGCGTGCACGTCCCTGACACACATCTTCCTTGCCTGCATGATCTGCAAGCTGGCTGGCATGTGCACATGCTGGAACAGGACTTTTCTTTTCGCACACACGGCACAGATTTTGCTTGCACTGGTGCAGAGGCCATTTGGCACCGTCTTGCTTTACCTCCCGGCCTCCGCAGCATAGCGCAGCATGCGCGTGTGTGTGCTTGCGAGATTAGACTATGTACCGTTGTGTGCCTGCTCTTGTCGTGCAGGCAAGCTGCGTCGGTGGCAGCGGCTGCGTGGCAGGCTGCAGCGGAGCTTGGCTCAGGTGGTGACGCAGCGCAGCGTGCAGCTGCTCCGTACGCCCTAGCAGGGCTGTTTGACGCTGCACGGCCTGCGCTCAGCACACCAACAGACGTACCTTCGCTGCTGCAAGCCTTCACACAGCGCGTTGACAGCACACTGTGAGTAGCTCAAAGCACGCGCCACACACACACACACACACACACACACACGCAGCCATTAGACTTCTTGTCCCCAGGGGAATGCAGTGCGACGTTTTGGGGCG
>VFQQ010005266.1_pt1 | contig 10835 bp, 16 predicted proteins | sample 3512341 | NCBI WGS metagenome assembly VFQQ01 (sample SAMN10412373, study PRJNA504923) | tailings metagenome | isolation source: Relicate 2 Philex TSF1 revegetated site | place: Philippines: Tuba, Benguet | collected 2017-08-29
TGCATCCGGCGCAGGAGTGCGCGCGGGTCCTGCTCCGCGCTGCTGGCACGGACGGGCACGTGCAGCGCGGGGCTCTGCCACTCCGTGAGGAGCCAGCGGAGGCCAGGCTGACACGTCTGGGCTACTGCGCTGCGGGACTCGCTGTCCATATGGTCACGCAGTAGGCTGGAGCGCCATAGATCGGGGACGTGCGGACTGCCATCTGCTTTGAGTATTGCGTTGAGAAGGCTGAATGTGCTAGGCGCCATGGTGTGCGGGCGGTCGAGAGGGCAAGCACAGGCCGCAAGGTCAGGTGCGCGCCCACAAGCTGAGCGCGGGCAAACGATACCCGCCCCGAACGGTGTACTGCCTGTTATGCTGTTCCTGTGCCTTTCACACTGCGCTTGCCGCTCGCTGGGTGCTGTGCTGACACTGTGCTGGTTCTGCCTGCCATGACTCTTGGCTTGGACACGGACACATTCGTATGGAAGACCGATGCCTGTGCTGCTCTGCTCCTTTGCTGTCTGCACTGTGCTTGCCGCTGATTGCTGTGCTGACACTGTGCTGCTTCTGCCTGCTTGTCTGCTCTGCTGATTTAGACAGACAGACCAACGAAGCGGTACTGTAACAAGCCAGACACACAGGTGCCAACACGCCTACAAGCATACACCTCCATCATACAAACTTACCCCTCAACATCAGCGTCCTCCCATCACACAAACAGTCAACACGCAACAGCCAAGCATAACCTTGCGCTACGCACATCCGGCCCATTCTAGAGCACGAGACGAGAGAGCAGCAAAGGCTGACAAACGCACGCCAACACAAAGAGAACACAGCTGACCGCAAGAGGGTTCTCAAGACGAAGAAAGGGAAGGGGTTCTCAAGCCAGCAGCGAAGGCTGTAAAGCGCACGCTGGTAAGGCTACAACAGGCAAGCAGAACACAGTCAAGCCTCACCAGCGAACTGTGGTATGCGTGCTGAACTATCGAGGATTGACGCCGGACGCCTCACACCGCAATCCGCAATCCCATTATGTTGCTGCAAAGCCTTGCAATCGCTGCAACGTACTGCACTACTATGACATATTCCATGTTCTACGCTGCAACGTTCGTCATGCGCCACAACACCTCAGGCTGCGATGAATGTCACATGCGGGTACAACTTGGTTTCTCGCATGCGGCTCATGAGTTCTTTGACCCACTCTGTGTGGTCAGTGTAGTTGACCTGAAGTGTGAGCGGCTGCAGAGCTGTCCTGTCACCAGGAGCAGCCAGAATGAACGCTTGCACGTCTGTGGTTGTCAGGTCGTGTCGGTCAATGCACACCTTGTGATAAGACCTGTGCGCACAACACCCATGTACACACACACACACAGACGCAAACACATGCACACGCTTGTGCAAACAAGAAGGAGGGGAAAGGAAATGGGGCACCTTGGAATAAGATCTGCGCGCACAACAACGAGGCAACAGGATATATGGAGAAGCACAGCACAAGCGCACATACGTGGCGGGTGCATTGCGCGGGTACATGTGTGTACATATGTGCACGGCATCAGCGGCTCTTTGCTGAAGAACGCTCCACACGCACTATACGCGTTGCAAGGGCACTCACATACATCGCACACAAATGACCAGGCACAGAAGTAATCACTCACCTTGGCACGAGCCACGGCCATCTGGACATGGGCCAGGGTGCGCTCGTAATGTCCGAACATGACTTGAGCTGCAGCCGCAGTTCTGAAGACCACGCTGGCAAGCCTGCGAGTTCTCGCACCAGCTCCGATGTTGCAGTAAACCACTGTATACACAGGACCTCGGGTACACATGAAAGCCTTGCCAGGATGGTGAGCGCCGCGCGCAGCAGGGCTGGCTGGTCCGGTACAGGGCAGTTGTTGGGCCGCATGTGTATGGATTGAACAGACTCGATACGTACACGACTGAGTTGGTCAGCCTGGATTGCAGCAGCCTCGGGATTGGCCTGCGTGGAAGGGCACAGGGTTTAGGAAGGGCACGGTTGTACACGCACACAGCGTATGATCAAGCACAATCACACTGTCCGGTTGCACATGGGACGTGCGTACAGGAACATCATACATGCAGAAGTGGTTTCCTTCATACGACGCATGTGGTACGACATGCAGCTACGACATGCAGCTACGACATGCGGCACACTCTGTTTCTTACCGGATGTGCTAGCGGGATGTCCAAGGACCCAACCTTCCAACGAACGGCCTCCCCGATTAGCATGGCTTGTTTCAGCCAGCGTGAAAAGTCACCATACATGCTCATCACACCCCACGGCAGCACTGTGCCCGCAGGTAGTGCTGTCTGCAGCTGCAGCTGCCGCTCAGTCACACTGAGCTCATCAGCCCACGTCACACACTCACGCAGCTCTGAGACAGCTGCGTCAGTGAGTGGGTAGCGCAGGCTGAGCCTTCGCAGCCGCGGCAGCCGCGTGGCCGTGCCTTGCGGCCAGGTCAGCTGGCCGAGTGACAGGCCGGGCCATGCGGCCGCCGCAGTAAGCTCGGCACACAGTGCCTCGCTCATTGTGAAGTAGACTAAGTCGAATAGCGTGTCTGGTGTTTGCCAGCGTGTGAGATGGGGTAGGGCTGTGCGGAGGGCGTGTGGCTGGTCTGCGGCGGGGACACTGGAGGCATCCAACTCCACGTTCAAACTGACATCAAAATCCACACGGGGCAGTTTACTTGCGACCTACGTGGCAACAGGCATGCAACACCATTCATTAGTAAGTGCATGATAGAACATCAAGGACATGCACGTGTGACTTCCATACTCTTCAGTAGGCAATGCAACGTGCCATGCAATGTACCATGCGGTGAGCACACAAGCAATGAGTCCGTACTACGCTGGGTCTTGCTGGCTGCAAGTGATCGTGTGTGAGCACATGCGTGTGACTACAGCACCCACCTTGTCTGTCAGCGGCAGTTTGATGACTAACAGCTGGGCCTCGCAAGCTGCTATAACCAAACTGCCTGTCTGTGGCAGGGGTATCCACTTTAAGTGACACATATCGATTTTGAAGGCCGAGTCGAAAGTGAGCTGCGTCCATGAGCACACAGCAGGCACGTTGTCTACCCTGCCCTGTTCGTGGCCTGGAGACGGCAGCATCGACACTGATAGGTGTTGTAGCGCCTACAAGCATGTACGGGACAAGGCCAAGGGCAAGGGCACGGATATCTTGTGCTGCTCTTTGCGTTGTATGGGCGTACATATAGATGCTGTGTATGCTTATGCTTTCTTCCATGTGCTCCAAACTTACCGGTGTTGCCTTGCACAGGAGCTTGACCAGCCATGGATGCAGATCCCATGCTACTTTGAGCTGTGTGAGCGTGTCTGAAACGACTTGCTGAAACGCTGTAGACCACAATGGCCTTCTGTATGCACTAATGTGCTCTGAGCCGTCATCTGAGTGCGCTGCGCTGTCAATGATGTCTTCTGGCTGTTCATCTATTGTCAGACTGCGGAGCTGAGTCAAGTAGGCTTTGAGGCTGGCCCACATGCTTTCCTGACAACTGTCGTCGACCCAATCTATAGTGAGATCGCGCAGCGCTGTAAGTTGCTCTGCTGGTGGCAGCTGGACTTCGCAGTGGGTCGCTATCTCTCGCCACTGGACCCTGAGTGTCTCCAGGCCTGAGAAAACCTGATCAGCTAGTGAGATGAGGGGGGCGGGGATGTGTTGCAGCTGTAGGGTGAGGGTGAAAATGGGAAGGCGCGGGCCTGCGTCAGACAGCCCCGCCAAGGCTATCTGCCACCACTTATCATGGGCTGCAATGCTGCCCTCCTGCTCTAGTACTAGGGTTACGGGCTGAGCGTGCAGAGCGCTGAACTTGTTGAGCTGGCGCCGTGCCCCCTGCATCCGGCGCAGGAGTGCGCGCGGGTCCTGCTCCGCGCTGCTGGCACGGACGGGCACGTGCAGCGCGGGGCTCTGCCACTCCGTGAGGAGCCAGCGGAGGCCAGGCTGACACGTCTGGGCTACTGCGCTGCGGGACTCGCTGTCCATATGGTCACGCAGTAGGCTGGAGCGCCATAGATCGGGGACGTGCGGACTGCCATCTGCTTTGAGTATTGCGTTGAGAAGGCTGAATGTGCTAGGCGCCATGGTGTGCGGGCGGTCGAGAGGGCAAGCACAGGCCGCAAGGTCAGGTGCGCGCCCACAAGCTGAGCGCGGGCAAACGATACCCGCCCCGAACGGTGTACTGCCTGTTATGCTGTTCCTGTGCCTTTCACACTGCGCTTGCCGCTCGCTGGGTGCTGTGCTGACACTGTGCTGGTTCTGCCTGCCATGACTCTTGGCTTGGACACGGACACATTCGTATGGAAGCGGTACTGTAACAAGCCAGAACACACAGGCGCCAACACGCCTACAAGCATACATCACCATCATACAAACTAACCTCGCAACATCAGCGTCCTTCCATTACACACAAACAGTCATCACTGCACCAGCCAAGCATGACCTTGCGCTACGCACATCCAGCCCATTCCACAAGACGAAACGGGAAAAGTGTTCTTGCACCAGCGGCAAAGGCTCAAAAACGCACGCCGGTGGGGCTAGAAGGTAACGCAAGCAGGGAGGCCGGAACGCTACAGGCGTGCGCTGGTAAGCACAGCACCTTCCACGCCCCTCCTGTTCCCCTGCTGCCAGGCAGTGCCCTTGCCGCCTAACAGCCGTGCTGCTAGGCGCTGGCTCAATGGCCACGTGTTGGTGATACACGTTTGCTGCTTACTTCTTGACCTGGGCCTTGGCGGCGTCAATGACCTTCTGGAGTGTGATGCCGAACTTCTCGTACAGTGTGGGGGCGGGGGCGGAGGCACCGAAGGAGTCAATGCCGATGTGCTGGCCAGTGAGGCCGAGGTACCTACGAGGACACACAGGCAAGGCACACGCAACCATCAGGCACAGGGCACATGAACCACGAGACACATTAGCAATACGCACAAAGCCTGTCCTTTTGAGAACCATGCACTTGTGGGGCAAACATGATGTTGGGTGCGTGGTTTTGTACGATACTCACTTCTGCCAGCCGAAGGATGTACCGGCCTCCACAGACACACGGTTGGTGACGTCAGGTGGCAGCACGGAGTCCTTGTATGCCTTGGGCTGCTCCTCGAACAGCTCCCAGCAGACCATGGACACAACGCGGGCCTTGACACCCTCCTTCTGGAGCTCCTGTAAACACAAAGATGAGCGCACACAAAGAGACAGGTTACTTGCACGCCCCAGGCACTGCTCGTCCCACTCCATTGCACAGCTGAAGGACACCGTCTCATGCTGCATAGCTGCGGACCACAACAGCAGCCTCCTGTGCGCAGTATCTGAGCTAACCATGTGTCGACAGGACGATGCCACGAGTGTGAGCATCGCGTGTGTGTGTGTGTCTCGTGCCACTGACCTTGGCGGCGTTGTACGCGAGCTCAAGCTCTGACCCTGTACCCATGATGATGACGTCTGGCTTGCCCTCGCAGTCCATCACTGTGTAGCCACCCTTGGCAGCGCCCTCCACGGAGGTGCCGGGCAGGTTGGGCATGTTCTGGCGGGACAGCGCAATCACGGTGGGGCGCTTGCGGTTCTCCACAGCCACCTTGTAGGCGCCGGCTGTCTCGTTGCCGCCTGCTGGGCGCATCATGAGGATGTCGGGCATGGCACGGAAGGAGGCCAGGTGCTCGATGGGCTGATGGGTGGGGCCGTCCTCACCCAGACCGATGGAGTCGTGGGTCATCACTGCAGACCACACACACACACACAAACGCACATGAGCGCCCGTGGAGCCAGTTCACCTGTGCATTCTCTCCTCTCCGTTTCTTGGCAAGTTTGGCTGCGCATCATGGGTTTGAGAGCTTGAGGCGTGATTGCGACCAAAAGCTGTGTAGCAACGTGTTCTGTGCATCTTCTTACCGTAGATGACGCCAGCCTGTGACAGAGCAGCCACACGCATGGCAGCGCGCATGTAGTCAGTGAAGATGTAGAAGGTGGCGCAGTATGGGATCAGACCAGAGTTGTGCAGGGCGATACCGTTGCAAATGGCACCCATGCCTACAAGACACGTGACATGCACACAACTCAACCCACATATCAGTACTCACGTCCAACGCAAGCTTTACGAGCTGGTCAGTAAGATGCCAGACGCAGTCTGGCCTCCTCACTCCGTTACCCGGATTGGCTCTGCTAAGGCTGAAATGGCTGTGTGCTTCTGCCTCGCTCACCGTGCTCGCGGACACCGAAGCGCAGGTTGCGCTCGGCGTACTGGCCCTTCTGGAAGTCACCGAACATCTTCATGAGTGTCAGGTTGGATGGGGCCAGATCGGCGGAGCCACCGACCAGACCGGGCAGGGCTGGGGCCAGGGCGTTGAGCATGGTCTGGGAGTGCTGGCGGGTGGCCAGGGGCTTGTCCTCGGGCTTGAAGGAGGGCAGGGCAGCGGTCCAGTTCTCTGGGAGCTTGCCTGCTCACAGCAACACGCTCACACGCACACAGCCGTCACACTCACACCCGCACCCTGGTCAGGATACAGATCCTGCACGATGCTGCTTTGGCTCGCTGACACTGCTGGGCGCTGTTGATAGCGCGGGCCACACCGGCACAGCTGAACTGTTCTCCTTGCCTGCTTACTGACGCCTGCTGACTAGCCTGGCGTTGTTATGGCTGCGTGACCACGAGGATGTGCACAGGCTGTCCCGTGAGCTGTGTGTGTGTGTGTGTGTGTGTGTCCCAGCACTCACCAGAGATGAGCTGCTGGAACTCAGCGTACTCCTTGGGGTACTTCTTGCCGTACTCCTCGCAGTCCTTCTTCCACTGGGCCTCAGCGGCCTCACCACGGGAGATGGCCTGTGTGCGAGAAGATATACACAAACGCACACAGACAACCGGGAATCAAAGCAAGCAAGCGCATGCTGGGTAAAGACTTTCTGCCATACAGCTCTCAGCGAGCTTGACTGCCACACGCTAGTCTACAGGCCCTGGTAACGGATGAGCCACAGAGCCACAGACTGCGAAGCTCATCAAGTTCGCTGTATCTGTTCACACAGCTTGTCTGTGCCCCAGCTCTACTCAAGCCAACTGTGCTGTAAGGCAGTAAGTGTGAACATGTCAGGCAGTCCAGTACACTGTGCGCAGTGTCATGTGTGTTGCTCACCTGTCTGAAGACGTCATACACGTCCTGTGGCACCTCGAACTCGCCATAGGTCCAGCCCAGGTTCTTACGGGTGGCAGCGGTCTCATCGGGACCCAGGGGCGCGCCGTGCACGTCGTGGGTGTCAGCCTTGTTGGGGGAACCGTAGCCGATCAGGGTGGAGACCTGCGCACCGCACACATAACACACACCCACGTCTTCACCCATGCCCATTATGGCACACGACCTCCAGTAAACCCTCGCGCTGCTATCAGTGCTACAGAGCCACTGCTCTCTGCGTCTACAAGTCCTGAACTGGTCTGTTTCATGTGTCTGTGTGTCTGTGCGTGTGTTACAGCGCAGCTTGTTCTTACCTTGATGAGGGTTGGCTTGTCGGTGACCTTCTTGGCGTCCTCGATGGCCTTGCGGATGGCGTCGTAGTCGGTGTTGCCGTCCTTGACGTGGATCACGTGCCAGCCCAGAGCCTCGTAGCGGGCAGCCACGTCCTCAGTGAAGGAGATCTCAGTGTGGCCATCAATGGAGATCTGTGAGCACAGAAACACGCGCAGCACGCTGCTTTGTTTGTCCTCTGCTGGTGCCACGCGCGTAGGCTGAGCTGGCTTTGTCCTCTTTGCCACTTTTGTTGCGCGAGCGTGTGTCTGTTTAACCCCGCAGAGCAGCACTGTCCAGCACAAGCAAGCACTCGCATCGAGGGTGTCCGCACCTTGTTGTCGTCATACAGAGCAATGAGCTTGCCCAGGCCCCAGTGACCAGCCAGGGAGCAGGCCTCCTGGGACACACCCTCCATCATGCAGCCGTCACCCAGGATGCAGTATCTGCGCGAGCACGCGCACACAGCAAGCACGATGCTCACCAAACGCTCGCGCACTGATGCTGAGTGCACACCCTGAGATCCGCTTAGTCGCAGTCTGATGCGCGCCTAAATCAGGCTGCCTGTGCAGCTTCACAGCTGCAGGGCCCAGGCTTAGCTGGGCGTGTCACACATTGGCATCTGCAGCAAGGGGCACGCGAGAGCGCCCGTCCTGAGAGCGCAGGTGCGTGCCAGGTCCAACAGGCACTCACGTGTAGTGGTCCACAATCTTGGGGGCATCTGGCTTGTTGAAGCGGGCAGCCAGATGGGCCTCAGCCACGGCCAGACCGACGGCATTGCAAATGCCCTGGCCCAGGGGACCTGCAGCCGCAATCCAGGCGCATGGCACTCAAGCTCACGTGGCAGCCGTCTGAGCTTTTCGCCCTTTTCCTTTACCATCACTGCAAATGCACTGTCGTCGTGCTATTGCGAGCTGAGCTGAGCAATACCTGTTGTGACCTCAACGCCTGGGGTGAGGAAGTTCTCGGGGTGGCCCGGAGTCTGGGCATCCCACTGGCGGAACTGCTTCAGGTCGTCCATCTACATGTAGGAATGCACGATCAGAGCGGAATGAGGGCAGAGCTGGAGGCTAGGGCCCGCCTCGTGACCACCGCTCAGGATAAGGGCTCACCTTGACGCTGTCATAGCCAGCCAGATGGAGCATGGCGTACAGGAACATGGAGCCGTGGCCAGCTGAGAGCACGAAGCGATCGCGGTTGAACCACTGGGGGTCCTTGGGGTTGTACTTCATGACCTCAGTCCAGAGGATGTAGCCCATGGGCGCGCAGCCCATTGGCATGCCTGGATGGCCTGACTTGGCCTTGTTGACGGCATCGATGGCCAGGAAGCGGATAGCGTTGACACATTTATCGGTGAGTTCCTTGCTGACTTTGGTCGGTGCCTGCACGGCCTGGGCCAGCACACGCAGGGCGCGACGTGCCTGCACGCGGGGCAGCACTGGCATAGCCGCAGCGCGGCCAGAGGCGCGCTGAGCCACCTTGCTGCCCTGGGCCTTGTTCATGGTGGCCTGCATTCTGGGCTGGGGTGCGATCTGTGGATGGGAGCGGGTAAGGCTCCTGAATCCAATGACGCTGCTCAACTGATAGCTGAGCAAAGGTGGCCTCCGAGAGCGCCGAGCGCCGCAATAGTCCATCAACGAACCTTTCTAACCGCAAGTGCGCTTTTCTTCTTTGCTTGCTTCTTTCACCTTACGCGTCATTGTCGACACGACAGTGTGCATTGTGATTGCGGGAGGTGAGAAAATGCTGCCCGCAGCAGCCAGGATGACCCAGATGGGCGCCTCGCGCATCAGCCAGCCCCAGAGGACTGCCTCAAGCCTATGCTTCTCGGAGGCAGGCCCATCTCAGCGCATCCGGCCTACACAGCCCTTCAGACGGGCTGGATCTGGGGCTCTGACCCTGCACCCAGCGCAGCACGTCGGACACACCCAGCGCCTCACGCCCATGCCCTGCCTGGGCTCCAGCAGCCTTCACCTTAGGGACGTAGAGCAGCCGGCCGCAAGCGAGCCCCAGTGCAGTCAATCCGCGACGCCCACCCCGTCAACCAGCGGCCTGTCCGCGGCGCTGCCCCTGGTTCTTCCAGCGGGCTTTGCAGAGGCACTGCTCAAGACGGGCACCTTTCTCACAGGCGTGCTCTCCAAGCTGCGCAGCGCGGTGGCCTCCGTGTTCCCTCAGATAGACAACATCACAGCCCAGGTACGCGCAGGCCCCAGCCTCTTTTGACTGCCAGTGCGCTCAGCCCTTGCGCTCACCGTCATGTGTACCCTGCCCCTGCTGCATCCGCAGGATGTCCACGTGCAGTTACAGAAGCTCAAGGCAAACGTCAGCCTCTTAGCTATCATAGCACCCCTAGCGCGAGTCGGCGGCTCAGAGTCGCTGACAGCTCTGTACGCACGAACCTTCGAGCGCGCAGCCTTCGGCTTTGCCAAGGTAGGCTACAAACGTTTGCACACGACATTTCGCCTGTTGTGTGCAGCCGTCGAGCAGGCGGACGTGCCCCCGCGCCTTGTCTGTTTGATTCAGTGCGGTGCTGGCACGTGCTTGCACGCATAGCAAGGGCGCGCGCGAATGGCTTGGCGTGGTGTCTCTGTGTACCTCCGCAGATGTACCTGTTCTGTCTGTTCATGCGTGTGCTGTTGAGTTGGTTCCCTGAGATTGACTGGAACGCACAACCCTGGACCTTCCTCAGACTGGTGGGTGCGAATGTGCACACACACACACACACACACACACACACACACACACACACACACAAAAACACACACACAAACACAGGCACAGAGTGTGGACACACACGCATACACCCACGCACACGGGTCCACGCGCGCATGAGGACGCACGGACACACGCGTGCGCACACACACAGACAGGGCTCACAGACAGCAGAAGCTGCGAAACACCGCAGGCACCTATCACGAGTTCGCGGTGCGTAGCATTTCATGTGTATGTCGTGTGTGTCTGTGTGCTCACAGATCACTGAGCCATACCTACAGATCTACAGAGGCATCCTGCCACCCCTGTTCGGACAGCTGGACTTCACACCGCTCTTTGGTTTCCTTATTCTACAGGTACGCAGCAGTCGCACCTGTCGCACCCGTACGCACGCAGAGCATACGCGAACACAAAGCATATGATGGGGGGCAAGAACGCGTGGGGGCGCACGACACTGCTTTGCGGTGGTCGGTGTTTCAAAAGCAAAGCAAAGCTGACACGCGCTGCCCATTAAACACGCACATGACTGTATGAGCTACAGGCGTACGTTACCCGATTGCTGCACATGTACATGTGTATGTATGTATGTATGTATGTATGTATGTGTGTGTGTGTGTGTTTGT
>VFQQ010005267.1_pt1 | contig 10834 bp, 5 predicted proteins | sample 3512341 | NCBI WGS metagenome assembly VFQQ01 (sample SAMN10412373, study PRJNA504923) | tailings metagenome | isolation source: Relicate 2 Philex TSF1 revegetated site | place: Philippines: Tuba, Benguet | collected 2017-08-29
AGGGGAAGATGTCGCCGTCGGAGGCGGAGTATTCGTTGAGCAGCGTGACCTTGGGCCCGAGGAGCTGGTGCGAGGGGTTCGGCGCGGGGGCGCCGTTGCGGCGCAGGTTGATCATGGCGAGCTCGCGGCGGAGGCGCTCGATGATCATCGGCGAGACGTTGCCGCCGCCGTTGCCGCGGACGTCGATGACGAGCGCCTCGCGGGTGAGCTGCGGGTAGAAGCGGCGGACGAACTCGTTGAGGCCGCCGGGGCCCATGTCGGGGATGTGGAGGTAGCCCACGCGGCCGCCGGTGCGGGCGGAGACGTGGTCGATGTTCCGCTGGACGAATTCCTCGTAGTAGAGCGGCGCCTCGTCGTCGATGGGCACGACGGTGACGTCGCGGGCGCCGGCGTCGGCCGGGGTGGCGTTGACGCGGAGGACGACCTGCTTGCCGGCCTTGCCGATGAGGGCGGTGTAGAGGTTGGCGAGGTCGCGCACGGGCTGGCCGTCGACGGCGAGGATATAGTCGCCGACGGAGACGTTGACGCCGAGCTCGGTGAGCGGGGAGCGGGTCTTGGTCTGCCAGTTCTCGCCGCGGAGGATGTGGTCGATGCGGTAGGCGCGGCTGGCCGGGTCGCGGGAGAGGCGGGCGCCGAGGAGGCCGGTCTTGATGCGCGGGGCCTCGGTGCGGTCGCCGCCGCCGACGTAGGCGTGGCCGATGTGGAGCTCGGAGATCATCTCGCCGATGAGGTAGGTGAGGTCGTTGCGGTTCTGCACGTGCGGGAGGAGCGCGGCGTATTTTTCGCGCTGCGCCGGCCAGTCGACACCGTGCATGTTCGGCGCGTAGAGGAAGTCGCGCATCTGGCGCCAGCTCTCGTGGAAGATCTGGGTCCACTCGGCGCGGCGGTCGAGCGAGACCTCGAGGCCGGAGAGGTCGAGGCGGTTCTCGGGCTTGAGCTCGAGGCGGCCGGTGGGGGTGTCGACGAGCGAGATGTCGCGGCCGGAGCGGACGAGCATCTTCTTGCCGTTGGCGCTGATGGAGTAGCCGTCGTAGTTGCCCAGTTCGGTCTCCTTCTGGTCCTTGAGATTGTAGACCGCGAGGACCGAGCGGGTCTGGCGACCGGCGCCAAAGCCCTCGCCGCCCCCGCCGCCCGTCACCGGCCCGCCGGGAACGCGGCGATAGTAGAGGCGCTCGCCGATCAGGCGGAGCTGGGAGTAGTTCGAAGGAGTCACGGGCAGGCCGATGACGCGGTCGGCGATGCCGTCGAGGTCGACCTTCACGGTGACCTTGGGCTTGGCGGCGTCGGGCTTGCCGCGGGCGGGGGCGTCAGCCTTGGCCGTGGCGGCCGCGGCGGCGGCATCTGCCGCGGCGGGTGCCGCAGGTTTCTCGTCCTTCGCGTCGGCGGCGGGCTTGGCTTCTTCCTTGGCGATCTCGACCTCGTCGCTCTTCGGCGCGAAGGGCGACTTGGTGTCCTTGGCGAGGGCGAGGAGGTAGACGCGCTCCATGTTCTGGTAGGCGTGGTTCCACTCGGTGTCGGAATAGATCGGGTTGAAGTCGCGGGCGGAGGTGAAGAGGAGCCACTTGCCGTCGTCGCTGAACGCGGGGTTGCCGACTTCATACCAGCCGTCGGTGACCTCGTGGTTGCTGCCGTCCTCGAGGCGGTGGAGCTGCAGGCGGCCGAAGGCCGAGATGCCGCCCTTGACCCAGGCGATCCACTGCGAGTCGGGCGCCCAGGTGAACTGCGTGATGAGCGTGTCGGGATTCTCGGCGACGGTGCGGACGGCCTTCGTCTCGACGTCGACGTAGCGGAGGCGCTGCTTGCGGTCGGCCCAGAGGAGTTTCTTGGAATCGGGCGACCAGACCGGGTTGAAGTAATAGGTGTCGGCGCCGGAGGTGAGGACGACCGGCTCGCCGCGGCCGTCCTGCGGGCGGACGTGGAGCTCGAATTCGCCGGTGGCGTCGGAGAGGTAGGCGATCCATTTGCCGTCGGGCGACCAGGACGCGCCGCGCTCGTGGACGCCGCTGGTCTGGGTGAGATTGCGGACGGGGCCGTGCTTCGCGGGCACGGTGAAGACGTCGCCGCGGGCGACGACGGTCACGCGGTTGCCGTCGGGGGCGAGGTCGACGCCTTGGACGAAGCGCGAGACGTTGACGAAGGCGGGGCGGGCGGAGGCGCCGTCCTCCTGCACGACGATGTCAACCGGGGCGGCCTTCTCGGTCGCGAGGTCGAGACGCCAGATGCGCCCGCCCTGTTCGAAGACGATGGCGCCGCGGCCGAGGGAGGGGAACTTCACGTCGTAGTCCGTGAACTGGGTGACCTGCCGGGTTTTCTTCGTGGCGAGGTCGTAGGCGAAGAGGTTGCCGCGGCCGGTGCGCTCGGAGACGAAGTAGATGCGGTTGTTCGGCGCCCACATCGGGTAGATGTCCTGCGCGGGGTCGTTGGTGATGTTCTCGAGGGCGCCGGACTTGAGGTCGAAGATCCAGACGTCGTCGGCCATGCCGCCGCGGTAATTCTTCCAGGTGCGGAATTCGCGGAAGACGCGGTTGTAGGCGATCTTGGTGTCGTCGGGGGAGAAGGAGACGAAGCCGCCGCGCGGCACGGGGAGCTGGGCGGGCAGGTCGCCGTCGAGGCCGACCGTGAGCAGTTCGCCGATGAAGGGGTTGAAGGAGCGGGCGCGGGAGCGATAGACGATCTCGGGGGCGGTGTTGCGCCAGCCCATGACGATGTTGTTCGGGCCCATGCGATCGGCGAGGTCGTCGCGGTCGAGCGTGGCCGAAACGGTGAGCCGGCGCGGCAGGCCGCCGGTGGACGGCATGACGTAGACCTCGGTGTTGCCGTCGTATTGGGCGGTGAAGGCCAGTTGCGCGCCGTCGGCCGAGAAGCGCGGGAAGATGGCGTAGCCCGGCCCGTCCGTCAGGCGGCGGGCGGTGCCGCCTTCGCTGGCCACGGTGTAGAGCTGGCCGGCGTAGCTGAACACGATCTGCTTCCCGTTGGTGGCGGGGAAGCGGAGCAGGCGCGTCGGCTCGGGGGCGGTTTGGGCGGAGACACTGCCGGCGACGAGCGCCAGCACAAGCAGCAGACGGATGGGGTTGAGCATAAAACGAGACAACGACCGTAGTCCTCCGGCCGGGCCGGGCAAACCCAATACCGCGGCGGGGCGACGCCCGCGCCGGATTGTGGCGCGCCCCCTCAGCGGCGGCGCGGCCCGAATAGTCCGCCGAAAAAGCTGCCGTCGCGCCAGGCGGGCGGGGTCGCGTCGTCGGCGATTGCGCGCGCCAGCTCCGCGGCGAGCGCGGCGAAAGCGCCGGCCGAGGGCCAGTCGATCGGTTGGCCGAGGTCGTCCGAGGGCTTGTGGTAACGCTCGCGAAACAGCCGGTCGGTGAGCCCGGCCAGGTCGACGGCGGGATCGAGCGGCTTGATCCCCGTGCCGAGGTAGAGCGCCGGCACGCCGGCGCGCACGAACGGATACTGGTCGCTGCGCACGAAGATCGTCTCCTCCGGCCACGGGTCGGGGCTGACGGTGAAGCCGCGCGTCCGCGCCACCGCCTCGGTCAGCGGGCCGAGCGTCGAATGCTCCGCACCCCACGCGATCACGTCGCGCGTGGCGGCGGGGAAGGTGGGCATGTCGACATTGAGGTTGGCGGCGAAGCGCGTGACGCGCTGCGGCGGGTGCGCCGCGAGGTGATAGGCGCCGAGCAGCCCCTTCTCCTCCGCCGTCAACGCGGCAAACAGCACCGGCCGGCGCGGAGGCGCGCCGGCGGCGAGTTGCTCCGCGACCTCAAGCAGCGTCGCGATGCCGATGGCGTTGTCCATGGCGCCGTTGTAGATCGCGTCGCCGTTCACCGGCGCGCCGATGCCGACGTGGTCGAGGTGGGCGGTGAACACAACGGGCTCGGCGGCGAGCGCGGGGTCGGAGCCGGGCAGCCAGCCGAGGACGTTGGTGCAGGCGAGGGTGCGCACGTCGGCCGCGGCGGCGAGCGTCAGCGTCGTCCCGAGCGGACCGGACTGCGGCTCGCTGCGGTCGGCGGCGGCGAACACCTCCTCCGCACGCCGGCCCGCGGCGGCGAACAACCGGCCCGCGCTGGTGCGGCGGACGGTGGCGCGCACGCGCAATTCCGGAAACGCGTCGACCGGCACGCCCGCCGGGTCGAGCCGCCGCATGGCGGGAAAACGCTGCGCATTGAGCGTCATGCCCCAGGGATAGCGCGACTCCTCGAACGGCGTGATGACCGTGACGACGCCGACCGCGCCGCGGCGGACGAGCGAGGAGTATTTCTCGACCAGACTGGCGTGGTGCGCCCGCACTTCGCTCGGAAACGTCGCGGGCGCTCCCGGCAGGAGGACGGCGATCTTGCCGCGCAGGTCGACGCCGGCGAAGTCGTCGTAACCCTGCGCGGGCGCCTCCACGCCGTAGCCGACGAACACCGCCTCCGCCGTCACCTCCGCCGCGGTCTCGCCGGGGGCCGGCGCGGCGAAGAAATCGTTGCCCGGCTCGAAGGCCGCCTCGCCCGATGCGCTGCGCTGCCCGAGCCGCGACGCCTCGAGGCGCGGGCGCGACTCGAGGAGCGGCACGCGCTGCAGGTAGCCCGCGTCGTCCCCCGCCGGCGCGAGGCCGAGCCGCTGGAACTGCGCGACGACATAGGCCGCGGCGAGCGCGAAGCCGCGTTCGCCGGTGGCGCGGCCCTCGAGCAGGTCGTCGGCGAGGAAGGTCGTGTGCGCCTGCACACGGCGGGTGGCGCGCTCCTCGGTGACATCGGCGCGCGCGTCAGCCGCGCTGGAGGCGGCCGCGAGCGAGGCGACGAGAACCGACAGAACGGGCCGCAGGGGCAGCCACCGGGGAGCGTGGATTGGCGACATGCCGCGAAATCAGCCGTGCGGGCGGAGCGGCCGCAAGGTTGAAGAGACGAGTGGGGCGCGCGGCGCGGTGAGGCGACGAACGCACAGGCGCGCGGATTTCTGTTGTAGGGCGGGGTCGCCCGACCCCGCCTTGTGGCGAAGCCGGTGTGACGTTCGCGGCGGGGTCGGGAGACCCCGCCCTACAATTTTTCGCTGCGGATTATTTATTGCCCGACCCCGCTCACACACTCTCCAGGAGTTTGTTGAGCCGAGCCACCATCCGGCTCGGGTCTTCGAGGAGGCCGGCGGCGATGAGGGCGTTGTCGAGGAGCTGTTCGGCGACGAGCTCGGCCTTGTCGGCGTCGGCGGTGCGCATGGCGTGCAGCTTGCGGATGACCGCGTGGCGCGGGTTGATCTCGAGGTTCACCTTTACGGGCTCCTCGGCTTCGCCGGGCTTCTTCATCGCGCGCATCATGCGGCGCATCATCGGCGACATGAACTTGTCGGCGTTGGTCGCGAGCGCGGGTGAGTTCACGAGGCGGTCGCTGGTCTTCACGTCGCTGACCTGCGCACCGAGCGTGTCCTTGAGCCACGCGGCGAGGTCCTTGGCGTCGGCCTCGCTGAGCGTGTCGCCCGTCTGCGGGAGGTCGTCGAGCTTCACGTCGCCGTGGTCGGCGGAGAGGAACTTCTTCCCGTCGAATTCGCGGACGTGGTTGAAGACGTATTCGTCGACCGGCTCGTAGCAGAAGAGCACCTCGAGGTTGCGGGCCTTGAAACCCTCGAGATACGGGCCGGACTCTATCGCCTCGCGGTTGGCGGCGACGAGGTAATAGATCTCCTTCTGGCCGTCCTTCATCCGCGAGACGTAGTCGGCGAGGGACGTGGTCTTGCCCTTGTCGGTGAGCGAGGACTCGAAGCGCAGCAGCTTCACGAGCTGGTCCTTGTGCGCGAAGTCGAGCGCAGCGCCCTCCTTCAGGAACACGCCGAACTGAGCGTAGAACTCCGCGAACGCCTCGGGGCGCTGGGCGGCCTCCTCCTCGAGGAGCTTGAGGAAGCGCTTGGTGATGACCTTGCCGAGCTTCTCGAGCAGGGCCTTGTCCTGCATCGTCTCGCGCGAGATGTTGAGCGGGAGGTCCTCGCTGTCGACGACGCCCTTGAGGAAGCGCAGCCACTCGGGGAGCAGGTCCTTCGGCGCGGCGTCGATCAGGACCTTGCGGCAATAGAGGCCGACAGACGGCTCGAGGCGCGCGAAGCCGAGGCGCTCGGTGTTGTCGGGCGGGACGAAGAGCAGGGCGTTGATCGCGAGCGGCGCGTCGGCGGAGAAATGCAGGCGCAGGCGCGGGGCCTCGGAGGTGTGGGCGATGAACTTGAAGAACTCCGTGTATTCCTCGTCCTTGATCTCGGCCTTGCTGCGCAACCAGAGGGCCTGGACGGTGGTGAGTTTCTCGCCGTTGAGCGTGATCGGGAAGCCGACGAAGGCGCTGTAGCGCGTGAGGATCTCCTTCAGGCGCCAGGCCTGCGCGAACTCCGCGCAGTCGTCCTTCAGCGCGATGACGATCTTCGCGCCGCGGCGCTGGCCCTCGGCCTCCTCGATTTCGTAGCTGCCGGAGCCGTCGCTCGACCAGACGTGGCCGGGCTCGTCCTTGCGCCACGAGTGGGTGTAGACCTTGACGGACTGCGCGACCATGAACGCCGAGTAGAAGCCGACGCCGAACTGGCCGATGAGGTTGCTGTTCTTCGCGCCGGATTCGCCGAGCGCCTTGAGGAAGGCCTTGGAGCCGGAGTGCGCGATGGTGCCGAGGTTCTCGATCAGCTCGGCGCGCGTCATGCCGAGGCCGAAATCCTGGATCGTGATCGTCTTCGCGGTCTCGTCGCTCGTGATGTTGATCTCGAGCGGGAGGTGGTCGTCGTGGATTTCCTTTTCCGTGAGCTGGAGGTGACGGAGTTTTTCCAGCGCATCGGAGGCGTTGGAGACGAGCTCGCGCACGAAGATTTCCTTCTCCGTGTAGAGCGAGTGGATGACGATATCGAGCAGCTGCTTGATCTCGGCCTGGAACTCGAATTTTTGCGGAGCGGTGGTGGACATGGAGGTGTCGGTGGGAAAGGAGGGAGGACGGACGGGAAGCGGCTAGTTTAGCATCCGCGGAAAAAAATCAAGCTGCGCGACCGCGGGCGGGGCGGCGCGCAGCCGGCGTAAAAAAGCCGGACGGCGCACACGGCGGCCGTCCGGCGAAGGGGGCAGGGCAGGGGGGGGCGTCCTTGCGGGGCGCTCAGTCCTTGCTGGCCTCGTCCTCGTGGACGGGCTCGATGTGGCCGAACTCGTGGTCGGGGCGCTTGCCGAAGAGCACCCGGAAAATGCAGTAGCAGAACAGCACGGTCACGAAGCCGACCGAGAGCAACATGTTGATCCAACCGCCGGTGGTCATGAGTGGTTTCCTCCGTTTTTGCGGGCCGCGTCCCAACGCTTGCCGGCCTGGCTGATGAGCATGAGGACGAAGATGATGGTGGTGACGATGAAGCCGAAGGTGAAGCGCGCCGAGTTGCTCGGGTTGGGGCCGACGAGGTCGGTGATGTAGCCGGTCGGCTTGAACTCGGGGGCGCTGAAGCTGAAGTTCCAGCCGAACACATTCGCGAGGAGGAACATCACGAAGATGATGCCGAGGTAGAGCGGCGTGATGTATTTCATGATCGGCTTGTAGAACGACGGGATCCTCATCTCCGCGCCCGAGTGCGCCTCCTTGAAGCCCTCGTCGATGCCGATCACCCAGCCGAAGACGATGATGAGCGCGGCGCCGCCGCAGAAGATGAAGACGGTGCCGATCCAGAAATCGATCGTGTCGAGCGCCTTCAGGTCCTTGGAGAACCACCAGACCAGCGCGGTGCCGATGGCGGTGAGCAGGCCGAGGATGGCCATCGCGGGCTTGCGGCCGAGGCCGAGCCCTTCCTGGAAGAACGCGATGCCGGGCTGCAGCATCGAGAGCGAGCTGGTGATGGCGGCGAGGAAGAGCAGCAGGAAGAAGATGGAGGCGAAAATCTGGCCCGCCGGCATGTGGGCGAAAACCTCCGGCAGCACGTTGAAGCCCAGCCCGAAGGTGCCCTGGCCCACGATGCCCGCCGCACCGAGGAACATGAACGCCGCCGGCACGGTGATGAGGCCGCCGAGGCCGACCTCGCAGAACTCGTTGGTGGCCGTGGCCGTGAGGCCGGACAGCACCACGTCGTCGTTTTTCCGCAGGTAGCTCGCGTAGGTGATGATGACACCGAAGCCGACGGAGAGGGAGAAAAAGATCTGCCCGGCGGCGGCAAGCCAGAGCTGGGGGTTCTTCAGCCCGGTGGCGATGTCGCCGGGGTTCCACATGAAGCCGAGGCCGGTCATCACGTTCTGGTCGGGCTTGGCGGGGTCGGGCGTGCCGAGCGTGAGCACGCGCGCCAGAATGATGAGCGCGATGGCGATCAGGGCCGGCATCGCGTATTTGCAGACCGTCTCGATGCCCTTGGTGATGCCGCGGTAGATGAAGAAGAAATTGAGCAGGTAGACGATGACGAGGAAGATGCCCACGTCGCCGAGGCCGAAGTGCAGGGCGATGCCGTCGCCGCCGGCCCCGGTGAAACGGCCGAAGAACTCGCCGTAGTTGATGCCGGGTTCGCTCAACCGGCCGCTGAGGGCGTTGACGGCGTAGCCGAGGCACCACGCCTCGATATACACGTAATACATGTAGATCATCACCGGCACGATGAAGCCGATCACCCCGAGATACTTGCCCCAGGGTTTGCGCAGCAGCGCGTGGAAGATGCCGGAGGTGGAATGAAAACCGAAGCGCCCGCCGTAGCGGCCGAGGGTCCACTCCGTCCAGCAGATCGGGATGCCCACCACGAGCAGGGCGATGAAGTAGGCGATCATGAACGCGCCGCCGCCGTATTGGGCCGCCTGGCCCGGGAAACGCAGGAAATTGCCGAGCCCCACCGCGCTGCCCGCCACCGCCAGGATCACCCCGAGCCGTGAACTCCAGGCTTCTTGTATTTTCGCCATGGACCGTGATGAAGAGCGTTTCGGCGGCGTGCGGCAAATCCCAAGTTCGGATATTTCCCGGGCCGGCCCGCTTTGGGTTTGCCAACGCGCCGCGCGGAAGGATTGGTTGGCGCGCCGCCGTTCCGCGGCCCGCCGCATGCAAGCCCCTTCCGCCGGACCGCGTGTTCCCACCCTGGCCGAGGCCCTCCTGCCCGTGGCCTGCCTCATGGGGTTGCTCGCGCTCGCGGTGATCGACCTGCATGCGTTGCCGCCCGACATTCCGCTGCTCTCGCCGTTGCTGCGTCTGCTGGCACGGATTCCGTATTTCGGCGGCGTGCTGGAAACTTCCGTGCCGGTGCAGATTCCCCTGGTCGGAGCCGCGGCGGTCGCCGCGCTGATGGCCGTGCGGCTCGGCTGGCGCTGGGCCGACATCGAGGCGGCGATGGCGGACGGCATCCGGTTGTCGCTGGGGGCGGTGCTCATCCTGCTGGCCGTGGGCATGCTGATCGGCACCTGGATGGCCGGCGGCACCGTGCCGCTGCTGATCCTTTACGGGCTCAAGCTGCTCTCGCCGGATTATTTCCTCGTGGCGACCTGTGCGGTGTGTGCCGTGGTCTCGCTGGTGACGGGCAGTTCGTGGACCACCGCGGGCACGGTCGGCGTGGCGTTCATCGGCATCGGCACCGGGCTCGGCGTGCCGGCGCCGATGGTGGCGGGGGCGATCATCTCGGGCGCCTATTTCGGCGACAAGATGTCGCCGCTTTCCGAGACGACCAACCTCGCCCCGGCCGCCGCCGGCGTGGACCTGTTCGTGCATGTGCGGCACATGGCGTGGACCACCGGGCCGAGCATGGCGATCGCGCTGCTGCTGTATTGGCTGCTGGGCCGGCAATACGACGGGACGCCGGATCTGGCGGCGGTGGCGGCCATCACCGACGGCCTTGCGGCCGGTTACCGGCTGACGCCGTGGCTGCTGTTGCCGCCGGTGGCCGTCGGGCTGCTCGTTCTGCTGCGGCTGCCGGCCTTGCCGGCGATCCTGTTCGGCGCCGTTCTGGGCGGCGTGGTCGCGGGCTGGTGCCAGGGAATGCCGTTTGGCGAGGTGCTGGCCGCGGCCTACGGCGGCCATCGGTCCGAAACCGGGGTCGCGGTGGTGGACGACCTGCTCTCGCGCGGCGGCATGGAAAGCATGTATGGGACCGTCGGCCTGATCCTGTGCGCGCTGAGCTTCGGCGGCATCATGGAAAAAAGCGGCATGCTCGGCGTGATTGCGGCTGCGATTCTGCGGCTGGCCCGCGGCACCGGCAGCCTGGTCGCCGCCACCTTGGGCAGCTGCATCGGCCTGAACGTCATCGCCTCGGACCAATACCTGGCGATCGTCGTGCCCGGCCGGATGTATCGCGAGGCCTACCGCCGGGCGGGCCTGCATCCCAAGAACCTCTCCCGCGCGCTGGAGGACGCCGGCACGCTCACGTCGCCGCTCATCCCGTGGAATTCGTGCGGCGCCTACATGACCGCGACACTCGGGGTGTTTTCCTTCGCCTACCTGCCCTTTGCCTTTCTCAACCTGATCAACCCGCTGGTCTCCGCGCTTTACGGCTGGACCGGCTGGACGCTCACGCGGGCGCCCGCGGAAAGCCCGGCGGAGCCCGCCGGCGGCGACGCGAAGCCGGACTGATTGGGTTTTGCCATGCGCCGGCCCGCCGCTTTGATGCCTGCACGTTGAACCTCTACGACCGACATCTCCTGCGTGAGTGGCTGGGCATCCTCGGCCTCGTGCTCGGCGCGACCATGGGGCTGCTGTTCGTGCAGGTGCTCTACGACGACTTCCGCATGCTGGCCGACCTCGGCGCGCGGGGCGGCGACCTGTGGGGCTATTTTTTTGTAACCATTCCGGGCTTTCTTGCCGTCGTGCTGCCGCTGGCGCTGCTCATCTCGCTGCTTTTCGTGCTCGGGAAACTGCACCGGGCGAACGAATTCACCGCGCTGCGTGCGGCGGGGGTCAGCCTG
>VFQQ010005268.1_pt1 | contig 10833 bp, 6 predicted proteins | sample 3512341 | NCBI WGS metagenome assembly VFQQ01 (sample SAMN10412373, study PRJNA504923) | tailings metagenome | isolation source: Relicate 2 Philex TSF1 revegetated site | place: Philippines: Tuba, Benguet | collected 2017-08-29
GCATGTTCTGAACCCGGTCGCTCACGCCATCGATCCAGGGTACGAAGATCGGAATGATCGAAGAGCCTTCCAGCGCGATGATCTCCTGCGCGTCGTAGACCATCTGACGGCGCTTGGCCTCGTCGAGTTCCTGCTTGGCGTCCCGGACGAGCTGGTCGACGCGCGGGTCCGACCAGAAGCCTTCATTGTATGCGGCATCCTTGATCCAGCCGGCCTCGATCCATGATAGGGCTGTCGGCCGAACCGTCCAGGATGAGGCCGACCAGGGCACCTGCATGTAGACGGCGGACCAGTAGCTGTCGGCGGGATGCCGCGTGACCTTCACGTTGGCGCCGTTCGACTTCATGAGTTCGCCAAGCACGATGGCCGCGTTGGCGCCGCCATAGTTGGCGTCCGACGTATGGAGCTCGAACTGTGTATCGCTGGCGCCGGCCTTGGCCAGGAGCGACTTCACCCTGTCGGGATCGGCCGTGGGCATCGGCAGGTCGCTGTTGAAGAACGGATCGCTGGGCGGCACCGGATGGTCCATTCCGATTACGCCGACACCGTCGAAGGCCAGGTCGAGGAAGCGCTGGCGATCGAACGAATGCTTGAGCGCGGTCCGGATGTCCGTGTTCGTGAAGGGTGCGGTATCGGCACGCATCGAAAATGTGGCCATCGGCCCGCCGCTCGCAATCAGCGCCTTCGCCGTTCCCGTGGCGTCCAGCCGTGCGACGGCCTTGGAGTTCACGGCCTGGATGACGTCGACCTCTCCCGAGATGAGCGCGTTGAGGCGGGCGGCTTCGTCGCCGATGCCGATGCTCTCGATCTCGTCGATGTAGGGCAGGCCGGGCCGCCAGTAATTCTCGTTGCGGACATAGGTTGCGACGATACCGGGCTGGAAATCCTGGAGCTTCCAGGGGCCGGTGCCGATGGCGTCCTTCGGGAACTCCGAGGCCCCGTCGAACACGATGCCCATCCAGCGCAGTGCCGTGCGGATCGGGAATTCGGCATTCGGTGCGGAAAGCTCGAAGACGACGCGGTTTTCTCCATCCGCTCGGACCGCCTTGACGTCCGTGATGTAGGATCGGCCGAGCGACGCCGTGTTCTCGTCCAGAATGCGCGTGTAGGTGTGGACGACGTCGGCGGCGGTCAGGGTCTTGCCGTTGTGGAACGTGACGCCCGGACGCAGCTCGAACGTCCAGATGGAACCGGTTTCGTCGGATGACCAGGATGTCGCAAGTTGCGGCACATGGGCTCCGGTGGCGTCGATCTCGCTCAGCTTCTCGAAAGCAAAGTAGGTGCGCAGGCCGTCTGTGAAGGTATTGAGGCGCGCGGGATCGAGCTCGTCGGCGGGGGAGGGGTCGTTAGTGGCCACGCGGATGCGGCCCCCGCGCTGGGGTTCCTGCGCCCAGGTGGCTCCGGTCGGCAGCAGCAGTCCCGATGCGCCCGCGGCCGCAAACGCGGCGCCTGCACCGAGGAAGCCGCGGCGATTGATGCCGGCCAGTTCGGCGGGCCCTTTGGTGATGAACGGATCTTTGTTCCCGTATTTCATGACGTTCCCCGTTTCTTGTCGTTTTGAAGTGGTCGGCGCAGCGGCAGTCCAGGACTCCGCTCAGGTCTCGTCGATCTTGACCCGGCCCCACAGGCCGGAACCCGCGAACAGGATCGGGTTCGCCTCGAGCCCGGAAATTTTCGTTGAGTAGCCATCGATCCAGGGCACGAACGCCCCAACGATCGTCCCGCCGTTCTCGGCGATCATCTTCTGCGCCTCTGCCAGCAGAGCCTTGCGCTTGGCTTCGTCCAGTTCGGATTTCGCCTCGACGACCAGCCGGTCGACGTCCGGGCTCGACCAGAAGGCTTCGTTCTGCGGAGCGCCGGTCACATAGCCGGACTCGATGCGCGAAATCGCGGAGGGGCGCACGGTCCAGGACGAGGCGCACCACGGCACGTTCATCCAGATCGAGCTCCAGTAGCTGTCGCCCGGGTGCTTGGTCACCTTTACCTTGACGCCATTCCGGCCCATCAACTCCGCAAGCACCACCGCTGCATTCGAACCGCCATAGTTGGAATCCGACGTGTGGAGTTCGAACTCCGTGTCGGTGTGACCCGCCGCGGTGAGCAGGCGGATCACTTCATCTCGGTCGGGCGTCGGCAAAGCCAGGTCACCCGCATAGAAGGGATCGCCCGGCGGGATGGGATGGTCGCACCCCGGCACGCCGATGCCGTCGAAGGCCAGACGGACGAACTCCTCGCGGTCGAAGGCGAGCTTCAATGCCTTGCGTACATCGGGGTTGTCGAACGGCGCCGTGTCGGCCCGCATCGGGAAGGTTGCCGTGGCGCCTGCCTGGGAGATCAGCACTTCGGCCGAGCCGGTTTTCCTGACCGTCTCGACGGCCTTGGCGTTGACACCCTGGATGATGTCCGCGGCACCCGACAGGAGCGCGTTCAGGCGGGCCGACTCGTCGCTGATGCCGAAACTGTCGATCTCCGCCACGTGTGGAAGACCTTCGAGCCTGTAGGCATCGTTGCGCACATAGAGCGCGGAGATGCCCGGTTCGAAGCTTGAGAGTTTCCACGGGCCGGTTCCGATCGCCGTCGAAGCGAAATCGTCGGTGCCGTCCTGCACGACTGCGAAGTATCGGATCGAGGCGATCACCGGGAATTCGGAGTCCGCGCTGTGAAGCGTGATGCGCACCTTCTCGTCGCCATCGGCGGCAACGTCGGCGATGTTCTTGGCAAAGACGGATCCCGGCGAAGCGGTCGCCTCGGCGCCAACGCGGCGGAAGCTGTAGGCGACATCCGCGGCTGTGAGCGGCTTGCCATCGTGGAAGGTCACGCCTGGCTCCAGCTCGAAGGTCCAGACCTTGGCCTCGGGATCTGCCGACCAGCTGCGCGCGAGCTGCGGCATGAGCTCGCCGTTGGGACCGATTTCGGTGAGCTTCTCGAAGACGAAATACGAGCGTATCGCGTCGCTGAAGCTGAGCTGACGCTGCGGATCCAGCAGGTCGCCCGGCGACACGTCGAATGTTGCGAGCCTGATCCTGCCGCCGGCCTGCGCGGCACGTGCCGGACTGGCGAAGGGCGAGAATTCGTTGCCGAGAATGCCGGCCAGGCCGAATGAGAGGGCGGCCGCGCCTGAGTATTTCAGGAACTCCCGGCGCGTGGACCTGGATTGCTCCGCGATTGGCTCCACCGTCGCAGGAACTGGTGCCGGATGCTGCATGTCCACCTCCATCTATGCGACGGAGAGGCTAGCGCTATCCAAAAACACCGTCCTATAGCATTGCCCAAACAGCGCAGCGGCAGCGGGTTATAGGTTGCTTCCCAACCTGCGGGCCCCTTTTCCGTGAATTGCGGCGTGATGTGGCTGAGGGTGCCAATACCAGGTTATGGATTGGCCCGTCGGATGCTCAGGCCGCGACGACGGGAGGGACACTGCCGCGGGAGCGGACCATCGCCACTCCCGCCCCGACGACGCCGACGAGGATGATCGCACCTCCGAGGAGGGTGGTGAGCGGCGGCAGCTCGTCGAGGAAGACCCAGCCCCAGAGCGGAGCGAGAACGGTTTCCATCTGAGCGATTACCGTCAGGTTGACGGCGGACACCATGCCGCTCGCTCGGTTGAAGAGCAGCAGGCCGCACCCGATGATGACGCCTCCGTGGAAGATCGGCAGCAGCAGTTGCCAGCCGAGCCCCATGCCGGAACCGCCCAGTATCGCGACAATGACGCAGACGGCCAGACAGATCCAGCCATGCGCCCAGAGGGCCGTGGTCCAGTCCTTGCCGGGTTGTGCGCGCAGGCACAGACTGTAGATGGCAAAACCGACTGCGCTTCCAACCGCCGCGAGATTGCCGACGAGGCTGCCCCGCCCGGCGTCTCCGATCACCATGACACCGACCCCGGCCAGTGCCGCCAGCGCGCTGACGACGAGGCCTTTGGTCGGCCTGTCGGCGAAGACCAGGAGCGCGAGCACCAGGGCGATCACCGGCCCGGTGGAGGCGAGGAAAGTGGCGTTGGCGACTGTGGTCGTCTTCAGCGCCAGGATGACGAATACCGACGAGAAGACCAGCCCCACCGCCGCGACCCAGGCGATCGGCGGCTGGGCGAGAGTGGCGCGCGGCAGGCTGACGCCCCTGGCGGCCCCGAGCAGCCACAGCATTCCGATCAGGCCCACGGATCGCCATCCCAGATACTGCCAGGTATCGAGTTCGGTCGTGCCGCGAACCAGGACCGCCCCGAAGCTCCAGATCACGCCGGCGGCAAGGGCGAGCCCGACGCCTATCACGCCGTGCGCGCCGATCAGCGGGGTCCGGAGTGGGCCGGCGACCTTCGACTGCGACACCCGACCGCGCTCCGTGACCTTTCAGCGCAGCCTGCCGTCAGGTTGCCGGCTGTACCAATACTATCTACACGTTCGCGCAGCTGCAGTCGGTTATGGAGCCCAGCGCCGAGGGTCGCCAAAGCCACGTCCCAGCACGTCCAATTCGGAGTTCGCATGATCAACGTGAGGCACCTGCAGGTCTTCCGGGCCATAATCCAGATGGGAACGGTATCCGGGGCGTCACGCGTGCTGAACGTCTCGCAGCCCGCACTTACCAAGTCGTTGCAGATTCTCGAGGGTCGCCTTGGGGTGACGCTGTTCGAGCGGATCAAGGGCCGGCTCCAGCCCACGCCCGACAGCCAGACGCTCATGCCCGAGGTCGAGAAGCTCTTCGGCGCGCTGCGGACGGTCGAACACCTCGCCGACGAGATCAAACACGGCCAGGTCGGTCGCGTCGTGTTGGCTGCCGCATCGACGCTCGCGGCGACGGTCCTGGCGGAGGCGGTGGCACGGTTCAGCCAGGAGCGGCCGCGCGTAGCCATCGAAGTGCGGTCGCTCTCGACCCGGCAGGTGGTCGAGGCCGTCTCGAACAATCAGGCCGACATCGGGCTCGTCGACGTTCCCATCGGCAACGATTTCTTCGAGACCATTCCGCTGTGCCTGGCCGAGATCGCCTGCGTGGTCCGAGCAGACAGTCCTCTGGCGGAAAAGGAATCACTCGCTCCCCAGGATCTGGTTCCCCACAAGCTCATCGCTTTCGCCGACGACACACTGTCCGGCATGATGATCCGCCAGGCGTTTCACTCCCAGCGCGAGATGTTCCCGGCATCGATCGTGGTGAACCAGACGATCGTCGGCTGCGCCCTCGTGCGACAGGGTGCGGGCATCGGCGTGCTCGACCCGTTCCCGCTTATCAGCAATCCGGTGGACGGGCTTCGGCTCGTCGCATTCAGGCCGAAGCTGCAGATCCGGCCCAGCATGATCCTGCCCCCGGAGCGGCCGCAGTCGGTGGCGAGCGAGCTGTTCCTCGAGACGCTCAAGAAGACGGTCGACGGTGCGATTTCCCGATCGCCACTTCTGACGAAAGCCTAGCTGCTCAGTCAAAATCGCCGGGCTGTGCCCGGGGATGGTGAACTTCGAGCATCGGAGCGAGGCGTTTCTTGACGTACGACGGCACCGAAGCGCGGTGAAGCGCCGGTTGCAGCCCCCCGGCGGCATCTCGGCCCGCCACTTGTCAATCGCGCGTCTGACGGGGCAGTTCTCGTATCAGCCGAAGGCGATTGCCTTGCCTGCGGTGCGCATAACCTTTTCGCATGCCCCGTCGAAGCAAAGGCTATTGGCGACCGGTCGGATCACGACGATAGTTTTCAGCCATCGGGACGCCGGCGCGTTTCGGAATCGAGATTCGACCCGAGGTGGTAATGAACATCGCTCCTGAGAAGAACTGGCACGATCGTGCTGGCGCAATTTCCATCGAGGGTCGCGCGTTCATCGACGGAGACTATGTCGGCAGCGCTTCGGGCGAACTGTTCGACTGCGTCAATCCGGCAAACGGCCGAACGATCGCAAACATCGCTTCTGGAGATGCCGAGGACATCGACCGAGCCGTGAAGTCCGCGCGGAAGGCATTCGACGGTTGGTCCAAGGTGGCGGCGCCGGACCGCAAGCGCATCCTTTTGCGCTTCGCCGAACTGATCCTCGCAAACCGGGACGAACTTGCGCTGCTGGAGACGCTTAACGTCGGCAAGCCCATCGCCAGCAGCACCGGCGGCGACATTCCAAGCGCGGCAAACTGCATTGCGTGGAATGCCGAGGCCGTCGACAAGTTCTATGGCGAGGTCGCCCCCGGCGCACACGACATGACCACCATGGTGCTGCGTGAACCTCTCGGCGTGGTCGGCGCCGTCGTTCCCTGGAACTACCCGCTTTCGATGGCGGCCTGGAAGCTCGGCCCCGCACTCGCCACCGGCAATTGCGTGATCCTCAAGCCGGCAGAGCAGTCGCCGCTCACGGCGATCCGCATCGCGGCGCTGGCCGTGGAAGCCGGCATCCCCAAGGGTGTTCTCAATGTCGTTCCCGGCTTCGGCGACAAGGCCGGCATGGCGCTCGGCCTGCATCCCGACGTGGATTGCGTGACGTTCACCGGATCCACCGAGGTCGGGAAGCTGTTTCTCAAGTATTCGGGCGACTCGAATGCCAAGCGCGTCAGCCTCGAACTGGGCGGCAAGAGCCCCCAGATCGTCCTCGGCGACTGCAGCGACCTCGACGGCGCCGCCAGGGCGGTGGCTGCCGGCATCTTCGGCAACGCCGGCCAGGTCTGCAACGCGGGGTCTCGCGTCATTGTCGAGGACAGCATTCGAGACGAGCTCATCGAGCGGGTGTCGAGGATCGCAACCGAGCTCAAGCCCGGCGATCCGCTCGACCCGGCGACGCGGCTTGGCCCCGTGGTCGACGCAACGCAGCTGCAGCGGATCATGCAGTACATCGACATCGGACAGCGAGAAGGTGCCCGCATCGTCGCAGGCGGCCGACGCGCCCTCGAGGATACCAACGGCTTCTTTCTCGAGCCGACTGTCTTCGATGGCGTCGCCTCCGGCATGCGGATCGCGCAGGAAGAGATTTTCGGGCCGGTGCTGTCGGCAATCACCGTTTCCGGTTTCGAGCAGGCGGTCGAGGTCGCCAACGACACGGTTTACGGGCTCGCAGCCTCGATCTGGACGGACGACCTACGCAAGGCACACCGGGCCGCCAAGGCACTGAAGGCCGGGGTGGTTTGGGTGAACTGCTTCGACAAGGGTAGCATGTCGGCGCCGTTCGGCGGTTTCAAGCAGTCTGGCTTTGGCCGCGACAAGTCGTTTCATGCTCTTGAGAAATATACCGATCTGAAGTCGGTCTGGATCGCCCACTAGGGCGTACGCGCAACCGATCTGGTCTTGTTGATGTGCCGGCTCTTGCTGGGGCATGGGGTAGTTTTACGTGAATGATCTGACACCCAACGTTCCGCAGTATCTGGCCGACGTGCTGGAGCGGGTCCGCGCGGTCGAGGCAATGCCGCTGCCCGAGACGATCGGCGATCTGGTGGACGCCGCTGCGGCAGCCGCACCCGATCGCATGGTCTGGAACTTCTTCGAGACGGGTGAAACCGAGACCTACGACGGCCTGCGTCGCCGCGTCAATCATCTCGCCGCGCAGCTCGTTGATCGCGGCATCACCAAGGGCCGCCACGTGGCGGTGATGCTGCCCAACATTCCCGCCATGCCGCTGACCTGGCTGGCGCTGGCAAGGATCGGCGCGGTGATGGTGCCGGTCAACACAGCCTACAGGGAGCGCGAACTCGCCTACGTGCTGCAGGACAGCCAGGCCGAGTTCGCCATCATCCACCATGACTACTCGGACTGCCTCGCCGGCGCGCGGTGCAACCATGGCGTGACCCTCCCGGAACAGTTGACCTATGTCGTGGGAGGGCCTCCCGGCGCGCAGAGCTGGGAAGAACTCGCGGACGGGCTGCTGGACAGTTTTGAGCCTCCCGCGGCCGTCAGGTCCGGCGATCTGCTCAACATCCAGTACACGTCCGGTACGACCGGCTTCCCGAAGGGCTGCATGCTCACGCAGCGATACTGGATCGTCTCGGGTCATTCCAACGCGCATCGCGACGGCAAGCGCTACGAGCGTATCCTTGCCTCCACGCCCTTCTACTACATGGACCCGCAATGGCTGCTGCTGATGACGCTGCTCCAGCGCGGCACGCTGTTCGTGGCGCAACGGCAGAGCACGTCGCGGTTCATGAGCTGGCTGCGCGAATACGAGATCAATTTCTGCCTGCTGCCCTGGATCCTCTACAAGGAGCCGGCAGGACCCAAGGATGACGACAACGCAATCGTCCGTGCCAACATCTATGGTGTTCCCCGCACCCTGCATGCGCAGATCGAAGAGCGCTTCGGACTGGTTGCACGCGAAGCTTTCGGAATGACGGAACTTGGGCCGACGCTGTTCATGCCGATCGAAGCCGCGGACATGGTTGGTTCGGGATCGTGCGGGCTGCCGGCTCCATTCCGGGAGTGCAAGCTCATCGGCGAGGATGGCGAGGAGGTCGGACCTTTGGAGCCGGGAGAACTCGCGGTTCGCGGCGAGGGCATATTGCAGGGCTATTACCGCAATGATGCCGCGACTTCGGAAGCTTTCCGTGACGGATGGTTCCGCACCGGCGACCTCTTCCGCAAGGATCACAACGGCTTCTACACGATCATCGGCCGGCGCAAGGACATGGTGCGCCGCAGCGGCGAGAACATCGCGGCGCGCGAGGTCGAATCGGTGCTGAACGCATTTCCACAGGTCGCCGAGTCCGCCATCATAGGCGTGCCTGACGAGAAGCGGGGCGAAGAGGTGAAGGCCTACATCGTCGTCAAGCCCGGCGTGGAAGAGACGGAGGAACTGATCGTCCAGATTGCGCGGCATTGCGAGCAGCAACTGGCGGCCTTCAAGGTCCCTCGCTTCTACGCCTTCCGACCCGGTTTTCCGCGGACGGGCTCCGCCAAGATCGCCAAGCATGTGCTCCGATCCGAGGAGCCGGACCTGCGTAAGGGTGCATACGACCGGTTCGCCGGAAGCTGGGGCTGACTGCCGGTGGACCGAACCTATGATGCGGTGATCGTTGGGGCAGGGCACAACGGACTGGTGTGCGGAGCCTATCTCGCGAAAGCCGGAAAGTCGGTGCTGGTCCTCGAGCGGCGCGACGTGATCGGCGGCGCCGCGGTCACCGAAGAGTTGTGGCCGGGATACCGCATCAATACGGCCTCCTACGTGATGTCGCTGCTGCAGCCGAAGATCATGCTCGATCTCGACCTCAAGGGTCGTGGGCTGGAGGTGCTGGAGCCGCCCCCCCTGGTCCAATTGCTTCCCGATGGCGAGCACATCACGTTCTGGGGCGACATGGACAGGCTCGCGGCCGAGTTCGCCAGGTTTTCGCCAACCGACGGCGAAGCGTATCGCCGCTATCGCGCCCACCTCACTGAGCTTGCTCCCACCGTCAGAAGCCTGATGTGGTCAGTGCCGGTCGACCCGACCTCGCGCAAGCCGCGAGACGTTGCCGCGACGCTGGCATTCGCCTGGCGCAACCGCGGTGCGATGCGGCACTTCTACGACCTGTTCGACCTGTTCACCATGAGCGCCTACGACTATCTTGGGCGCTGGTTCACGTCCGATACGGCTAAGCTGGCGCTGGGCTTCTACGCGGCCGGCGGCGGCGGCGGCAATGCCGGGTTCCGCACGCCGGGAACGGCGTTTGCGCTGACCCGGTCGCTGCTTCGCGACCACGCGACGGCCGCCGGGGGGCCGGGTTTCGTCAAGGGCGGCATGGGCGCCATATCCGAGGCGATCGCGGCGGCGGGTGCAGCCCATGGAATGGAGGTCAGAACCGGCTCGCGCGTCGCGTCGATCCACCTCGATGGCGGGCGGGCTCGAGGGGTTCGACTGGAGTCCGGCGAGACGATCGGGGCCCGGCTCGTCGTCAGCAACGCGAACGCGCGCACGACCTTTCGCGATCTGGTCCCACCGTCGGTGCTGCCGCCGGCCTTCGTGTCGCACCTGGACCAGTACCAGGCAAAATCGACAGTCTTTAAGGTTCACGTCGCGCTCGACGGGCTGCCGTCCGTTTCGGGTTTTGCCGAAAGAGGGCTCGGCTTCGACTACCCCGTCCAGTTGCGCATCGCGCCGAGCGTGGACGCAATCGAGGAGTCCTACGCGCTGGCACAGGCGGGCCGTCTGACCGACCGGCCGTTCCTGACCGTCATGACTCCGAGCGTCCTCGATCCGACGCTTGCGCCGCCGGGGCACCACGTGATGAGCATCTTCGGCGGCCACATTCCCAATGTTCCGCGCGGCTCGGACTGGGATGCCATGCGCGACACGCTATACGAGACCGCGATCGACACGCTTGCCGAATACATGCCGGGCATCCGCCAGCGAATCCTCCATCAGCAGACGCTGACGCCGCTGGACTACGAACGCATCTTCGATCTGCCGGGCGGGCATCTGCAACACGGCGAGATGAGCCTCAACCAGATGTTCTTCAGTCGCCCCGCGCCGCACTTCGCCGCTTATCGCAGTCCCGTCGCCGGCCTCTACATCTGCGGGGCTTCGGCCCATCCGGGCGGCGGCGTCACCGGCATTCCCGGTCACAACGCGGCAGCGGTGATCCTGAAGGACGGGTTGATCTAGATGCTGGTCGATTTTGCCAGCCGTCCGCCGCTGCCGCAGTTCAGCAAGACCGGACCGCATCTCGGCAACTACCGGCGTGTCTACCAGAAAAGCGAACAACTGACCGCGCCCGTCAGCGCCGATTCCGCACTCGGCAACTATCTCGCGACCTATGATCGCCTCGGCGCCGCGACAGTCGTCCTGAAGGCGAGGGATCTGGAAACGACGTTCGGCTTTGCGATCACCAACGACGACGTGGCCGCCTTCTGCCGCGAGCACGGCCCGCGCTTCATCGGCTTCGCCGGTGTAGATCCTCACAAGGCCGATGCGGTGC